>Ga0116170_10002550_pt1 | contig 17450 bp, 13 predicted proteins | sample AD_JPNHW1_MetaG_FD_89797 | JGI IMG/M metagenome (GOLD analysis project Ga0116170, IMG submission 89797) | Active sludge microbial communities of municipal wastewater-treating anaerobic digesters from Japan - AD_JPNHW1_MetaG | ecosystem: Engineered > Bioreactor > Anaerobic > Digestate | place...
GCGCTGGCGGCCAGCGGCCTGCTCTTCGCCACCGCCCGTGCGGATGAAAACGAATGCATCCGGTTTTTTGGCCCGGCTTATCAGGAGTATATGAAGAAAAGCAAACGCTTTTTGCCCTTCGTGTTCTAGACCTGGCAAAAGGCAGGGACGAGCCCCATGAGCAGCGCACCTGCCTGCCGGAAAGGAATGCGGAGTGGAAAGGAAGAGCTTGGGGGTAACTCGGGCCGAATTCGGTCCGTACCGGGCAGGCGCAGAGGCTCTGCGGTTGCTTCCGGCTGAATTCGGCCCCGACCGGGCAGGCGGGGAAGCCCTGACGGCTACTCGAGGCCGAATTCGGCCAGGACCGGGTAGGAGGGACGGATATCGACCGGCACGGCCTTGAGGGCGTCGACCATCCTCTGCATCACCGGCGTCATGCGGCGATATTTTTCGATGAACTTTTTCGCGCCCTCATAATCGCCGGTGGCCTGGAACATCAGCAGCTCGTGCGCCAGCTGGGTCAGAACCGGCAGGATTTTTTTCTCATCCAGGGTCAGTTTACCCGCCGGGTCCAGCAAAAACGCCCCGTTTTCAAAGCAGTAATTCCACTGAATCGCCACCCCGCCGCCATGGGCCTCGTTGATGCCGAAGCGGATGGAGCGCAGCATCCCGCCGAGATAACTGGCATACATGGAATACTCCATGTCCGCCGCAAAGATCCCCTTTTCCATCATCCGCTTCATGTTGAGAATGCCAAGCACATCCGCCTTGCACTCCTCCACCGTGGAGTAGAGTTCTTTCATTTTTTTGGCGACATCGATCTTTTCGCCGCTCTCGAGGGTGATGAGTCCGGGGCCGAGTCCATGGCTGACCTCGTGCATGAGGACGTGGTTAAAGTAGGCATCGAAGGAGACTGCGGCCAGGGGTTGCGGGGCCAGCACAGTCGTGACGATCGGCATCCAGCATTTCTCGTACTTGGCCCGGGCGATGTTCTTGAGCATCACTTTTTTGGAGCCCTTCGCCTCGCGCACCCGCTCGTCGTTGGGCAGATTGAAGGCCGTGGTCTGAATTCCGGCCTGTCCGGCGGAATAGATTTCCTGCACGACCTTGACCGGGGAGGAGGTGCCGCGGCTGAAATTCTTGTAGCGGTCGGGAATCGGCAGCGCGGCCTCCATCTCGTTGAGATGGGCGGCGACGGCCTCGAGCTTTTTGCTCTCCTCATGATCGACCAGACAGATGAAGGCCTCGTAAGAGGCCTTGTAATTAAAGAGTCCATCCTCGTAGACCTCGTAGGGGCCGATCACCACCTCAAGGTCACCTGCCAGATCCATCCAGGCCATGTCGCTCTCGTAATAGTCGTCGCTGCGCAAGCCCGCCGCGCGCAGGCGCAGGAAGTGGTCCAGCGTCGGATCGGTCGTCAAGCGGGCGGCCGCTTCGAGATGACCGGCGAGTTCGGCCACCAGATCATGCCATACCTGATGGTAGGGCACGGCCTTCAGGCCGCTGTCCTGGCGCTGGATGACGGTGAAGCTGGACTCCAGGGCTGCCTTTTGATCGGGATGGGCGGCGACCCAGGCCTCAAACTCCTCCCGGGACATATCTTGCGGATAGAATCCGGCGCCCGCGGGTTTGGCTGCACCCAGTAAAAAGGGAGCATCATGCTCCAGCCGGTTCCAGGGCCCCGCCATGACCTTGAAAAGCTCGAGATAGGGTCGGCTGGCGGGCGCTGAATCGGACTGGAGTTTCTGCAGCAGCTGCGGATTGTCGGGACTGACCTGCAGCAGGTAGAGCTGGTCGATCACCCTGGCGGCGCGGAGAATCTCCGCAAGAGCGGAGCGGTCGGCGGGGGAGAGGGCGGTGAGCGAGCACTCGAGGGCAACCGGCGCGAGCTTGTCAAGCTCGGCCTGCACGGCCGCCGCCGGGAGTTTGCCGGGCAGCTCCGCCTCTTGGGCGCAGCCGGACAGCAGTGCGGACAGGGTCATGATCACTCCGGAAAGAATGAAAATACGCATGAGGCTTCCTTTACTCAAATCGTTCCGCTCAGGGTCAGCATGTAATTGCGGATGGGCTGCAAGGTGCGTTCCATCTGGGTATGAGCATGGTTGCGGGCGTTATTGACATGGCCACCCAGAGACCATTGCCGGTAGTGCCAGGTAAGGTGCAGGTCGAGGGTCTTTTGCGCGACACGGTCCTCAAGCGGATAGAGCTTGACCTTGTCCAGCCGGGCGACATAGCGGTAATCGGCGCTGGCCTCGACCGGGCCGATGCTGTAGAGCAAGGTCGTCTGCGAAATGTGGCGCGGACGATAAGCCAGCGTTGCATCCAGATCGAGATCGCGCGGGTCCATCCAGGTCCAGCCGGTCTCCAGTGAGAGCCCGCGAATCCCCGGGCGCAGCTGCAGCGAGGCTTCGAGGCCGGTGATGCGCGCCCGGGTGACGTTGACAAAGCGGATCTCCTGGGTTACCGTGGGCTCCGGCTCGATCAGGTCCCAGTAGTCGCTGCGGAAACCGCTGAGATCCAGCGCGAGGACGGGGAGGAGGAGGAGGTTCGCTCCGATCTCATGCGACCAGGCGGTCTCCGACTTGAGATCGGGATTGGGCACCAGCTGCAGCCCCGAATAGACCGAATTGGAAAATCGCTCCGACATCGAGGCGGCCCGGAAGCCGCTGCCGGAAGAACCGCGCAGGGAAAGCCAGGGCGCTGCATGCCACACCAGCCCCACTTTGGGACTGAGATTTTCGTCCTTGAATCCGGTATCCACTTTTTGCAGATCATAACGAGCCCCCAGTGTGAGACTGAGGCTGCTCAGGATCTTGCGCTCGTTCTGCAGGTATCCGGAGACGACGTACTGATGATGGTCTCCGACCAGGCCGGAGGTGACGATATCCCAGGCCTCCTCGGTTCCGAAGGTGAGCGAATTGAGGTTGGAAAATTGGTAATCGCCCTGCACTTCGATCCCGATCCGGTTGGCCTGCGAGGCGTTGAGATTGTCATGAAAGTAGTTCTTCCAAAAGTTGCGAAAGTAGGAAACGCGGGTGTTCAGGGCAAATTTTTCACTCGCCGCCCAGCGGTGGAATAAATTAAGACCGAATTTGTCCGATTTTACCCGGTCGCCCAGAGCCTCCTTCGCGACCGCAAGGGCTTCGCTCTGGCTGCGCCACATCAGACCCGTGCCGTTGTTGTTGGTCTCGTAGTGGCTGGAGAGGGTCAGCGTTGCCCGGGAAGAAAGCTGCCGCTGCCATTTGCACAGCGCGTTGACGCGCTGATACCAGCCGTTCTGGGCGTAACCGGTGGTCTGATGGCGGCCCAGGGCGAGCATAAGATGGGAAGCGCCGATACGCTGCGAGTGATCGACGTCGATGTCGTCGAAATGGAGCAGCCGGTCGGTCCACTGCCATGCGGCGTACAAGGGCTTGTCGTAAAATCCCGCCGACAAGCGCAGATGGGTCACCGGCCGCACCTCCGCATTTTTGGTGATGACATTGACCACCCCGCCGAGGGCGCTCGAGCCATAGAGCGCGGATCCCGCTCCCTTGACGATTTCGACATGATCGACCTGGCTGGCGGGCACCATGCTCCATTTGATATCACCGCTGTCGCCGGGCATCACCGGCACCCCGTCGATGAGCATGAGCACGCGGCTGCCGGCGCCATAGTTATAGCCGGAGGAGCCGCGAATGTTGATCTGGCCGCCGACAAAGTTGACCCCTGAAGCGCTCTCCAGGGCCCGGTCCAGATAGACCTGGTTCTTCTGCTCGAGGTCCCGGTGGCTCATGATCCCGACGCTGGTGGGCGAATCCTCGATGCTTTGGCGGCGTTTCGATGCAGTGACCACCACCTCCCCGGTCTCGATCAGGGTCGGTTCGAGGGCAACGGCCATCTGAACCACGGCCCGGGCGGAGACCGCGATGGCCTTGCGCAGGAAGGGCTTGTAACCGACCGCCGAGACGCGCAGATCGTAGCTGCCGGCGTCCAGAGAGTTGATGCTGAAGCGGCCGTCAGGGTCGCTGTTGGCGCCCAGGACCGTGCCGACGATCATGACGTTGGCGCCGGGTATGGGCTCGGCGCTGCGGGCATCGGTCACTCGGCCGCTGATCCGGCCCGTAGCTTGCGCCCGGCCCGGCTGCGGACAGAAGAGCAGCAGGAGCAGGGCGCCGGCAAGAAATAGAGTCGTTTTGCGCATGTAGGATTCCATTCTCTAGTGGAGGGCGGCGGTGCGCTCTGAAGCGCCGAGGGCGGTGCCGGCCCGCAGACGGCCCGGCGGAAAAATGAGGGTCAGATCAATACCCAGCTCCTGGGTCTCGGCGGTCTTGATCTTGATGCCGCCAAAGCTGTAATAGGCCCCCTTGATGCTCTCCATGCCGATCGGCTTGCCCTCCTCGATGACCAGAGCGGCGACCAGCTTGTAGATGCCGGGCTGCACCGGGATGAAATAGCGGGTGGAATCGAAACCCGCATCGATCGGAAAGGAGAAGGTAAGATCGAGCAGACTCGAGGGCAGCACCGGGGCGGTGGAGGCGGCCACGACGACTTTGGTCGCTCCCGCCGGCCACGAACCCTGCACGCGCAGCTTGCCGCCGATGGCGCTGTTGACCGCTCGCTTGACTTTGGTCAGATCGCAGGCAATATCGATATCCGGGACGATCTCATCCTTGCGGCTCACGGTCACACCCCCCGGCGAGAGATGGTTTTCCGTCGGGAAGTAATAGCCGATGATGTTGGTGGCATCCCAGGCTTGCTCCTTCTCTTTCCAGACCACCCCGACCGCTTGCAGAGTCACCGGTTGGGTATAAAAGGTATAGGTGATGGAATCGACACCGGTGGGCAGGGCATCGCCCAGGAGAATATCGGCGATGGTGGAGGGAGGAAACTTGAGAGCGGCGGCGAGACGGATCTGGTCGGTATCCTGCGGCCAGGCGCCGCTAAAGGTGATCGTCCCGGAAAAACCGCTGACCTGGGTGGGCGGCTTGATCCCGCTTTCATCATTGCAAGCCAGGAGCAGCAGCGCCAGCAGTGCCGAAGCTAAGAATGGTTTCATGGCATATCCCGCGGTGAGGATGAGTGGAATGGTATTACAGATTTAACCGGAGGGATGCAGGGTTTTATTTCAAAAAAAAGGAGACTCTCGCGCGGAGAGTCTCCCATACACGGCGGAAAGTAATCCTCTCCGCTCAGACCATAGCGGAATCCGCCGGACTTAAAAGTTGTAGTCCAGACCGACCATCAGATTGTCGACCTTCATCGAATAGATGCCGCCGATATTCTCGTACTCGTAAGGCTTCCTCGCCGGGGACCACTTGACGGTTTCATCCTTGATAAACATGTGCTCATACATCACTCCGGCTTCGAAAGGGCCGATCGGCAGACCGAAGCCCAGGACCATCACGTTGCGGCGGTTGATGTCGGGAATGGTCGGGTTCATGGTTTCCGGCACGGCGGCGCGGGGTTCGCTGTAAAAGGCGGCGCGCACCTTGGCGTTGACCGGTGCCACGGTGTATTCGAGGGCCAGACCGGCGCGGACACCGTCTTTCCAGTTCTCCGTCAGCGCATTCATTGAATCACCTTTGCTGTCCTGGATCTCGATGACATCCCAGGCAGACCACTGAGTCAGGGCGACGTCGCCGGAAACGAGCAGGTTCTTGATGCCGGTCCAGGCAAAGCCGATACCCGCATTCAACGGCAGCGGCAGATCGGCCTTGACATCGGTCTTGGCGATGGCCGTTGCCTTGACGCCGGAGTAGGCGCCGAGCAGCTGCTGATACTGGGCGGAGGTGATGGCCTTGACGCTGAGCAAATAATCGAGGGTGGGTTTGACATTGCCCGGATCCTTGGCAAAATAGGTATCGGCGCTGATGCTGCCATCGAGGCTGATGTCATTATACCATTTCATCGAGGCGCCCAGGGTCAGGGTCTCCACCGGCTTGTACTGCACGCCGAGAGCTGCGCCAACGCCCATGCCATTGCCTTCCAGCAGACCTTCGGAGAGGAACTGGTCGAAGGGGGAGGCGGCGGAAGCGCCGAGGGCAGCCTTGAGGGCGGCGTAGGCCGGGTTGTAGGTAACCGGATTCGGGGTGAAATTGGGCTTGCGGATGGTGATGTCGGCATAAAGCAGGGTCAGGCCGACACCGGCGGAGAATTTGTCGCTCAGCTTGTAGGCGAAGGTCGGCTGCAGGGCGAGCACCTTGAGATCATCATCGAATTCGATGGCGGGATAGTTGGGATTGTAGGCGCTGGTATTGATCAGGTCCCATTTGGCGCCAAGCCCAAAAGGAGCCCAGAAGCCGATCCCGTAGGCCATTTTTTCATTGCTGTTATAGATGCCGAAAGCGGGCATGACGAAGGTTTTATCCTCATTCTTCACCTCAGAAGTGGACATGCCGCTGAACATGGCCCCGTTGATGGCCGTGGACGCATAGCCAGAAACCGGTTTGATGAACTCGAGGCTGGCGCCCACCTTGAGGCCCTTGCTCCAGACCAGTCCGGCCGGATTCCAGAACATGCCGCTCCAGTCGTTGCTGACCGCGCGGTAATTGCCGCCCATGCTGGTACTGCGCACACCTACACCGGTCAGGTCGACGCCGGCGGCGAAAAGGCTGGTGGCGATAAGCAGCAGAGCGAAGGCCACAGTAGATACTCGTTTCATTCTTCCCTCCTCAGGAAAGTTGAGTGTTCGGATCGAAGCCGTGCGATTGAATTACATTCCGAAAATGAATTCGCTTCATATAGTTTACTCAAAAAAAGAAAGATTGTCAATAGAAAAGTGAATTTAATTCACTGTCGCAGCATCGTCCAATATTCTGTTTGATTTTGGGCAATTTTTTATCTATATTGAATCTCATTCAAAACAGGATCCCGCTGCTGGCGGGATCGGGGCAGAAGTGAGGGAATCGATGAATCCGGGAAAACGCGACAGAATTCTCAAAGCCGCCATCAGTGTCTTTGCCGAGCGTGGCTTTTATAATGCCAAGATGGAAGATATCGCCCGTGAGGCCGGCGTCGCCGTGGGGACGACCTATCTCTATTTTGAGAACAAGGATGACCTGATGATCTCCATCTTTGAGGAGGAGATGGCCCCGATCATCACCCGCATGCGCGAACTCCTCGCCGCCAGCCAGAGCGCCGGCGAAAAGATTGCCACATTTATCCGTTCTCATTTGACCTTTGTCGAACAGAATCCCGACATGGCTCATCTCCTCGAAGTGGAGATGCGCTTCTGCAGCAAATTCATCCTCGGCTATCAAGGCGGCAGTTTCAAGGAGTACCTCGATCTGATCGCCGCAATCCTGGTCGAGGGCCAGATCGCGGGCGAATTTGATTCAGAGATCCACCCGACTATTTTCAAGCAGATCGTTTTCGGCGCGGTGGATCAGATCGCCACGACTTATACCGTCTCCCGGAGCAAGCGCATCAGCCTCGCCAGCTATGCCGATGAAATTGCCAAGGTGATTCTCAACGGCATCCGCAAAAAATGAATATGATTCAAAAAACTGTTGCATTTGTCTGATGATTTACTAAATTAGAAGCGCGTTGATTCCACCGACCGGCCAGCGCCGGTCTTTTTTTATATCCACCCGGAAGAGCGGACCTCCCGCACGCGGGCAAACCGCGCGAAAGCCCGTCCTTCCCCGAAAGGAGTAGATGAACGGTGAAAATCCTGGTCCTCATCAAACAGGTCCCCGATACGGAAGCGGCCATCAAGCCGGCCGCCGATCAGATCAGTGTGGCCGAAGCCGGTGTGAAATTTATCATCAATCCCTACGATGAATATGCCCTCGAGGAGGCCTTGCGCATCAAAGAGGCCCGGCCGGGCACAACGGTGAAAGCCGTCACGCTCGGCCCCGCCCACAGCGCCGAAGCCCTGCGCAGCGCCGCGGCTATGGGCGTCGACGAGGTGCTCCTCCTCAAAACAGAATCGCCTCTCGCTGACGGCCTGGCCACGGCCAGAGCCCTGGCCGCCGCTTTGGCCGGTGATTCCTTTGACCTGATCCTCACCGGCAAGGAGTCGATCGATGACGGCAACATGCAGGTCGGTCCCATGGTAGCCGAACTCCTCGGTCTGGCCTGCCTCACCGTGGTCACCAGGCTGACTGTTGCGGAGGAGAATCTGACCGCCGAGTGCGAAACCGATGCCGGACTCGCTCTCTTCACCGCGCCCTTGCCCGCTGTCGTCACCTGCCAAAAGGGACTGAACGAGCCGCGGTATCCCTCCATTCGCGGCAAGATGGCGGCGATGAAAATGGTCATTCCGGAACAATCCGCCGCCGTTGACCCGGGCCTGCTGCGCATCACACGCCTGACCCCGCCTCCTGCACGCGCAGGCGGCAAGCTGGTTGGCGAAGGCAGCACCGCCGTGCCGGAACTCGTCAAGCTGCTCCATACCGAAGCCAAAGTACTTTAGCCAGGAGATCCACCATGCCGATGGTATTGGCTGTAACCGAGATGCAGGATGGACGCCTGCGCAAAACAAGCCGTGAAGTGGTCTCCCAGGCGCGACAGATCGCGGACGCCATGGGCGCAGAAGTGACCGCATTGATGATGACCGGGCCCGCAAACGCGGAGGAGGGAGCAAGCCTGGGGAGCTGCGGTGCCAGCCAGGTGCTGCTGGCGCGAGCGACGCTGCTGGAAAATTACCACGGGGAGCTCTACCGGCAAGCCGTACTGGCGGCGATCGCACAGACCGACGCAACCGTGGTCCTCTTTCCCGCCACCTCCATGGGCCGGGATCTCGCCCCGCGCGTCGCTGCTGCACGCGGCGCAGCCCTGGCCAGTGACTGCACGGGACTGACCTGGCAGGAGGGGGGCTTGATCGCGCAAAAGCCGCTCTATGCCGGCAAGGTGATGGCCGAACTGACGCTCACAGGCCCGCTGCAAATGGCTTCCCTGCGCCCCAATCTCTTTCCCGTGCGCGATCTTTTTCCGGGGCAAAACGCGGCGATTGTGCCGCTCGAACTGCCGGCCTTGACGGCAAAGGCCGTGCTCCAGGAGGTGCGCCGCCGCGACGCAAGCCACCTGGATGTCAGCGATGCCGAAATCATCCTCTGCGGCGGGCGCGGCATGCGCGGTCCCGATAACTTTGGCCTCCTTGAGGAGATCGCCGCTCTGCTCGGCGGAGCGGTGGCGGCGACGCGCGCTGTGGTCGATTCGGGCTGGAGACCGCACCGCGACCAGGTGGGGCAAACTGGAAAGGTGGTCTCGCCCAATCTCTACATTATGTGCGGCGCATCCGGCTCGATCCAGCATTGGGCCGGAATGTCCGGCTCGCGCTGCATCGTCGCCATCAACAAGGATCCCAACGCGCCGATCATGCAGCGTGCCGATTACCGCCTCATCGGCGACCTCTTCGAGGTTCTCCCGGTGCTCAAGGAGGAGATCGCCCGGCTGCGCGGCTGATGCGGCATCCCGTCATTCACGGGGGCGCTAAACCTGGCACTCTTGATTCTGGAGGTGATTGTGCTCAATTGGACCGGCAGAACGGTGCTCATCCTGCTCATCCTGGCCGCTGCGGCCTGGTTTGTCCGGCAGATTCTGCTGCGCGTACACCTGGTGCGCCTGGGGCGGCGCGATCCGGTGCGCTGGGACCGCCCCTTCGAGCGTTTGGCCTGGATGGCTGGACGAGTGGCAGCGCAGATCTGTGCGATCAAAGATCGCCCCTTCACCGGGGTCATGCACGCCCTGGTCTTCTGGGGATTCATTTTTTTCGCCGTGGCCACCATCAATCATGTCGGCAGCGCCTTTGCCCCCGGTTTTTCCCTTTTCGGGCATAACCACTTCGCGGACTTTTGGTTTCTGGGCGTCGATCTGGTCGCCCTCCTCACCCTCATGGGCGTTCTCGCCCTCGCCATTCGCCGCTACGGGGTACGGCCTGCGGGCATCACCCAGCCGCAGCCGATCTCGCGTTCTCCGCACAGCGCTATTGTTTTGAGCCTCATCGCCGGGCTGATGATCACCTATCTGCTCAACCAGGGCGCGGAGATGATCCTCAGCGCCGGCCGGCCTTTCGCCTGGATGCCGGTCTCATCTGCCGTCGCTCCGCTCTTTGCGGGCGTGGCTCCGGATACCCTGGCTGCATGGAACAGCCTTTTCTGGTGGCTGCACCTGCTGATGGTGCTGGGTTTTCTCGTTTTCATCCCCGGTTCCAAGCATCTGCATCTGCTTTCCGGGCCAGTCAACCTCTTCTTCCGCAGCCGCGAGCCCATCGGCACCTTGCAGCCCATCGATTTTGAAGGGAGTGAGCAGTACGGTGCCGCCTCGATCACCGATTATTCCTGGAAGAACATCAGCGATCTCTTCGCCTGCATCGACTGCGGCCGCTGCCAGGATGTCTGCCCCGCCTTTGCCACCGGCAAGGCGCTTTCCCCCAAGGTCGTGATGATGAGCCAGCGCAAGTACACCCTGGCCCAGGCGCACCTGCTGCTCAAGGGGCAGCCCCCGACGGCCGCGATCATGGAGAGCGCCCTCAGCGATGACGAAATCTGGGCCTGCACCACCTGCGGGGCCTGCATGGAGGCCTGCCCGGTCCGCAATGAACATATCCCTGCCATCGTCGACCTGCGCCGCAACCGCGTGATGATGGAGAGCCAGTTTCCCCAGGAACTGCAGACCGCCTTCCGCGGCCTGGAGACGAACGGCAACCCCTGGAATGCCGGGAGCAGCAGCCGGATGGAGTGGGCGGAGGGACTCGACGTGCCGGTCATGGCATCGGCGGGAGAAGTGGAGTATCTCTGGTACGTCGGGTGTGCCGGCGCCTTTGATGAACGGGCGCGGGCGGTTTCACGCAGCCTGGCCGCCATCCTCAATCACGCCGGAGTCCGCTACGGCGTGCTCGGCCTCGAAGAAAAATGCTGCGGCGATCCCGCACGCCGCGCCGGCAACGAATATCTCTTTCAAACCATGGCCCTGGAAAATATCCAGGTGCTGCAGCAGTACAGGTTTACCTATCTGCTGACCTCCTGTCCGCATGGCCTGCACATCTTTGGCGAAGAATATGCCCGGCTGGGCACACGCTTCACGGTGGTGCACCATACCAGCCTTATCCGTCAACTGCTGGCGGAGGGCAGAATCCGGCTTGAGAGCGGAAACAGTCGGCCGATGACCTGGCACGACTCCTGCTACCTCGGCCGCTATCATCGTCTCTATGAAGCGCCGCGCGCGGTGCTGCAGCAGCTCGGTGGGGCGGCGCCGCTGGAGATGACGCGGCACCACGACCGCAGCTTTTGCTGCGGCGGCGGCGGCGCGCGCATGTTCATGGAGGAGAGCGCCGGCACGCGCATCAACCACAGCCGTACCGCAGAGGCGGCGGCTTGCGGCGCGGAGATCGTCGCGAGCGGCTGTCCCTTCTGCCTGGCGATGCTGGATGACGGGATCAAGGAGAAGGGACTGGAGGGACAGCTGCAGGCGCAGGACCTGGCCCAGCTGGTCGCCGCGCGGCTCGCCTAGCCGGCCAACTCGAAGAGCGCGATGCTGGCCCTGGCAGCCCGCTTCATGCCGGGCCGCCGGTACGGCTGCAACCGGCGGGACATGGCATCCTATGCTCTACGAGATGCCTGCTTCACCCCGGGCCGCCGGCACAGTATTCACTGCCCGGACCTGGCCTCCGCTGCTCTGCCAGATGCCCGTTTCGCCCCGGGCTGCATGCACAGCTGGCCTGGAAATTGCAGCAGAGCTGGCATATTCGCGCTGCCGGCCATGCCGCCGCAGCAAATCCCCTGATCCGGCGCAGGAAGAGGAGCCCTGTGCCCCATGCTGTGGCCCCAGCGCCACACCAGCCGAGGAATCCATGAATAAACACCCGTTCTTTCTCTTTCCCATGTTTCTCATGGCCGCGGTCCCCATGCTGCTGGCCCAGCCGGCGGACCATCATCGGCTCATCTACCGTCATCTCCTGACTTCAACCGCACCGGCCGCCGGTGAGACTCTCCTCAATATCGACGGCGCCTTCGATCCGGAACGGGGCTGGCATGCGACGCAAACCACCAGCCAGCTGCAGATTCTCCTGGGCAAAGCACTGCCCCTGGAGGGCACCCTGGCCGTCAAGGTGACCAACTTTAATCCCGCCGAACAATGGGTCGATGATCTCAAGCTCCATATCATCAACCTCTATTCCCGGCTCTATCCCAATAACAAGGATATCTTTTCTACCGACGGCGCCTGGATTCAGGTGCGTACCGGCAGTGGCTATTCGGCCGGCAGCGGCATGGCCGGCTTCAAGGTTCTCGCCGCCTCCCGCGGCATCGGCAGCCGCAATGAATTCACTTGCCTCGAGGATTATATCTGGAAGCTGGGGCGCATCTATGAGTTCCGCATCTCCTGGACCCGATCCAAAGTCTATGTGGCCCTGGACAGCGCCTGGCTGCTGGAACTGAACTTTTCAGGGCAGATTGAGCCCTTCAAGTACATTCTGCTGGGAAAGGATAATCTCATTTACGGGTATTGCGCGCAAGTGGATCCCTGGTACTTTGATCTGCGCGTCTATGAAAAGGGGGAAGAAGAGGTCGCTGTGGATATGACGCCGCCCGCAGCACCGGCTCAGATCAGAGCGCTGCCGCTCGCGGGCGTGCCGGAATAGCGGGGCAGGATTCAGCAGCGGCCACGGCCGCTGTCGAATCCGACGATGAAGCGTTCCTCGAACAAATAGTGGGCATAATCGATGAGAATGGATCCATACATCCGGACTACCTGGGAGATACGGTCATCCCAGATGATGGTGGCCTGAGCCACCTGCAGTTCATTCACTGCACCCTCTTTTCTTTTTTCAACCTCGACCAGGCTGAGTTTCGGGCCGCCTCAGCCAAAGCCGCCGATGACGAGCTGATAGAGGCGGGGGGAATGCGCCGTAAGTCGGACCATGGCCTCTTCCGCCCGTTCGGTGAACTTAACCATCTCCAATCGCTTTCTCGATTCGTCAATACTTGCGGAACACCCCATAAAGTTTACAAAAAAAATCGCTTTCAGGCAAGCTCTATTCCTGCTTTCCTGATCCCAGTCGACAATTTGCAATGAAAAAACGGAAAAAAGACTTGATATAGTCCTCTGCATTCTTTAATATGAAGTATTCCCACACCTCTGGTTTGATTCGACCTGGCGATTCTTTTTAGAGGAGCTGGCTGTTGAAAATTCAGACGACGTGCCCCTTTTGCGGATGTGGTTGTGGAATGCTCCTGGAAGTGGATCAAGGCGTGGTTCTCGCCGCTGCGCCGCAAAAGTCCCATCCTGTCAGTCGTGGCACCCTCTGTATCAAAGGGTGGAACGGTCACCAAATCATTCATCACCCGCATCGCCTCACTCATCCCCTCATCAAGGTCCAGGATCACCTGGAACCAGTCTCCTGGAAGAAAGCCCTCGCGTTCGCCGCAGACAAGATCACCGCACTTCAGCAGGCCCATGGCCGCGCGAGTCTGGGCGTAATCGGCTCGGTCAAGACGACCAACGAGGCCTCCTATCTACTGGGCAAGCTGGCGCGTGCTGTGCTGCAAACGCCTCATCTGGATGTCCCCGTCCGCTACGATCATGCGCCTTCACTGCGTGTGCTGAAGGAGCAGAGCGGCTATGCCAACGCCACGGCTTCCCTGGCGGAGATTGAGAAAGCGGGTGCCATTCTCGTGATCGGCGCCGACGCCAAGGCGCAAAGCGCCCGTGCTGGTTCCCTGCTGCTGCAGTCAGCCCGGCGCGGGGTAGCGGTCGTGCAGATCGATCCGCGCCAGCATGAACACAGCCGTTTTTATCGTCTCCAACTGCAGCCCCATCCCGGCACCGACCTCGCTCTTATCAATGCCCTGATCCGCGTCATTCTGGAGGAGGGATGGCAGGCGCCGGGTATCACCGGGATCTCCAGGCTGCGCGAGGACGGACTGGATCGCTTTTCGCCGGAATATGTCGAAAGTGTCTGCGGAATCCCGCACGAGCAGGTGAAGGAAGCAGCCGCGCTGCTTGGCCGCGCTTCCTCGCTGCTGATTCTCTTCGGCAGCGGCATCACCCAGCAGGCCAATGGCACGGCCAATGTTCGCGCCCTCTGGAATCTGGCCCTGCTCACCGGCAACATCGGCCGCGCGGGCGGCGGTTTGATACCCTTGCTGGGCAGTAACAACAGCCAGGGCGCCGTCGATACCGGCCTGATGACGGAGTGGGGGCCCGGGCAACGCGATTTGCACGAGGCTTCAGCGCGCCATCCGCTCGAGTCCGCCTGGGGCTGTACCCTGCCCGCGAAGCCGGGATTGACCCTTCAGGAGATGCTTCAGCACGCCGGCGGGCGCATCCGCGGCCTTTATGTCGTGGGTGAAAATCTGGCCTGGAGCGCACCCGACTGCGGGGTATCGGCGGCTGCCCTCGACAAACTCGATTTCCTCATGGTGCAGGATCTCTTCCTGACCGAAACCGCCGCCAAGGCCGACGTGGTCCTGCCGGCCGCCAGCTTTGCCGAACAGGAGGGAAGCTATACCAATCTGGAACGCCGCCTGCAGCGCGTTCGTCCGGCGATCGCACCGCTGGGGGAGTCCCGGAGCGATCTGGAGATCATCCCGATGCTGGCCTCGGCCCTCGGGGCGGCCTGGCCGCTCCGGTCCGCAGCAGAGGTTTTCCAGGAAATGCAGGAGGTTATCCCCTGCTATAAAAACCTCACCTGGCAGGATCTGGACCAGCCGGGCGGCGTGATCTGGCCGGCCCATCACGAGGCGGAGAGCAACGGGCTCTATCGCCAACTGCTCGGCGACCGCCAGGGCGCTTTTACCGAGGTAACCGCCGGCGCTCCATTCGCGGAAGAACCCGACGAGGCCTACCCCTTTGCCCTTTTCACCGGCCGGCCGCTCTTTCATCGCCGCAGCGGCACCCTCGTCACCCGCAGTTTTACCCTCGACAAGGAGGATGCCGTTGCAACCGTTGAGGTGAATAACGAAGATGCCAGGGCGCTGAAGCTGCGCAGCGGCTGGCAGGTTGTAGTCAAAACCCGCCGCGGCCAGGTGCGCCGGACCGTGGTGATCAGTCGCGCGGTGCCGCCCCGCACCCTTTTCCTCCCGATCCATCACCGGGATGGCTTGACTCAATCCCTGATGCCGTCCACTCTGGAACCGGAATCCGGTATTCCACAGATGAAACTGTGCGCCGCCAAATTGGAGATGGTTTGATGCAGGTTGGAACCCCGGTAGTTGTGAGCAAGCAGCTCTTTCTTGATCATTTGTCCCGGTGCATGAAAAAAACGCAGGTCATTGGCCCCACTAAACTCGCCGATGGCAGCGTAACTTTTATGCCGTTGCGCTCTCCGCGCCGCCTGACCTTCGATTACGTCAACGACCTCGATCCCCTCAAGCGTTTTTTTACTCCCCCGCGCGAGGATCTCTTTGCGTGGGATCTCACGGATAAAAAACCGCGCCTGACCGCACCGCTGCCGGACAAGCCGCGCATTCTTTTCGGCATCCGCTCCTGTGATGTCCAGGGGCTCGCCCACATGGACGGCTTTTTCCGCGGCTCCTTTTATGACAGCCTCTACTGGGCGCGGCGGAATAATACCCTGATCATCAGCCTGGCCTGCAACCGGCCCAATGAAAGCTGCTTCTGCCTTTGCTGCAACGGCGGCCCGTGGCTGGAGAATGGTTTTGATCTCCAGCTGACCGATCTAGGCGAGGAGTTCCTCGCCGACATCGGTTCGCCGGCCGGCCAAGCTTTCCTGCAGGAATCGGGCCTGGAGGCCGCCAGGGCGCGCACACGCCATGAGCACCGCCGCCACGAATTGATGGAGGCCTGCGATGCGCAGATGCAGCCCACCGCTTACCTCGCCAAGGCCTGCATCCAGATCACCAACGACCGCGTGCGGGAGGAGTTGTGGGAAGAGATGGGGGCCGAATGTTTCAGCTGCGGCGGCTGTACCCACGTTTGTCCCTGCTGCACCTGCTTTGATGTGGTCGACTGCCCGCAGAACACCGGCCAGGGCTTGCGCTTCCGCTGTTGGGATTCGTGTCAGTATGCCGGATTCACCCGCGAGGCCTCGGGACACAATCCCCGCGGTCGAGCCAAGGAACGGGTCAAACGCCGCTTTTATCACAAACTCAGCTACCCCTATATCCAGCAGGATGGTCACCCCGGTTGTGTCGGCTGCGGCCGCTGCATCACCGTCTGCGAGGCCAACGGCCTTCTCGATATCACCGCGGTGGTCAAGCGCCTGCGCCGGGATGGACAGTGAGCCTATGGAAAACATCTATCTGCCGGACCTCGCCGTCGTCGACCGCATCGTCGATGAAACCCATGATATCAAGACCTTCACCCTCTCCTTCGCCTCGCGCGCCGTTCAGAAGAATTTCCGTTTCAAGCCCGGCCAATTCGTCGAGGCCTCGATTTTTGGCGCCGGGGAAGCCCCGTTCGGATTCGCCTCGAATCCCAACCACCCGCAGCAGTTCGATATCACCGTGCGCGCCATCGGCGCGGTGACCCAAGCCATGCATGCCCTCAAACCGGGCGGCTACATGGGCATCCGCGGCCCGCTCGGGAATTGTTTCCCGCTGGACGAGGTGAAGGGCCAGGACATCCTGTTCATCGCTGGCGGCATCGGTCTGCCCCCGCTCAAGTCGCTGATCGATCCCATGCTCGACTGCCGCGGCGATTTTGGCCGCTTCATCATCCTCTATGGGGCGCGCACACCCGGCGATCGCGTCTACAAACCCCTGCTGCAGGAGTGGAGCACCCGGGCGGACATCACCTTTCTCCAGACGGTCGATACCCCGGATCCGGAGTGGAGCGGACCGGTCGGTGTGGTGACCACCCTGTTTGAAAAAATCGATCTGGACGTGGCGCGCACCGTCGCCTTCACCTGCGGTCCACCGGTGATGATCCGCTTTGTCATTCAGGACCTCCTCGCCCGCGGCTTCGCCGAGGATCGTATCATCTCGACCCTCGAACGCTATATGAAATGCGGCGTAGGTAAGTGCGGCCACTGCGCCATCGGCCATAAATACATCTGTGTCGACGGCCCGGTTTTCTCCTGGCGGCAAATCAAACGCCTCCCCGAACGATGAAACCGATCCCCGAATCCGGACGCCCCCTGCTGGCCTTGCGCCAGACCATTACCAGCGCCATGGTGGGCCGCACCGTCGTCCTCGGTATCGGCAATCCCCTCTGCGGGGATGATGACCTGGGCTGTGAAACCGCCCGGCAGCTGCAGGCCCACGGCGTCTTGCATGCCCTGGTTTGCGAAGAGATGCCGGAAAACTTTACCGCCGAAGTCAAGGCCTTCAATCCCGACAGCATTCTCCTCGTCGATGCGGTCGATTTTTTCGCCGACCCGGGCGATGTGATTTATCTTCGCCGCGAGGAACTTCACTCGGAGCGCTTCAATACCCACAAACCCGCTCTCGGCTTGCTGATGCGCTACCTCGAGTCGGAGACCGGGGCGGAAGTAGCCTTGATCGGCATTCAACCGAAAAACCGGGCACTGCACGCCCCGCTCAGTCCGGAAGTGCGCGAAAGCGTCACTCTTTTGGCCGCTTTCC
>Ga0116170_10002551_pt1 | contig 17445 bp, 18 predicted proteins | sample AD_JPNHW1_MetaG_FD_89797 | JGI IMG/M metagenome (GOLD analysis project Ga0116170, IMG submission 89797) | Active sludge microbial communities of municipal wastewater-treating anaerobic digesters from Japan - AD_JPNHW1_MetaG | ecosystem: Engineered > Bioreactor > Anaerobic > Digestate | place...
GAGCAGGATCCGTGGAGCAAGATCAAGTGGAGCAGGGGCACCATCTCTCCAGTTTCAGGAGATATGCCGGCCCGGATATCGTCGTTCCGAATAATATGGTTCGATTTTTATGCCGCAGGGCGCTCTCCATAAGGCCGTCCATGGTGCCGTTGGCCAGAGCAGAGCCGGTGATAAATATAACGGCGCAGCGCTCGAATATCTCCTGGCAGTCCATACCATCCTGGACAGCGATTCCGCATCGCACCGATCCGGCCTCGGCCAGATCCGAGACCATCACCCTATCCGCTCCCACCGCAGCCACCAGTGCTTCCAGTAGGGCTGGCTGCAGGCCTATCAGCCCGAACCTGTCTGCCTCCTGCCATTTCTGTTCTCGGATCCACTCTGCCAGGCACTGGCTGCATCTCTTTGGCCCCCCATCCTTGCAGTGCACAGTGCCTTCGATCAGGCCACGATACCTGAGCACGGCATTCATGGTTGATATCAGAACGGCGCGTTCGAAGCCCCCTTGCAGAGGCAGCCTGAGAACATCGCTTAAAGTTCCCCTGAAGGCACCCCGGTCGGAGGTAAATGCCTGTCCGCAGCAGCCCCTGTAGACGGCCTGCATCAAAACCTCCTTTCCCCTCAGAATGGGAAAGTCGTCCCGCTCCGGATCACCCAGGGCCTCAGCGGGGCTGAGGGGGCGGCTCACCACCACCTCGCTCCTCATGTCCTCCCCGCTCAATCCATCTTTCATCCCGGATTTCAGTTCATCGATGAAAATCCTCTTTGCCTCTTGTAATAGATCCTTCCCCATAGTCTTCTCACCGCGCGCTCATTCTTTCCTTTGTCCATCCAATTATATGTCCTATCCCTGGTTTTATTTGCTGCATGAGTTGCCGCTCGATGGCAGATTAGAGCCCCAGCCCATGACCTCCTCCGGACCGCCGGAGAGGACGATCTTCCCTCTCTCCAGGAGGCAGGCCCGGTCCCCGATGCAGGAGACGTCCCTCAGGTCATGGGTGACGATGATGCTCGGCACCTGGCAGTCATGAAGCCTCTCCTTCAGCTCCCGCCGCATGGCCTCCTGCCGGCGCACATCCAGGGCCGCCAGCGGCTCGTCCAGCAGCAATAGCTCCGGCTCTATGATCAGGGCGCGGGCCAGTGCCACCCGCTGCTTCTGGCCGCCTGATATGCTGGATGCCTTGGCATTCCTGATCTCCCAGAGGCTGGCCTCATCCAGCCGGTCCTTTACCATCAGATCTATCTCCTTCGCCGATAGGCGGCGGGCGCGTAGCCCGAAGGCCACATTCTCATATACGCTCATATGGGGAAAGAGGGCATAGCTTTGGAAGACATAGCCGATATTCCTCTCCTCCGGTGCAACATCCTCCTTTATCTCGGAGTCGAACAGGGTTTTGCCGTTCAGAACAATCCTGCCCGTATCAGGGCTGCTTATGCCGGCGATGAGGTTGAGAAGAGAGGTCTTGCCGCAGCCGTTGTCCCCAACCAGCATGAGAATCTCCCCTCTGGCCACATCCAGGTCTACAGCCAGGGAAAAGTCCCGCAGCCTCTTGTTGACATCAATTTCCAGCATTCTCGTACACCCTTCGGGAGAGGGCTTTGACCAGGAATATGACCAGGAAGGAGATGATCACCAGGATGATGGCCAGGCATAAAGCGGCGTCCAAGTCCCCCTGCATGGCGGTGTAGATGGCCAGGGGCATGGTCTGGGTCCTCCCCTGAAAGTTGCCTGCGAACATGATGGTAGCCCCGAACTCGCCCAGCGATCGGGCAAAAGCCATGATGGCCCCCGACACCAGGCCATTGAAGGCAATGGGCAGTATCACATGCAAGAAGGTGTATGCCCGCGAAGCTCCCAGAGTGCGGGCGGCGTTTTCAATGGAGAGGTCAACGTCCTCAAAGCTGGTTCTCGCCTGGCGGATGAAGAATGGAGAGGAGACGAATATCTGGGCAATGATCACCGCCAGGGTGGTAAACGCGATGCTTATCCCCATGGCATTGAGGTGCTGTCCCAGGACGCCCATTCTGCCGAAGGCCATGAGCAGGGCAATGCCGGCCACGGCAGGGGGCATGATCACCGGCAGGTCGATTGCCGAGTCGGCGATCTCCTTGCCGGGGTAGCGGAAGCGGGCGTTGACGTAGGCCAGGGGTGTTCCCAGGATGACCACTATCAGGGTGCTGACGGCCGCCGTGGAGAGTGAGAGCCGCAGGGCGTCGACCACCATGGGGCTGCTCAATGACCGCAAAACAGTGTCCAGGGGGCTTTTGACGAAGAGGGAGACCACCGGCAGAGCGATGAAGGATATGGTCAGGAAGATGAGCAGAGCCAGGCCGGCCTTGGCAGCCCGGCTTCTCAGTCTCCTAAAGAGCTCCTTGCTGAGTATGATCCCGCGAAAGTGTCTGACGGCTTCAATTGTTGTCATATATTTTTTCCCATTTGCCCTCTCTGTCAGCGGCCTTTCTCAGGCAGTGGCAGCCTTTGAAGATCCGCCGGAAGCGACTGCCTGCACTGCCTGCACCTGCACTGCCTGCACCACAGGAATGAATCCGTACTTCTCCAGGATGGCCTGTCCATCGCTGGACATCATCAAATCTAAAAAGGCTTGTGCCTCCTCTGGGTATTCGGACTGCGATAGCACACCCACCGGGAAGTCCCCAATTACATTATATTTGTCCGGAACGGATATCCTGGTGACCTTCCCGATCATCTCAGGGCTGACGTCGGATATAAAAGCAAATCCTGCATCAGCTTCGCCCAGGGCAATCTTGGAGACGATGCGGTTTACTGTGGTCTCCTGGGAGACTACGTTAGAAAGCACCGATTCCTTATACTCCTGGCCAAATTCCGGGTCCGCAGCCAGCCTGTCTAAAACCTGAAGAGCATAGTCTCCCGCGGGAAGGTCTTTGGTTCCCATCAATATCTTGACTCCTGGAACAGCCAGATCCTTTAAGCCTGTGATATTCGCAGGGTTGTCATTGGGCACGATTATTGCCACCTTGTTCCTGGCAAAGACCTCCACTGTGCTGTTGTTGATAAAGCCCTCCGACTTCAAGGCATCCATGTGCTTTAGGTTTGCCGATACCAGGACATCCGCATAAGCACCCTGCTCGATTTGGGCGCGCATTGCAGGGACTCCGTCGAAGTTGAACTCTATGCTCATGTTGGTGGTGTTCTCATAAAGGCCGCCGATTTCGCTCAGGGCTCCGGTAAGGCCGGCCCCGCAAAACACGGTTAGCACTCGTTTCTCCTCCGCAAAGGCCGGGGAGAGACAGGCCAGCAAGACGAGAAGTATCAATATTTTGCATTTATCCATCAATGACGACCTCCTTTCACAGATTATTTCGCTTAAGACCCTGAATCAAGTCATCGATTAAGCCATCGGACTGAAGCCGTACTTCTCCAGGACGGCCCCGCCTTCCTCAGATTTCACCAGATCCATGAACTCCTGGGCTGGGAGGGGGTACTTGCATTCGGCGGACAGTCCCATGGGATAGTCGGCTATCACATTGAACCGGTCGGGTATCTCGACCTGATCGACTTTTGATGCCAGGTCCGCGGTTACATCGGAGACATAGGCAAATCCCACATCAGCCTCGCCCAGGGCCACCTTGGTCACCACAAAGCTGACTGTCGTCTCCTGAGATATAATGTTGGCCATCACCTTTTCCTTGAATTCGGAGCCGTAGGCCGAGTCATTGGCCAGCTTATCGATGATCTGCAGAGCATAGTCCCCAACAGGGACATCCTTGGTCCCTATTACTATCTTTACGCCCGGCCTGGCCAGGTCGGACAGGTTGTTTATGCCGGCGGGATTGTCCCTGGGAACGATCAGGGCGAGCTTGTTTTCGGTGAAGACCGAGACGCTGCTGTTGTTCATCAGCCCCGCGCCCTTCAAAGCATTCATGTGCTTGTTGCTGGCAAAGGCAATCACATCGGCATATGCCCCGTTCTCTATCTGGGTTCGCAGAGACTGGGAGCCGTCGAAGTTGAAGGCCACGCTCATATTGGTCTCATTTCCGTAAATGCCGCCGATCTCGCCGAAGGCTCCCGTAAGGGACGCGGCGGCGAATACGACTATCTCATCAGAAGCCTCATCGGTCTGGGCAGCCAGGCCCGCCGGGGCGGCGAGCAGCAGGACAGCGAGCAGTATAATGGTTATCCTGTAATTCATAGTTGGTATTCCTCCTTTTCAGATCATTCATATGATTCTTTCTGGATCGGTCCATCTTGTTAAACGATTTTACTTACTAATATGCTTTATGTTAGCAAATACGTTTGCATTATTAATTCTTGCGCTCGCCTGGCCAGCAGGTGTCGTGTTTTCTGGCTCCTCGCTATTTCCTGTGGGTGATGAAGTGGTTCTTTTGTCTCTGTGGCTCTGCGTCTCTGTGGTTTAGTTTGTAAGTTGCCGACAATTGAACCTAATGCTACTGAACAAAACCACAGAGGCACAGAGGCACAGAGATGAGAATGAGCCTGTTAGACTGAGTAACTCAATTTAGCCACAAGAAATGGCGAAGAACCTGTTTTCTTTCAGACGCCAATCGTCGGGGGCAAATCTTTAACTTCATTAATTCAATTCCTCCGCTATGAAGGATTATGCCAAGATTGTCCCCTGCCTGGATGTTAAGGTAGTGGACGGGGTGCCCTCAGTGGTCAAGGGCGTCAAGTTCGTGGACCTGAAGAGGCAGGGCGACCCGGTGGAGTTTGCCCGCCGCTATCAGGATCAGGGCGCGGATGAGCTGGTCTTCCTGGATATCACCGCCTCTCATGAGGGCAGAAAGACCATGGTCGATGTGGCCCGCCGCGTGGCCGACGAGGTGGACATACCCTTCGCCGTGGGCGGGGGCATCGCCAGCCTCGAAGGGGCAAAGCAGATCCTGGATGCGGGTGCGGACAAGGTGGGAATCAATACCGCGGCGGTCAAGAATCCCGATTTCGTCAAGGCCGCTGCCGAAGCCTTCGGCTCGGAGAGGATTGTGGTGGCGGTGGATGCCAGGAGGAACAGCAACATCGTCCCCGGGGTGAATGTCTACACAATGGAGGACGGCTCGAAGGCCTGGTTTGAACTGGTGATCTACGGGGGCAGGACGCCGGTGGGAATAGATGCCATCGACTGGTGCCGGCGCATGGAGAGCCTGGGAGCAGGAGAGCTTCTGCCCACCAGCATGGACCGGGACGGGACGAACATAGGATACGATCTGCCCCTCACCCACGCCATCTGCGATGCCGTGACCATACCGGTTACTGCCAGCGGCGGGGCATCCACTCCCCAGCACATCCTGAAGGGCTTCACAGATGCCCATGCGGACGCTGCTTTAGCGGCAGGGATGTTTCACCGGGGAGAGTACACTGTAGGCCAGGTGAAGGACTACCTGGAGGGCAAGGGAATCAGGGTGAGAAGATAAGTCCTCTGTGCGCTTCCAGCGCCTCTGTGGTGGCAGTCAGCGCCGGCTAAACCAGTGGCTAACGACGTTTTTCACCACAGAGGACACAGAGTACGCGAGAGAGAAGAGCTAACAACTGAAAGAACAGAAGATAGCCACCCAAAAGAGGTGAGGAGCCAACAGACGGAAGCCCCAATGCGGAGGATCCACCGGCGTGTTTCCAGAGATGCTTTCCCTCTTTTTGTTAGCCGATATCTCTGTTTGCTGCTTCGTGGCTTCTCAGGCAGTGTCATTTCTATAAGATGTCCCTTAAGCGCCGGCTGAAGGTATGCTTTTCTGAAATATTCGCCATCTTTTAAGCCGAGGCGGAGTTGAAGTTCGCGCCTCAGCAAATCACCATCAAAGGCCCTCAGCATCTTCAAGACTTCCGGGGTAACTTCCGGGGCAAAGAATGTCAGAGTCACCCCTCTCTTCTCATCAGATGTCCAAACGGGCTGTGCAAGCCCTTTTTCTCTGCATCTTCGCAATATCAGCTCTATTCGATCCTATTCACTCAGAGTTCGAGGGTAAGCACCAGCCTCATCTCAGTTCCCCGGTTGGGGATGGTCGTCCAGAAGCAGCCTTTCTCTATCGTCCTGCCGTGGGACTGGTCCAGAAACTCGTAGCTTGCATATCCTGTTCTCTCCAGGCTCATCCTGTCGAAGAGGCCCAAAAGCTCCGGATAGTCCTGATACATGGCTGAGCTTTTGTTGAGCAGCATTTGGCTTGGGTCAGTCTCATAGATGATCGTCCCGTCATCCGCCCGGCTCACCCATATCTTGGAGTCTCCGATGGGCTGCAATGGCGCGAGGACTCGCTCGAAGAACTGGCTGTTGTTGAACATCAGGCTGACTGCCCCCATAAAAGTCCCGTTCCTGTCGAAGACCGGCATCTCGGCATCAATGCCATAAGTTCCTTCCACGGCATTGATAAAATAAAATCCCAAATATTGTCTGGTATTGATGGTGCCGTTCACATGCTCCTGCCCTGACAGGTCCGCGCCCCTGATGCTTTCAAATGCCTCCGGCTCGACCTCCCTCACAATTCCGTCGGCTCCAATGGTGATGCAGTCGATCACCGCTCTGTCCGCCTCGCTGAGTTCGGAGAGCACTTGCCGGGCGTCCGGCCCATCCAGGCCTGTCTCCGAAAGGGCAAGGCTGGCTTTTAAGAGGGCAGTCTCAATTGCCGATAGGTTGGAATTCACGACGTCAGAGGCGGTGGCCAATCTCCAAATGGGCTCTCCGCCTGCCGCCTGGGGCCCAAAGAGAGAGATGTCGGAGGCACCAGCCGAACTGGTCAAAGCCATAGCAGTCGCCAGGGCAAATATTAATATAATATTATTCAAATTATCACCACGCAGATAGATGCAATTCTCTTCCGGTCATTGACAGGTCCACCCGCTGGAATCCTGCAACATCCCTATCTGAAGTTCGAAACTAAAAATTCTTCGGTGCTCTTGCATCACAATCCGAGCCCATTGCCGCAAACAATCATAAGCCAGGAATGACAATTACTGTATGGTGAAAATATGCCGGGAAAGGAAGATCCAGATCTGCTGAAGACCTATCGCGAGAAGAGGGACTTTTCCCTCACCCCGGAGCCCGCCGGAGGCGGGACCAGGTCAGGCAAGGGCATATTTGTGGTGCAAAAGCATCTCTCCCGTCGGCTGCACTATGACCTTCGCCTGGAGGTGGACGGAGTCCTCAAATCCTGGGCGGTTCCCAAAGGCCCCTCTGCCGATCCCAGGGACAAGCGGCTGGCAGTTCAGACCGAGGATCATCCTCTGGAGTACGCCGGCTTTTCCGGCAGCATTCCCCAGGGGCAGTACGGGGCGGGCACAGTGGAGATATGGGACGCCGGGACATACAGAAACATGACTCAGAAGGATGGACAGGAGGTCTCTATGGCCGATGCCCTGGAAAAGGGCCACGCCTCCTTCTGGCTGGAGGGCAGGAGGCTACAAGGTGGCTATGCCCTCACCAGGACGCAGAGGGGCTGGATCCTGGTGAAGATGAGGGACGGCATGGCCCGGCAAGGAATCGACCTGCCGGCGGATGAAGGCTGAGGGCCGGGGATCGCATGGAGAAATGGGTCATGTCCGGGTCTGCTGCTGCCACCGGCGGCCCCTATCTCTCTGCCGCCAGGCTCCTGGCCTTTTTTCCTTCTTCTATCAGCTCTTTAACCCTCTGTCCGCCCTTGTGGCCGATTTCTGTATAAAAATCCTTTCCATGTGTTTGGGCAGTCTTCATGCCGCCCTTTCTTCCTGCTTCCTGTACGGTCATTGTGCCTTTTCCCTTTTTCGCGGGCCTTTTCTTCTCTTCCGTCATATTCAATACCTCTATACAAAATTATTTTATTAGTTTGATCTCCTGGAAAGAAGGCCGAATAGCGCCTCCAATGAGCCAGACAGCATTCAAATGCAGCTATTACTAATAGATCTTCTTGCATATTTATGATTTTCGCTGCATAAGATTATATATAAAGAGGAAATATTCCTGATGTAGATTTTTTAATTAGCTGATTATGCTCAAGAATCCGCCGCCTTCAGCCAATTGCCTTCTGCCATTTAGCGTTAAAAGAGTGTACAGTTATTCATTCACGGCCTGTTTACCAAAGGCTAACCTGCCTTGCAGAATGCATCAAGCTATCCCAATTTGCCGGCACATGAAGAGAAAAACAACTTTAAGCGCCACTTCGCCGCGGAGAACATATTGTTTATAATCCGTAAGTTAGTTCATTACTTACAGTTAAGAATTTATCGATAATGAGCATCGTATGCTATCCGATCCGGGTCAATGTCATCTCCCTGGCCAGCGCTTCGCCCATCTCCTTCAGCCCTAAAACCTCCTCCGCCCTGGCGATCTCCTCCCGCCGGGCGCGGGTCATGGGCTTGCTGGGCACAGCCGTGCAGGACTTCGTCTCCTCGGATATCCCGTATGTACCGATCTTCCTGGCCAGGTCGGTGATCTCCGTCTTGTCCAGGGCGATGAGGGGATGATAGACCACAACCCCCAGATCAGACTGCTCGGCCAGGATGTTCTCTGCCGTCTGCGATGCCACCTGGCCCAGGGAGTAGCCGGTGACGATGCCCTGGCAGCCCTGCTCCAGCATCACCTGCGAGGCTATGCGATACATCAAGCGCCGGCACAGGACGCAGGTGGCCCTGGGATAGTGAGATGATATCTTCTCAATGGCCCGGCTTATGGGCACAGTAATGAAGTCGATCTTCCTGCCGGACGTCCATTCGGCGAGGGCCTGTCCGCATCTCATGGACTGGTTGATGGCATCGGCATAGGGTCGGGAGTCGAAGTGCAGCAGTGTCACCGGACAGCCCCTCTTCATCATCATCCAGGCGGCCACAGGCGAGTCTATGCCCCCGGATATGAGGGCCAGCATCTTTCCCTGCGAGCCCAGAGGCAGGCCCCCCACACCCTTCACCACATCGGTGAAGATCAATGTCCTGTCTCTCCTGGCCTCGATGAAGATCTCCAAGTCCGGGCAGTCCAGGTCGACGGAGGCTCCGCTGCTGCTCTGCACAGACTGCCCCACAATCCGGCCGATCTCCTCACTGGAAAAAGGCACACCAGAGCGCCTGGGCCGGATGGCAAAGCTCTTCAGCCCCATCTGGGAAGGGCTGCCAAGACCCGCCCGGCCGGCCAGCTCCACTGCCGCCCGGCTGATCTGCCCCAGGTCGGAGCCGACAGTCTGGGCGGGGCTAGCCGAAACCGTTCCGAAAACATTTGCTGCAATCCCGCCGGCCCTGGGATCGGAGGTGTGGACGAAGATCCTGCCCTCGCCCCTCTCCATCTTATGCGCTACTCCCGCCCGATTCAATGAAAATGCGATATTGCCGGAAAGAATGCGCTCCCAGTTCTGTCGCGTCCACCTATCCTTTAAAGTGATCTCCCCGTAGCGAACCAGCACTACATCCTGGAAGATCATGTTCTGATCTGAGTGGCCTTCAGCGACCTCTTGATCTTCTTGACCCTGGAACCGGCGGCTGTATATCTCTGCATCGGACCGGGCTTTTTATGGGTGGCCTCGGCCTTGGTTACCTGCCTGACCTGACCCTTTCTGCCCTTGATCTTAACCCATTCTATGCTTCCTGTCTTTCCCATGAGATGCTCCTATCAGAGCAGCATTTAAAAAGCTTGTGATTCAGCAAAAGGCTTTTAAGTAGCGCTGTCCAGTAGGGCTACTGCCTTTTGGGACAGTGGGGTAGCCTGGTCTATCCTCGAGGGTTTGGGACTCTTGGACCGCGGTTCGAATCCGCGCTGTCCCATTATTTTATCCTGCTTATGCGTTTATCATATCACTACGATATCTTTGCAGCAGCGGCAGGCCTTCTCCAGCTTTGCCGTGCTCTCACCGGGAAAATGGTCGATCAGACAAAGCTCACCCGGCCTGGCTCGCGAAAACAGCCTCTCCAGGTCGCCGTGGTAGACCTTGATCTCACACGGCCCGTGGGCGCAGGCGACAAGCCTCGGCTCCTCGCTCACTGACTCTTTCAGCTCCTGGGGATACTCAATATCCTCTATGCCCAGCAGGCCTCGATTGACCTCCAGGTTGAGGGCCGCATTGGATACGGCCGCCGGCCAGGCATCGTTGAGCACCACCCTTTTCGCCCCGGCCAAGGCGCACATCAGCCCCAGCGTCCCCGGACCGCACAGGCCGTCCACCACATCGCGAATGCGGCCTTGAAGGTAGAGCTGCTCCAATATCTTCATCTTGGGGGCGCTTTTGCGGGAAAACTCGATATGTATGCGCGACTGGCTTTTGTATATGACAAGCTCTCCAAAGAGGCTCTGGCATACGTCCGCCCGCATATCGCATCCCGCCAAAAGGATATTTTCCACCGGCCTCTCTCCCGGTTTAACCACTCCGGGAACGCCCCGGCTGAGGATCACTCCCTTGATCTCAGGGACCTCTTCTACCAGGGCCGCGGCTGCCTGGCGGCTGTAGCCTGCGCCGGAGAGAATCAGGCTCTTCGGGCCGAGGCGGGGCGGATAGGCCAGGGGATAGCCCACTTCGATGAGCGGCGTGCCCACGCTCCGTAAAGTGGCATCTGCGTCGCGCAGGCCGGCCTCTTGCAGCCGGCGCAGGGCGTCGAGCATTACGGCATCAAGCGGAGCCTTTCCGCAGGATCGGCACCGACCTATCCTCTCCGGCAGATCTCCTGCGGGGGCGGTTTTGTCAAGGCTCGGCTCCGGTGCGCAGAAGGGGCAGGCCGAATAGATCTGCTCGATTCTCGCCAAGACCTCCTCCGCCGGCTTTATGCAGTCATTTCCGCAAGCAGGACACTTCATGATATGCCGATCTCCTGAAAGGCTTCATCCATGTTTTCGCCATTGATAGGAATCGTTAATATCTCCTCCCTTAGAAAGGTTTGTAAATAAGAAAATCATTAGGGCGGCGAAGGTGGTTTTGGACATGGCACAGAGAGGCATTAGGGAGTACGATGCAAAGCGTTTGTTGGCCGGAATTCTCCCCCAGTACCTCAATGAATTCTCCTACAAAGGCGAGATCATCCTTGTGGGACCGGAGACGGATCTGGAGGCTCTTGCATCTACTAATCCCTGGCTGAAGGCGGAAAGGCTTGTGGTCAAGCCGGACCAGCTCTTCGGAAAGAGGGGCAAGCACGGTCTGGTGCTGCTGGATGCGGACTGGAATTCAGCGAAGAAGTACATCGAAGAGAGGATGGGTAGAGAGGCCACGATCGGAGGCGTAACCGGGAGGCTGTCTCATTTCCTGATCGAGCCATTCGTGCCCCATAAAGAAGAATATTACATAGCCATAAGCTCAGACAACGAGGGAGACAACATATTCTTCTCCACAAGGGGCGGAGTCTTAGTCGAGGAGAACTGGGACAGGGTGATCCGGCTTCATGTGGACACCCTGGATGGAATCGAAGGCCTGGATATAAAATCGAAGCTTCCGGCAGAGATCGCGGAGAAGTTGGAGGCCATTGAGAGCTTTATCAGGGCTCTATGGCGCTTTTACGCGGATACGGGCTTTGCCTACCTGGAGATCAATCCCTTCACCTTCAGGGACGGCTCAATTGTGCCTCTGGATATGGTGGCAAAGCTCGACGATGCCGAGGAGTACTGGCAGAGGAAGAGGTGGTCGGGCCTGGCCTTCCCTGAGCCATTTGGAAGGAGCCTCACCAAGGAAGAGCTGTTCATCAAGGATATCGACTCCAAGACAGGTGCCTCTCTCAAGCTGACCATTCTCAATCCGGAGGGAAGGGTCTGGACCATGGTCGCAGGCGGCGGAGCCAGCGTGATCTATGCCGATACCATTAGCGACCTGGGCTATGCCGGGGAGATGGCCAACTATGGCGAATACAGCGGCGATCCCAATACCGAGGAGACCTACTACTACACCCGGACCATCCTGGACCTGATGACCAGGAAGAAGGACCCGCGCGGAAAGGTGCTGCTCATCGGAGGGGCCATAGCCAACTTCACAGATGTGGCCAAGACCTTCAAAGGCGTGGTCATGGCTCTGGAAGAGTACCAGAAGAAGCTGCAAGATGCGGGCGTCAAGATCTATGTGCGCCGGGGCGGCCCCAATTACGAGCAGGGGCTTAAGCTGATGAGGGAGCTGGGCAAGAGGCTGGGCGTGCCCATCGAGGTTTATGGCCCGGAGACGCATATGACCAGAATTGTCCCCCTGGCTTTAGGAGGTGCATCGGCATGAGTGAGATCGGCAAGAGAGAGGATTACGTCCTGTTCGACGGGAATACCAAGGCCTTCGTCTACGGCTATCAGACCAATGCCATCCAGCGCATGCTGGACTTCGACTACATCTGCGGGCGCGAGTCTCCCAGCATATCGGCCATAGTCAATCCCAGCCGGGCGGGAATTCACAAGGCCTTCTGGGGAAGCAAAGAGATAATCCTGCCCATGTACAGGACCATCGGCCTCGCGGCCAGGGCCTATCCAGAGGCCGACACGATGGTCAACTTTGCCTCGCACCGATCCGCCTTCGACACAACCATGGAGGCCCTGGCTGAAAAGAGCATTCGCGTGGTGGCAGTCATTGCCGAGGGTGTGCCGGAGAGGCAGTCCCGCATCATGAGCGCCACTGCCAAGAGGCAGGGCAAGATCGTCATCGGCCCGGCAACCGTGGGCGGCATGGCGGCAGGGGCTTTTCGCATCGGAAACACGGCAGGGACCATTGAGAACATCATAGCCTCACGGCTTTACCGCCCAGGATGCGTGGGATTTGTCTCCAAATCAGGTGGCATGCTCAACGAGGCCTTCAACATCATCTCCCGAAACTCGGACGGCATATACGAGGGAGTGGCCATAGGCGGGGACCGCTATCCGGGATCGACCATGCTCGATCACATCCTGCGCTATGAGGCAAATCCCGCCATCAAGATGATCGCATGTCTCGGAGAGCTGGGGGGCGAGGACGAGTACAGGATCATCAGGGCTCTTCAGGAGAAGAGGATCACCAAGCCACTGGTGGCCTGGGTTACGGGAACCTGCGCCCCGGTGCTGCCGGCCAGCGTCCAGTTCGGACATGCCGGAGCCAAGGCCAACACCCAGAAGGAGACGGCTCAGGCCAAAAACCAGGCCTTCCGCGATGCCGGTGCCCATGTGCCCATGTCTTTCGACGGCTATGGAGATGAGGTGCGAAAGGTCTACCAGTCGCTTCTCGCCGCGGGCGTCGTCAGCAAGTTCGAGGAGCCTGAGGAGCCCAGGATTGCCGCGGACTACAGCCGGGCTCTCGCCCAGGGAGACATCAGAAAGCCCACCACATTCATCTGCACCATATCGGATGATAGCGGCGAGGAGCTGCTCTATGCCGGAAAGAAGCTCTCCGATGTGCTGGAGCAGAGGATGGGCATAGGCGGTGTCATCGGCCTCTTGTGGTTCAAGAAAGAGCTGCCCGACTATGCCTCGAAGTTCATTGAGCTGGTCTTGCAGATCGTGGCCGACCACGGGCCGGCGGTATCCGGGGCCCACAATGCCATTGTCGCCTCCTGCGCCGGAAAGGATCTCATATCCTCCCTTTGCAGCGGCCTTCTGACCATCGGGCCGCGTTTCGGCGGGGCGATTGACGATGCCGCTCGCGAGTTCAAGAGGGCCCGGGAGACGGGCATGAGCCCGGAGCAGTTCGTCTCCGACATGAAGAAGAAGGGGATCAACATCCCCGGCATCGGCCACAAGATCAAGAGCGTCAAGAATCCCGACAAGCGCGTCCAGCAACTGATAAGATTCGCGCGGGCCAACTTCCCTTGCACGGAGCTTCTCAACTATGCTTTGCAGGTGGAGGAGCTGACCACTGCCAAGAAGGGCAACCTCATCCTCAATGTGGATGGGTGCGTGGGCATTCTCTTCCTGGACCTGATGAGCTCCTGCGGGGCCTTCAGCAAGGCGGAGATCGATGAGGTGGTCAAGCTGGGCTACCTGAACGGGCTGTTCGCCCTGGGCCGGTCCATCGGCCTGATCGGCCACATCCTGGATCAGAAGCGGCTGGGCTCCAGGCTCTACCGCCATCCGGCGGATGACATCGCCTACATGATGCCCTCTACCGAGGAGATCAGGTGCAGAAACGATGGCCTAGACAAGCGCTGAACGGCGTTGAGCGTTTGGCTTAAGTGATGGGACCGCCTTTTGAGCCCTTGAGGCGGGCGAGAATGGCGGCTGCAACTATAAGCCAGAAGATTTTTTCGCGGGCCTCCGGTTCCACCGGGATGGTGGAGCCGGGGGATATCGTTGAGGCGGGCATAGACTATGCCATGTCTCATGACGGGACGTCGGTTTTAGCCATCCGGGCTTTCAAGGAGATGGGCTCGGAGAGGGTCTGGGATGCGGAGAGAATTGTCATACCCTTTGACCACATAGTCCCGGCCAACAACGAGACGGCGGCGGAGCTGCAGAGGGATGTGCGGGCCTGGGCGGGGCAGCAGAAGATCGCCAATTTCTTCGACTGCGGGAGCGGCGTCTGCCATCAGGTATTTCCTGAGCAGGGCTTTGCCCTGCCCGGCCTGCTTCTGGTCGGAGCCGATTCGCACTCCTGCACCTACGGAGCCCTGGGGGCCTTTGGGACCGGGGTGGGGGCGACGGACATGGCGGAGATCTATTCTCGGGGCAGACTGTGGTTCAAGGTGCCGGAGACGATCGGAATTCGGATCGGCGGGTCGGTCAGGCCCGGATCGGCAGTCTCCGCCAAGGACATGGCCCTCATGGTGATCGGAGAGCTGGGGGCGGACGGGGCGACGTACAAAGCTGTGGAGTACACCGGTGCTGCCGTGGAGGAGATGAGCATCTCCGGCAGGATGACTCTGTGCAACCTGGGCGTGGAGATGGGGGCCAAGGCGGCCATTGTGCCCCCGGACAGAAAGACGGAGGAGTGGCTGGCGGGGCGGGCTCGCCAGCCCTATCGGCCCGTCTGCTCCGATCCGGGCACCTATGATTACGAGTACGAATACGATGTGAGCGAACTGGAGCCGCTTGTGGCCGAGCCCTTCCGGGTGGACAACGTCCGGCCTGCCTCAGAGCTGGCAGGCCTGCCCGTGGATCAGGTCTTCATAGGCACCTGCACCAACGGTCGGCTGGAGGACCTGGAGGCTGCTGCTCGTATACTTCGGGGAAAGAAGGTGCGGGCCAGGACGCTGGTCATCCCCGCTTCGCGGGAGGTGCTGATGGAAGCCCTCCAGGCCGAAATCATTCAGATGCTGGTCGCCGCCGGGGCGATGATCGGGCCGCCGGGTTGCGGGCCCTGCCTGGGGGCGCACATGGGCGTCCTGGCTGAGGGGGAGGTCTGCGTCTCCACTTCCAACCGAAACTTCCCCGGACGAATGGGCAAAGGAGGGCGGGTCTATCTGGCCAGCCCGGCCACGGCGGCGGCATCGGCCTTGGAGGGCTGCCTGACAGTGCCACAAAGCGACGGATGACAGTAAAGCATATATCTGGGATAGAGAGCCGTGGCGAAGATGAGATTTGATCTGCATGTGCATTCCAACTGCTCCGACGGGCGGGACGATGTCAGGACTATTCTAAAGGCTGCCGTCCGCCGCGGCCTGGCAGGCCTGTCCATCACCGATCACGACACCCTGAAGGGCTCGCAACTGGCCATGCAGATCATCCGGGAGGAGAAGCTGGACCTAGTGCTGATTCCCGGTGCCGAGGTCACCACCTCCGAGGGGCACCTGCTGGTCCTGGGGATCGAGGATCTGCCGCCCCGGGGGAAGAGCCCCGAGGAGACGGCGAGCCTCGCCCGGGAGCAGGGGGGGATATCCATTGTGCCCCACCCTTACCATCCCTTCCGCCACGCCATCGGCCGCATTCCGGACTGCGATGCGGTGGAGGTCTACAACTCCAAGCACCTCTTCGGCATAGCCAATGCCAGGGCCAGGATGGGGGCCAAAAAGAGGCATCTGCCCATGGTGGCCGGCTCCGACTCTCACTTCGCGGCCACGGTGGGCCTGGGGGTGACGGAGATCGAGGCCGAGGATGCCGGGCAAGCGGTCGCGGCCATCCGGGCGGGCAGGACGCTGGTAATGGGCAGGCGCACGCCGCCACGGTTTTTCATTGGGAATACGGTGCAGTCGATATACCTGATCGTGAGGCGGGGCGCTGGCAGAGGGCGGAGGAGACGGGTGTAGCGGAGAGCATGGAAATATGACTACATGGCATAATCATTTTGTTCATAGGTTGAAAACTCCTGGAGATCGGACTCTGCGGCATCCGTGCGCTGCCCGCGAGACTTCCGCACCGCAAGGCAATCTCCTAGAGCCAGTTTTTGGCGCTGCCGGCTCCTCAGGCGCAGGCGGTAGAGACCCCGCCGGCTGCCTTCCCACTGGCCGCAGATCGCGCCCAGGCAAAGGCCGCCGGGCTGCCGGGATCCGCGGCCAGGGCCTACATTCCTAAAATTCCAGGTTATCAAACTCGTCAAGCTCTTCTTTTGTGAAGAACTCTGACCAATCGGCAGCTTTTACCTTCAAGATTGCTCTCCCGCCTCTTATACTGCGTTCAGTGTGAATAAGCCCCTCTTTTATCAGTCTTTGCACTGAGCCATACACTCTTCCGCTTGACCAGCCCATGTGATATCTAACGAAACCCTTTGGATCGGCCAAAGGCCGCGTAAAGGCCGAGATGGAGGACGCTGGAGGCATACTTGCGAGGTGGCCCTGTTGGTGGTCAAAGACGGGACTCTCGAGCCCAAGCGGTCGAGCGTCAGCAGCAACGGGAAGGCCATGGAGCTGCAGGCGGCCAAGGAGATCCAGACAGAGGTCTTCCACGCCCGACCAGGAGAGGTGGACGGTTCACCAGGGTATAAATATCTATTCTGCTAATTTTGGTCTGAATAGGCTATCTTCATCTGAAGTCTCTCGACAATGCAAGATTCTCGACGAGAAAGTCGATGAATTTCTCAAACGACCCATTGAAGTTAAGATTCGCTATCTTCTGGTCGATGCTACCTACTTTAAGGTCAGATGTGGTGTTCGATATGAAAGCAAAGCCCTCCTGATTGTAGCGGGCATTCGCGAAGAGGCCTGAGGGAGATCTTTGGCGCCAGTTATCGCTGACTCAGAGGATAGCGGCTATTGGTTGACACTATTCAAAAGCCTTAAGGATAGAGGCTTAGACGGTGTCAAGCTAGTGATATCAGATGCTCACAAAGGAATCAGAAGGCAGTAAAATCGTCTTTCGTGGGAGCCTCCTGGCAGTATTGCCATTTGAGCCCGGCAAATGAGGATAATACTTGAAACGAGCAGATCGCGTGGCTACGCGATGTTTAAGATCTGAATGGAGCTGCAGGCCTGGCCAGCCATCAAGCCCCATCGCCCCTACTCTAATTTGCCTTCCTCCTTATGGCTGGCATTCCTCAAGGAACAGGGGTGGATTAGGCTATAAGTCTTTCTCAGGAGCGAAGGCGGTGTGTAGTCCCGAAACCTTTGACTTTATATACCCATCAATGTGGCATGGGAAAGAAGAATAAAGTCGTAAAGCTAACAGAGAGGAAGATCAGATACATCATTCGAGCCAAAACCAGAGGCGA
>Ga0116170_10002552_pt1 | contig 17444 bp, 16 predicted proteins | sample AD_JPNHW1_MetaG_FD_89797 | JGI IMG/M metagenome (GOLD analysis project Ga0116170, IMG submission 89797) | Active sludge microbial communities of municipal wastewater-treating anaerobic digesters from Japan - AD_JPNHW1_MetaG | ecosystem: Engineered > Bioreactor > Anaerobic > Digestate | place...
ATTGCGTATTGGATGAACCACTACCCACGCAGACAGTTCGGTTATATGTCGCCCTCCCAGATGAGCACCTTCAAGACTGCATGATGTGGCAGGGGGGCGGCAATTCAACTTGCAATTCACAAATTGCGCCGTCAATCAAAATAACACTTGCAAAACAGCGCGACTGTTGCTATAATTCTTAATTGGCACATCCTTGCGCCGCGCGAGCATGTCGCGGCGCCATAAGTCCAAGAGGAGGTGAAACGAAATGAATAGGTACGAACTGACCTACATCATCGACACAAGTCTTGAGGAGAACGTCCGCAAGGAACTGGTCGAAAAGTACGCTGAGCTGATCAAGCACAACGGCGGAGAAATCGAGAAGGTAGACGAAACCTGGGGAAAGCGCCGTCTTGCCTATGCGATCAACGACATGTGGGAGGGCTGGTACGTTCTGGTAACGTTCAAGTCCGAAAGCGATCTGCCCAAAGAGATCGAGCGTAACCTGGAGAATAACGACAAGATTCTTCGCTACCTCATCATCAAGCTGGAGGAGAAAAAGCAGAGCGTCAAGCCCCGCCCCGTGCGCACAGTTGCGCCCGTAGCGGCCGTCGAAGCGCCTGAAGCGACCGAAGCAGCCCAACCCGCTGCCGCGGAAGAAACCCCGGAAACGCCCGCTGAATAAGGGGGATAAGCTCGATGAATAAGCTCACCATCATCGGCAACCTGACGCGCGACCCCGAAACCCGCACGGTTTCAACGGGCAATACAGTTTGTTCGTTTACCATTGCGGTCAACCGCCGTCGTTCGTCCCAGAACGCCACTCAACCGGAAGCAGATTTTTTCCGCGTTTCCGCATGGGATAAGCTGGGGGAGAACTGCCAGCGCTATCTCGCCAAAGGCCGCAAAGTCGCGGTGGTCGGCCCTGTGTCGGTCAGCACGTACGAGGCCAAGGACGGTACCGGCACGCGTTTCAATTTGGAAGTGCGCGCCGAGGACGTAGAATTTCTCTCTTCCCGTCAGGACGATCAGGGAACGCCCGCGCCCAGCGCCGCGCCTGCCGCGAACGGCGGCGCCGCGAAAAAGGACGCCGGCTTTACCGAGGTTGACGACGAAGATTTGCCGTTTTAACGCTCTGAAAAGGAGGAACAGACCATGTCTGAAGATCGTGGAGACAGAAGGCCCCGTCCGCGTGGCCGCAAGCCGCGCCGCAAGGTGTGCAGCTTCTGCGTAGACAAAATCGAGTATATCGATTATAAAGATGTGAACCGTCTTCGCCGTTTTATTAACGAACGCGGCAAGATCATGCCCCGCCGGATGAGTGGCAATTGCGCCAAGCACCAGCGTCAGCTCTCCGAAGCCATCAAGCGCGCCCGTGCCGTCGCGCTGATGCCCTTCTCCGTAGAGTAAACAACCGCATCGCATCGCAATAGCGCAGGAAATTCCTGCGCTATTTTGCGTTCCAATCAATTTGCGCATAAAGCTTGCGCGCGGTTACGAGCTTTGTCATTTGTGCTATCCTGTACGCGAGAACGCGCGAACGGCTGGCTAACAGGCAACCCGATACGCAACCGTGGCGAAAAATGAAATGCAACGACAAGCCCAATGGCAAGCCATTCCCAATTGCGCAGCATGCAACTAGGCCTCCGATGTGTAACCGTACACATCCAAAGGGAACGCAACGGCGCGATGAATTAAGCCTGTATAATTATTCAGAACTTGACAAGCTCAAGCCAAGCCAACAGCCTGAATTTGAAAATGGAATGAAAAGAACATAACGAGAACTTTTCATTCAGTGGGGGCGGTGTTATAATTTCTTTGATTACGTATCGGTTCGTTATCGCAGCTTGCAACAGCGAACGAGCCGATCTGTGTTTATATGGAAACGATTCCGCCTTTTTGTCACTGGGCATAAAGGGCAGGATACAGGGGGTATGGGAATGGAGAAAAAACAAACAATAACCGCGCAGGAAATGGGCGCGCTGGACAGGCAGGCCCAACTGATGCTTGGCAACGAGGCTGTCGCTCAGGGCGCGTGGGAGGCTGGCGTCAAGGTTGTCAGCAGCTATCCCGGCACACCGAGTACGGAAATCACCGAGTCGGTCGCCAAATTTCCCGAGGTGAACGTGCAATGGGCGCCCAATGAAAAAGTGGCGGCGGAAGTAGCCTTTGGCGCCGCCATGGCGGGCGCGCGAGCCATGACCTGTATGAAGCATGTAGGCGTAAACGTAGCCGCAGACCCGATTTTTACCGCGGCCTACACAGGGGTAAACGGAGGATTGGTCATTTGTTGCGCGGATGATCCGGCCATGCACTCCAGCCAGAATGAACAGGACAGCCGTTATTATGCGCGCGCCGCCCATATCCCGATGCTTGAGCCGGCCGACAGCCAGGAGTGTCTTGATTTTGCCAAACTGGCTTTTCAACTGAGCGAGGAGCTGGACACGCCGGTATTTTTGCGGCTGACTACGCGCATCGCGCACGCGCGCAGCGTAGTCGTAACAGGCAAACGCGCGGAAATCCCGCTCAAACCCTATAAGAAAGACCCGATGAAGTATGTGATGATGCCCGGAATGGCACGCAAACGCCATTTGCAGGTTGAAAAACGGGAAGTCTTTCTGGCAGAAGCCGTCAATCAGATGCCGATCAACGTGATGACCCTGCGGGAGCCTTCCATTGGCATTATCACTAGCGGCGCAAGCTACCAATACGTACGCGACGCGCTGCCAAACGCAAGCACGCTCAAGCTTGGCATGGTTTATCCCCTGCCCATGAAGCTGATTGCCAGTTTTGCCGCCAAGGTGGAACGGCTGATCGTGATTGAGGAATTGGAAGGGCTGATTGAAAAGGATGTTCGCGCCGCTGGAATTGCCTGCGAAGGGAAAAACCTGACCGGCATTCAGGGCGAACTGAGCGTGGAAAGGGTTCAAAACGCGGTGCTTGGGTCTGCAATGCCGGAAGCCGACGCGGGCGATTTACCCGCCAGACCCCCGGTGCTATGCTCCGGTTGCCCGCACAGAGGCGTGTTTTATGTCATCAACCGTCTTGGGCTTCGGGTCATGGGGGATATCGGCTGCTACACGCTGGCGGCGCTGCCGCCGCTGTCCGCGATGGACGCGTGCCTTTGCATGGGCGCGAGCATCGGGATGGCCAGCGGCGCAGAGCGCGCGCAAGGCCGGGAATTTTCCAAAAATACCGTCGCCGTGCTGGGGGACAGCACCTTTATCCACAGCGGAATCACCGCGCTCATCGACGCGGTTTACAATCAGGAAGCTATTACCGTGCTCATTTTGGACAACCGAATCACAGGCATGACGGGGCACCAGCAAAACCCCGCTTCCGGCAAGGAAATCCACGGCAACGAAGCGCCGGCGCTCGATCTGGAAAAGCTCTGCATGGCCTGCGGCGTACATCATGTGACGGTTGTGGACCCCTTTGACCTGAAAGCCATGGAAAAAGCGCTCCGGGAGGAAACCGCCCGCGATGAGGTAAGCGTAGTCATCGCCCGCCGCCCCTGCGCGCTCTTGGATAAAACAACGTTGCCGCCGTATATCATTGAGGGCTGCAAAAATTGCGGCGCGTGCATGAAGCTTTCCTGCCCAGCCATCGAACGGCGGGCCGATCATGTCATCATCAACCCGTCCCTGTGCATCGGCTGTGGGATGTGCGCACAGGTATGTCCCTTCAAAGCCATTCGGGAAGGAGGGCGCGCAGAATGAACAATCCGGCATTTGATTTGGTCATCGTTGGGGTCGGGGGTCAGGGAACGCTGCTCGCCAGCAAAATTTTGGGCAAATTGGCGCTTCAGGTCGGCTGCGGCGTAAAGGTGAGCGAGGTTCATGGCATGAGCCAGCGCGGCGGCAGCGTAATCACGCATGTGCGCGTGGGGGATGAGGTTCACGCGCCGCTGGTGGCGTTGGGGTCCGCGGATTATCTGCTCAGTTTTGAGGCGTTGGAGGCGGCAAGGGCGGGCGCATATCTGCGGCGCGGCGGTCTGGCCATCGTCAACAGCCAACGTATCGCCCCCATGCCGGTGATTACCGGCGCAGTACTCTATCCCTCGCAACCGCTTGACAGTCAGGCGCTTCAGGGCTGCACGGTGGAGGCGTTGGACGCTCTCGCTCTTGCGGTGGAGGCCGGCAGTCAAAAAGCAGTGAATCTGGTGCTGTTAGGCGTGCTGAGCCGTCACCTGCCCTTTGCGGATGAAGATTGGAAGCACGCGATTGGCGCGTCCGTACCGCGAAGCACTCTGGCCGTGAACATCCGGGCGTTTGAGTCGGGCCGCGCGTTTGTCGGTGAGCAACCGTTGCACAATGCCTGAGGAAGGAAGGAACCAGCGATGGAGCATATGATTTGGAACCCAACCATGGAATGTATGCCGCGGGATCAGTTGCGCGCCTTACAGGACGAACACCTGCGCGATGTGGTGCGCCGGGTTTATGAAAGCGTGCCGTTTTACCGTGACAAGATGCAGAAAATGGGCATTACGCCCAACGACATCCATGGCGTAGCCGATATTAACCTGTTGCCTTTTACGGAAAAGCAGGATTTGCGGGATCACTATCCCTTTGGGCTGTTTGCGGTGCCGCAAACCGAGATTATCCGAATCCATGCCAGCAGCGGCACCACCGGCAAGCCGACCGTGGTGGGCTACACCAGCGGCGATATTGACCGCTGGGCGGAAATGATGGCGCGCAGCATGTACTGCGCCAATATTGGCAAACACGATATTGTGCAGGTCGCTTACGGTTACGGTCTGTTTACAGGCGGCCTGGGCGCGCATTACGGCGCGGAACGCGTGGGCGCGAGCGTCATCCCCATCAGCGGCGGCAATACGACGCGCCAGCTGATGCTGATACAAGACTTTGGCTCCACGGCCCTTTGCTGCACCCCCTCCTACGCCCTGAACCTTGCCGAGGCGCTCCATGCCAGCGGCGTGCGCCGCACAAAGCTGAAAAGCGGCGTGTTCGGCGCGGAACCGTGGACCGAGGCGATGCGCGTAAAGATTGAGGATATGCTGGGGATCGACGCCATCAATATCTACGGCTTGAGCGAAGTGATGGGCCCAGGCGTATCGGTGGAGTGCATGTGTAAGAACGGCATGCACATCTGGGAGGATCATTTCCTGCCCGAAATTATCGGCGAACATGGCGAAAGCCTTGGCTATGGCGAGCAGGGCGACCTCACGTTCACAACGCTTACCAAACACGGCATGCCGCTATTGCGCTACCGCACGCACGATCTTTGCACCCTGACGGACGAGCCTTGCGCATGCGGCCGCACGCATGTGCGCATGGGCCGCGTCATGGGCCGCACGGACGATATGCTCATTATTCGCGGCGTCAACGTGTTTCCGTCGCAGGTCGAGCATGCGCTTTTGCAGGTGGAAGGGATTGTGCCGCAGTACCAGATCGTGGTGGACCGGCAAAACAATCTGGACACCATGGAGGTGCAGGTGGAGCTTTCGCCCGAGTTTATGAGCGATACCATCAAGGATATGGAAACGTTGGAAGCCAGAATTGTCAATTCCATTGCATCGCACGCGCTGGTACATGCCACCGTGAAGCTTTGCCAGCCCGGAACCCTTCCGCGCAGCGAAGGCAAGGCCAAACGCGTTACGGATAAGCGCCAGCTCACCTGACGCCTTGCTTAAAACAGGCGCGACAAACCGTCGCGGGCAAAACGGCGCGGTACCACCCGCCGGGGGCATCGCGCCGCGTTGGGCTAGCAAGCGGTACCCATGTATGGTATAATTGATAAAAGCCTTGGAGGTGCAGCCGCAATGTTTATCAAGCAGATTTCCGTGTTTATTGAAAACACACCCGGTCGTTTGGCAGATTTCACCAAGGTGCTGGCGGACAACAACATCGATCTGGTTTCGCTTTCCATTGCCGATACGACGCATTTCGGCATTTTGCGCGGGATTGTGGCGGATTCCGATAAAGCCTGCAAGGTGCTTGCCGAGCACGGCTACACCGTAAAGCTGACGGACGTGTTGGCCGTATGCGTGCCCGACAGGCCGGGCGGGCTGGCCGCCATTTTGGCAAAACTGGCGGAAAAGAATGTGGCGCTTGAATACTTGTACAGCTTTGTGCGCAACACTGGCGATCAGGCGCTGATTATTATGCGCGTCGATAAGCTGGAGGACGCAGTATCTGTTTTGAAGGAAGCGGGCGTGAAGCTGCTTTCCCAAAGCGAGGTTAGCGCCCTGTAAACCGTTAGCGACCCGCAACCGAATAACAGCGGGTTGTGGAACCCTCGCCACAGCGATAAGGGGTCAAGCGCAAACCCCTTGCGTGTGCAGGGGCGAAACCCATGCCCGCCGAAGGCCTTGTATGGCAACACATCTAACGTGAGCGCCATAGGCTCCAAAGGCGCCATGTGGTTTGGCTCATGGGTACAATTCGGTTGATTACGGTCTGAATGCCGAGACGGTTCTTTGCGTGCCGTGAACTGCGACGTGTGTACATGAGGCTGGCCCGTACAGGCGAGAACTGCCAGAGCGGTCGGGCGCGTCGGTTCAGCCAAACCCTGCTTTGATGGAGCACAACGGGCACGGATAGCCGTGCGGGCTAGCGCTCGCCCAGCAAATCCGTGCTTATGTTTTGGTTGGGACTTTGAGGCATGCGGTATTGGCACACGTAAATACCGTCCAAAGCAACTGCCGCAGGTTGCGGACGAGGGGAAACTAAGCGCAGCATGGCAATCTCTGAACGGAGGGATTACGCCTGCGACGATGATCCGCCATTGTCGCGGTCGGTTGCTTCAGGCGAATTTTGAATAATCCGCAATCGAAAGGTTGGGTTATAAAATGTTTCGACAAAATCAGCTTGTGATAGATCTGGATGCGATACGGCATAACTATCTGCTTATGAAAAGCCAGGTGCCGCCGGAAGTGCGCGTGATGGCCGTTGTGAAAGCAAACGCTTATGGGCACGGCATTTTGGAAGTCGCGCATACCGTTGTGGACGCAGGCTGCAATGATTTGGCCGTCGCCATCCCGGAGGAAGGCGTTTTGCTGCGGGATAACGGCATTCAAGCTAACATTCTGGTGCTGGGCGCCGCAACGGAGGTTGCGGCTGACGTGGCTGTGGAACGGGATTTGACCCTCACCGTTTTTGAACCCGATATGGTCGCTGTTTTAGAGGAAGCAGCCGCGCGAATCGGAAAACCCGCGCTTGTAAATATCAAACTGGATACTGGGATGAACCGTATCGGCCTGCGAACCGAAGGCGAAGCCGACGCGCTGGCCATCGCTCTATCCGAAGCGAAGAACGTGCGGGTCACGGCGATTTATACCCATTTTGCGGACGCTGACAACCTGACCGACGCGGGCGCGATCAGCGCTTACACCCAGCAGCAGTTGCAGAAATTTCAAACGCTGCGCGCGCATTTTGACGCATCCATTCCAGTACACGTATCCAACAGCGCCATGGGGCTGGTGGCTCCGGAAGCGAATTTCTCCATGATCCGTCAGGGAATCTCGCTTTACGGGTATCCGCCTGTGCCAACCGATCTGGACTTTCGCCCGGCATTGCGCTGGGAAACCGAAATTGTGTATGTGAAGGAGCTTTGCGCCGGGTGCAGCATCGGCTATGGGTGTACGTACACCACCGACCACACCATGCGCATCGCCACCGTAGCCGTGGGTTACGGCGACGGTTACCACCGCGTAATGAGCAACCGTGGGCAGATGCTTGTGAACGGAAAACGCGCGAATATTGTCGGCCGCATTTGCATGGATCAGACGATGATTGACGTGACGGGAATCCCGGATGTGCAGGAGGGCACGCAGGCGGTGTTGATCGGCGCACAGGGAAATGACCGCATCGGCGCGGATGAATTGGCTGTGTGGGCGGAAACCATCAGCTATGAAGTTCTGCTCGCCATCACCGCGCGCGTGCCGCGCACCTACTTGCCGGCACAAGCAACGTTGCCGGACCATCAAGCCCAGTAAACGCAAAGTACGGGAACGGGAACGATACGTCAGGGTACCCATGCCGCGCGCGGACGTTAGAATGCCCACGCGAGGCAATTGCGTGATCCCCCTTTTTTTGGTACAATGAAAAAGCCCTTGCGGGAGAAAGGATACAAACCATGCAAAAGCAACCGAAAAAGACCGTACAGGAAGTGAAGAAGCCAACCCTGACCGGTTCCTGGCACGGCAAGGACGCATACCGGCTGGGTTTCAGGATGATGCTGAACATCCTGTTTGTATCTGTGATTTACCTGATTGTCAGCCTTTTGCTGAGCTTTGATTCTCTGGCGCTGCGCATCATTTCCTGCGTTGTGCTGGTGGGCGCGGCCGCGGTTTACCTGTACGGCAACGGTATGAATGTGGGTCAGGGGGACGCCGCGTACGGTGAAATCATGTATCAGCGCCTTCAGGAGGGCAAACCGGTAACCGATGCGGACAAGGCGCGTTGCTTTCACCCGGCGAAAGGCTTTTTCGCGGTGCTGATTGGCGCGTTGCCTTATTTCGTGATGGCGCTGATTTTTGCTTTGCTTACCCAGCCGACCGCGTATACGCTTGGCATACTGCCAAGCTGGCTTACGCCCTATACCCGGCAAAGCGGGATCGGGGACGCGCTGGCTTATTACCAGTCAAGAGACGCTGTTTCGGCGCTTTCGATTCTGCGCATTGTGGTGCGTAGCATGACCATGCCCTTTATCAACGTGGCTGTGAAAATGGGGGATGTCGGCACGCTTTGGGCGGAACGGCTGTCGCCGCTGTGGCTGGTCATCGCGCCGCTTGGCTTTGGCTTTGGGTATTTACAGGGCTTGAAACAGCGCGCTAAAATCAACACCGGCATCCTGATTGGCGTGCAAAAAAAGAAGCGTCAGGAACGCAAGGAACGCCGCACGCGCGCACGCGGAAATTCGCCGGAAAGGCTTGTGTAAGGGGGAAAGGCATGCGAATCATCGCGGGGGAAGCTCGCGGCCGCACCCTGACGGCCCCAAAGGGCATGGATACCCGCCCCACGCAGGATTATGTGCGGGAATCGCTGTTTAACATTCTGCAAGCATCGGTACCGGAAGCCCGGGTATTGGACTTGTTTGCCGGCAGCGGCGCGCTGGCGCTGGAAGCGCTCAGCCGGGGCGCGGAGAAAGCGACGCTGGTGGACTGCTCCGCCGATGCGGTTCAGTGCATCAAGCGCAATGCGGAAACATTGGGTTTTGCGGAACGCGTAACCGTCGTGCGCTCGGACTGGCAGGCGGCGCTTACGCGGCTTTCTAAAAACGGCGAGCGTTTTACGCTGGTTTTTCTGGACCCGCCTTACCGCATCACGGACACCGGAGCGCAATGCGCCCGCCTTGCGGATGCAAACCTGCTTGACAACAGCGCGCTGCTGGCGATTGAGCATCGCCGGGATGTGATGCCCGCTCTGGACGCTCGCTTCACGGAAATCAGCCAGCGCCGCTATGGGGATACGGAGATTCATTTTTACCGCTACCGGGGAGGGGAAAGCAACGATGAATAAGGGCGTATGTGTCTATCCCGGCAGTTTTGATCCGGTTACGCTGGGGCATGTGGATTTGATCGAACGTGCGTCCAAGCTGTTTCCGGAGCTGGTGGTTGCGGTTCTCAACAACCCGGATAAACAGGGCCTGTTTCCCATCGGGAAGCGGACGGAGATGCTGGCCAAAGTCGTTGCGCACCTTCCAAACGTCAAAATTGACAGTTTCGGCGGCCTGCTGGTGGATTATATGCGCAAGATCGACGCGGAAATTGTGCTGAGGGGTTTGCGCGCCGTAACCGATTTTGAGAATGAGTTTCAAATGGCGCAGGTCAACCGGCAAATCGCGCCGGAAATTGAGACGCTGTTTTTAATGACGTCCCCCAACTATGCTTACATCAGCTCCAGCGCTGTGCGGCAGATTGCCAATTTTGGCGGCGATATATCAACGCTGGTGCCGATTTGCATTATGGATGACATCTACCGCGTTTTTCAAACCCAGCCGGCAGCGGAAAAACGTTAGGCTCACGGAGTGCCCGTAAAGACCCATAACACGTTCGGAACAAGGAAAATCACTGACTCCCGGCCATTGAGGAGGAACAAGCAAAATGAACCAACCTCGCACTTTTATGCTTTTGGATGAACTGGAAAACAGCATTGCGACCGGGAAACGCGTGCCGCTCAGCAATATGGTGATGGTGGATCGCGACCATTGCCGCCAAATGGTGCTGGATATCCGCGCCGATTTGCCAAACGATATGAGCGCCGCCGAAAACGTTGTCCACAACCAAAACAGCATTTTGGCCGAAGCGCGCAACATCGCGGAGCAGACCAAGAACGACGCGAACATGCGCGCCAACCGCGCCGTAAACGAGGCGAACGCGCAGGCGCAGAACACGCTGAACTCCGCCGCGCAAAAAGCGCAGGAAATGCTGCGGCAGGCGCAGGATCAGGCGCAAAAGATGCTTGCGGATGCCAACGAAAAAGCCATTGGCATGGTGAATGACGCGGAAGCGCATGCCAAGCAGTTGGTGAGCGAGCAGGAAATCATTACCCGCGCGCGCATGGAGGTTGAGGAAATCCGGCAGGGCACGCAGGAAGAAATTGAGAAGCTGTACCACGATGTGTATAAGCATATCGATGAAGTGCTGGCGCAGTTGGACCGTTCCATCAGCGAAAAGCTGACCGATATTCGCATGACCCGCCAGCAGATCGATCAGAGCATCTCCCCGAGGTAGTCGCGTCAAGCGATTGATCCATCGCAAAACAGATTGAACATCATAACCGACAAAGCCTATCCCACAAGCTGGGGATAGGCTTTGTCGGTTATCGGGCTTATCAGGCGCAATGACCTTGATGCTCCCTCGTCTGTCGCGTTTACATCAACCCGCCGGAGCCATTAAGCTCAGCCGTTGAGAATGGCACGCGCCATAGCGTCCAAATGACGGGCGTCCGTGCCGCAACAGCCCCCAAAGATGCAAAAGCCGTTTGCCTGATAAAGCTTAAGCATGCCGGCAGCCAGCTCCTCCGGCGCGGAAGTGTAAAGCACAGGCGATTGATCCAGTTCGCAGTAGGGGAGGGCGGAAGTATTGGCCTGTAAGCCCAGAAACCGTTCTCGTACCCGCGCGGTTTGATTAAACGGCTGGTCCAGAGCCTTCAGTACGATGCTTGGATGCACGCAGTTGGTCATAAAGCACTCGGCGCGCCGGTCTACGGCCGCATCCACTTCCTCAATGGCCCTGTCGATGGGCGTGCCGTCGATCAGGCAGCCATCCCCCTGGATGGTCAGGCTGATTACATAGGGGAGCGGCGTATCCGACATGGCAACCGCGATGCCAATCGCTTCCGGCAATGTGGGGATGAGCCCGGCAAACAGAAAGTCCGCCCCAGTAGCGGCAAAGCGTTCAGCTTCCCAGCGGTGAAAATCGGCAACGTCTTTAGAAAACGGGAGGCAACCCTCCGCCGTATACGCATTGCCAACGGAGCCCATCATGCCGCCCGCATACATCTCCACCCCGGACTGGGCCTTCAGTTCCAGCAGAAATTGGATGTTATCTTCAAAAATACGGTCGGTCAGCCCAGCCTTAGGCACACGATCCTGATTAGCACGGCGCGTGGGCGTTGTGGCCATAAACGGCAACCCATATTTACGCGCAACCTGAATGTATTCGCCCCAGAGCGCGCGGAGCGCGTTTCGGCCCTCCTCGGTTTCAACCAAACCGGCCATTCCGGCCACGCCGTTGGTTACCAGACCGTACTCCCGTTTCAGCCGTTCCCCAAGCGCACCCTCCATCAGCATCACGCGACGGTTGGCAATGTTTTCGGCAAAAGACATCGCTGAATACCTCCTGCAATTTCAGGCCAGAACACGCATGACCGGTTACTGACCCAGTTTTTGAAGCAGTTCGGCTTCCGTTAGGATGGGTATCCCCAGTTCCATCGCCTTGGTTAGCTTACTTCCCGCTTTTTCCCCGGCGACCACAAAACTGGTTTTTTTACTGACGCTGCCTGCAGCGCGCCCGCCGTGGGCGGCGATCAACGCTTCCGCTTCTTCGCGCCCCAGCGTCGGAAGCGTGCCCGTGACAACGACGGTTTGCCCCGCCAGCAGGGCGGATACGGCTCCGCTTTCATGAAGCGGCACAATGCCTGCCTGCAACAGGCGACCAATCATTTCCCGGTTTTCCGAAAAGCTGAAAAATTCGACAATGCTGGCGGCGACAACCGCGCCAATTTCCGGTATGGCGGTCAGGCGCTCCTCAGTCGCTTCGGCAAGCGCGTCCAGGGAACCGAAATTTACCGCGAGATCGCGCGCTGTTTTTCGGCCAACGTTCGGGATGCCAATCCCAAACAGGAAAGCATCCAGCGCGCAGTGCTTGCTTGTCTCGAGCGCTGCAATCAGGTTTTCAGCGCGTTTTTGCTGAAAACCGTCCAGCGTAAGCAACTCGTTTACAGTCAGGCGGTACAGGTCGGCCGGATCCCTTACGCCCAGCGCGTCGTACAGCACTTCGGCAGTTTTTTCAGAGAAGCCGTCAATATCCATCGCGTTACGCCCTGCAAAATGCGCGATGCGCGCAACGGCCTGAGGCTTGCAACTGACGCGATTCATGCAGAAGAGATGCGCCCCGCGCTCGGTGAGCGCTTGCCCGCAAGCCGGGCAACGTACGGGTGGCACAATTTCGGTTTCGACATCGGTCGGTTCGCCGATTCGCCCCATAATTTCCGGAATTACATCGTTGCTGCGGCGAATCCACACCTTACAGCCGATGGCGACCTTTTTTCGCAATATATCATTGTAATTGTTGAGGGTTGCCCGCTGAACGGTAACGCCGCCAATGTCCGTGGGGGTGAGGTGGGCGAGCGGCGTCAGCTTCCCGGTGCGTCCAAGCTGCCAGGTTACGTCCAGCAGCGTTGCGATGTTTTCTTCAGCGGCAAATTTGTAGGCTACAGCCCATCGGGGGAATTTTTCTGTGTTGCCCATGGCTTCCCTCACAGTTAGCGACGTGACCTTGACCACCGCGCCGTCAATCAGGTAATCCAGATGCTCCCGCTCGGCTTCGATTTCATCAATGGCGGCGATGATTTCCTCATAGGTGGTTGCGTTTCGCAAGTAGGGGCTGGTCACAAAACCGTTTTGGGAAAGAAACCGGAGCATTCCACCCTGATCCTGATAGGGCGCATTTTCAATGGTGCCAATCTGATAAAAAAAAGCGTCCAGTTTGCGGGCTTCCGTCACCTTTGGGTCGAGGTTACGCAAAGCGCCCGCGGCGGCATTCCGGGCATTTTTGAGCGGTTCTTCCGCGGTTTGGTTATAGGCTTCCAACGTGCTGAGCCGCATGATACACTCGCCCTGCACTTCCAATAGCCCCAAATAGGGGATTTGTTTTGGAATGTGGCGGATGGTTTGCGCCTGCGGAAGAATCGCGTCGCCAACTTCACCGTTGCCGCGCGTAGCCGCCTGCACCAGTTGACCGCCCCGATACGTCAGGTTGATGGTCAGGCCGTCAAGCTTATACTCCACAGCATAGCCAAGCGGGGGCAGAGGCGTTGCAATACCGTCGCTTAGCTGTGCGTGCAGTTTTTGAGAGCGTTGCAGCCAGGCGAGCAGTTCTTCCTTGCTTTGCACTTTATCCATACTCCACAGGCGGTTCAGATGCCGATGGGCAACAAACGCGTTAGCTGTGCCAGAAACGTTCACCCCAACGCCGGCTTCAAGCGGCACAACCGCCCCCACGCGCCGCGTCGGGGAATTGAGCGGCTGAACACCCAGCGCTTTTTCAAGCTTTGTCAGCTCGTCATACAGCTGATCCCACTCCGCGTCGCTCATGCCGCTGCTTCCGTCCGCGTAGTAATTTTGGCTGGCTGCGTTCAACTGATCGATCAGGGCGTTCATTCGCTGGTTTGGATCGGCCATAGGGTTTATCCTCCGTTCCGTAACAAAACAGGTCGGCAAAAAAACTTGCGTGTGTTGCGAAGAATCGGCTGTTTAACAAGCGTGGGGCAGGCAAACCAATACCGTCGCGTTTGTTCAAACCCACCGCACGTTGGGCAGCATGCTTTGCGCATGGGAGGCGCTATACGAACTGCAATCTAAATTGCATGGCATACCGCGGCCCGGAACACCTTCGGCCTTAGAAGGGTTAGTTATTCACTTTCACGATAGGGGCGATGCTGAGCACAAATTCTTTTTCACCGTAGGCCGCAAAGGAAATGACCACGCGGGCGTCGCTTCCGGAACCCCGGATTTCCGTGATGTTCCCCTCGCCAAATTTACGGTGCATCACACGGTCGCCGATGGCAAACAGCGCCGCAACAGCGCTTTGCGGCATGTTGGCGGCAACGGATGGCGTAAAGCCCTTCTGAACCCCGGGAATGCCCAGCGAGTTGCTTTTACTGCCAATGCCGGCGCCCTGGGTTACAATCTTTGGCACGCCGAAGGAAAGCGGTCCTTTGCTTTCCATACGGGCAGAACGCCGTGGCGTTGGATGGGTATACGAATCCATTGCGCCCGGGAAGCTCTTTTCCCGCTTGCTGATCCATTCGTCATCCAGCAGGCGTTTGGGAATTTCGGAGATAAACCGGCTGGGCGCGTTATAGGTAAGCTGGTTATAAATCATGCGCTGCGAAGCGTAGCTGAGGTACAGGTGCTGCATGGCGCGGGTAATGGCTACATAGCAGAGGCGGCGTTCTTCCTCAAGCTTGGCCTCATCCTGAATGCTACGGCCGCTGGGGAAGATGCCTTCCTCCAGCCCCGCGACAAAAACGGTGGGAAATTCCAAACCCTTGGCGCTATGAACCGTCATCAGCGTCACATATTGCGAGCTGGTTTCGGCTGCGTCCAAATCGCTGATCAGGGCCACGTTTTCGAGATAGTTTTCAAGCGTTGGGTCATCGCTGGCCTTTTCATATTCCGTAACGGCGCCCAACAATTCATCCATGTTCTCAATTCTGGATTTAGCTTCATCGGAAAGGTCTTTTTCGTATTGCGTACGCAAACCGGTCTTATCAATCAGGTGCTTCACAAAGGCGCTGAGGCCCATTTCTTCGCGCTCCAGCACCAGCGTGTTCATCAGATCGCCAAATTCACGCACGCATTTGCGGGGACGGGCGGAAAGCGATTCGGGCAGATCGATCAGCGCGCTGTACAGCGGCATTTCTTTTTCGGCGGCATAACGCACAAGCTCCTGAATGGTGCTTTCGCCAATCGCCCGCTTGGGTTGGTTGATGATGCGGCGCAGGCTCACATCGTCGCTCGGGTTCACAATGCAGCGCAGGTAAGCGATGATATCCTTTACTTCCTTGCGGTCATAAAAGCGCAAACCGCCGTAGATACGGTAGGGGATACCAGCTCGCATGAGCATTTCTTCCAGAACGCGGCTTTGCGCGTTGGTGCGATACAAAACGGACATGGTGCCGTATGCGTCGCCGGTCAGCTTCAGCTGCTGCATGCGGTCGCAAATCCAGGCGGCTTCTTCGCGTTCGTCGCCAGCGCAGAACAGTTTGATGGCTTCCCCGGAAGGCGCGTCCGTCCAAAGTGATTTTTCCTTACGGCCTTCGTTATGCGCGATCACCTGATTGGCCGCGTCCAGGATATTGGCGGTGCTACGGTAATTCTGTTCCAGTTTGATTACCGTGGCGTCGGGAAAATCTTTTTCAAAGTCAAGAATATTGCGGATATCCGCGCCGCGCCAGCCATAGATGGACTGATCGTCATCACCGACCACGCAAAGGTTGCGGCTTTTACTGGTGAGCAATTTAACCAGCGAATACTGGGCGAAGTTTGTATCCTGATATTCATCCACCAGCACATGGGAAAAGCGCGTGCGGTAACTTTCCAACACAGGGGGGTGATCCGTCAGCAGTTCAAGCGTGCGCATGAGCAGATCGTCAAAATCGAGCGCGTTGGACTTTTTCAGGCGCAGCTCGTAATGCGTATACACATCATGAATTTGCTGGCTTCGAAAATCCTTGGGGGATTCGGCGAACCATTCGTCCGGGGTTAACAGCCTGTTTTTGGCATCGCTGATTTTGCTGCGCAGTTCGCGCAGGCTCAGCAACTTATCATCAATGTTAAACTGCTTAATCAGGTCTTTTAACACGTTTGACTGATCTTCATCATCATAGATGGTAAAGGAGCGGGTGTAGCCAAGTTTTTCGATATCTCGTCTGAGAATTTTCGCGCACATGGCGTGGAATGTGCTGACCCAAACCGCATCCGAGCGTTCGCCCACCAGAGCGGAAATGCGTTCTTTCATTTCTTTAGCGGCTTTATTGGTAAATGTGATCGCTAAAATACACCATGGCTCAATGCCATGGTCGATCAAGTTTGCGACTCGGTAGGTGAGGGCCCGCGTTTTTCCGCTTCCGGCGCCCGCGAGGATCAGCACCGGCCCGTTCAGTGTTTCGGCTGCCTTGCGCTGCTGTTCGTTGAGCATTTCAAGATTCATTTCTACATCCTCATTCTTCATTCATCGCGCTGGTTTCAGCCTGGCGGAGCTTAATCAGGATCAATCTGCTTTAGCACATGCGCGTAACCATCCGCACCGTATAAAAGCGAGCGATTCACTCGGCTGATGGTGGCCGTGCTTGCGCCGGTTATTTTCGCTATTTCCTGATAGGTTACCTTATGCTTGAGCATAACCGCAACCTCTAGGCGTTGGGTAATACTTTTCAGCTCCTGAACGGTGAGTACGTCCTCGCAAAAACGGTAGGCGTCCTCCATGCTGCCAAGCGAAAGCAAAGCTTTCATCAGAAGGTCGGTCTGTTCGTTTTGGATTTTCGGTGTAAACATCGTTTTCCCCCGATCTATCCGCAGGCATACCAACGCCTTGCGAATAAAACCCTTTGCCGTACACGGCGTTATTCCAGCATCCATTATGCCGGGCCACGCGCTGGGCAAAGGCCCTGTACTATAATCAGTATACCACACAAAGGCGAGGATGGAAAGGGAGCAAAAAGCGGCTGGAGGTGTTCGCATTACAGATTGATAAAATATCACAATTTTCATGACCGGGAATATTGACAAAGGGGATATCGGATGTTAATATATTATACGTTGTTCATCTTTCCACACTGAAGCGGTTTTGGAACGGTGCAGCAAAGAAAACCATAAGATCCATTAGCTCAGTTGGTAGAGCACCTGACTTTTAATCAGGGTGTCCGGAGTTCGAGTCTCCGATGGGTCACCATGAACCGGGAAGTCCTTGAAAACAAAGGCTTCCCGGTTTTTTTACCAATAAATGTTCACACCCTGATTATTGAAGTCAACACCCATAGTCAAGGTATCAGAATTGTTACCCTTGATTGCGTGTTTGGACTATCCGAAATAATAAGGATAGATAGGATTGATAGCATGGGAACCAAAAGACTAATCACCAAGGCAAAGGAAAAGGAATTACTGATTGAGGATGTTTACACAGATTACATTGACGAGAAGAAAGCACTCAACAAGTCACCAGCTACAATATCTTCTGCTAATGGTTCTTATAAACGGTGGATGGACTACTTAAA
>Ga0116170_10002560_pt1 | contig 17425 bp, 19 predicted proteins | sample AD_JPNHW1_MetaG_FD_89797 | JGI IMG/M metagenome (GOLD analysis project Ga0116170, IMG submission 89797) | Active sludge microbial communities of municipal wastewater-treating anaerobic digesters from Japan - AD_JPNHW1_MetaG | ecosystem: Engineered > Bioreactor > Anaerobic > Digestate | place...
TATAAAGGCACTAATGATTAATACTATAAAAGGAATTGGACAACCACAAAATATTGCTCTTATCATAAATATTAGGAATATCATTCCTACATTTATTATTAAATCTGAAGATATGCATAACAACCAGCTAAAAAATACTTTTTTCATTATGTCACCCCAAACTATCTTTTAATATATTTTACCATATAAATAATAATTTGTAAATAAAAAACCGCATTATTATTCATAATGCGGTTTTATTTTTATACCGATGCAGTTCTTTTTCGTTTAATAATTACGAGTGCGGCAGCAAGGAATGCGGCGGCAAAGCAAAGCTGGATTCCCATATACCCGAATATCTCTTTTAAAGCGCCGGATGTGAATACTCCCGTTTCAGCTATTGTATTGTTTGCCCTTACAAACCAGTAGGACGGAATTACTCTTGCGATTTTAAGGACGTTTTCGCCAAGAAGTTCCTGTGGAACAAACGAGCCGCCCAGAAATGCACAGCCTAGCGATATTATCGTTGAAATAGGACTTATAATTTTAGGGCTGCATACATTCCCCAAAAGGAAACCAAGGCTTAATGCTATCATAACAAATGCAAGTGAATTTAAAGCGTATAAAAGTCCGCCCTGTGAAAGCATTTGTTCCGGATAAAGAATAAATGCATAAACGCTGAATAAAAACCATACTGCAAGTGAAATAACAAGATTCCCCATAAAGTATTCCGTGCTGAACCGTATTTCTTTTGTTGGTGAGCAAATACAGCGGCGTCTTAAATTAAGCTCGTTGAATATTGCCATAATCGAGCTTATGCTGAGAATAAGCATTGCCAGAAAAACATATGCCGAAAAGTTAAAGAAGAAATTAATGCCCGATAAATTTCCCTTTGAAGAATCATTGAGGATATTCATTTCACTTTCTTTTGAAAGGTCCGCTTTAACGTGAGAAATGATTTCGTCCTCCGAAAATCCGGAATTTCCATCATAATAAAGCTTATATGTGTTAAGATAGCTGTTCATCATAAGCGACATAAGATGAGTGCTCGGTGAATCGGGAATCGCTTCTACCTTAAGCTCTGGATTTTTCCCGTTAAGAAAATCTTCAGAAAAGTTTTCGGGTATTATAACAGCCATCTGAATTTGTCTGAAGAAAAGCGCGTCCTTAATTTCTTCTTCGGATTTAATATCATTTTTGACAGAAGATTGATCTGTTATATATTCTTCAAAGCTATCGGAAAATTTTGAGTCATCGTAATTTATTACGACAGTATCGCATTTATATAAAGAAAATTCATAGGATTTTTCTCTGTCACCCGTATTGTTGAAAACAACGGCAAAAAGGCTGAATATTCCGAAATACATCAGAAATGACCATATAAGCCCGCGTGAGATTATTTTAAAATACAGCTTAAAGGTGTGCATACTTCTGCCTCCTTATTACAAGAATTGTGACAATTGAGAAAATTACTGCCATAGCGGAAAGTATTGCAATGTTAATGTAATATCTCTCGCCCACGCCATAGTAATAAAGAGAATAAAGTCCGTCTGTAATGAGGTTTGCTGGATTGATATATGCAAGCAGAGGAGCTTTTTCCTGTACAAGATATTTGATATCTATTGCCATCATTCCAGAGAAGAAGCAGCCCACCATCGTTATTGCTATCACAAGACCAATTTTAAAGGGGAGTTTCTTTTTAACAAGCACTCCTATCATTGTCCCTAAAAATACCGAAGTAACAGAGCTTATAAAGCAAAGCAGAACGATATATCCGAAAAGGTTTCCGAATTCAACTTTCAAAGCAAACATAAGATAAAAGACAACAAGAAGAACTGAAATAAAAGTTGTCGTTATGGATGCACAAACCGATGCAAAAAACATAACTGATTTTTTAGCGGGGGAAACTGCCGTTCTTGCGCCGACGTCACTTTGGTCCGCCTGAATACCACTGATGTCTTCAGCCCCGCGTGACCCTCCGCATAGTGCTGCCATTGCTATAACGGTGTAAAAATAAATTACGACAAGATTTAAGTTGTTTTTATTCTGAGTTTGAGAGCCTATATAATCATGTGAAAAGTCGAACTCGGTTAAAAAATCCGACTGGACTATTTGTGGATTTGCCGTTATTAATGCCGTATAGCTGTTTGAAACCTGTTCATATTTGTCCAGTGTCATTTTGATAATTGATTCGTTAATTCCCGACTGATTTACCGTTGCGGTAATTTCATCGCCGACAGTGATATATCCTGTGATTTCTTTATCAATAAGCATTTTTTTTGCTTCATCAAGACTTTGCTCGGAAATGTTGTATATTCCCGTATCTTTGAGAACATCAACAAATTCCTCGTTATTCCCCGCATTCACTATCGCTATATCAATATCATTGAATTGCTCATCAGAAAGAATATTTGAAAAAGCAAGGTGAAAAAGCGTTGCAAGAATAATTGGCCAGAAGATAAGCCAAAAGGCTATCACTTTATTTCTTAACAGCCTTTTGAAGCTGTATTTAAACATGCTGAAAAACATAGTCACCCTCCTTAATCTCTAAGCTCTTTTCCTGTAATTTCAAGGAAAACATCGTTTAATGTGGGAAGCTCGGAATATATTTTTCCGTAACTGATTTTTTTGTAATTAATAAAGCTTAAAAGATCAGAAAGATTTGTTTTTTCTTTTTTCCCGCGGACAGTGAGGATATTGTTTTCAAACTCGGCGCTTTCAACATTGGGTAGCTCGCGTATTTTTTCAAGGTCTTCATCTTCAAGATAATATACCTCGACAACAACCTTTTCGCCCTGAGAAATCATTGATTTCAGCTCATCTGTTGTTCCCTGTGCGATTACTCTTCCCTTGTCAATAATGGCAATTCTTGTGCAAAGCTGTTCAACCTCCTCCATATAGTGAGAGGTATAAATAATCGTTGCGCCATTCTTGTTAAGGTTTTTAATTCCCTCAAGAATATTGTTCCTGCTCTGAGGGTCAACGGCAACAGTTGGCTCGTCAAGAATTATAAGCTTTGGCTTATGCGCAACTCCGCAGGCAATGTTAAGACGTCTTAACAAGCCTCCGCTCAGCTTTTTAGGAACAAATTTTCTGAAATCCTCAAGTCCCACAAAGCGTATAGCCTCTTCAACGCATTTTTTGCGCTCGGCTCTGTCTTTTATATAAAGACTGCAAAAATAATCTATGTTTTCGTAAACAGTTAATTCGTCAAAAACAGCTACATTCTGCATAACTATTCCTATATCTTTTTTTATGTCATAGCTGTGCGGTGTCATGTCTTTTCCAAAAATTTTTATTGTGCCCTTGTCATATTGAAGCAATGACAGAATGCAGTTTATGGTTGTGGTTTTACCCGAGCCGTTCGGCCCCAAAAGCCCGAATATCTCCCCCTCTTTTATTTCAAGGTTTAAATGATCTATTGCCACTAAATCGCTGTATCTCTTCACAAGATTTTCAATCTGAATTACCATATTTTTACCCCCAATAACTTTATTACTCTAAAATTATAAATCATGTGCTAAAAAACTTAAAGTGCAAATTGTCATAATTTTATGTGACAATTGTAATTTATCAAAAAAGTGGTTTAATTATAAATATTTATATGGTATAATTTATTACAAATGCTGAATAAGGGGGGGACAACATTTGAACAGCATGCTTAACAGAATAATGCTTGTTGCGGCTATATCAATTTTTGGCTTTTCGATGTATGACGGCGAAGCTATGATAGCGCCCGCACTGATTGCGGTGACAATATGCGGCTTATTTGAATATTTTGAAAATCGTAAATTCAAATTAATTACTTTTTTGATATATACTGCTGCCGCGTGCTTTTACCCTCCGCTTATAATTTTTATTCCTGCGATAATTTACGATTTTATCTTCACAACCTTTCAGGCAGTTATGATTTTATCACTTCTCCCTATCGGAATTAATTTTTCTGTTTTCACAAAATTTCAAATGATAATTCTTGTGCTGATTATTATAGCCTCCTTCCAACTTAAAAGCTGGTCGATAAAGACGGAAGAAATGAAGAAAAGCCTTTATAAACAGCGCGACGATATGACGGAGCAGTCTATTTTAATGCAGCAGAAAATATCAGAGCTTACATTAAAACAGGACAGTGAATGCAACCTTGCCGCACTTAACGAAAGAAACCGAATCGCAAGGGAAATTCACGATAACGTCGGACATCTTCTTTCAAGCTCGATAATTCAGCTCGGTGCGATAATGGCAGTAACCAAAGAAGAATTCACGAAGGAAAGCCTTGGCGTTGTAAAAAACACCCTTGACGAGGGAATGAATTCAATAAGAAAAAGCGTTCATAACTTAAACGATGAGTCAATAGATTTATATATTGTTTTAAAAGGGATTGTTTCCGACTTTAAATTTTGTGAGATTTCGTTCAGCTACAGTTATCCTAACGACCCGCCCACAAGTATAAAATATGCTATAATTGCAATTGTTAAGGAAGCACTTTCAAACGTAATAAAACATTCCAACGCAACCGAAGTCACCGTTAAGCTTTTTGAACATCCCGGACTTTATCAGCTTGTCATTCAGGACAACGGAAAGGTATTCCGTACAAATCCAAACGGAATGGGACTTGAAAATATCCGTCAGCGTGTGGATGCGCTTAAAGGCATAGTAAATTTTGATATCTCAAACGGATTTAAGATTTTTATATCATTCAATAAATATATATTGGAGGGCTAAATGGATATTATTATTATCGATGACGACAAGCTTGTAAGAATGTCTTTGAAAACCATAATCGAAGCTTCCTCAGACATAAAAGTTCTTGCCACAGGTGAAAGCGGTGAAGAAGCGATAAAGCTTTATTCCGAACACCGCCCCGATATTCTGCTTATGGATATAAGGATGGGGGGGATGACGGGAATTGATGCGGCAAAAGAAATTTTAAAGACTTCCCTCGATGCAAGAATCCTTTTTCTCACCACCTTTGCCGATGACGAATATATCATTACTGCACTCAAAATCGGAGCAAAGGGCTATATTTTAAAACAGCATTACGATGCAATTGTTCCGGCACTTACCGCGGTTTTTGAAGGGCACAGCGTTTTCGGAGAGGAAATAATATCAAAGATACCGTCGATAATGACCAGCGAAACGGCAAAAAAAGACTGTTCCGATTTTGGGCTTGTCGAGAAAGAGCTTGAAATTATCGGGCTTGTTGCGGAAGGGCTTTCAAATAAGGAAATTTCCTCAAAGCTGTTTTTAAGCGAGGGGACAGTCAGAAACTATATAAGCATTATCCTTGAAAAGCTTTGTTTAAGGGACAGAACACAGCTTGCTATATTTTATTTTAAAAATCTCGTGTGATTTTGATGTATTTTAAGATTGACAAATATCTTTTAAGGGTATAATATAAAATATACTAATAGTGTATAATATTGTTCAGAAAGAGTGGTAAAAGAATGAGCGAAGGCTGTACTCATGATTGTTCAAGCTGCAGTTCGAACTGCGGTGAAAGACAGAATAATCCAAAGGATTTTATTGAAAAACCTCATGCTTTAAGCAAAATTAAAAAAGTAATCGGAGTAATTAGCGGAAAGGGCGGAGTGGGTAAATCACTTGTAACCTCAATGCTTGCCGTATTAATGCAGAGAGAGGGCTATCAGTCCGCTATTCTCGATGCCGATATAACAGGCCCGTCAATCCCTAATATTTTCGGGATTCACAAAAAGGCTGACGGCGACGAAAACGGTCTTTATCCTGTCGTTTCAAAAATGGGAACGGAAATCATGTCGGTAAATCTTCTTCTTGAAAATGAGAGCGACCCCGTAATCTGGCGCGGTCCGGTTATTGCGGGTGTTGTAAAGCAGTTTTGGTCGGAAGTTATCTGGAACGATGTTGACTATATGTTCGTGGACATGCCTCCGGGTACGGGCGATGTTCCGCTGACGGTTTTTCAGTCTATCCCGCTTGACGGGGTAATTATTGTAACCTCCCCCCAGCAGCTTGTTTCAATGATTGTTTCAAAGGCTGTTAAAATGGCTGAGGAAATGAATATTCCTATCCTCGGAATAATCGAGAATATGAGCTATGTAAAATGCCCCGACTGCAATAAGGAATTTAAAATCTACGGTGAAAGCCACATAGTCGAAATTGCAAAGAAATACGGTATTGAGGTTTTGGCAAAACTCCCCATTGACCCTCAGCTTGCCGCACTTTGTGACAACGGATGTTTTGAATTATTTGAGGGCGATTATCTTAAAGATATGCTTGAAAAAATTAAATAAAAGTTTTAAAGCCTTGTTTTTAATTAGAAAACGAGGCTTTTTGTTTTGCGCTGAAAAATATCATGTAATCACAACTTTTATTTCTCTGAATATTATAAGATATATCCTATATCGAAAGGAGGAAATGTATGTCAGAATATAATAGTGAAGTTCGTGTTTTAGATTCAGTAAAAGCCGACGAAGGCACCTGCCCCGCTGTCGGCTATCAGAAAGTTGATGTATGCGTTCCGGTTACTGTTGAACCATATGCCAAAGTAACAGGCACAGTCACAACATGCTGCGGCGATGCGGAGGTAGTATCAGGTTCTGCTCCGCCATGTAAAGGCAGCAAAAAAGGAGTATGCGTATTCAAAATGACGCAGACACTTTGCGTTGCTGTCAATGTAGAATTCGGTGCAACGGCTACTGTCGGCGACCCTTATGTTGATTGTATTGAAGCATCTGCGGAAAATATATGTATTAACTGCGAGAGTGAGGAGGATTAATTCATATGGACAGCAATAATTATTCAGAACAGCCTTGTACATGCAGCAGTTGTTCAGCGACAGGCTATCAATATGCCGATATAAGCATACCTATCGAAATTTGTCCTGACATCTCGATAGGTCAAATTGAAACGCAGTGCTGCGGAGCTCCTACAATAGTATGCTGTGAATATAATTGCTGTTACTGTGAAGTTATTCTGAATCAGAAAATATGCATAAAAATACCGGTAAAATATAACGTAACCGCAATAGCAGGAGAAAGCTGCATTTGTTGTGATTGTAATCCGCCCCCTTATTCTCCATATGGTGACAAATAGACAAAAGCCCTTAAAGATCTATCTTTAAGGGCTTTTTATTATACCTGATTTCCTGTTGCATAATTTTCAGCAAGGAATTTATAATATTTAAACGGCACGAAATATCCCTGAGGCTTAGCACAGAACGGACATTGCTTAGGGGCGGAGGTTCCCTTGTGAATATTCCCGCAGTTAAAACAAAACCATTCCGTTTCAGTATCCGATGTGAAAAGCTTGTTCTGTTCCATCAATACCGCAAAAGTCCCGAAACGGTCACCGTGCGTTCTTTCAATCTGTGAAACCTGTTTGTATTTTGCGGCAATAGCGGGAAAGCCCTCCTCCTCCGCAATCCTCTGAAATTCAGGATAAACCCAGTTGCATTCCTCGTATTCATTCTTTTGTGCATCCTTTAAAAGAACAATGAGGTCGGTTACGTTTTCAACGGGATAATCCCCGTCAACGGTAATTTTCTGACCGTTCGCTTCCTTTAGCAAATCCCAAAAGATTTTTGCGTGCTGTTCCTCCTGATGAGCGGTCTGCTTAAAAATCTGTTCTATAAAGTACATATTCTGCTGTTTTGCCTCGTCAGCAGCAAACTTATATCGGTTTTTTGCCTGACTTTCTCCCGCAAACGAACGCATGAGATTTTCTTTTGTTTTGCTCTGCATAAAATTTACTGACATAATATCTCTCCTTTATTAAGGTGTTACCGATATTATTGTCACATTTTCCTGATTTATTCCCATTTTCTTGCTCCGATTATATGTATGAACCTTTTTTCTTTTATATCATATGTTGAAAGCGGTCGGTCAAAAGCGTCAAAGGTATGGGTAGCCACATAAATTTCTCCGTCTTCAATTCTGTTTATTATTAAAGAATGGTGAAAAAAATCCCCCTCTATTATAAGCTGAATAATATCACCTGTCTGACAGCCGCTTTCATCTGACGGTATACCATAAGGTCCGACACTTCTGTTTGAAATAAGAAAATTATACAGATACTGAACCCCCGTCCATGCGGGCGCACGGGAATACTGCGAATTGTAATACCATCCGAATGTCGGGGTATAGTTCATTACCCCGCTCCCCGCGAAAATGCACTGTGAAATAAAGTTTGTACAATCCCCGCCGTTATTCTCAAAATCATAGAATGCGGGATTTCTCCCGAACGCCCATTTTTCGGCGTATTCCAATGCTTTTATTCTGTTGTATTCAATCTCTCTCATAAACTTACACCGAATCAAGATAATCCGAATAGATTTTTTCAGCTTTTTTATAATCAAGAATATTAAATATATTTTTGATATATTCCACACGTCTGTTCTGATATTTCAGGTAATACGCATGCTCCCACACGTCTATTGTCAAAAGCTTTTCGCCAAAAACACTGAGGTCTGTTTCCTGATTATGAGTTTTAGCAATTCTAAGTCTGCCGTTCGGCTCATATAAAAGCCAGGCATATCCCGAACCGAATACATCAAGTGCCGCCTCGGTCATCTGTTCTTTAAAATTTTCAAAGGAACCAAAGCATTTATTAACCGCCAACAAAAGCCGACCGCTCATTACTCCGTCCGAACGGGGAGTAAGCATATCAAAATAAAACTGGTGATTATATACCCCGCCCGCATTGTTATAAACGTCTTTTTGAATTTTTAACGGAAGAAACCTGTTCTGAATAATCAGCCTGTCAATGCTCCAGCTCTGATACCTCGGATAATCCGTCAGAATATCATTGAGATTATTTATATATTTGCCAAAGTGCTTGTTGTAATGAATATTTACAGTTTCCTCGTCTATGTACGGCATAAGCGAAGAATACGCATACGGTAAAGCAGGGAGCTGAAATGGATAAGTGTCATTCATTATCAAAATCCTCCTTTATATCAAATATTATTAATATATGCGGAGGATAAAATAATGTTTGAAAAAGTTTTCACCAAAATTCGACAAAAGCATAATATATAAAGCGGAGTGATTCCGTAAAATAAGTTTAAGGAGAATGTTTTATGTGTTGTAATGATAATTTCCCTGAAATGAAGGTTACTGATTTTTCAAGACCGCCTATGCCAGGAGGAAGCTTTATTAATATTGATAACGAATTTACAATTAACGGAGGTATAAGATTCTATACTTTTGTTATAGTTACCGACATCGGCTCAATCGGAGCTGCTGCTGACGCTGTTGCAAAGGCTGTTGCTGATGCTGATATTATCAGTGAATAATAATCATTCTGTTTTCCTTTTACGGAAAATGCCGTTCAGTTTATACTGAACGGCATTTTTAATGATATTATTACATTTCGTAAATATCCTTGCTTGTAAGAACCTGAATATTATTTTCTTCCATCGCGGTAACAGCCTTGTCGTTATTCTCTACCCTAAGAATTACATATGCCGTATCCTTTGACTTGCTTATAAAGGCGTACATATATTCAACGCTGATATTATTCTTATAGAGAATATCCATAGCCTTGTGAAGTCCGCCCGGAGTATCTTCAATTCCGATAGCAATTACATTTGTGAGCGTTACCGAATAATCTGCTGACTTAAGTGCATTAAGTGCTTTGTCAGGATCGTTTACAATAAGACGGAGGATTCCGAAATCCCTCGTATCCGCAATAGATAATGCACGGATGTCAATATTATTTTTCTCAAGTAACTCTGTGATTGACGAAAGTCTTCCCGGTTTGTTTTCAACAAAAATAGATAACTGCTTTATGAACATAAAAATCCCTCCTGTTTATATTAGTTTACGTTTGTCAATAACTCTTACGGCCTTACCCTCTGAACGTGCAATAGCCTTAGGCTCAACAAGGCGAATTTTAGCGGCAATTCCGAGAGTTGATTCAACCGCGGTTCTTATGGCAGCTTCCTGCTCCTCAATATTTTTTACAGTGTCGGATAACATTTCAGGTGAAATTTCAATCTGAATTTCAAGGGTGTCGGTATTATTCACACGGTCAACAATAAGCTGATAATACGGAGAGGTATTGCCAAGAGAAAGAAGAACGCTTTCAACCTGTGACGGGAACACGTTTACGCCGCGGATAATAAGCATATCATCCGAACGTCCGCGGGGCTTAAGCATTTTGACAAGAGTTCGTCCGCAGCTGCATTTTTCTCTTTTAAGCACAGCAATGTCCCTTGTTCTGTAACGAAGAAGAGGAAATGCCTCTTTAGTAATACAAGAAAATACAAGCTCGCCCTCTTCACCGTCGGGGAGAACCTCGCCTGTGTCGGGGTCAATAATTTCAGGAATAAAGTGATCCTCGTTAATGTGCATTCCCGTCTGCTCTTCACATTCAAATGAAACACCGGGCCCGATTATTTCGGAAAGTCCGTAAATATCATACGCTTTAATGCCAAGCTTATCTTCAATTTCGCGGCGCATTTCCTCAGTCCAAGGCTCTGCTCCGAAAACGCCTGCCTTTAATTTTATATCGTCCTTTGTCAGCCCCATTTCCTGCATGGTTTCGGCAAGGAAAAGAGCATATGACGGTGTGCAGCAGATAAGCGTCGAGCCGAAATCTTTAAGAATAGTTATCTGGCGCTTTGTATTCCCGACAGAAGCTGGGATAACGGTTGCGCCGACCTTTTCAGCCCCGTAATGCATACCCAGACCGCCCGTAAATAAGCCATATCCGTATGAGATGTGCATAAAGTCGTGCTTCCCGCCGCCTGCTGCGGTAATTGCACGAGCGGCGCATTCAGACCAGGTGTCAACGTCATTCTGAGTATATCCTACTACAATCTGCTTTCCTGTTGTTCCGGAAGAGGCGTGAACGCGGACAACGTCCTCCATAGGAACGGCAAAAAGTCCATAAGGATAAGTATCTCTCAAATCCTGTTTAATCGTAAACGGAAGCTTTGACAAGTCCTTTACCGAGCGAATATCTTCGGGCTTTACGCCGTGTTCGTCCATTTTCTGACGGTAATAAGGAACATTTTCATAAACTCGTCTTACGGTCTGTGACAATCTGAAGCTCTGAAGCGATTCCATTTCATAAGGGGTTGCGCATTCCATCGATTCGTTCCAATATTCTGACATTGCTGACACCTCTATTTTTCAATATATGAACAGCAGTAATCTGCATATTCTTTTACGATTATCTTATAGCTTGAATCTGCGGGAACGACAAAGCTTTCGCCCTCTGAATATGTTTTATATGCGGTTTCGTCTTTAAGCATTATGTCCATTGATCCGCCTATAACTTCCATGATTTCTTCAGCGGATGTCCCGAATTCATAGTCACCTTTCAGCATAAATCCGAGTGTTTTCTTTTCGCCGCTTTCAAAAAGAACCGTTCTGCTCGTAACCTTTCCATCGAAATAAACATTTGCCTTTTTAATCACCGTTACGTTTTTAAATTCCATAAATCATTCTCCTAAACATTTTTTCCAAGCTCAAACGCTTTTTTGTTCAGCTCAAGGAATTTTGCGGGAACGCATTGTTTAAGTGCATCCTGCCACAAGCCGTCGTCAAAGCTCATTTTCGTTGATAAAACTCCCATAAGTACAACATTTGAAGCCTTTGAGGAGCCTGCCTCTTCGGCAAGAGAAAGTGCATCGACAGCGATAACGTCAACTTCGAGGTCTTTAAGCTTTTCAACTATATTTTCGGGATATTTTGCGGCGCCGATAATAACTGGCATAGGGTCAAGCTTTTGAGTCGAAACGATAAGGTGTCCGCCTTTTTTAAGATAAGATACCCATCGTGCAGCCTCAAGCTGTTCGAATGAAATAATTACGTCCGCTTCGCCCTTTTCAATAACAGGTGAATAAACCTTTTCGCCGTATTTTACATATGTTACGACTGAGCCGCCTCTTTGTGACATTCCGTGAACCTCGGAAACCTTAACGTCAAAGCCCTGTGCAAGAAGTACGTTCCCCAAAAGGCGCGACGCAAGAAGAGAGCCTTGTCCGCCGACGCCCACTATCATAACTGATTTTGTATCTGACATTATTCGTTCCCTCCTATTGCATCAAAACGGCATAATTCCTGACAAATTCCACAGCCGACGCACTGTGTATGGTTAATAACCGATTTTTTATCCTTTATGCTGATTGCGGGACAACCGATTTTAAGGCAAGCCTTACAGCCCGTACATTTATTTTGGTCAACAGAAAGCGGAGCCTTATGCTTAACATATTTTAGAAGCGCACATGGTCTTCTTGAAATAATTACCGACGGCTCATTTATGGCAATTTCTTCTTTAATTGCGGCTTCGGTTTCTGAAAGCTTATAAGGATCAACAACTTTCACTCTTTTAATTCCGACAGCCTTGCAAAGGTCCTCAAGACAAACCTTAGAAGCAGGATCGCCCTTTAAATTATAGCCTGTCGTCGGATTCTGCTGATGTCCCGTCATTCCCGTAATTGAGTTGTCAAGAATTATTACGGTTGAATTTGTCGAGTTATAAGCGATGTTTACAAGTCCTGTAATTCCCGAATGCATAAAGGTTGAATCACCGATAACGGCAACTGAAGTTTTTTCGGATTCTGTTCCTCTGACTTTATTAAAGCCGTGAAGTGCCGAAATTGAAGCACCCATACAGATTGTTGTATCCATAGCGTTAAGCGGAGCAACTGCACCGAGAGTATAACAGCCTATGTCGCCGCTTACGGTAATTTTATTTTTTGAAAGTGCATAAAAAACGCCTCTGTGCGGACAGCCTGCACATAATACAGGGGGGCGCATAGGTACATTTTCAGAAAATGCTGTAAATTCCGAAGTCTTATTCAAAAGCTTTTCGGCAATTATCGACTGTGAAAGCTCGCCTATATATCCAAAAATTTCTTTGCCCTTAACGTTGTTAATGCCGATTACTTTACAGTGTTCTTCAATAATTCCGTCAAGCTCTTCAATAACATAAACGGTATCGAATTTTTTGCAGAAATCCTTAAGCAAATCAACAGGAAGAGGATTCACAATTCCGAGCTTTAAGTATGAAACGGTGTCACCGAGCGTATCTTTTGCATACTGATAAGAAATTCCGCTTGTGATTACGCCGATTTTTGTATCGTTTATTTCAACCTTATTGAGTGATGATGTTTCGGAATATGCGATAAGCTTTTTTGTGCGTTCCTCAACAAAAACGTGTCTTGCCTTCGCGAAAGCCGGCATCATAACATATTTCTGAGGGTTTTTGGTATATTCCTTTAAAGCTTTTTCTTCCCTGTCAAAAAGCTCAACGGAGGACTGTGAGTGAGCAACCCTTGTCGACATTCTCACAATTACGGGAGTGTCAAATTCTTCTGAAAGGTCAAATGCAGTTTTTACAAAATCACGGCATTCCTGAGAATCCGACGGCTCAAGCATCATAACCTTTGAGGCAATTGCATGATGACGTGAGTCCTGTTCGTTCTGTGACGAATGCATTCCCGGATCGTCGGCAACGGCAATAACAAGCCCGCCGTTTACTCCCGTATATGCAACGGTATAAAGAGGGTCGGCGGCAACGTTAAGTCCGACGTGCTTCATTCCGCAGAATGCGCGTGCTCCGCCTATTGATGCGCCTATTGCAACCTCCATGGCAACCTTTTCATTTGGTGCCCATTCGGCATAGATTTCATTGTATTTTGCGGATTCCTCGGTGATTTCGGTTGAAGGCGTTCCCGGATAACTCGAAACAAGCTTACATCCCGCCTCAAAAAGACCTCTTGCAAAGGCCTCGTTCCCCAGCATTAATTTTTTCATAGATATGTGTTTCCTTTCAAGATATATACGATTTTAGTAATCAGCGATTAATATTATTTTAGCATAAAAGCTTGTTTGTTGTAAAGTTATTTCTTATGATCTTTCATTACTGCTATTCTCTAATCTATTTCTTTTAAATACTTCCTGACACCCGCCCATACAGCACCTTTTGCAGTTTCTTCAATCGGAGGAAGCGTTTCATCGGTGTTGATTTTATTGAAAAAATCATTAAAATTAAAACCCTCTTTTATGACTACAAATTTAAGCTTTTTAGGTTCAAGAGCCCTTTTCGGACACGAATAAATGCAGTTAAGGCAAATTACGCATCTATTTCCAAAAACGGGTTTAGAATCGGACATATGTATATTTTGCCGCGGACATTTCTTTTCACATAATCCGCATGAAATACAGTCATCAGATACAGAAATATTATTTCCAAAAGAACTTGATTCTTTCTTTTCAACTACTGATATTTTTGAAAGCATACTGTCAATTAGCTTTGGTTTTGTAAAGCGCTTTTTTTCGGAAAGCAAATCATCAGCAATCTTTTTAGATGTTTGAGGAAGCTTTCTTAAAAGCCTTACTGCAATGCTGTCATCTCCCCTGACAATCCAGTTTGAAGGCATCACAATCATTCTTTCATATACAACATCGTAGCCTTTTTTCGTAAGCATTTTTTTACATGCACTTCTGCAAGCAGTATTCGGCGTCACTTCCCCGCCGCCTGAAACAGATAGAACAGCAGCAGGCTTCCCCTTACCATTCGGTGAATTTTCAATCCATTCATCAATCGGAATAGGTGCATTCATTGCATATACAGGATAAAGCAGAATATATAAATCAGCTTGTTCATGTTTTGGTAAAATTGTATTAAGTTCAGTTAAAGTAACGGCTGTTTCTTTATTTTCAAAAGCAGATTTCATGTTCTCAGCAACATACCTTGTTCCACCCGTTCCACTGAAAAAAACTATATTTACAGATTGAATTCCCATGACTTTACCTCATAAAGTTTATTTATTCCTCAAATCCAGAATACGCTTTGCCTTTCCCTGAAAACGTTCAAGTGATTTATGCTCAACAAGCGATACTTTAGTGTCTATACCCAGAATGGTTTTTAAATCGTGATGTATTTTTTTCTGCAAGCCCTCAAGCTCGCCGTATTTTTCAACAAGGCTGTCGTCTGCAAGCTCAACCTTCACTTCAAGCGCGTCAGAATAATTTGCCCTCGTCACAACAAGCTGATAATGCGGAGCTATCTGGTCAAAGCCCATAAGTACGCTTTCAATCTGTGACGGGAATATATTTACGCCGCGAATTTTAAGCATATCGTCCGAACGGCCCTTAATTTTAGCCATTCTTGCGTGAGTTCTTCCGCATTTGCATGGCTCATAGTCAATCTGTGTAATATCCTTTGTGCGGTAGCGGAGCATAGGGATTCCCTCTTTTGTGAGAGTCGTGATGACAAGCTCGCCCTGTTCTCCGCGAGGAAGAACCTGTTCTGTTTTAGGATCGATAATTTCAGCAAGGAAGTGATCTTCAGCTATGTGCATTCCGCAGCGGAAAATACAGTCGCCTGATACGCCGGGTCCCATAAGCTCGCTCATTCCGTAATTGTCAGTAGCAAAAAGCCCGCTGAATGTCTTTTCTATCTGGTCGCGCATTTCTTCCGTACAGCCCTCAGAGCCGAAGAGTCCAATCTTCAAGCCAATTTTGTCTAGTACACCCATTTCTTTAGCAAGTTCGCCTATATACTGTGCATATGACGGAGTTGAAACAAGCGCGGTTGTCTTGAAATCCTGCATAAGCATAATCTGCTTTTCAGTGTTGCCGCTCGATGTCGGAACAACAGTTGCCCCGAGCTTTTCAAGTCCGTAGTGAAGTCCCAATGCTCCCGTAAAAAGACCGTATCCGAAAGCAATCTGAACAATATCCTCGTCAGTGGCGCCTGCTGCTGCACAAAGTCTTGCAACGCAGTCGCCCCAGTTGTCAAGGTCATTTTTTGTATAGCCGACAACGGTAGGTTTTCCGGTTGTTCCGCTTGAAGCGTGAATACGCACGATATTTTTCATAGGCTGTCCGAAAAGTCCGAACGGATAGGTATCCCTTATATCGCTCTTTGTCGTGTATGGTATGTACTGAATATCAGACAGGGTTTTGATTTTTTCGGGGGTAACCCCTGCTTCTGTAAGCCTTTTGTTATAAAACGGAATGTTATCCATACAGTATTTTACGAGATGCTTTAGGCGTTCAAGCTGTAATTCTTCGATTTTCTGACGGGGCATTGTTTCAATTTCTTTCTGAAAAAACATTATATGCGATCTCCTTTTTAATATTCTAATAACGGGCAAAAGGGGGCTTTTCCGCCCCCCTTTATTATTTTAGTCTATATGAGAATAATTTCTCATATCACGACACAAAATTTTATTTTATTTATTATAACACGAAAAAGCGTTTTCTACAACCTTATTATCAAGTTTTTTAGTAAGAATACTTACCAACGGAACAACTATAAGTGATGCAATCATAGCGATTGCTCCCGCTGTCGGCGGAGCAGCAAAGCCCTTGGGGGTATGGTTAATCAAGGATATTATGTAGTTTGAAAGCGTAACGCCAATTCCCGTAGCAAAGCTTGCCCATACAGCTGCTTTTGTAACACCCTTCCAGAACAGACCGTAAAGGAACGGTGCAAGAAACGCTCCGGCAAGCGCGCCCCATGAAAGCGACATAAGTGCGGTAATAAGGTTGTTCGGATTGATGGCGATAACAACCGAAAGAATTACAAAGAACGCGCATAGGCTTCTTATAACAAGCATTTGAACCTTATGCGACATGTTTTTAACGAAAATACTCTTTATAAAATCCAGAGTAAGTGTTGTGCTTGAGGTCATTACAAGCGAAGAAAGCGTTGACATTGAAGCCGAAAAGACAAGCACAACTACGACTCCCATGAGAATATCCGGCAGTGTACCCTTAAGCATATCGGGAACAATCATATCAAAACCGTTTACGGGCTTTCCGTCGGCTCCTGCTTCAACATAAAGTCTTCCGAATGCTCCCATAAAATACGAACCGCCTGAAATAATCAAGGCAAAAATCGTTGAGATTACAGTACCCTTTTTAATTGCCTTATCGTCCTTGATGGTATAGAATTTATGTATCATCTGAGGAAGTCCCCATGTACCGAGAGATGTCAGTATAACAACTCCGAGAAGTCCCAGAGGATCAGGCCCGAACAGAGAAGTGAATATTCCCTTTGTTCCGTCAGCAGCTGGAATTTCACTCATCTTATTGATGGCTTCTGTAAATCCGCCTTGGCCGTTAAGCACGCAAACAACAACAAGAATAATTCCCGCGAGCATAATAATTCCCTGAACAAAGTCGCTTATAGCGGTAGCAAGATATCCTCCTGCAACTACATAAAAGCCTGTGATTACCGCCATAATAATCAGGCATACATTTATATCAATATGAAACGCAAGAGCAAATAAATTTCCGAGTCCCTTATAAACTGACGCGGTATAGGGTACAAGGAAAACAAAGATAATAACGGATGCTACTATTTTCAAAGCATTGCTGGAATATCTTTTTTCAAAAAAGTCCGGCATTGTTGAGCTGTCAAGGTGCTTGGTCATTGTCCTTGTGCGGCGTCCGAGAACTATCCATGCAAGCATGCTCCCCAAAAATGCGTTGCCTATTCCTATCCA
>Ga0116170_10002563_pt1 | contig 17404 bp, 18 predicted proteins | sample AD_JPNHW1_MetaG_FD_89797 | JGI IMG/M metagenome (GOLD analysis project Ga0116170, IMG submission 89797) | Active sludge microbial communities of municipal wastewater-treating anaerobic digesters from Japan - AD_JPNHW1_MetaG | ecosystem: Engineered > Bioreactor > Anaerobic > Digestate | place...
GCAGCTTTTAATGTCCACGCTGTTCCTACTGCTTGACTTTGTGTATTCCCTAAAACGCTTTGAATTGTAGGTATCACAAAGCTTAAATCATAACCGCACTGTTCGCATTCAAGGCTCGCCATTTCGTTTGCGTGTCCGCAGTTTTCACATATTCTTACTTCTATATCAGCCATTGAAACTCATCCTCTTTGTTTTTTTCTGTGTCCTTCTCTGAGTCTGACCGCTAAGCTTATCGGCATCTATTCCACGGACATATCTGACGTCTGCCTCACATAAATGCTCTTTTTGAAGAGTAATTCCGTATTCTTTAAGCTTTTCTTTAACTCTCTGATAATCGGGACAGAATTTGTCCATATCGTGTTTCACATTCAATTTTTCGGAATCCGAAAGCGTTTCTTGCTTTCCCATTACTTCAAAAAGTACTGCTCCGCTGTCCGATACAGCAACATTAATCGCAGAATTTTCGCTGAAATCATAGTAATTCTTTTCTGCCGAATGCTTTTGGTCGTCCAAAACCTCGCTCCCGATAATATTATAGCCGAGCTCGGTCATAACTTCGCCGATTGAATCGCTTATATATCGGGACATGGTCTTCTGCTTCAATTCCTCTTCAAGCTTAGCTACAGCCTCTTTAAGCTGAGGGAGAAGTAACGGCGGATCGGCTTCAATGTTCAGTTTTTCACAAAGAGCATAAAAATCCACTTTCAGCTTTTCACATTCGGCAAGATATTCGGGATTGTTCTCGATTTTAAGCGCATCACGTCTGATATTAAGCTGTTTGATTTTATATTCGTCGTCAAGAGCGGCATTTGAAATTATTAAATCCAGAGTATTTTTTATCTCAGCAAAATTATTTACTCCGATAAGCTCTGAAACTACGCTGTCATACGCCTCTCTGACTTTGGGGGAGCATATGTCAATTTCCTGATTTTCTTTTGTTCCCCAATCACGGAGACTAAATCTTTCTTCCTCAGAAAGTGCCTGTATTTTATCATATTCATCTTTAATATGCTCCGCAGATTCCTCGAGCATTGCTATTACATTTTTAATTTTACCCTGATGCTCCTCATAAAGAAGCTTAGTTATTATAAGCTCCGAGCTTGTCATTCCGGGATAAAATGACTTCGCCGAAAGCTCCTCAAAAAGCTTAATTTGTTCGCGGAAAGCCTTTAGTTCAGAGGTTTCAGGCATTATTTTTTCCGCTTCCTTTAAAAGAGTATCATAATTTTTCTCTTGGCATTCATTTTTCAGCTTCTGAGTTTCACGGCAAATTTCAGCAATAATGTCATTCATCTTCATGCGCTTTGCGTCCTCAAGCATACCCTTCATGTCGCTTATAAGCTCGTTAAGCTTAGACATATCTATCGATGCTTCGCCGTATTTTGGTCCGCTCAAAACAATCCTCTCCCCTCATAAATCAGTAATATGCGGGATTACCACTCCGCATTTTCATAAAGCTTTTTCCATTCGCTGACTTGAAGTTCAAAGCCTTGTGATGCTACCCACATAAGAAACTGTCCGTCATCTTCAAGTCTTCTGCATATCTTTTCGCGTTCATCGGAAGAAAGCTTTTCAAGATATTCAATAAGTCCATTCAGATTTTTGCATATAAAATCATCAATACTATATTCGCAATCGGGATTAAGGAGGTAAATCAGCGAGTAATAGCCATCCTCATTCCCGTCTCTTATACTTTCGGCTATATCTTCTGTCCTAGTAATAACATTGCTTTCGTATCCGTTAAGGTCAAGATAATGGGAAAGGCCGCCGTTCATCAAAAGCTCAAGCGCATTTTCATCCTGAGCGGGAAGCATTGAATACAGTTTTTTTCCAAGAGTTTCAATATTGCCGTACATTATACCTTTATAGCATAAAGGTGCAGTAGGATTTAAAGCATATATAAGCCTGAATGTTCCGATGTTCTTGTCGGCAAAAAGCTCTGTGCGTGAACAGTTATCAGCTATTTTTTCACCAAATACAAAAAGTTTTTTTGAAAGCAAACCACTGTACAGCTCTTTTTTTGCATTTTCCCAGCTGCCCGCAAAGGCAAGAGAAAGCTCCTTTAAATCGGAATACTCATCGCCCATAAATTCATAAGCATAAGCACTTGCGCCGGATTTTTCGGCAAGTGCCACAGGCTCTTTTTTCAGCCAGCGGCAAACCTCGTCATACCCCCATCTGTCCTCACGATCCTTTGAGGTAAGCCCTTTTATAAGCTTTGAAAGCCGCGGATTTACAGACTGCGGTATGTCTATTTTTCTGTTGATTGTCTGATAAAGTATCTGCATTTCTGTCATTCCGAGAAATGGATCCTGACCTATTGCAAGGTGCAAAAGAGCAATTCCGAAAGAATAATAGTCGCTTTCCTTTGAAATAAAGCCACTTGAGGTTTCCGGCGCCGCATAGCCGAGTGTACGGGACATTCCCGTCGCACGGACGCTCATTCCGCTCCCTACCAATGAGCTTATTCCGAAATCGCCTATAACTGCTTTTTTTCGGTCGTCACTGAAAAAAATGTTTCCGGGCTTAATGTCGCGGTGAACAACTCCAGCGGAATGAAGTGCAAAAAGCCCCTCATTGACACAGGGAATAACGACCGTTTCAAGCTCTTCAACGGCTATCGGAATATTTGAAGCAAGATCACGGTTTTTAAAATAGGGCAGTATTTCATAATATCTTCCCGAATATTCGCCGTCCGCAAGCGCCTTGATAACATACTCGCTCTCAATCCTTCTTACGGATTCGGAAAGTTCTTTCTTAGGGCGTTTATCCGAATGAAAAATCTTCATGACATACTTATTTACGCTTTTGGATGCAGAAAGGAGCGTTGCTTCTCCCGTATTTTCGGCGATAACCGATTCAACCAAATAGCCGTCAATTTCACTCCCGACCGAAAGCGCCGCAGGGATCTGCGGCTTTTGAAAAGGCATAAATTCGGTAGGTCTTGAGGAATTCCCGTCCATTCTTATTGTAATTCCGGCGGAATTTACCGGCATAATTTCAGTAGGTCTGCTGTAAGTCGCCATTCTATTCCTCCAAAATAATTTATATTTTCCTGCAAATAAGGGTCGCAACAGAATTTTCTTCAGAAATATTATCTATCAAAATTTCCGATCCGCTTTCAATTTTATTGTCAAAAATATATCTCGACAGCGGATTAATAAGATTTTTCTCAACAATATTGCCTATGCCGCGTCCGCCGTTTTCAAGATTTCCGAAAGCTTTTTTGAGAAGATGCTGGAATGCCTCATCAGACAATGAAAAATTAATTCCGCTTGCTTCGCGGACATTTTTTCTGATTTTATCAAGCTGAGAAGATAATATTTCTCTCGCAGCATTTTCTCTGATGAAATCAAATACCACGAAATTATCTCCTATACGGTTGAGGATTTCGGGACGTCCAAGCTGAAGCTTAAAGTAATTTTTTATGGAGGTTACAAGTCTTTCACGCATTTCGTCATAACTCATATTTACGGATACATTGAGCTTACGCTCACCTGTTTTGTCTGTGTCATATATGCCCAGATTACTCGTAAAAATTATTATACATTCCGAAAAATATACCGTTTCGCCCTTTCCGTCAGTCATTCTTCCGTCTTCAAGAATTTGAAGAAATTTATCAAAAATCGATGGATGTGCCTTTTCTATTTCATCAAAAAGAAGAATTGAGAACGGTTTTTCCCTCACCGAATTTGTAAGCTGTCCCCCTGCCTCATATCCCACATATCCCGGAGGTGCGCCGAGAAGCTTCTGGTCGGAATGTCCCTGCTGGTATTCGCTCATATCAAACCTAATACAATTATTGTCATCGCCGAAAAGAAGATTTGCTACCGTTTTCGCAAGTTCGGTTTTTCCCGTTCCGGTAGGCCCCGCAAAAAAGAGAATACCCTTGGGCTTTGTGCCGCCCGAATGCTGAAGCCCCGCCATGTTGCAGGCGGCACGCTTAATTACGTCAAGTGTCTGCACAACGGCATGATCCTGTCCCTTTATGCGGCTTTTTATATATTCTTCGGCATTTTCAAGTTTTTCCCTCGGAATATCGTTCCACGGATTATCCTTAAGCCCGTACTTATACATATTTATTGCATCTTTAATATTTGAGATATTTATTCCTTCATTTTTGCAGAGTATCTTAAGTGCATTAAGCTCAAGATTTTTAAAGCCGTCGGTAAGCTCCACAAAAATTTCCTTGTATTTTTTCAGTTCCTCCTCGGAAAATTCCTTGTCGCCCGTAAAAAACTTTATCTGAGTGTCAATAAACATACGTCTTGCGCTTTTATCAGGCTCTGAAATAAAAACAGTTTTGACAAGAGGATTGTCAAAATAAAACCAAGTCGGGATATCGTTTGATTTGTCGCTTATAAAAAACATAGCGTTATTCAGAAATTTCTCGCCGTTTTTCACCTGAACCTTTTTAAGGCTTGACATCATAAGCTTTGTGTAAAAATCGCGTTCAGCCTCATTTATATTGTCGGAGGAAATGACATATCTTGAAGCAAGCATCAGTACGAAAGCACATGAAGCCGCTTTATTCTGCATAATGTTTCTTATTGTATCCGCCGCCTGAGAGGGCTGTACTTTAATTGTTTTTGCATCCTTTGAAAGCTTTATACCCGAAGCCTCAGAAAAGCTTTCCAAATGTTCCCTGGAAAATTCATTGTAAAACCCGTCTATATGATTATAAAAAACAACGGTCTGATAGCCCTTATCCGTCAGATAACGGAAAAGATAATTGTCCAGCATAACCATATCCCAGCGGATTCCCGTTTCCGTTTTCGCAGGATAAGGATTAAGGTCGTATATATTCCCTTCAAGGACAAAAGCAGTTTTTATATCAAGAAACCTATCTAGTTCTTTATGCCATTTCCCAACCGTCATTATAATTCTCCTTTTATGCAGTATTTAACATCATTTCTTGCTTTTATATCGTCCGAAGGATTATTTGACTTAAAAGTCCTATCATCAAAAATACTCAGAAAATCTTTTTCCGTAATATTAGTTTTATTTAAATAGACGTCAAAGAGATTTATTTTTGAAAGAAAGTTTTTTACGCTGTCCCGAGAAAAAATATCAGGAAAATCTTCTGATTTAAAAGACCAGCCATTCCCGTAAAGTACTGCATAATAAGTCTGTGATACAGCTTCAAGAAAATCAGGAAGAGTTACTCTTAGTTTATTTAATTCCTCACAAGAAAGACGTTCCAGCTCGCATTCTGAAAGTCTTTCCGAATAAAACTGCTGATTTCCTATAATATATTTTAGCTCACGATACTCTTTCATTTCCATTATTTCGCATATAAGAAGCCTTCTCCTTACGGATTCATCAGAAGTAATACATACTGAAAATAGAGTATAAAGCTTCCCTGTTGATGATTTAAAAGACAAATTCTCAGCCTCCTCACTGTACTTTAATCGGAGCAATAAGCTGCATTGGATCGCTGAAATTCTTCACCCTTAAAAGATTCAGCGATTCGGCAATTTTTAACGGCTCCTCAGTATATAAATTGATATCCGAAAATTTTTCTCTGGTGGATTCCATAGAAAAAATACAACGCATATGACCGGAAAAATCGATATTTTCCCATGCTGATTCATTAGTCGGGACATATCCGTTAAAAGCAATTTTTCTAACCAGTTCGGAAGAAATCGCCTCAAAAAGCTCATACATGGTTCTTATTCCTATTGAAATAAGTGTTCTCTCATAGAAATTTTTTTCAATTTTTTTTAATATTGTTTCAGTCAGAACGTCTTTATTGTTTATCAAAATTCCTCTGTCTGTCAACAAATCATTTAATTCAGGCAAAAGAAAATTTACCGTAAGTTTTTTTTCAGTTCTTGTGTAATATGTTTTATATCTTATTTTAAGAGATTCGGGATATTGTGAACACGAAATCACCGTATCGGCGTACTTTTCCACAGCAGTTTTCTCACCGTTTTTATAATGATATTTAAGAAAATCCGCTTCGACATTTCTCTCTGTTTTATCTTTTTCAAACTGTACTTTATTATATATATACTCTTTTAACAATCTCTGCTTTTCTATTTTGTATTCAAGACAGGCATCATTATATTTTTCTTCAATTTTTCCCGACATGAGCTTGTTCATAAAGCCTGACATTACTCCTGTTTTTAAATAATCCGATTTGTCAGGAAAAGAGGCATCATAAGAAAAAATCGGATAGCTTTCATTTACCTCAAGGCTCTCCCATATTGATAATTCATTTGGTTTAAGCGCATTGCTCAATATATTTTCATATTCGTTTGTTTCTATAATCAATTTTTCGATATTTTTTTTATCCTCTTCAGCCGATATACCGCTATTCATCTCAATCACTCCTTATACAATAATACCATACTCTGCATTTTTATTCAATAACGGTTAGAAAAAATTACGGAATAAACTGTAATATTTTTATACCATATTTATGTTATTTACTTATATAAGTTTTTTATACTCATTTTATAAAAGAGATTATGAATGAGTGACCTACACTTCTTTTTTCTGCGCGTTTTACTTATGGATTACGCTAGGTATGTATCTAATAATTTTAACCCTTACTTTGTGAAAACTGTGTTTATTGGAAAAGCTTCTTACTGACTCACTTACGCCATTTCAGATTTTTATTCTAGTTTGTCGATTCAATTTATATAAAGATAGTCAACATGAAATCCGTCGCGAAAGAATTAAAAAATACGAACAGAAAAGCTAGACTTTCCTGTTCGTATGCAATAAGCTGGTTTAAAAAACACAGCGAATATGATGACATTATTAAAAAAGATTAAAGAGAAGAAATATACCTTTTAACAGCGTCCTCCCAGTAGGGAAGCCGGCTAAACCCGTTTGATTCGAGGCTTGTTTTTGAGAGCCTTGAGTTGGACGGGCGTTTTGCTTTTGAGGGGTAATCTGAGGACGAAATATGGTTTACCTTTACGGATAATCCCGATATTTCAAATATTTTTTCGGCAAATTCAGCCCACGAACATAATCCTTCGTTCGTTGCGTGATATACTCCGTATTTTTCTGTAACGACCATATCACATAACAGCGGGGCAAGGTCAGCCGTGTAAGTCGGGGAGCCGATCTGGTCACAGACAACATTAATTTCGTCACGTTCTTTTCCAAGTTTTAGCATTGTTTTTACAAAATTGTTGCCGTTTATTCCGAAAACCCATGAAATTCTGACAATGAAAAATTTTTCTAGATACTCACCGACTTTTTCTTCGCCTTTATACTTTGTTTCTCCGTAATAATTTATGGGGCAAATTGGAGAATCTGTTTCAAAATATTCCGTTCCTTTTCCGTCAAAAATATAATCCGTACTGATATAAATTATTTTTGCAGAAATTCTTTTACAGGCTTTTGAGATGTTTTCAGTCCCCAAAACATTAACGGAAAAGCACTTTTCACGCTCGTCCTCCGCTTTGTCGACTGCTGTATAAGCGGCACAGTGAATAACTGCGTCAGGGCTGTATGACTGAATAAAGTCAAGAGTTTCCTCTTCATCTGTAATATCAAAATCATTTATGTCCGTGCCAATACAAGAAATTTCTCTTCGTTTAAGTTCTTTTACAACGTCATATCCCAGCTGTCCGTTTACACCGGTAACCAATATTTTCATAATACACCCGAATCAATAAAAATTATTTGCTAAGAAACCCAGTGAAGCTCCGGAAAATGCAAGAAAAATAATTAGTATAATAACTACCGCATAAATGCAGAAAAATGAACGTGCGAAATTTCTTCTGTTTATATTATCTCCTGACAAAGCGAAAACTATAAGACAGATAAAGCCTATAAAAGGAATTGAAAATAAAATAGAATATCCGAAATATGCCCAGGGAGAAAGCGGTCTGAATTCGCGGGGGAGCTGCTCAACAATGCTAAGTTCGTTTTGATTCATAAAATGTCAACCCCTAATTATATATTTTATAAAATTATACCCCAAAAGCTGACAAAAGTAAATACATATTTAGTATTTTATATTCGTTTTACATATATTTAATGTTATGATAAAATATACTGCTGTAATTGAATTGTAATAAAAAATTATTGTTTTTCAATAAAAAACTATTGACATATAATAAATCAAATGATATACTGATTTCAATAAAACATTTGGAGGGATTTTCATGACAAATAAAAAATGGAACGCTCATCTTTCGGTTAATCTGACATCAGTAATTATCAAGGTTATGTTTGCAATCTTTGCGGTGGCGCTGTTCGGAATGCCTTATTATGCTAAATACATGAATGTTGCATTGTCTGGAAAAGTGTATATACCTTTTCTCATAGCATTTTATTTCTGCGCTGCTTTTGCATTTACGGCACTTTTTAATTTGAATAAACTTTTAAAAAATATAAAATCAGAAAAAATATTTGTGCATGAAAATGTGAAATACATGAGGATTCTTTCCTGGTGCTGTTTTGCTGTTGCAATTGCAACCTTTATTCTTGAATTCTGGATTTATCACTTCTTTGTAATTACCGCGGCGGCTTCATTTTTCGGACTTATACTCCGCGTTCTGAAAAATGTATTTGAGGAAGCGGTGAAAATTCGTGAAGAAAATGATTTTACAATATAAGAGGAGGAAATTTGATATGTCTATAATAGTCAATCTTGATATAATGATGGCAAGACGGAAAATTTCTTCCGGAGAGCTTGCCGAAAAAATTGAACTTACTCCTGCAAATCTCTCGATACTTAAAACAGGAAAGGCAAAAGCAATACGTTTTTCGACATTACAGAAAATATGTGAGATTCTTGACTGTCAGCCGGGGGATATTCTCGAATACAAAAAAGACAACAGCGGAGGAACCGATGATGAATGACGACAATATTTTTGTTGAAGAAAATTTCCAAAATAATGGCTGTGTAAATATGCCGAAGCCTGAAAAGACATACAGCATTCCTGAAATAATATTTGCATTTTTTTCATTGGCTTTCGGGTATCTGTTTATTAAAATAGGCCTTGCTGGATTTTTAAGTGCAGGTGCGTCGCTGTTCTTCATTCTTTTTATAATATCGGCGTCGGTTATTGTGAAAAAATGCGGCATTATTCAGTCATCGAAAAGCAGACTGCTTCTGATATTATCCGTCGTATCGTCGCTTTATTTTACGGTTTCCGCAAATATGCTGCTGAAAGTTTTCAATCTGATGTTTGTGATAATCCTTCTTGCTCTGTGGGCTTTTTCCCTTAACAATAACGGATATAAAGGCGCTAACGACAGTTTTGCGTTCGCTATAATAAAAAGCCTATTTGGAGAGCCGTTTAAAAGCTATGGCGAATGTTATTCGGCATCTACATCTGCTTTCAAGAAAAATCAAAAAGGTAAAAATATTAAATACATCATTATAGGGCTGATAATTGCAATCCCCGTCACATTTATAGCGGTAAGCCTTCTTGTTTCCGCTGATGGATTTTTCAGCAATATGATGGATAAAATGTTCAGCAATATTGGGGAAAAGGTATTTACAAATATTATTCAGTTTGCATTCGGAATTCCACTTGGCTTTTATATTTTCGGAATGATTTTTTCCTCAATAAGAAATAAAAATGAGAATAAGCTGGACATTGAATACTGCGCATTCAAAAGAAACACGCTAAAAGTTTTTCACCCGATAATCATTTATTCTTCTGTAATTCCGCTGTGCATAATTTACGTCATGTTTTTCTTTTCACAGATAAACTATTTTGTTTCTGCATTTATGGGCACACTTCCGTCGGAATACAGCTTTTCTGAATACGCAAGGCGTGGCTTTTTTGAGCTGTTTTTTGTAGCACTTTTGAATCTTGGTGTAATAGCCTGTATAAATCTTTTCTGCAAAAATTCAGAAAATGACGAAAACTCAAGACCTAAAGCTCTGAAATTTTTTACAGTTCTTTTAAGCGTATTTACGTTGATCTTAATTTCCACCGCATTAAGCAAAATGATTATGTATATTCAGAGATACGGGCTTACAAATTTGAGAGTATATACCACATGGTTTATGATTTTAATTGTGTTGATTTTTGTGCTGATAATTATACGTCAGTTTAAAAAAATAAATATTGCAAAAATCGGCTCAATTGCATTTACGGCTATGTTTTTGGTTTTATGCTTTTCAAACGTTGATTCTTTAATTGTCAAATATAATTATAATGCTTATAAAAACGGCTATCTGAATGAATTTGACACTTCAATTTTTTATGAACTGTCCGATGATGCAGTTTATGAGATACTTTCGCTGACACAAAACAGCGATAAAAAAATCAGCAATGACGCAAAGAATTATTTTGATGAAAACTCATATTGGAATACATTTAACGATAATGATTTGAGGACATTTAATATTTCTTCATATGTCCGTTATCTTAATTTAAACAAATAAAAAATGTCCGTTCTTTTTTTAAAAGTAACGATAGAAGTATCTATCGTTACTAAGCTATTGTATTTTTTATTATCTTAACTTTTTTAAAATATTGGGCTAATTTATTTTTTTTCATGCTTTTCACTTTACCGCATTCCTTTGTTTTTCAAAATTGATTTCTGCGAAAAAACAGCGATAAGACTTGAAAACCATGCCAACTTATGTTATACTATATAATTAAGCAAAGTAACCTTGAACGCACAGTCCAAACCTTACTGAGCATAATCCGTGACGACAATTATGACAACAAAACGCAGAACATTTAATTATGTATCTGACATTAATCTGAAACAGAGGATTTATATGAATAATTATGTTTTTCCGCTTCCCGTACCCGCACATATTGTTTTTGCTATAGCAGGCTTTATATTCTTTATGTTTATGTATTTCAGAAAAAAATACGTATATCATCTTCTGCTTTCTCTTGCTATTCCATCAACTCTTTTAATATATTTATGCAAGGGCAGCAAGCTTTTGTACAGCCTTTTCGGTTTGGAACAGCTTGTTCTTATACTACTGATTTTTGTATTTATTATTGTTGCAAAACGTAAAGAAAACAAGGCACAGAAAAGTCAAAATAAAGCTTCCGTGGAGGAAACCGATGAAAATAGTAATGCTTGAACAAAATGCGATAAACAATAATGATATATCTTTCAAAGAATTTGAAAAGCTCGGCGAGTTTAAAGCATATGGCGTAACTCCAAAAGACAAGGTGACCGAATATATCGGCGATGCCGAAATTGTATTGTGCAATAAAACCCTTATCACAAGAGAAGTAATGCTTGCTTGCCCAAAGCTTAAATATATTGGTGAATGCGCAACGGGCTATAATAATATCGACATTGAGGCGGCGAATGAACTCGGAATAGTTGTGTCAAATGCGGGGCAATATTCCACAAACGCCGTTGCACAGCACGTTTTTGCATTTATTCTTAATTTTCTTTCAAGAATAAATGAGTACGATACCTCTGTTAAAAACAAAGACTGGATAAATTCCGAAAGCTTTGTCTATTACCTTTCGCCGACATATGAAATAAGCGGAATGACTTTAGGAATTATCGGATTCGGAAGTATTGGAAAGGCTGTTGCTAAAATAGCCGATGCTTTCGGTATGAAAGTTATAATTTCAACAAGAACCGTTCCCGCCGAAAATCAATGTCATTATGAATTTGTTTCAAAGGAAGAACTTTTCAGACGTTCTGATATAATAACTCTACATTGTCCGCTTACCGATGACACAAAAGAAATTATATGCAAAGAAAATCTTTCGCTTATGAAGAAATCTGCATATATTATAAATACCTCGCGCGGCGGAACGGTTTTGGAAAAAGACCTTGCTGATGCACTGAACGGCGGTATGATTGCAGGTGCGGGGCTTGACGTTGTTGCAGTTGAGCCGATGAGAGCGGATAATCCTCTTCTTAACGCAAAAAACTGTATTATAACACCGCATATTGCGTGGGCGCCCAGACAGACAAGAGAAAGACTTGTTTCAATAGTTCTTGAAAACCTGAAATGCTATCTTAACGGAGCTCCCAAAAATGTTGTGACAAAATAACCTTTACCAAAGGAATGTGAATTTATTATGCTTAATTTATCTGATAAAAAAAGAATTGTAATAAAAATAGGAACATCAACCCTTACGCACAAAACAGGAAGACTCAATATAAGGCGCGTTGAAGAGCTTATAAAGACTATTGCCGATCTTCAGAATTCCGGGAAAGAAATTATTATTGTTTCCTCTGGTGCTGTCGGTCTTGGAACAGCAAAGCTTGGACTTAAAGAACGACCTAAGGATACGCCGTCAAAGCAGGCGTGCGCCGCCGTGGGGCAGTGTGAGCTTATGTATATGTACGACAATCAGTTCGCAAAATATAATCTTACCGTCGCACAGATTCTTCTTACAAAAGTAGTGATTGAAAGCGAAAGCAGAATGAATGTTGTAAATACATTTCAAAAGCTTCTTGAGCATAATGTTATTCCGATAGTCAACGAAAATGATACCGTTGCTATTGATGAGCTTCTTCTTGAGGTAGGTGAAAATGACTCTCTTGCCGCAATCGTCGCACATCTTTCACAGGCTGATCTTTTGATTATTTTAAGCGACATCGACGGGCTTTATGATAAAGACCCGCATTCAAACCCTGATGCAAAGCTTATTCCGGTTGTTGAAGAAATAACTGATGAAATTCGCAATCTTGCGGGCGGAGCAGGAACAAGCTTCGGAAAAGGCGGAATGATAACCAAAATCAATGCGGCGGATATTGCAAAAAGCGCAGGAATTGATATGGTAATAATGAACGGAAACAATCCGGAAAATCTCTATAATTTCTTTGAGGGGAAACAGACAGGTACTCTTTTTAAAGCATAAAATCAAATAGGAGGATTAGTATTTATGAGCTATGTAAATGAACTGGGAGTAAGGGCAAAAAAAGCTGAAAGTTCAATAGCAAACGCTTCCGCAAAGCTGAAAAACGATGCTCTTAACGCCATTGCCGAGGCACTTGTAAAAAACAGCGCACAGATAATTGCACAAAATGCAATTGATATTGAAAATGCAATCAGCAATGATATGTCCGTTTCAATGCAGGACAGACTTCTTCTGAATGAATCACGGATAAAGGCAATTTCTGACGCAGTTGTTCAAATAACAAAGCTTGATGATCCAATTGGTTCAATAATCGGCGGAGGAATAAGACCGAACGGTCTTAAAATCCAGAAAACCCGTGTTCCTTTGGGTGTAATCGCAATTATCTATGAATCGCGTCCGAATGTTACGGTCGATGCTGCTACTCTATGTCTTAAAGCAGGGAATGTAGTAATATTAAGAGGCGGCAAGGAAGCCTTTTACTCCAACAAATGTCTTGTAGAAATTATGAGAGAGGCAGTTTCATCAACGGGGCTTTCCCCCGATATAGTTCAGCTTGTTCAGGATACTTCAAGAGAAGTTTCAAACGAGCTTATGAAATGCAGTCAGTATATTGACGTACTTATTCCGCGCGGAGGAGCAGGCTTAATCCGTGCATGCAAGGAAAACGCTTCTGTCCCTGTGATTGAAACCGGAACGGGTAACTGTCATGTTTTTGTTGACGAAAGCGCAGATCTTGAGATGGCTGTAAATATAGTCGACAATGGAAAAACCTCGCGTCCTTCCGTATGTAATGCCGTTGAAAGTCTTCTTGTCCATAAAAACTGCGCCGAGAAGTTTCTCCCTATGATAAGGGATAGATTTGACAAGAAAAAGGTTGAAATCCGTGGCTGTAACGAAACACTCAAAATTCTTTCTGGCAGGGAGAATGTTTCTTCTGCTTCCGAAGAGGACTATGCAACCGAATTTCTTGATTATGTTATTTCCGCAAAGGTTGTCGGCTCAGTTGACGAGGCCGTTGCACATATAAATAAGTATTCCACAAAGCATTCCGAGGCAATTGTCACAAACTGCCTTGTCAATGCGGAGAAATTTCAGCGTGAGGTTGATGCTGCCGCCGTTTATGTAAACGCTTCAACAAGATTTACCGACGGAGGAGAGTTCGGCTTAGGAGCAGAAATAGGAATTTCAACTCAAAAGCTCCACGCGAGAGGACCGATGGGACTTAACGAGCTTACGACAATTAAATATTTAGTTAACGGAAACGGACAGATCCGTTAGGATGGGTGTTATATTTTGAAAAAGAAAAAATCAAACGGCTATGATAAATATCTTAATTTTAAAAAAAGCGGAGATAAACCCGAACCATCGGCGGAAGAAAAAAAATCCGATGACGGTGATACTTTAATTACTCCCGAAGCACTTAAAAAGACGCTCCGAAAAGAAAAAATAAAGGCTGAAACCAAGGAAGCAGTTGAATCCATTAAAAATGCAATTGACGGTGCACTTGATGAGGATGTTTCTGAAAACGAAGAAACTGCTGAGGCTATTGAAATTACGGTACCGGAAGCTGCTCCGAAAAAGCAGTCTTTTAGAAGAAGTATGTACTTTTTAATAGGAATAATAGTGTCCTTTCTTTCTCTTGTAGGGTTTATTTTTACGGTAGGCTGGGCGACAGGTGCAGTTAAAGATATTGTTGGGAATACAAAACAAAAGGAAGAATTCGCCGAGTTTATTTATCCTGTTGTAATAAATGACCCCGCCGCTTTTGAAAACAATCAGCAGATTTCATCAGATGTAATAATTTCTTCGGCAATATGGGATATTATTCTTTACGGCGACAAAGATAAATATCCTGTGGAATTCGGAAATATGACGATACCGCAGTCGGACGTTGAGCTTTATGCAACCAATATTTTCGGAACAGGCCTGAATTTTGACCATAAAACATTAGGCGATGCGACGCTTACGTTTTATTATTCTCCTGAAAACAAGTCATATATTGTTCCGGAATCTCCAAAATATTTTCCATATTCACCTCTTGTGGAAGAAATAAAAAGAAATAACGATACATATTCACTAAAGGTAGGATATGTTTCACCAAGTCCGGATTGGCTTATTGCCTCAAACAAAAAGAAGCCTGTTCAGTGCGATAAATATATGGAGTATGTAGTTAAAAAACAAAACAATGATTATACGCTTGTTTCAATAAAGGAGCTTCAGAATTCAGAACAAGAAACTCAGATTTCTCAATAAGCAGACCAAAGCGTATAGGTATTGCTTGCTTTTAGACTAACAATTAGTAATTCCAAAAGGCAGCTTCTGATATAGAATGATATTAAATAAATATAGTAAGGGCAATAAAAACAGTGCCCCTACTATATTTTTTTGTAAAATAATAAAAACGGAGATTCTAAAATTGACAAGTAAACAAAGCAATATTTAGAGGTTTTTTACAAACTTAATATGACACAACAAAATCATCCGAATCAAAATAAACAACTTCTTTATTGGGGAACACTTTAATACATCTTACAGTACCTACCTGCTTTATCTGATTATTCTTTTCATAGTTTTTATATTCACAGCGCCAGCCAATATTTGTTGGTATTCCATCTATTTTCTCTACCTGGCGTTCATCGCTATAAAATTCTGTTATTGCACCATCTTTATTTATAGTGAATATGCCTGACCCGGTTACGTCATTATATGTAACAGTAGCTTTTACATGTGTATCATCTATTACATCATACGTAATATAAGAAGACAGCAGTACTGATGGATTAAATGCTACCGATTCAGCCAGCCATGAAATCAGACCCGCCTTATATCCCTGATAATCACATACATCAAAAATTTGAATTGTTTTCCCTAAAATCCCTTTCATTCCGCCTTTTTTATCCTCAGTGCAGTAATCCATTCCATCAAACGGGATACCAAACATAGAGGATGTACAATATGCAGATCTATATGGTTCATCAAAGAAAAGCCACAAGTCATAATCCATATTCAATGTTTTCTCGGATTGTGCATCAAAAATAAAATTTGTATTTTTAAATATTGTCCTAGTAACCTGATGTTTCGGAAAGTTCTCCAAACCAATATATTCACAATATCTTTGCAAAGGTTTAGGTAAGTCTGCTATTTCCTTTGCTGTACATACTTCTTCGGTTTCAGTAATACTGTTTGCTCGTTCTTCCATCTTTCTTGAAAATGCCGCTTCATACGGCGAATAAGAAATGTTCCAATAAATTAATATGCCGCCTATTAGTACTAAAAGGATTCCTAAAAACATTATAATTTTATTTCTCCTTTTCATTATTAAGCTCCTTCTGATTATCTTAAAAATACAGTAAAAATTCACTGGGCAAATAATAAAACTTTTTTTAAACTAATGCTTAAAGCAATTTTAAAACCGCTCTATTCGGAAGTTATTTATTCAGAAAGTATTACAGGGGTTGCCCTTACTTTATTCCCTCAATAAGGGCATTGTGAACTGCACTTTTTATAACCACACTTGAACCGGTTGCTCCTGTAACTGTATCAACATCACAGCGGTTTTCAGAGATCATGTCCTTAATAATTGCTTCAGCAGGAGCTCCTTTGCCATTATCGTGCTTTATAATTTTTATGTCCGTAATTTTATGATCAGCAACAATAACTTCCACAGTTACCTTAACAAGATCTGTTTGCGAAGCTCCTGTGTAACTTCCGTCTTCCACTGCCTGCATATCAACATCAGAAACATCCAGTGCTTCAAGCTGTGAATCCTCCTTTGATGATGCAAAAAAATATAACCCACCAATAAATAATGCGAGAACCAGTACAACAGCTCCAATTATATTTAATACTTTTTTCATTAACATCTTCCTTTTTATGTAATTATTGGCATTAAGCTAAATAATGCCTCTTTTATTATAATACCATATAGCCTAAAATTAATTTGCTTTTAAGCCGTCAATTATTATTTCTGACATAGTTTCAAACATTTTATCAGCCTGGACCAAATTGATACCGTCAACTTTAATAACCATGTAATTAAATCCAAGAAATGAGCTCCATATTGCAAAAGCTGCCTTATAAGTATCTAATGGTTTGATTTCTTTATTAAAAACTCCACGCTTAATTTCGTTTTCAATTAAGTCCAGCCACGGACTTATTTTTTCATTCCGATCGGAATACTTATTCATAACAATCAAATCAAACATATCTCTCTGGTTTACTGCAATCTGCATAATACCATGAAAAATATTTTTGATATTTTCAATACACCTTGCATCATCTTTATAGCATTTTTGTATAATTTCCTTTATTTGATTATTGGTCTGTTCATGTATGGTGTCAATAATTTCCTGTTTGTCTTTGAAGTGATAATAAATCACTCCCGTTGAATATCTCATACGATCACTGATTTTACGTAATGAAACTGAGTCAAATCCCTCCTCTTTAATAATCTGCATAGTTGTATCAATAATTAAACGTCTTACCTCCTCACTTCTTTTTTGCTGATCATTTCTTTTCAATATATCACCTTACTTCTTAAAAACAAATTAATAACAATGGTATTTTAAATAACTCTGTTATTTTTTATAGTGTTATTATAACACTTACATGTTAATTTGTCAATA
>Ga0116170_10002565_pt1 | contig 17400 bp, 12 predicted proteins | sample AD_JPNHW1_MetaG_FD_89797 | JGI IMG/M metagenome (GOLD analysis project Ga0116170, IMG submission 89797) | Active sludge microbial communities of municipal wastewater-treating anaerobic digesters from Japan - AD_JPNHW1_MetaG | ecosystem: Engineered > Bioreactor > Anaerobic > Digestate | place...
AAAAGAAAAGATAAATAAAGATGCTGTTCATCCCCACAACTATAAAGAACCATGATCCTTTAACGAAAATCTTCTTCACATCGATAAGCCAGTAGCAGAATGCCAGCACAAGGATTGCCCATCCTCCGCTAGCAAAAACAAACGATGAGGTGGCGATTTTCTTAATTATAGGGGTTATGTTAAGAAGATCAAGGCCATACCCAATAACCAGTGCGGAAACCCCTCCGATGGCGAGTGTTTTTATTTTCTGTGCAGGGCTTTTGTCGCTCATAAGTATTTTGCCGCACAGCACCCCCCATACAGTATGAGCCGTTGTGGATACAAAGTTGAGTGTTGCCCATTCGCTGGCCTTCTGTACGCCTTCGATTTTATTGTTGAACCAGGCGCCCAGGTTTTCGAAATTCACCCAGGGATTGTTAAAGCCTTCAACAGGGAAAAACCTGTAAGCCAGATCGATCAGAAGAAGAATTGCCAGAGTGAAGATTATCTGGAATCTGAAACTTTTATTTCTGATAAGAAATGCGACAATATATGTTACTGAAAGCTGGGCAAGGACGTTCTGGAATCTGAAAACAAGATGTCCGGCATCGACGAAATAGAGAGCCCAGCCGAAAAACAGGAGAAGGAATGAGCGTTTAAAGGCATGAAATGTGACTTCCCTTCCGCTTGCACCTTTTTTCAGCCTGTTGGCGACCGCAAAGGGAATTGCGACCCCTACAATGAACATGAAAAATGGCTGAATAAGATCCCAGAAATGCAAACCATGCCATTCATGGTGGTGAAACTGATTTCCAAGGAAGTGTATAAATCCGTTGTTGGATTCCAGCAGTATGGAATAAAGTTCAGCGGCCTCTCCGGCCAGCAGGAACATTGTAAATCCCCGGAAGAAGTCAACTGAGGTGATTCTTCCTGATGCAGTCTGCGGAGTAATTTTTTGTTCTGTACCCATGGGAAGGATTATTTAAATTTGGATCTATTTTACAACTTTCAGCAGCTCCTCAACTGCACGTTCAAGCTGCTGATCGCGTCCATCGCTTATGGCTGCAGGTTCATTTTTAACCTGCACATCGGGAGCTGTCTCCACATTCTCAAGCCAGTTTCCGTTAATATCTTTTGTACTGACAGGCACCGCGCCCCACATTGTTGTTCCGTCCTGAAGCATCTCCCATCCAGCATAGCTGCATGTCCCTGGAACAGGCATGCCGATAGTCGTTCCTATTCCGAGTTCCTTATAACCGCAGGCAAAACAATGACCATCGCTGTAGTTTGCCTCATTGAACATTGCCACTGTCGGTTTTGTCCACCTGAAATTGGGTTCATATCCGACTGGCCTGCTTTCGGTCGAATATTCAAGGTATTTTTTGCCGGTAAAGAACATGGTAAGGTCCGAAACGAGGTCGCCGCCGCTGTTAAAGCGGGTATCGACTATTACACCCTTCCTGTCGGAATATTTACCCATCATCTCCTCATATACAGTGCGGTAAGGGCCGTCCGACATACCCGGAACATGAACATAACCTATCTGTCCGTTTGCAAGTTTGTCGACCTCCTCCTGATTAAGCCGAACCCAGCGCTTATAGAGAAGAGTATTCTCCTCGTTCCTTGTAACAGGTTTCATAGTAATATTCTGTCTCGACTTTGCCACAGGGTCAAATACTGTAAGAAGCGTAAATTTCCCGGCTTTACGGTTAAGGTATGATGCTATATCGCGGCCGGTGGTTATTGAGTCGCCGTCGATCTGCTCGATTATCATCCCCGGTTTAATATTAATATTTGCTTTGTCAAGGGGTCCTCCCTTTATGATTTCTTCAACCCTTATTCCATTACCCGTAAAACCGTAATCCATGAAAATTCCAAGTGATGCGGTATTATCACCATTCTGGGCTGAGGCGTTGTATCTTGATCCTGAATGTGACACATTAAGCTCGCCCAGCATCTCCGACAGAAGTTCTGAGAACTCGTGCCCGTCGCCGATGTGGGGCAGGAATTTCTTATAATCGATATAAAGCTGATCCCAGTCGGCTCCATGGAAGGTAGAAATATAGAACATGGCTTTTGTCCTGTGCCATACGTGGTCGAACATAACTTCCCTTTCTGCATCGAGATCGATTGTCATTTCACCTTTGAACGATACTGCTTCTTTTTTCCACCCATCGGGATTTATCTTTGATATCTTTCCATCGGCCAGGAGGAAAAGGTTTTTCATGTCCTTGTCCCACATCAGGCTTGCCCTGTCGGCATCGAGCGACAGCTCCATCTTTGTTTCTTTTGTCCTCAGGTTTGTAGACCACAGGTTGAGCCCTTTTTCAAACCTTGCAAGGTAATAAAGCTTTTCCCCGTCCTTCGACAGCACTGCATCGCCAAGGGCTGAAGAATTTATTGTAAGCTTCGCTTTTCTCTCATATATGCCGTCCATGTCGAATACAACAGAAGTGTCTTTTTTTATCTCGGGAGCTTTTTTCTTCTTGTCGGCAGTCTCTTTTTCCTTTTCCTTCTTCTCATTCTCCTTTGCCTTGCTTTCCATTTCCTTCATAAGGGCATAGTCTTCCTTGCTCATCCTGAAGCGGTCCCATGAATCGCGTGTAAGAAACATGCTGTAAACGTCGGCCTGGCGGTCTCCGCTGTTGGCATAGCTTCTCAGTCCGTCGCGGTCGCTAAACCAGAGAATCTGCTTTCCGCCGTTAACCCATACCGGCCGGGAATCGTTATATCCGCTCCTTGTAAGGTTTGTCAGCTTCGATTTGCCATCAGCAGGAATAAGAGCCACTTCCGAATTCGACATTACAGGCGAATATTCTGCCAGCAGCCATTTACTGTCGGGGCTCCACTGGAAATACTGGTCTCCCTCCGACATGTAGATCAAATTTTCGGGAGTAAGCAGGGTGCGTGTCTGCTTGCTTTTAATGTTGAATATTTTCAGTGACCTTCGGTCTTCTATATAGGCAAGTTCCTTGCCGTCGGGGGAGATTTTAGGCTGATAGGTGTCGTGTGTGTTGCTGATCAGAGGTTCTTCCCTTACAACAGTTGACGCATAGAAATAGGGCTCGCCCTGGTTTACTATCCTTGAAACAAAGATTTTCCATGTATTTCCCCTTTCACTTGCATATATAAGCGAATCGCCGGTAGGAGAGAAACCGAGGAATCTTTCCTCTTCAGGAGTATTCGTAATCCTTTTTGTGATCCCGCCATCGGTTGATGAAACAAATACTTCTCCCCTCACAATGAAGGCAACTTCCTTACCGTCGGGCGATACGGCCATCTCACGGACATTCCCGTTTACTTCCATTACCTGTTCGGGATTGTTCTTTTCCGCAGTGCTGACAGTTACAGAAAGCTTCTGAGGCTGGCCTTCCTGCTGCATGGTATATATCGATCCGTCGTACCCGAAGCAAAGCTTTCCTCCATCGGACGATGAAAGGAATCTGACAGGTCCGCCCTTAAAAAAAGTTAACTGTTTCCTTTGTGCAGGATCGGAGATCGTAAGGCTGTAAACATTGAACGTTCCGCTTTCTTCACTGAGGAAATATAGTGATTTTTCATCGGGGGAAAAGACAGGAGTCCTGTCTTCTCCTTTGTATGTCGTGAGCATCCTGTGTGTTCCTGAACTTCTGTCCCATATCCACAGATCCCTTGCGATCGACGAAGTATGATGTTTTCTCCATGCATTCTCTCCCCCCTTTTTATCGTGGTAGACGAAAAAATTCCCATCGCGTGAGATATTGATATCCTCCGCCGGTATTGTCCAGATCTGGCCGATGCTTCCTCCGCCGGAAGGAACCCTGTATACCTCGGGTTGGGAATCGGTGGGATATTGTCTGTGTGATGCAGCATCCTGCCTTGTTCCGCCAAAGATCACATAGCTGTTGTCGGCCGAAAACGAGTAAGGATATTCATTCGAAGAATGGAAAGTAAGTCTTTTGGGTTCACCCCCTGATGCTGAAACAATGTAAATGTCGAAATTACCATAACGGTCTGAGGCAAAAGCAATCGATCTGCCGTCGTTGCTCCATACAGGCATGAAGTCGTGTGCTTCATGAAATGTAAGGGGAGTTGCAGCCCCGCCCTCAGAAGGAACAATGTATATGTCGCCCTTATATGTAAAGGCTATTTTACTCCCGTCGGGAGATATTGACGGATAACGAAGCCACATTGCTCCGGTCTGTGAAAACGTTACGCTGTATGCCGATAATAGAAGCAAAACAAAAAGGAATCTTTTCATGGATGGTGTTTTTTGATGTGCAATTTACAAAAAGTATTATATGAGACAATTAGAGTACATGATCTAATTGTCCCGATTTTCAGGCACGATACTTCCGGGTATTTGCAGAAATAGTAAGTATCACTATATTTATCAGGATTATTTGTAATTCATATTTAATAGGATATAATGATGAAACATGTTAAGCTTTCAAGGATTGCTGTAGTAATGCTGCTTCCTTCTTTTCTTTTAACTTTCTGTACGAAAAAACAGGATTGGAACCAGTTCAGGGGGCCCGGGGGCGATATGTCGTTTACTTCTTCCAACCTGCCTGAGGAATGGGGAAAAGGAAAGAATATAAAATGGGTCACCGGGCTTGACGGGACCGGATATTCGTCGCCTGTGGTCTGGGGAAATAAGGTCTTCATTACATCAGCTTTTCCGGAGAAGATAAACCCTGCTCCGCAAAGACCAATGGGTCCGCCTCCCCAGGGAGCTCAGGGACCTCAGCCTGGAGGCCAGGCAGTTGCCGGTCCGCCTCAGCCAGGGCAGGGAGCTCCCCAACAGGTCCAGGGACCACCATTGCCTGAAGTCCGTGACACAAGTTATCTGACCGAGAGCTACAGATGGGAGCTTATCTGTTACGACCTGAATTCAGGTAAGGAGATCTGGCGTCAGGTCGCATATCAGGGTGTTCCCAGGGCAGCAAAAAATCCAAACAGCACTTATGCCTGTGAAACCCCTGTTACAGATGGAAACAGGATTATTGCTTATTTTGGGATGAACGGTCTCTATTGTTACGATTTGGATGGAAAACTCCTGTGGCAGAAGGATTTGGGAGCATATTATACCCAGAAAGGCTGGGGAACAGGATCGTCGCCTGTAATTTACAATGATGTTGTTTTTATCCAGTTTGATAATGAAGAAAACTCATCACTGATAGCTCTCGATCCGGCAACGGGAAATGAAAAATGGAGGGTGGCCCGTGATGAAAAAACAACTTACAGCACTCCTTATATCTGGAAGAACAAAGTCAGAACTGAAATCGTCACATGCGGGAAGACTGCAAGATCCTATGATCCGGAAACCGGGAAATTATTGTGGGATCTGAAGCTCGGTGGGGAACAGGTTATCCCGTCGCCCACAGGAAGCGATGAATTACTCTTTATTGGCAATGCCGGGGGCAGGGAAACCAAAAGTGTCCTTTATGCTGTAAAGGCCGGCACCGAGGGTGAGGTGGCATGGAAGTCCGAAGAATCAGGGCTGGCAAACCCATCCCCGCTGCTTTACAACGGGCTTCTTTATGTAGTTGGAAGCAGGGGAGAAATTGCAGTACTCGACGCTTCGGCAGGTAATCTCAAATATCAGAAAAGGATCAACGGGATTGGCGGATGCTGGGCTTCTCCGTGGGCAAGCAACGGAAATATTTATTTCCTCGACGAAAAAGGAGCAACACGTGTTTTTAAGGCGGGAGTGGCTTATGAACAGGTGGCAGAGAATACACTTGAAGGAAATAAATTCTGGGCATCAGTTGCAATCACAGCCGATTCCTATATCTTCAGGGCAGGAGATAAGCTTTATTGCATAAAAAAATAGAATAGCTTAAATTCTTATGAAAGTGGAAAAGCGAACATTCATTAAATCAGGATTGCTGGCAATGGGAGCAATGCTGATTACAAAAAGAGGATCATCACTTGAGTATTATCCCAGGCCTTCTGACAAAAAGTGGGCAGTGCTTTATGGAACATGGTGCGGTTCTGCAAGGGATGCCGGGGTATGGATTTCTGAAGGAATGGACGGTATCGCAAATGTTTTTGACGTGAGGGAGAATCCCGACCTTTCGGGATATGATCATGTTATTATAGGAGGAGCTATCCGCGGCGGCAAAGTGTCACAGGAACTTCAGGATTACATCGGAAAAAACAGGGAAGCGCTGAAATCAAAGATCAGGGGTTATTTCGCAGTCTGTGGAAATATGATGAAGCCACCGACTGCAGAAACCGTGAAATTGCTTATCGATGATCACATCGCTGCATTATGCGGAGTAAGCAATTTGCCTTCCAGGGTTTTTTTGGGCAGGATAACTTACGGACTTATGGAGCCTGATGTAAGGAAGCAGATGGAAGGATATAAAATGCCTGAGTACGATAACCTTAAACGCTCAGAATGCATGACTTTCGGAAAGGAGATCCAAACTGCGGGCTCTCCAAATAGCTGATCAGAAAAGGTTTAGTCCTTAATAAGCCTGTAAGCATGTTTTTTATTTTCTCCTATCCTCAGGATATAGGCGCCCGGGCTCAGACCTGAAACATCTATCATCGATTCATCCGATTCGAGCACCCCTGCAATCACTACCTGACCGGCAAGGCTGACAAGTGAGTAGTGAGAAGGTACGAGCAGGGGCATACTTCTGACCTTCAGCTGATCGTGGACCGGAACGGGAGAAATAATATAGTTGTTTAAATTATCAGGTAAAGGGATATTTAAACCGGTATAAAAGCCAAGGAATGAGCTGAGGTTGAAAATATGGATTTTTTGAGAAACGTTTATCAGAGGCGGAAATGAGAAGTGCTCATTTGTTACATAATATTTAATTCCGTCTGATGATGCAATACCTTCGACCTGATGGGAAGGAAGACTTATTTCAACTTTTCTTTTATTGCCCCCGAGAAAGTCAGTGCCGGTGAAATCATAAAGAAGATATAAAAACGGATCCAGTGTCCGGCTGTATCCCGTAAGAACAACAATCCCTTTTGATTCAATAAATACCGACCCGGTTATCAGCCCATTTACATCATACGACGATCTCAGTCTTGCGATATGAAGGCCGGGAACCTTTGGAAGCGAATAAACGCCTGTTCCCCTGCTGTTCCATTGCTTTGTAAAAAGGTAAACAGAATCGCCTGTAACTATGAATGCCTCACAGTCAAAATCAGTATCGTTCGCCTCAGCCGGGTTAAAATCAGTCTGATCTGAGTACGAAAATCCTATAGTATCAATTTCAGGCGAACCGTCATAGATTGAAGATTTACTGATTCTTAATATTTTCAGATCTTTTCTGTTGCCATAGTTGTTACCAAAATCTCCCACATATACATATTCATCATCCTGTGATATCTCCTCCCAGTCGTTGTTAACAACACCTTTAAGCGGAATCGTATTTACTATACTTCCATAGACAGTATCAAGGGAATAAATATTTGTATCAAGATTATCATTGTGAGTCCAGAGCATATTGTCCCAGAAAATAAGACCCGAAGTTTCGGCAAGGACTCCCTGCAGTTGAAGAGAGGCTATAGGCTTTATATTTGAAGGGTTATACAGGCAGCTTCCGTCGTTTATTGTTGCCGAGGCATTGTAATTAACTGCAAGTCTGTCGGTACACCCTTTGACCTGGGCGTTGAGGGCTGCTCCGGGGATTAACAGGAACAAAATAATTGCAAGCCAGTATCTTGTCATCCGGGAATGCCTTTGATTTAATGTTGAGGATTTAAAGTTATGAATATTATGGAATTGGGGAATTTATTTTACTTTCAGTTTGCTGAAAAATAATAAACCGCAAAGTGCGCTGAGGTTTTCGCCAGGGTTGTAAAGACATGCACATTAGCATTATCTTTATATCCTTTGCGCAGACTCAGAATCCTTTGCGGTAAAAATTAAATTTTTTACAGTTCTTTACTTTTAAAGCTGCTTACTGATTCCTTGTGAAGGTGAACGAATATTGTCCGACACTTCCCAGGGCTTCCAGGGATATCTCAAAATACATTGTATAGTTGCCATCGCAGGAACTGTAAACACCAGTTCCGGAATATGAAATAGCCCCATAACCCCATGCCTCCGATGCAATTGCTTTCAGAGGAGCAGTAACACTATATGTTGCCGGATCAATATAAATCGCAAGAGGTCCAAGATCTTCTGTAAGGCCTTCTATCTCCTCCAGTCCGCTTACGTATATTTTGTAAGGATTTACCTGATCCGCGGTCAGGGTTATTGTACCGTCCGATCCCCAGTCGGGTGAGACACAATGATAGTTCCCTGTTGCAAGGTTCACATCATAGCCGCATGCAACAGGTATGGAAAGGACTGCAACTGAACGTGTTGTCAAGCTGTTAGCCTGGGTAAGCAGTTCAAAGGTGAAAATATCACCATTTTCAATATCCCCAGCCTGGATCCCGAGTTTTTCCATGACATCCTTCGATTTTATCCTGACAGTGGCAGGGAATGTCGTAGCCTCTGACAATGTTATCCTTTCAAAATTATCGAGATATGATGCAACGACAGTTATCTTATCGGGTTTGGTCCCTTCGGGGACAGTTATTACAAATTCGATATAGGAATTCTCAAGATCCTTTGAATCGAACACACCCGGATTAAGGTCGGTTATCGCGGGCACAACTGCCACACCCCTGACACCGGCCGGATCGGGAAGCTCCTCGCAACCGGCAGCCAGTACAAAAAGCATGACAATAAATCCTATAGTTTTTAAATTCTTCATCCTTGAAATTTTAAAATGTTTAAATCTTCTGATTAAATCCCTCATCTGGTACCTCCTGCCCACCATACTTTCTCAGTATAAACATACATCCCGTCGCCATAGGCATTACGGATGTTTGTATTTGTCGTCACATCTTCAGAGCCATATGAAAAGCGATTGGGGAACCTTGTTGAGTTAAGTGGATTTTCAAGGTTGATGACATCATTGCCCATTGCCTTAAGCCTTCTGAAATCGTTGTATGCCTCGATTGCTTCTTCTTCAAAAAAGGCGATGTATTTCTGATTCATAACTTCCGACAGGGGATTAAGATCAAATTTTGCCTTTACATTGGCTGTGAAATATGTCTCAGCATCCCCGGCGGTGAGGCCAATATTTACCTTCATGAAAGCTGCAGTTATTGCATTCTTCAAAGCCTGCTCGGCAGCAGGAAGGTTGTTCAGACGGACATAGGCTTCTGCCTTCAGGAACTCAAGTTCATGATAGCTCAGAAAGTATGTCGGAGCACTGATTGTGCTGATTGCAGATATGGAGTAATACCCCTGGATCTGGTTGGCGGTGCCGTTCGGGGCAAATACAAGATCACCTCCGACGCCCGGATATGCTGTGAAGAATATTTCATCCCTCGGATCGTTCCTTTCTACAAGTTTGTCATGCAGGCTCTGGCTGGCTCCATAATAATCACGATCCTGGAACATGCAGTAAAAAGGACTTTGAGTCGTATTCCCGTTATAGTTGAACCGGGCCTGTTCGGCAGCTGAGTCAAACGACTGATCAGCGAAAGAGATCACATCAGCATATGCCGGAGTCCTGAGAGAAAGGCGCATTGTATAGCGGGCTTTCAGTCCATAGGCAAATTTCTTCCATTTTTCTGTATCTCCTGCATATATCAGATCCTGGGTTCCCAGGGAAGGATAGATTGTTGCCTTGCCAAGGTTTGCGATAGCATCGTCAAGAAGCTTGAAAATGTCCTGATAGATATTTTGCTGCTTGTCGAGAACCGGTGTAAAAATCACTCCCGGCTGGATTGCCTCGCTCCAGGGAACATCCCCCATTACATCTGTAAGAATGGCAAGGTTGTATGCTGTAAGGATCTGTGCAACTCCCAGGGTATGATAATTACCTTCTTCCGAACCGCCTTCAGAACATTTATCCCTGACCAGCTTAAGGCTGTAAAGGGTTGCATATGCTGCATTCCATGTATTGTTATAAGTTGTCGAGCTTGAAGGCTGCGACGATCTTATATCCGCATTGTAAAACTGACCCCAGGTTCCGGTGTTGTGCTCGATATAGATTGAAGCAAAAAAGTTAAAATCACCGCCTGCCACCGAGAATGCACTTGCAGTCATGGCATCCGTAATAATTAGCCTGCTCTCCATATCGCTGGGATCATTCACATTTTCATTTATATCATCCATTATTGATTCCGAGCATGACCAGAGAAGCGACAGGGTCAGGAGCGCAACAATCAATATATTAATATTTTTTTTCATGATTGTACAGATTAAAAAGTTAAATCAACATTGAATCCGAAGCTTGAAACCTGAGGTACGGTAAACCTCTCAAATGCTCCTCCCATGTTTGTATTTCCCTGACTGGATTCGGGATCAAGGTTCGGAAGAGCTGTCCAGAGGAGGATGTTCCTGGCAAAAACAGAGACACCGAGGTCAAGTTTTTTGAAAAGCTTTTCAGGTCTGTATTTCAGAACTACTTCCCTGAGTTTGACGAATGAATTATCAAAAATGTAATATTCATCAATATTGGTAAGAATGTTGGTATGAAGACTCTGAAGTGCAAGCGGGTCGTTAGGACCGCCCCTCGCGATGTCGTTGGGGGTGCCATCTGATTTGACTCCGTCGTAGATAAATGTCGACTCGCGGTCACCCGTCCTTTCCGAAAGGCCGTAATAATCGAGTAATCCGTTGCTTCCGGAATACATTTTGCCTCCATGCTTCCATTCGACAAGGGCATTAAGGGAAAATCTCCTGTAGGTTAATGTGGATCCCCCTCCCAGGATGAAATCGGGTGATACCTTGCCAATTACTGCAGGGCCTCCCGTCAACGGGAATCCGTAATTAGGAGATGCCGGATTGTCGTCGACAACAACTTTCCCTTCCTCGTTACGAAGGAATGATTCTCCATAGATCACGGGATATGTATCCCCGATCTGGGCTCTTACCTGGGGAGTATCAAATCCTCCGATAAAGATATTCTCTACACCCGGGGCCAGGGCATCGACATAGTTGTCGATCTTGGAGAAGTTGAAATTAATATCCCACTGGAAGTTCTTTGAAATTACAGGTGATATATATAAAACAACCTCATGACTCAGGGTATGCACCTTCCCGCCATTCATTAACATTGACCTTATCCCTGTCGATCCTGCAAGAGGAACGGCAAAGATCTGATCAACGACATTCTGGCGCGAGAATGTATAATCGATTCCGAAGCGGTTCTGGAAGAATTTCAGTTCTGCACCTGCTTCATACGACTTTGTATTCTGTGGAACGAGGTTAGGGTCATACTGTATATTATTGGGAATGTAGGAATTGACTCCCCCTATTGGATAAACTACCGGAGAACCGGTCCACCAGCCGCCCGCATAATTAGGGGAGGTAAAATAGTTCCTTACATAATTTCCTGCCTGTCCGACTTCAGCATACGACAGCCTGAGCTTCGCAAACGAGAGCCAGTTTATATTCTTTACGGCATCAAGTTCTGTTGCCACGAAACTGAATGCAGCTGAAGGATAGAAAAATGACCTGTGGTTTGTAGGCATTGTTGAAACAATATCGTTCCTTCCTGTAGCCGTCAGGAATAACAATGACTTCCAGCTCAGGGAAAGGCTTCCGAAGAAACCCACAGTACGGTTTTGATTTCTTGATTCGTTGGCTGTTACGATATTGGCATTCCGGATATGGGTCCATCCTCCGAAATTAAAATTCTCGCCATGCTCAGAATATGTTTTTGTCTTGTTATGGTCAAACTCATTCCCGATCAATGCGTTGAGGTTAAGTCCGCTTGTCATGTTCCAGTTGAAATTAACCGTAAACAGCGAGTTGACAGTGAAAGAAGTTATGCCGTAATTATCTATCATCCCGGTGTTCCCTGCATGACCGTATTCGAATACATCCTGGTAATTTGTTGTATACGAGTCTGCACCGAGCTGATAACGGACTTTCAGATCCATTTTCTCATTCAGGTTTGTCTGGTAATTGATAAATCCGTTTCCGAAAAACCTGTCGGTTATTTCATTGAACACGGTATGCTCTGCGGCCCAGTATGGGTTATCCCAGCTTCCTCCGCGATAATAGATCTGAGTGTAAGGGTTTCCCGGCACGAAATACGGATAATCCTTAAGGTTATAGCTGACAGGAGCCCCGAGCACACCAGCCAGTGCTGCATCGTTGGCTGTCGGAAGCTTGTCGATATCCGTTCTTGAGAAATTGGCATTGAATCCCGAAGTGAAATTATCATTCAGTTTTCTTTCAGCAGATGCCTTGCCGTTCCACCTGTTCATGCCGGAGCCCAGTGCCACACCGCTTTGCGAAGTTTGTGTAAGTCCAAGTGAATAATTTCCTTTATCCATGGCCTGACTTACATTTACATTGTTGGTTGCGGAATATCCTGTTCTGAAATACCTGTTCCAGTTATTGAATACCTGTGGCGTTACCCATGCATCCTCAACAAGGCCCTGTTCCAGCTGAGGTACGAAAAACTTCCCGGGATGGCCATTGGCATTTCCCCCGTAGGTCGGATCATCGGGAAGATCAATTATTTTGGGACCCCACGAAAGCGTTGAGTTTGGTACATAGGCACCGTTTACACCCTGTGCATAGATAGTCTGATAATCGGGAGTACGGGAGACCTCCGAAAAAGCGCTTGTATGGGAGACAGATATAACCGGTTTGCCGGGTGCATTGTTCCTTCCGCTCTTTGTTGTTATAAGAATAACACCGTTTGAGGCACGTATGCCGTACAATGCTGCGGCAGCCTGTCCTTTCAGGACCGTAATGCTTTCAATGTCTGCAGGATTGAGGTCGACAGCACGGTTCGATATATCGGATCCCGTAACACCATCGCCCCGGATTGAAAAATCGCCGTTTGTACCCGACTGGATGTCGGCAGTTGAAGCAATAGGCATGCCGTCGACAACATAGAGGGGAGTGTTGTTCCCCGTGAACGAACGTGCACCGCGGATGACAATCTGGGAAGATGCCCCGGGCATACCGCTCGACGGCTTTATATCTATTCCGGATATCTTGCCCTGAATGGCTCCGGCAAGATCGGTATTACCGGTACGCTCAATTACATCGTTCTTTACATCCTGAACAGAGTATCCCACTGCTTTCTTCTCGCGTGATACGCCAAGTGCAGTAACAACAACCTCATCAAGACCAAGAACATCTGATTCAAGAACCATATCAATTACCGACCGGGTTCCGATCTCTGCCTCCTGTTTCTTCATGCCTATATACGAAAAAACAAGGGTTGTGGCATTTGTTGGTACTGCCAGTGTATATTTCCCGTTTAAGTCGGTTACAATACCTATAGTGGTTCCTTTGACTGATACGGAAACACCTGGTAAAGCTCCCTCTCCCTCCACGGCAGAAGTAACAGTACCTGTTACGGTTTTTTGCTGCGCCCATGCAGAAAGCACAAGACCGCAAAAAGCCAAAAACATCAAGAGAAGTTTTCTCATAGCATCTAGTTTAGTTAAATAATAATTGTCAAGGAATATGGCCATTCCTTTTACTGTCCTGTAAAGAGGACATGCCCCTTCACGATCTTAAAAATAAGTGCAGCATGTAATGATTTGTGCATGGAATTTACGGATTGCACGTTACGGTTTATAATTGGCTGTTACCGATTGGCTTTTTGTAATCCCGGAGATATATTTGGGCATCTAAAGTCTTAATTTATCCTGCGGGCCGATATTGTGGTTAAATATTTATAGCTTTGAAAATTAAACAAACGTTTTATGTTGCGCACTTTACTGCTTGTCGGGGCAGGAGGCTTTCTGGGAAGTGTCTCCAGGTTCCTGGCTTCGAGGTTTTTCCAGAGTAATATCCAGTCGGTATTTCCCCTCGGAACCTTTATCGTGAACATAACCGGATGTTTTCTTATAGGTCTGATCTATGGACTGTCGGAACGAAGTGCCACCTTCGGCGCCGGATGGAAATTGTTCCTTACTGCAGGTTTCTGCGGCGGATTCACTACCTTTTCGACGTTTGCGAACGAAAACCTTGCATTATTGCGCGACGGAGCATTCTTTCACTTTTTCCTTTATACAGGATTAAGTATATTCCTTGGAATTGCTGCAACATTCATCGGTATCCTCATTACTAAACTCCTATAATCATGAAACCCGGAGATAAGGCCAAAAGGCTCAGAATATATATAAGCTCGACAGATAAGTTCGAACATACTCCCCTCTATGAAGTTATTGTTTTTGAAGCTAAAAAGTCGGGCATTGCAGGCGCGACGGTTTTAAAGGGAACGATGGGATTTGGGGCCAGCAGCGAAATTTACAGCAATAAGATTTGGGAGCTTACCGAAAAAATCCCTCTCGTTGTTGAGATAATTGATGAGGCTGATAAAATTGACGGTTTCCTGGAAACCATAAAACCTTTTTTCGACAAAGCCGGTAAAGGCCATATAATTACTGTCGACGAAACTACTATTTCGCTTGTGAGGGCGGGAACAGCCGGGAAAGGGAAGTAAAAAGTTTATTGCACTATTTCAAGTAGTTCAACCTCAAAAATAAGGGTCGAAAACGGCTTAATCGCATCCCCGGCGCCCCTTGAACCATAGCCGAGCTTTTCAGGAATATAAAAGATGAATTTAGACCCTGCGGGCATAAGCTGGAGACCTTCTGTCCAGCCGGGGATCACCCCTCCCACGGGAAACTGGGCAGGTGAGTTTCTTTTATATGACGAATCAAATTCAGTACCATCGATGAGCTTACCGGTATAGTGTACTTTTACTACATTATCCCTTGTGGGTTTCGGACCTGTTCCCATCGTCACTACCTCATACTGAAGTCCTGAAAGAGTTACATTAACACCGGGTTTTTCCTTGTTTTTTGCAAGGAATCCTTCATTAGCATCTATATAATCCTTGCTGGCAGCCCTATCCAGTTCTGTCTGCCGAGCCTGTCTTTTATTAACATAAGCCATCAGTATGTTTCTGGCAGATTCTTCAGACAGCACGGGATTGCCTTTTTTTGCTTCAATCATCGCTTTTGCGAAGATAAGGGGGTTTATACTTACATTTTCCTTCGCAAGCGAACTGTAATTCATAAGGGCGAGTGCATAGGAGAGTGAGTCTTCCTTTGTAGCCAGCGGCAGTTGCGATATCCTTTCACTGAGGTCAGTTGGTTCCTGTGCGGATATTATTGATAAAAATGCCTGAATGATAAGTGCCGGCAGTATAAGTTTCATTTTTTTCATGTCCATTCATGATAAAATTCTTCCCGAAGATAATCCAATTAATTTAAATTTGTTTTACAGCACTTACAGGTATGAGAAACTGGACCACATCCTCCGGAAACAGAATAATTCAGATTCTTTCAGGCCGGAGCAATGTATTTCTTCTTACAAACGGGAAGGCTGATATACTTGTCGATACAGGACCCGGATTCATGTGGGGAACACTGCAAAAGAGACTTGATCTGCTTAAGATAAATAAGATTGATCTGCTGATCCTTACGCATTCACATTTTGATCATGCAGCTAATGCCGCAAAAATCAAAGAGAAATACAATGCCCGTGTAATCATTCATGAGTCAGAAGCAGGTTATCTGACAACCGGTGATAATATTCTGCCGGCCGGGACAAATCGCGTCACAAAGCTCATTGTCAGAACTTTTGCAAATAAATTCAGGTCGGTTGCCCTTTATCAGCCATGTAAATATGATTATACTTTCGATGAGAAATTTGAACTTACAGATTTTGGATTCAACGCATATCTGATACATACTCCCGGCCATACGTCAGGATCGGTCAGCGTGATAACAGATAATGAGATTGCCCTTGTAGGGGATACGATGTTCGGAGTTTTCCCGTGGACTGTATTCCCACCGTTTGCGTCCGACCCTTACCAGATGCTAAAAAGCTGGAAGAAACTGCTTGAGACTGATTGCAGGATGTTTATTCCATCGCACGGAACACCAAACAAAAGGGAACTGGTCGAAAAAGATCTTTTAAGACAAACCAATAAAAATTCCTATAATAGTAAATCTTAAAACATGACAGACAAATCAAAAGAATTGAAATCAACAATCAGGCTTGTAAATGATAAGCTGCTTTTCAAAGGAACGGTTGGAGATAATACACCTGTTTCAATAGACTATATTCCTCCTCTTGGTGATGATATGGGCTATACATCTCTTGAATTGCTTCTCCTGAGCTTATCCTCGTGTCTGGGAAGTGCAATGCTGACGTTCCTCAGGAGGATGCACAGGACAATTACCAGTTTGGAAATACAGGCTAAAGGCCTCAGAAAAGAGGAACACCCTACCGGATTCAGTAATATTTATCTTGATATTCAAATTACTTCTCCTGATGCTGCAGAACAGGATGTAAACAAGGTAATCGGTCTTGCAGAGGAAAAATATTGTCCGGTCTGGTCAATGATAAAGGGGAATGCAACAGTTGAGACCCGGTTCACAATAAGCAGATGATATGATGGATAAATCAGAATTAATTAACCTGACAAAAGAACATATGCATGTTTTATGTTCAGCCATTTCTGAACGCCGGGTCGGAGGCGAGGGTAATCGCCTGGCGACCGCCTTTGTGAAAAATAAATTCCGGGAATCGGGATGGACAACTGATGAAACTCTGCTTGAAGTTATGGACTGGAGGACCACCGGTGCGAGCCTTAAATGCGGAACTGAATCATTTGAGGTAAGTTCATCACCTTATTCGCAGGGTTGTATTGTCAGTGGAGAACTGATTCCGGTAAATACTGTTGAGGAACTCGAAAAAGCAGATATATCAGGCAAAATTGTCTTTTTACTAGGTCAGATCGCTTCGGGACAGATAATGCCAAAAAACTTCGTTTTCTACAATCCTGAAGAACATCAGAAGATAATTTCCTCGCTGGAAAAGGGGAATCCCAAAGCCATAATAAGCGCCACCGGGCGCGATTCTGCCGTCGCAGGAGGCGTTTATCCGTTTCCGATGTTCGAGGACGGCGATTTTGACATTCCGTCGGTGTATATGAAGGATACTGAAGGAGAGAAGCTTCTTGCCTGTTCACGACAGGTCGTGACACTTGAATCGGGAGCAGTGCGTATTCCGGAGACTGCATTCAATGTTATTGCACGAAAGGAAGGGAGAACAAAGAAGAGAATTGCTGTGACAGCACATATCGATGCCAAAATCGGTACTTCCGGAGCAATAGATAATGCAACAGGAGTTGTTGTTTTATTGTTGCTTTCTGAATTATTGAAAGATCTGAAGGGGGAATACTGTGTAGAACTTGTTGCCTTCAACGGGGAGGATTATTATGCAGTGCCGGGACAAATGAAATATATTGAACAGAACCAGGGAAGGTTTGATGAAATAGTGCTAAATATAAATATTGACGGGGCAGGTTATAAGGAAGGCCTTTCTTGCTTTTCCGCCTTTAATCTTCCGGATTACATCAGTGAGAAGCTGGATGCCATATTTAAAAGTCATAAGAATATTGTTGAAGGCAAACC
>Ga0116170_10002566_pt1 | contig 17398 bp, 17 predicted proteins | sample AD_JPNHW1_MetaG_FD_89797 | JGI IMG/M metagenome (GOLD analysis project Ga0116170, IMG submission 89797) | Active sludge microbial communities of municipal wastewater-treating anaerobic digesters from Japan - AD_JPNHW1_MetaG | ecosystem: Engineered > Bioreactor > Anaerobic > Digestate | place...
CCGGTGAGGCCCGGGAATCGCCACCAGGACCGGCTCCAGGAGATCAGGCAGCATTCCGTGACGCCAGAGACGGACCTTCGGGTCTGGAGGCTTGCGAAGCGAGACCCGAATTTCCGCCCATCGATCGCCCTGGGGGTGGAGAAGATCTCCTGCCTCGGTGACCACCCACGGCACGCCGGAACTGTCCACCGCGAGGGCATTCCAAGGGGACGAACCCGGCCTCGCCTGGGCGAAGCGCACAAGAGAGGAATCCTGAAACCGATACAGGGATCTCTGGGTCAGGACCCAAGTCCCTCCGGCAGGATCGGACAGGATCTGCCGTAGAGACCCCGCTTCGCCGGACGGAATGGACAGCTTGGCCCAACGACCCTTGCGCGATCCATACAGGTCCATCCAATCGGTGACCAGCACCCAACCGCTGGAATCCTGGGCCAAGGCGTACACATCCATCCCCGAGGGCAGGGAAACGGAGTCCGAACGTCCATCCACCTTGCGATGAATCAGGAGGTTTCCCTGGACGCGCCAGTAGTTGCCATCGCCGGGACTGTAAACAACCCCATCGCGGGACACGGTGTCCGGTGCACCGGACCGGAAATCGCCTCCCGTGTCCTGGGCGGTCTGCCACTGGCCGTTGCGGAACTGCACCGCCACCCTTCCCAGGGGGTCCACCTCGACACGCTGAACAATGCCCGCGGCGCCGGATCCGAACGCGAGGATCTTCCGGACGCCCGCGGGACCTGCCAGGCACAGCCCCTTGTCGCCCCAGGCGTAGAGACGTCCGCCGGAAGCGTCCACCCAGTGGGGCGTTCCACAAATCTGACGGATCCTGTCAGATTCCAGCCACGGCACCGCCACCGAATCGCGGCGGGATACGCGGTAGACCGCCTGGTCGGTGGCCACATCGATGGAATCACCACGGAGGAACACGGCGGGACCAGCCTGTGCGACGGCGGTCACGTCGGCAACGATGGCGATGGCGGTGGCGATCGTGGACTTGAGGGAAGAATTCATTCCAGTTCACCATGGGAAACGAGGAGGATCGGGATCGGTGGACGGAAATCTAGCGATCCAACCCCAGATCCAATGCGAGGTCGTCTTCCTTCCGCCGCGAACCCGTCCGCCGGCGCGAAGCTCCCACGGGCCGGATGCGCGAACGCATCAGCACGTCGTCGGTGGGATGCAGGGCGAGCCGGGGGGCGGTCTCGCGTGGATCCATCCAGCGCTTCAGGTCTCCTCCGCGAAGGATCGCCGGCATCCGGTGGTGGGGCAGGGTCCGGAGCATCTCGTTGGGATCGGTGGTCACCACCGACACTGTCAGGATCTCGCGATCCCCCACCCGCACGGGGGAATAGATTCCGGCCAGGCACATGGGTTCTCCCGAAGCCAGGGAAAAGTCTCCCACCCGCTTTGGGCCACCCGCAAGGAGGGCGCTGTCGGACCATTCCAGGAAGGAGTCGGCGAACACCACGCAGCGGTTGCGGGAAAGGAGATTCCGCCAGGCGACGGATCCTGTCAACGTGTCTTGCCGGGAGTTGAAGTGGGTCCGCGGGGGCGGAACCAGGCGTTCGCCTCCGGAGGTCGCGGTGGACACCCCGCAGGGAGATTCGATCCAAGGCGGCACCAGGGTCCAGAAGGCCCACGAGGGAACGATCCGGCCATCCTGCACCCGGTGAAGCAGGACCCGATCCGTCGGAACGACCTCGCGGGCTTCGGATTCCTCGGGAAGGTTCTGGTATTGGTCAGGAGCCACCACGAATTCCCAACTGTCTTCCTGGCTGGAGAACTGGTGGAAGTACACCTTCCCGCTCACTTTGACCATCATCCGGCCGCACATGGATCCAAGGATGGATTCCCGTGGGGAATTCGGTCAAGGCGGGGATCCGCCTCCATCACCTTGCCGGTTGGTCCTACATTGATCCCATGCTCGCGATCCTTCCTCTCCTGGTGTCCCTTTCCTCCGCTTCGCCCATGAAGGTGGTGGGGTATTTTCCCGATTGGGCTGATTCCACCTTCTCCACCGCGAAACTGGATTTCGGGAAGGTCACCCACGTGGCCTGGTCGTTCGCCATCCCCGACAGCCAGGGCAATCTGGGAACGCTTTCAGGCACCAAGGCCAAACGATTGGATACCCTGGTGAAGACCGCCCACGCCCAAGGGGTGAAGGTGGTGGTGTCGCTGGGCGGTGGGGGCTCCAGCGAGGGATTCGCGTATTTCTCCGCCCGCGATTCGCTGCGCGCGCACTTCTGCTCCCAGGTGATGCGCTGGATCCGCGACTACCAGCTGGACGGTGCCGACCTCGATTGGGAGCCGCCAACCAAGGCCGATACCGGATCGCTGCGCAAGCTGGTGATCCAGTTGCGCGACAGCCTGGGCCCGGACAGATCCCTTTCCATGGCCGTTCCGTGCAGCAACTGGTCGGGCCGGTGGGTCCCCATCGAGAGCATCGTTTCCAAGATCGACTGGCTCGGGAACATGACCTACGACATCACCGGAAACTGGGACGACCTGGCCCGCTACAACTCCCCGCTCTACAAGCACATGGACTGGTCCATCGACTGGTCGTTCTCCGACGGCATGGACTACTGGGCGGGACGCGGCGTTCCCAAGGAAAAGATCCTGGGGGGCGTGCCCTTCTTCGGTTTCCTGTTTCCCCAGGCGCGCAAACCGGGCGACTCGATCACCACCGCCACATCCAAGACCTACAAGGCGGTGAACACCTTGTTGGCCCAGGGCGGCTGGACCACACGCTGGGATTCCATCTCCCGCGTTCCGTGGGCCACCCACCCCACCCAGGGCTACCTCACCTGGGACGATCCCCGTTCGGTGGCCGAGAAGGGACGGTGGCTCGCCGCCAACCAGTACGGAGGCGCGATCATCTGGGAACTGACCCAGGATTGGACGCTACCGGAATCCAGACCGCTGCTGGACAGTCTGTGGTATTCCCTGGGCACCGCGGGAATCACCCCGCGCTCCATCCGTGGCGCCTGGGCTCCCGTCCGCTCCGGCGGCCAGATGGAATCCGCCGATCCCTTCGAAATCATGGACGCCAATGGACGGATTCTGGCGCGATCCGTTCCCCAGGGCGCCATCCATGTCGCGCGCCTGGATGGCCTGCGTTCCGGCGTGCTGATCCTGCGCAACCCCGCGCGCAACCAATCCATCCGCTGGACCCGGCCGTGATGCGGCCTCATCATCGTCGTCGCCGCGCCCGCGCAGCGCGTCCCATTGCCGCTGTCTGAACCGTTTCATACCTTGGATTCCATGAAATACAGGAAATTGGGGGCCACCGGCCTCGTCGTCTCGGAAATCACCTACGGGTCGTGGCTCACCTTCGGAAACCAGGTGGAACTGGATTCCGCCAAGGCCCTGGTCCAGCGGGCCTTCGATCTGGGGATCAATTCCTTCGACACCGCCGACGTCTACAAGGCGGGCGAGGCGGAGCGGCTGTTGGGACAGATCCTGCCCAAGCACCGGCGCAGCGAATACGTGCTGGCCACCAAGGCATTCTGGCCCATGAGCGACCACCCCACCGACCGCGGCCTTTCGCGCAAGCACCTGTTCGATTCCATCGACGCCAGCCTGGATCGATTGAACCTCAAGTACGTGGACCTCTTCTACGCCCACCGCTTCGACCCCGAGACCCCGCTGGCGGAGACCTGCGAGGCCTTCGACGACCTGATCCGCCTGGGCAGGATCCTGTATTGGGGCACCAGCGAATGGACCGCCGCCCAGATCCGCGAGGCCCACACCCTCTGCCGCGCACGGGGATGGCATGCGCCGGTGGTGAACCAGCCCTACTACAACCTGCTGGGACGCGGCATCGAGGCGGAGATCGTGCCCACCTGCATGGAATTCGGGATGGGCACCGCCAACTTCTCGCCACTGGCCCAGGGCGTGCTCAGCGGGAAATATTCGAAGGGCAAGATTCCCACCGGAGCGCGCGGCGGGGATTCCTCCATGAACATGTGGATGAAGGACCACCTGGGCAATCCCGACCTGTTGGACCAGGTGGACCGGATCGCGGGGATCGCCGCCAAGCACGGCTGCACCGCCTCGCAGGTGGCGCTGGCCTGGATCCTGACCAAGCCGGGCATTTCCACGGTGATCGTGGGTGCCTCCAACGTGGCGCAGCTGGAAGAGAACGCCAAGGCCTCCGGACTCGCGCTGGAGGCGGCGGATCTCGCCCAGCTGGAGATCTGGTTCCCCCGGGGCTAGGCTACTCGGGGTCTTCTTCGATGAGGATGTCGGTGTCCACCAGATGCGGGCATCCCGCGAAGTAGCGATCCAGGTCGGCCAGGATGGATTCCTCGGTGTGGTCCTCGCCGACCACCGCCAGCTCCGGCTCATCTGACAGATCCTGACCGTCCTTCAGGAGGTTCCAGCACAAGGCCTTCATGTAGGAAACCGTGCCGTCGGGATTGTCGATCTCGCGCGCGTGCGGCTCGATGCTCACATGGATGCCGTCGGCGTCCGGATGTTCGCTCAGGGCCTTGTGCATCGCGCACAGGAGGGGCATGGATTCGGGTGGCGTGGTGAGGTTTTTCATGGTCGGGCCAAAAGTATCAACTCGAACCACGGCCTGTGCAGCTCACCAAAGCTGGATCCCGAAACGGGCCACCAGTCTGGCCAGAAGGAGAAACGAGATTCCGGTGACCCCCACCGACATCCCCATGGCGCCCCAGAATCCCACACGGGCCATGGCCCAGGGAAAGAGCACGAACATGGGAAGCGAAGGGAGCACGTACCAGAAGGTGTACCAGGCGTGGTTGGAGATCTTCTCCGCCGACTGTCCTTCCACATGCAACCAGACAAGGGTCAGGACCGTCATGATGGGCAAGGCACCGATGAGCCCACCCAGACGATCGCTGCGTTTGGCTGCTTCCGACACCACCACAACAACACCGGCGGTGAGCAGATACTTCACGAGCACGTTCATGACCTCTCCCTCCCTGGCAAGGTTCGTCTATTCCGCGGAAAGCGCCGTCAGGAGCTTCTGCAAGGCGTCTCCTCGATGGCTCAGGCCGTGCTTGGCTTCGGAAGTCATCTGGGCGAAGGTGGTGGGGGCCACGGTGCCATCGGGAAATCGCGGATGGAACAGGCTGTCGTAGCCGAACCCGCCCTCGCCGCGTTCCACCAGCCCCACCTGCCCGCGGCACTCCCCTTGCACGGTCAGAAACCGTCCAGTCTGGATTTCCAGGAACGCGATGGCGCACACGAACCCGGCATCGAAGCGGTCGCTCCCCTTTCCGGACAGATTCCGCAACAGTTCCGCGCGGTTGGCGGCGTCTCCCGACCCCCGTCCGGCAAGCTCCGCGTAGCGTGCCGAGACCACTCCAGGAGCACCTCCCAGCGCGTCCACGGCAAGGCCCGAATCGTCGGCGGCCAGGGCATCGGGCAGGCTTTCCAGACGCGCCTGGCGCAGATGTTCCAAGGCGAAGCGCGCCTTCAACAGGGCGTTCCCCTGGAAATCGGGCTCCGTTTCGTCGGGCTCGGGAATGGCGGGAAGCCACTCCTTGAGGCTTCGCACTTGCCAACCGGCGGGCGCGAGGATCTCGGAGAATTCCTGCAGCTTGTGGGCGTTGCCGGTGGCCAGGGCAAGGATTCGAAGGTTGTTGGACATGTGCGGAAAGCTAGCGTTCCATCAGCCGCAGGGCGACCTGGTAGACCAGCGGCAAAGCCTCCGGGAAATCGCTAAAGAGCCATCACCCAACTCGTCATCGCAGGTGGCTGCACCTCTTCAGCTGAATACGCCTGGTGAGCCGCATCTCCCCAACGGCTACTTTTGATCCAAAGACTGGTCAGGTTCCCGAAAACATTCTGATCCACATCTACCCTCACAATGTGATCAGAGTCGGTGGAAAGAACCGTCCCGGTATATGTTGCGCTCCCATGACCGAACGTGAGGTGGTCTCCAGCTTGGTATTCACCAGTGTGTCTTCCCACATTTATTTCCACCGTTGGCATGCTTCATACCCCTCTCGGATTCCGTTCAAGGCGGGGAGTCGCCACGGGAATGGAGAATATTAGATCTTGGATTTCAATTGCGAGCATCCTCCCCCCCCTCAATTTCACCTGAAAAACAGCATCGCCATGACGAAGGCTCCGACGAAGCCGCAGATGTCGGCGATCAGGGCGCAGGGAAGCACGTGGCGCGTGCGCTTGAGGCCGATGGCCCCGGCGTAGAGGGCGATCACGTAAAGCGTGGTGTCGGTGCTTCCCTGCAGCAGACAGGAGAGCCTGCCCGTGAAGGAGTCGGGGCCGTAGGTGGTCATGGCGTCCACCGTCATGCCGCGCGCGCCGCCGCCGGAAAGGGGCTTCATGAGCATGGTGGGAATGGCGCCCACGGTTTCCGGAGGCAGACCCGTCCAACTGATGCACTTCCAGATTCCGGCCACCAGGATGTCCATGCCCCCGGAAGCGCGGAACACGCCCACCGCCACCAGGATGCCCACCATGAACGGCACCAGCTGGATGGCCGTCTTGAAGCCTTCCTTGGCCCCCTCGGAGAAGGCATCCCAGGCGTTGATCTTGCGGACGGTGGCCAACCCCAGGAAAAAGAGGATGGCCGCCAGCATCAGTCCCGTGCCCAGGGCGGTGGAAATGGATTCCACCTGTTGGTGGGGGCGCGATTCCAGCACGGCCGATCCCCCCGAAGCGATCCAGTTGAGAAGGCCCATGGGCGTGAAGCGGATCAGCGAGACGATGCAGGCGAGGAGCCCCGACACCCCCACCAGCCAGGTCAGCAGGATGGGGTCGCGCAGACGGATCTTCTGCACCAGGGCGGCGCTGAGGAACCCTCCCAGGACCGAACACGCGCTGGCCACCAGGATGGGAAGGAAGATGTCGGCGGGATTGGATGCCTTGTTGGTGGCGCGCAGGGCCATGACGCTCACGGGAAACAGCGTGAGGCTCGCCGCGTGGAGCACCATGAACATGGCCTGGTGGTCGGTGGCGGTCCCCGGATTGGGGTTGAGGGTTTCCAGCTCCTTCATGGCCTTGAGACCGGCGGGCGTGGCGGCGTTGTCCAAACCCAGCATGTTGGCCGCGAAATTCAAGACCATGCTGCCGGAGGCGGGGTGTTCGGTGGGAAGCCCAGGGAACACGCGCCGCATCAGGGGGGCCAGCACCCGCGACAGCAGGCGGATGGCCCCTGCGTCCTCGCCCACTTTCAGGATGCCCATCCACAGCGTCAGGGCTCCGGTAAGGCCTAGGGCCAGCTCGAAACCTCCCTTGGCTCCGTCGAAGGTGGCCTTGGCCATGGCAGGGAAGATGGTGGCGTCGGAGGTGGAAATGAATTTCCATAGACCCAGCAGTCCACCAACGAAAAAGAGCAGCAGCCATACCACGTTCATGATCATGGATCGAGTTCTCCGGATTCGACGAATTCCCCGTAACGATAGAATCCGCAGGTGCTTACTTTTCCCTTCTTCCCGGGTGATTCGATCCGGATCCGGCCGAGGCGCGTACCGCGCCCCATTACAAGGAAATCTCATGTACAGGGAAAGCATCAAGGTCCTCGATTGCACGATCCGCGACGGCGGCCTGGTCAACAAGCACAAGTTCACGCACGAGTTCGTCAAGCGCTCCTACGAAGGGGTTTCCAAGGCCGGAGTGGATTATTTCGAGATCGGCTACATCAATTCGCCAAACCTGTTCTCCACCTCCGAGTACGGTCCCTGGAAGTTCTGCGCGCAGGCGGACATCCGCAAGGTGACCGACGGCGTGCCCAACGGCGCGAAGATTTCCGTCATGGCCGACGTGGGTCGGGTGGAGATGGACGCGATGCCTTTCGCCCACGAATCCGCCTTCCACATGGTGCGCGTGGCCAGCTACATCAAGGGCGTGGACAAGGCCATCGCACTGGCCAACCGCTTCCACGAGATGGGATACGAGACCTGCATCAACCTGATGGCCCTCTCCCGCGACCAGGGCCCCGAACTGGACGAGGCCTTCGCCCAGGTGGAGAAGGAAAGCCAAGCCAAGGTCATCTACCTGGTGGACAGTTTCGGCTCCATGTACCAGGAGGACATCGAGAAGCTCGTGGCCCGCGCCCGGCAGCACATCAAGACCAAGGAGCTGGGCTTCCACGGGCACAACAACCAGCAGCTGGCGTACTCCAACACCATCGAGGCGATCATCCACGGAGTGAACTACCTGGACGCCACCATCTACGGGATGGGACGCGCCGCCGGAAACTGCACCCTGGAACTTCTCCTGGGTTTCCTGAAGAATCCCAAGTTCGACATCCGCCCGGTGCTGGACCTGATCGCCAACGACTACCTGGAACTGCGCAAGACCATGGAATGGGGCTACATCATCCCCCACATGATCGCCGGCCAGCTCAACCAGCATCCGCAGGACGCCCTGGACCTGCGCAAGACCGACGAACGCGACGCCTACCGGGCGTTCTACGAGCGGCTCGTCTCGTCGGGGATGGACTGAACCCGTGACGCACGGATCCGCCATCCCGTCCTTCCGCGAAACCTTGCAGCGGGACCGGGTGGTCGGGATCCTGCGGGGCGCACCGGTCTCGTCCCTCCCTTCGATCGCCCAGGCGGTGCGGCTGTCCGGCCTCACCTTCCTGGAGGTCACCCTCAACACGCCCGGCGCCTGCGAACAGATCCGGATCCTGTCCGACCTGTTGAACGGAATCTGTCAGATCGGCGCCGGTACCGTGCTTGACCCCGCCGCCGCGCAGGAAGCCGCGGAAGCCGGGGCGCGCTTCCTGGTGAGCCCGGGATATTTCCCCGCCCTCCAGGACTGGGCCAACCACAACGGCATCCCCACACTGCCCGGTGCGCTCACCCCCACGGAGATCTGGAACGCCTGGAGCCACGGAGCGGCCCTGGTGAAGGTCTTCCCCGCCCGCTCGGTGGGAGGACCCGCCTACTTCAAGGAGCTGCGCGGCCCCTTCGGACAGGTGGGCCTGCTGGCCTGCGGAGGGGTGTCGGCCGAAAATGCCGGGGAATATGTGCGTTCGGGCGCCGATGCCTTGGCGTTCGGCGGCTCCATCTTCTCGAAGGCCCGCCTGGAATCCGGCGACATGGAGGCCATGGCTCGCGACATCCGCGCCCTACTCGGAGCCGCCCGCCAACCTGCGATTTCGCGGTGACCTGCCAGCATTTTTGTAATCAATTTTCACATCAAACGTCAACGACGAAAAGTTTTTCCACCGAATTTTACAGCATTACACGATGATTCTGTAATCAGTTATACCAGCAATCAAGCTCGCACCTCGCATCTTCCTCCCAAGGACGCCATTCTGGCCATCCACCCATACCGGAGGAAACCCATGCGCATTCATCGCTTCGCCCCGCTTTCCATCTTGGCCTGCGCCAGCCTGTGGACCACCGCCTGCAACCAGGCGACCGCCACCGACGAGGACACGCAGAACGGTACCCTGCCAACTGCCGAGCTCGCCGCCGCGCGGGTGAGCGCCCCCTCCCAGGAAGTGGACATCGGAGAGTTCTACACCCCCTCCGATCTGGGAGCCGCCCTGGAGAGTTCCACGGCCTTTCCCGCAGCCGGAGGATCCAGCATGGCCAATCCCAGACTCGCCGCGCGCGCCCTGTCCCTGCCCCGGGTGGATTCTTCACTGAACACCACCACCGGTTGGCTCACCAAAACAATGGACAACGGCGCCGGCTGGACCAAGACTGATTCCATCAAGGTGGTTCCCAGCGACATCCTGGGCCCCGTCGAGGCCATCCGGGCCACTGCGGCCATTTCCGTGATTCGGCACACCGATGCCGCAGGCAAGATCCTGTTCTTGGAGCGCACCCAACTGCACGTTCCCGGCGACACCTTCTTCGTGGGCAAGGGCCCCGTGGATGCGCCCTACTCGGCGACGATCCTCCGCCAGGATGCCCGCACCGGAATCGAGGCCAAGGGCCTTCTTACCGGCAACGCCGGAGCCGACGGCAGGATCTTCGAGGACGCCGACAACAACGTCGCGTCCTTGAGCCTGGTGCGCCTGCGCAACGGCGACACCCTGACCGCGGCCCACGCCCGCGGCCTGGGCGAGGGATCGTTCCTGAAGAGCCCCAAGGTGGACACCGCCCGCATCGTGATGAACATGACGGAACACACTCTGCTGGGTGGGCGTCGGCAGGTGCGGCTGATCGCGGTGGCCACCCCCAAGGACACGGCCATCGTGGGCCTCCAAGGCGAGCACCGCTGGGCCAACGGCCGTGTGGCCACCCTGAGCCTTTCCAACGGCCACGGCGACTCCCTGGTGCGCAAGGGCGACACCGCGGTGCTGGTGCACCACGTCGCTTGGCCGGCCGGCGATTCCACCGGCACCGCCCACACCGAACTGCGCGTGGATCCGGGCACCGGCCTGGGACGCGCCGACAACCGCAACCTGTCGCTTTCCGGCTACCGCCTGTTCGTCCGCGGCCCCATCTCCAAGACGGAATTCTCGGTGGTCTCCCCCTCCGGATGGCAGGGCGACGCCAAGCCTGTGGACGGCACCTTCCAGTGGCAGGCCACTGTCCGCGACGGCCGCAAGGCAACCCTGGACGGCACCTTCACCGCCACCGGCCTCAAGGGCACCTGGACGGATTTGGATGGAGCCGTGACGACCTTCGACAAGAACTAAACCCTGACCCCCATCTCGCGGCGCATCCTCGCTCAACGATCCCACAGGAACCCTCGACGTACCGGCACGTACGACTTCGGGTCCAATTCCACTGCGGGGGGATGCGGATCGTTTCGCTCCTCCCCACCAGTGGGGCCTTCCCAAGCCCGAGTGATCTCCAGCCCTCAATCCCCCTGCACGCAGCGGAGACTGGCCAAGGCATCCAGGGCCCAATCGGCGACTGCGGATCCGTAGTAGGCCGGCTCGGACTCGGGCGCGATGGATTGGACCTCCGTGATCGGAATCTGAAGACCGGGATCGGGCTTGCCAGGCCCGGAGATGCCTGGATAGTTCGCCGCCCACATCAAGCCCACCTTTTCGAGGTTGTCGGTAGACCACTTTGTGGAATGTCGGGGCTGCACCGGGGCGCCAAGCCGCAGGGAATTGACCCAATGCACACCGTTGGTTCCCTCGTAGGTCCCCTTCCCGCCTGCAAGGGCGCGGAACCCGAACCTGTCATGCCCCACGTTGTGGACAGCAAACGTCAACAACGGGATCATGGGTGCGATCATGGCGTCTTCCAGGGAAAGCTCGTGGTATCGATCCGCTGTATCCGGGTTGGTCAAGGTCGCGAAGACGTACCAATCCGAATCATGCGGTACCCGCCACCCCGACGGACAGGCTCCTTGCACCGAATGGCGGATCTTGGCGGAATTGCGGGTGGTGTCGCCCACCGCCTCGTACCACGAATAGAGCCGGCCGTAGATCTGACAATTCACGTCGCTTCCACCGTAGCAGACCCCGATGGAATCGTAATCGTGGAGCGTCCCGTTCCCGTCCAGGGTCCCGGTGTATCCATCCAACTGGGCGGCCCATCCCGGGATCCGGCCTCCATACGGGACCGCACCTCCATAGGAGAGATTCTCGGCCATCCAGGTGTGGTTTCCGATCCTCACCGTGCGGTAGACCTTGCCATCGCGCTCGTCGCGCAGGGATCCGTAGCGCACCCTGGCGTTCCAGGGGATGCCGTGGTCGTCCTGCCAGTTCGTGTCGATCTGGATCTCCACTCCATCCGTGTCCGAAGTGGTCAGGGGCAACCACACCAAGCGCTTTCCCTTGAAGAAGACCTGGAGGGTCTCGGGCCGCATCTGCGCACTCCGCGGTTGCGCCGCCAGGGGCCGTGCGAGCGAGGGCTGGATGGTCGGGATCCGGCGGCCCTGCGGGTCGTGCGATTGCCAGGACACCACCAATCGCCCGTTGTGGAACGCCAGACTCGATGTGGGTCCTGGACGGTAGTCGGCGGTCCGATGGACTCCGTCGAACCGCCCCAGGATCCACCCTCCGCTGGGCTTGGAGATGTCGCTCTCGCTGGACGAGGCGACGACGGCACCCTGCACGGGCTTGCCGGAAAGATCCACCACGGTGCCGGAAATCCAGGCGGACGCGGAACACAGCGGGATCAAGAGGGAGACAAGGATCGGCTTCATGTGGGATTCCTCCAGGGGCGCCTGTCCAGCGCCGACCTTCCAAAGTTTCCATGGATTTCGCCCGATCCGACACGGTGATCCAGCGGAATCCCTGGCCAAATTGTCCAGCCGTTGCAGGGAAGTTGACCTGCGCGATCCAAAAAAGGAAGCGAAATTTGTCCAGCATATGGGGCAACGAAATTCCGATGCGCTCCTGTGGGAGGCGAAGGGGTACCGCGAGTTCCTCGCGGCCTGGTACGAACGGGAGAAGTGCCGCCGCCCTTCCTTGACCATGGCCGTGCTGGGGCGTCGGCTGGCCTTGGACCCGAGCCTCCTGGGGAAGATCGTCCAGGGAGAGCGGCACTTGGCCACCTCCCGCATCCAACCCGTGTGCGACCTGGTGGGTCTGCGAGGCGAACAGGCCGAATACTTCCGCCACATGGTCCTGTTCGCCAAATCCAAGACCGCCCGCGAAGCCCAGGCCTGCTTCGAGCGCATGCAGGAGCTGCGGCGGGTGGCCCCGGTGGAACTGGACGACACCCAGGAGACCTACTGGGACCGCTGGATCCAGGTGGCCCTCCGCTCGCTCCTGACCTGCGGGAACTTCGGAGACGACTGGGCCCGGCTTGGCCTTCTGCTCCACCCGCCCCAGGAAGCCGCCACGGTCCGGTCGGCCATGAAGACCCTGGAACGCCTGGGCATGATCGCCAAGAACGCGGAAGGTTTCTGGCAGCCCGTGGAACCCTTCGTGCGGGATCGCCAAGGCTCGCAGACCCGGGCGCTGCGGAACTTCCATCGGCAATCCATCCTTCTGGCGCTGGAAGCGATGGAAAAGCTCCCGACTTCCCGTCGGAACATCTCTTCGGTGGTCCTGGCCGTCGATCAGGAGGTGTACCAGGACCTGGTCGGGATGATCGAGGACCTCCGGTCCCGGGCGCTGACCCGCTCCACCAGATCGCTTCGTCCCGACCGGGTGGTGCAGCTGGGACTCCAACTGGTCCCTCTCGGGGGGCTGGCAACCCAGCCCCGGCAAGGGTAGATTCCATGGCCATGGTCGTGCGCATCGCGTTGGCGGGCCTCGTGGCCTTGGGCCTGGCGGCTTGCGACACAAATCCCCAGGCGGGAACGGCAGGCTCGGAGGCGGGAAACGCCCTGACCCTGGAAGTGCGCGACACCGCGGGTCGACCCGTGGCCCTGGCGCGGGTGGAAGTACGCACATCCGGGGCAGCGGACACGGGAAGCGTCGCCCAAGGCCTGACCGGACCGGATGGCCGAGTCCGCTTGGCCCTGCCCGCCGGAAATTGGTCGATCCTGTCCCGCAAGGATCAGTTTGCCGCCTGGTCGGAGGCCTCCCCCCTGGACACCCTGGTGGTGGACACGATCCGTCCGACGGCGGCGCTCTCCGGATTCCTGCAGAACGCGCCCGGCGAACGGCTGTTCTTTCCTGGGCTGGGGATGTCGGTCCAATGCGATGGAGACGGCTATTTCCAACTGCCTTCGCTTCCCGAGGGCGACCTCCCCGTGCAGGTGGGAACCGGCTCCAGCACCTCCCGGCTGCGGATCACTTCGGGGGAAGACGCCCTGGTCCTGGACCGTCCGGCGGACACTTCCAGTGTCTGGCCCTCGCTTCCAGCCGACTCTCTTGTTTCCTGGGCGTCCCAATCCATTCCCGCGAACCTCCCGGCCCTCGCGCTGGGCGACACCGGAAGCTTCTCGGTGGCCGTCCGGTTGCGTCGGACGGATTCCACCCAGCCGATGACGGCCCTGCACTGGGGCGATTCGTCGGGCAACGGGATCCAGATCGGCTGGAAGGGATGCGACACCTTCGTCTTGCGCGTGGACCGCATTCCCTACCGCGTCACCGGCTTCGCGCTGTCCACGGACTTGGAGCAGGTGGGACTGTCCTGGGATGGGCACCGCCTGGCGGTGCTCCGCGGCACGGATTCCGTCATCACATTGACCACGGAAGCCCTGGCCGACCGCACCGGATGGCGCGACCCGCTGTTCGGGACGGCAGGGATCGCGCAGGTCCAATGGATCGCCTTCCATCGGGGGAATACATTCCAGGACTGGCTCCGACGCCTCGCAAAGCTCTCTCTGGCCACCCCATCTCGCGGCGCAGACTCGCTCAACGTTCCCTAGTGGTCCAGAAGAGGCGCTACCGAAAACTGTCCGGGGCGGCGTAGGGGGTCCGGTCCGATGGAGACGCGGACTCCAGCGCGACGGCGGCTGGGGAGGCGGAACGGTCGGGGCGGGGCATTTCCGTGGGGGGAGTGCCGTCCCGGGTCCACCGCATCAGGGTCATCACCAGGATGTCCACGCGGCGCTTGAAGTCGCCGTAGAAGGTGAAATCCCACAGGAAGATCACCGGCCGGAGCACGAAGTCGGTCCGGGTGATCTCGTCATGCCACACGAGCCCCCGGGGCCTTCCCTTGTGGCGGTAGATGCGGAGGTTCTTCGGCTTTGCCGATTCCCCCATCACGTACAGTGACCGGTTGCGCCGCAGGTAGACATCGCCGTCCTGGCAGAAGAGGACCCCCAGATCGTCGGGAACCAGCTTGAGCTTGTGGTAGGTGTCCAACCGTTCGATCTCCACCACCACATGATCCGACGCCTGGGACAGCACCTTGCGGTAGAAGAGTCTCACCATCCACAGGCAGGGCACGTAGTTGAACCGGAGGATCGCGAACACCAACAAGGCGTGGACCAGGAACCCGAAGGATCCGAACCAATGACCATAGACCCTCATGACCAGCCCCGGAGCGACGAAGGAGGCGATCATCAGCGCGAACCCGACCAAAGGAGTGATGGCCGACAAAAACCGGATGTCGATCGGTTCGGCGTGGAGCTTGGTCATGGACATCGGTGGAATCCCCCCTTTTGCGGACATCGACTTTCGCGCATCGCGATGCGAGCCGCGCTTGCGGTGTCATTCTAGCACTCCCGGGACACGAGATCCCGGGGCCGTATGTCAAGGTGTCTGTCGGTCGTGCTTCACCCAGATGAGCTTTCCGGTGTCGAAGGCGGAGCGGTGCGCGATCTCCAGGTACCGATGCCGGACCTCCGCGGGAAGATCGTTCGTCCGGGACAGGATCCACAGATAGCCGTTGTCCTTGCCGGCCACCAAGGCATACTGGTAGGCGGAATCCAGGGCCAGGACGTTGTATTGGGAGTAGAAGGGCCCGAAGAAGGAAACCTCCAGCTCGCCGACGGTATCCGCCCCCCGAAACCGCGCCTTCGCCGTGGCCTTCTGCCACTTCGAAGACTTGGTGTTGTATCCCTGGTTGAGTACGGCGATGGTTCCGTCGTCGCGGAGGGAGTATTGGGCGGTGGTGTTGTCCAGGTCGCGCTCGAACCGGAAGTCCAACCGGGCGATCTCGAACCAACGCCCCAGGTACCTTTCCTTCTGGAAACCCCGGACTCCCGGGAAGCTCGGCGAAGCTCCGGCGCAACCGAACATCGAAAGCCCCATCCCCAATCCCAGACAAACGGCAAGTGCGGACTTCATGGATCCCTCCTTGGCGAACACGACGACACAGTCCAGTCCGGAATGGTAGATCGCGTTCCACCGGAAGACGTTCCGGGGATTTCCCAAGGAACTCCCGGAGAACGGATCCTACCAAATCCGTGGAGACCGTGCGATTCCAGGAAGACCTCAGAGCCGCTGGTCTCCGTTTTTCGCTAGAAGTGGCCCATGGAGTCGACTTCGCGATTGGTAGCCTTCCAGTCGGGTCCGGGGTTTGGGGTGGGCGAAGTGGAGAGGGGAACCGCGAAGAGGTCTCCCAGGTGGAACAGCTTCGCGGTGCGCGAGCGGTAGCCCAATGCCCCGATGTCCTGGAACTGATCCTCGATGCGCAAGGAACTGGTGCGGACATGGACCCACAGCTCGGTGCGGGTGCGCCAGGTCGATATGCGGTTGGCATAGCCCAAGGGACCCCAGACCACCGCAAGGAGCAGCACCGCAAGTGCAGGAAGCGCCACGAATCGCTGAAAGCCACGCAAGCGCCATATCGATGCTCCCGCGACCACCGGCGCTGCGAACACGCAAGCCAGGTAGATCCCCAACTTCAAGGCATGGGCGGATAACTCCACGATCTCCAACACGTCCAGGAAAAACAGGAGGTAGACCACCGACACGATCAGTATGGCCGCTTTCCACCAAATTCCTGGATTTCCCCGCGTGGTCAACGCTCTTTCCGATTTCCAGTTGCCACGTCTGTCCCTCGTGATTTCGCTTCGCTGTGTTCGCAGAGCAAACTAATTGCTCAAAGCCCTTACGCTTGCTGGCGATCTAGGATGAGATTCCCATTCGATTCGCGGTGGATAGACCGTACACTGGGACGTGCATCCTGCTTGAGGAAATCGGGGACGGGCCTACCGGGGAAGCGATTTGCCGCGGGAGGGAACCGAACCTAACTTCCGAAAGGTCTTGGCGATCGCGCATCCAGGATCTCAATGCGGCATCACTGCCGCAATCGAGGATGATGAAGCATTTCGATTCCCACCCGAACCGGAGAATCGGTTCAAAATGAAAAGGAGCGATGGATGAAGAAGTACGGCGCAGAATTCCTGGGGACTTTCTGGCTGGTTCTTGGCGGATGCGGCAGTGCCGTGTTGGCCGCAGCCTTCCCGAATGTCGGGATCGGACTCCTTGGCGTTTCCTTGGCCTTTGGCCTGACCGTCCTGACGATGGCCTTCGCGATCGGCCATATTTCCGGCTGCCACCTCAATCCTGCCGTATCCGTAGGCCTCTGGGCGGGCGGACGTTTTCCGGCAAAGGATCTCCTTCCCTACATCCTTTCCCAGGTCCTGGGCGCCATCGTGGCGGGAGGGGCCCTGTACCTGATCGCCAGCGGCAAGGCGGGTTTCGAGCTCTCCGCAGGCTTCGCCTCCAACGGCTTCGGCGATCATTCTCCCGGCGGGTACAGCCTGCTTGCGGCCCTGGTCACCGAAATCGCGATGACCACAATCTTCCTGGTGGTCATCCTTGGCGCGACCGACAAGCGAGCCCCCCAAGGACTGGCTCCGATCGCGATCGGTTTGTGCCTGACCCTCATCCACTTGATCTCCATTCCTGTGACCAACACCTCGGTGAATCCGGCCCGCAGCACCGGCGTCGCCGTGTTCGTCGGCGGCTGGGCGGTTTCACAGCTTTGGCTGTTCTGGGTCGCCCCGATCATCGGCGGTCTGCTTGGCGCAGGCATCTACCGGGTCATTGGAAGCGAAGACAACTAACAGGACGCTGAAAAACCCTTCAAATCAACTGCGCCAAGACAGAATCTGTCGTAGATTGTAGTATGCGCGGCCGCATCCAATCCAATCCCAGTTTCATTGCTGTTGTTGACCTTGATGC
>Ga0116170_10002568_pt1 | contig 17383 bp, 15 predicted proteins | sample AD_JPNHW1_MetaG_FD_89797 | JGI IMG/M metagenome (GOLD analysis project Ga0116170, IMG submission 89797) | Active sludge microbial communities of municipal wastewater-treating anaerobic digesters from Japan - AD_JPNHW1_MetaG | ecosystem: Engineered > Bioreactor > Anaerobic > Digestate | place...
AAAGAATATACTCATAGCCCCGGGCTGCCTCTTTTCGATGAAGCCGAAGTTCAACAACTGCCTGAGGATAAGCGCCGGGTACTGGAACGAAAAAATCAGAAAAGCGATTGTTTACCTGGGAAAACTATGCCGCGAATATAATCCTGATACACTGAAATCAGTTCCAAAAGGTGAATGCTGCAGAGCACTGCCGGAGTAATTTAAAACCTGTCAGAAAGAATACCGGGCCATTGCGTAAGAAGCGGCTGCTCACCATAAGGATAAAAATCTGAAACTCTTCCTGTATCATCTGAAAAAGATACAATTACTCCTGCTGTTAAATCGAAATTTCCCGTCGCGTCAAATTTCAGCGGTCATTTTAAGAACCGCCCTCTCCCCGGAGCAGAGGAAAATCAACAAAGAACAACTGCAATCTACAAAAGACTTAATAACTTCGGGAGTGATGCAGAATGGCACATGTATCATGTAATTTTCCTTGACATCCGGACTCCCGAATAATCTATACTTAAAATAACCTGAAGAATTAAACCTATGAAAAGAACCATCCATACAGATGAAATCAGAAAAGCCATCAGCGAGCTTATCTACAATGCAAATTTTATAACTCCGCCGGAAATTAAAAATATTTTTACGAGATGAGAAGCCGGGAGACATTACCCCTGGCAGCTGAAACTCTTAACATACTGATAGAAAATATTAAAATTGCAGAGGAGGAAAAAATTCCTCTCTGCCAGGATTGCGGTTCTGTCATTATATTTCTCGAACTGGGGCAGGAAATTGAAATAACCGGAGAATATCTTTACGACGCGGTAAACTCTGCAGTCGCTGAAGCATACAGTAAATTCTATCTCAGAAAATCTATCGTGGCAGATCCGCTGCGCAGAAAAAATACCGGTACAAATACACCTGCATTCATCCATACTGATATTGTTCCGGGCAAAACACTCACCATAGATGTTATGCTGAAAGGCGGCGGCTCGGAGAACATGAGCGCGCTCAGGATGTTCCGTCCTACAGACTCCGTTGAAAAAATAATTGATTTCATTGAAGAAACTGTTACGGCAGCCGGACCGAATCCCTGCCCTCCGATTTTTCTCGGTATAGGGATAGGAGGCACTGCTGACGCGGCGATGCTGAACGCAAAAAAAGCTCTCCTTAAAAATCCGGGCGATCACAATCCCGATCCTTTTTACAGAGACCTTGAAATTAGAATTTTAGAGAGAGTTAACAACACGGGAATAGGGCCCATGGGTTTTGGTGGTAACAACAGCGCCGCGGGAGTTTATATAAAGGAAGCTCCGGCCCACATTGCGTCTCTCCCCGTAGCACTTAATTTAAACTGCCACTCATTCCGTAAAGGAAGGAGAATCCTCTGATGGAATGGAAAAAAATAACTACGCCTCTCTCCAGTGATGTAATTAAAACCCTGAAATGCGGAGATCTCTGCCTGATAACAGGAAAGCTGCTCACCGCTAGAGACAAGGCGCATGAAAGGATAGCACAGATGTCCGCTGCGGGAGAAATACTTCCCTTTGAACTTAAAGGTGAACTTATATACTACGTCGGGCCGACCCCCGCGAAACCGGGTGAGATTATCGGAGCAGCCGGTCCCACAACATCGTCGAGAATGGACCCTTTCTCATCCATGATGCTTGAGCTGGGAATAAAAGGAATGATAGGCAAAGGGAAGAGAGACCGGCATACAAAAGAGCTGATTCAGAAATACTGTGCGGTATACTTCAGTTCATTCGGCGGAGCAGGCGCATACTTAAGTAAAAGAATAAAGTCTTCAAAGATAATAGCTTTTGATGATCTTGCGTCTGAAGCTGTTCACGAACTTTTTGTCGAAGATTTTCCCGTTGTTGTTGCAATCGATATGTATGGAGAGGATATTTATGAACATGCAGTTCAGCAGTACAGATGACTTTAATGCTTTTAAAAACTATATCACCGGAAAATTAACAGGAAGAAAAAAAAGAACAATAGATTTTCCCGAATACAGAAAATCCGCAGTTATGATACTCTTCATGGAAAAAGAAGGCCAGCCGCATGTTATACTTACCCTGAGAACCGATAAAGTTTCAACACACAAAGGGCAGGTATCGTTCCCCGGCGGCGGATATGATTCTACTGATAAAAATTTCCTCGATACAGCTCTCCGCGAAACCATGGAGGAAGTGGGCATCGCTCAGGAAGAGATTGAAATTCTCGGTGAGTTTGATGAGTATATTTCAATAATGGGTTTTCATGTTTATGTCTTTGTCGGAGCTCTGGGAAAAATTCCTGAATATATTGTATGCAAAGATGAAATTGATGAAATGCTGGAGGTTCCATTCTCTATTTTTTATAATGAAGAGTATAATAAATGCGAAAAAATCACCCATCAGGGAAAAGAGTTTGATGTTTACTTTTACGATTATGGAAAAACTACAATCTGGGGCATGACTGCAAGGATTCTTACAGATTTTGCACGAAAAATTTTTAAAGGGGAATAAATAAATAAGTATATTCAGACTGCAAACCCCCGCACCCGGATTGAATGAAAACAATGTTATCCGTACAGCATGAGAGTACGGTTTTCAATACAGAAATTTACGATAAACCACAGGGAGCCTTAACGTTATTCTCCGGGGTTTATCTGTCCCTAATGAAACTTATCGGTAAAAATTAAACTGAGTAATAAAGGATCTATTTTATGAAAAAATTATTTCTGAATCTGATCGCTTTTTTAATCATATTTACAGCATTATCATGCGGAGGCAGGGACGAAACTGATCTTGTTATTTTTTTTAACCTGTTTGAACCCGGGGGTTATTATATATGCTCAATAGACGAGAATGGGGGAAACTTTAAAAAAATAGCCGGCCCTTTCCAGGCAGTTACCAGCCCTGTATGTTCATCCGATGGTTCAAGGATCGTTTTTTCTAAAACGGTTACTGTCGGCCCGGACACAATGGCGCAGATATGGACGATGAATACAGATGGTTCGGACATGAAACAGGAAACCTCACCGGCAGCCGACCAGTACCATTATTTTCCCACATGGTCCGCTGATTCACGATATATATATTTTGTTCAGTATGAACTTCCAGCAGGATTTAATTACAGCGCGCTATACAAGCTGGATATGAAAACCGGCCTGGTGACATCAGACAACAGCCACTCCTACTCTAATGCCAGCGCAGTTGCATGCTATGAGGATTATATTGCTTATTGGGATTTTGATTTGGTCGCGATAAGCGTTCTTAACATTAACACAAACGTGAATGTTTTTGCAACTATGCTCGGTTTGTCTTACCCTACTTATTTTTATGATGGAAGGCTGGCATGTTCGGTGAGCAGTGAAATATATATTTACGAAAGCGATTTTTCATCATATTCAAGTATTGATTTCACATCCCAGGGACTGAATCCGGTCTACCTTGCGGTTTCCCCCGATGGTGAGAAAATTGTGTTCGTTGACTCAGGCTCCGGATATCTCTGGATCTATGATATTAAGAATGGTGGAAACGCTGTCCTTTTAAAAACCGGGCCCTGTACTTCACCGAATTATATTGCTAAACCAAGATAATATCTGCAGCATATAAAAAAACCGTACTCCTATTCTGTGCAAAGAATAAAGCTATTTTCACAAGTTGTGAGTATGGAAATTTTCAGATGATTTACAATAGACTGATATTGGTCAGGATTTATAATAAATTTCAATAAACACACTTAATTATTGACACTGCCGGTAACAGATTTTAATTTTAATCTACATATCATTGATTTTATGCCTATATATTTAAAACCGGAGCTAATCATGTTTAAAAAATTTTCAGAGAGAAAAACTCATTTAATAATACTCGCTTTTGCCACAGGGCTTTTCCTGGGAATAAATTTTTCATTTGTTGCCCAGGCCGGTGAACCCGCTCATAAGTATCTTGAATTCTTTCATCAGGCTTACCAGATTATAACAACTGAATATGTTGACCAGCCGGATAATAAAAAATTATTCTATGGCGCAATTAAAGGGATGATTGATTCTCTAGGTGACCCCTTTACAAGATTTCTCAATGAAGAATCAACAGCAGAACTGCAGGAGATGACTTCCGGAAAATTTGTCGGCATAGGTGTAGAAATAGCAGTCAAGGATGGTGAAATTGTTGTAGTCAGCCCGATAGAAAACTCTCCTGCAATGAAAGCAGGAATTGAGTCTGGAGATATTATAACAAAAGTAAACAATGAAATTATTAAAGATAAAAATCTTGATGAAATTATAAAAAATATAAAAGGCCTCCCTGGAACAAAAGTAAATGTAACAATAAAACGTGAAGGGTTCAATGAAGAGATCAGCTACAACATTGAGAGGGCTCCGGTAAAAATTGACAGTACTGAATATGCCCTGATAAAAGAGTATAACACGGGTTATCTGAGAATAAAAACATTCGGAAATGACACAACCCAGGACGTAAAGAAAGCTCTGGATTTTTTTAATGCAAATAAAATTAATAAGCTTATCATTGACCTTAGATACAATCCCGGCGGGCTGCTTACTGCAGCAGCGGAGATATCTGATTTCTTCCTGGAAAAAGATCTCACAATTGTATCGACAAAGGGGCGTTCTGAAGGCGGTAAGGAAAACTTTTTTAAATCAGTGAAAGATCCGGTTTACACGGGGAAAATTATTGTGCTTGTTAACAAAGGAAGCGCATCCGCATCCGAGATATTAAGCGGTGCGTTACGTGATAATAATAAAGCTCTCCTTGTCGGTGAAAAAACTTTCGGAAAGGGATCTGTTCAGAAAACCTACAGTCTTGATAAAGAGGTAGGTATTGCTGTAACCATCGCCAAATACTATACACCATCAGGCGCTATGATTCATGGCAAAGGTATAATGCCGGATTACGAAGTTAAAGTTGCTGATTTTCCTGAAAATGAAACAGAAGAGCTGAAAAAAATAAGCAGAGATAAACTCCTGAATGAATTTGTTTCCATAAAAACCGTTTATAACGAAAATATGAAATCTGAATTCAGAAAGTTTCTTAAAAATAAAAATGTAAAAATTTCAGATACTACAGCAGACTTTATTCTTAAAAGAGAAATTGCAAAGTATCATAAAAACCAGATATATGATCTCGAATTTGATAATCAGCTCACATCTGCTATCGAAAAGCTGAACAAGTAAATAATGAGTAATAAATCCGGACAGATTATCGGGCTTGGACTTGAAAGTTCATGTGATGAAACTTCCGCCTCAATTGTCATTGACGGCAGGAAAATAATCTCAAATAGAATTTACAGCCAGGTTGAACTTCATTGTGAATATTCAGGTGTTGTGCCGGAGATAGCATCAAGGGCACATCTGGAAAAAATAAATAACCTCATAGAGATGGCTCTGGATGATGGAAAATTTAAATTCAGTGATCTCGATTATGTTGCCGCTACAAACAGACCGGGCCTGATCGGATCGTTACTCATCGCGCTGCAAAGTGCTAAAGCCATTTCTTTCGCGTTGAACATTCCGTTAATTGCAGTGAATCACCTCGAAGCTCACCTTTACGCGCCCTTCCTGGAAGGGAACGAACCTGCATATCCCTTCATCGGACTTCTGGTATCAGGCGGAAATACTGCTCTTTACAGAGTGAACGGCCCTGGTGAGATGATACTCATCGGAAAAACTGTTGATGATGCAGTCGGCGAGGCTTTTGATAAAGTTTCAAAATATATCGGCCTTGGCTATCCGGGAGGGCCGCTTGTAGAAAACCTGGCGAAAGAGTCCCGGTTAAAAAAAGTTTTCTTCCCGAAAATACTCACCGATCCGGATGATACAAGGTTCTCCTACTCAGGATTAAAAACAGCAGTTATAAATTATATTAAGCAGAATCCCGGCCAGGAAAAATCAGAAATTGTTTACAGCTTCCAGGAGAGAGCGCTGGAACTTCTGGTTAGAAGGCTCTTCACTGCGGCAAGAAAATCGGGAATAAAAAAAATGCTGGTCGCAGGCGGAGTAGCTGCCAACGGAAGATTAAGGGAACTTATTGAAACGGAAAGAAAAAATTATGAAGAAGTTCTTATTCCTTCACCTCTCATGTGTACTGATAATGCCGCAATGATCGCAGGCATATCATATCAATATTATATCCGCAACATCTTTGATTCATTCGCCACAGATGTAAGCCCCAAACCATAAAATTATTGCTTGCAAATCTCATATGTTAATGCGTAAATAAAAAAAATATTATTTAAGCAAACGGCAGGCTATGGATTTCACTGAAGAAAAAACACCATCTGGTTATACGATAAAAATATTGTTTGATAAACTGAAATTCCTTGTATTCAACAGCAATGGGGAATCTTTTTCTGCTGACAAAGAGGGAAGATCGCTGCTGCATAAACTCCCCACAGTTGTATTTCTCGGGAATATTTTTCACATCGAACGTGATTATTTAAAAGAATACTCTCTCTTAAAAGTAAGAGATGATACTTTAATCCTGCCATACCGGAATATTACTGAAAAGAAAAGAAAACACCTGTTCATTCATTATGTTACATCCCTGGATCTTATACCGGTAAAAATTATATTAATAAAAAGTTATTCCTTAATGCTTAAAGACATACCTTCTGATACAGATATCGATTACCTGGTTGTCGATGAATCACTTTCAGAAATAGAAATTTCAGTAATAGCAAGCCGGTACCGTCCCGGCGAGATTATTAAAGTTGCAACAGAAAAAAATGAAACACCTCTGCCGGAGCCTGAAGACAAAAGTTCTGATTATATCAGTATTAACACAATGTCCGATAATCCTGTTTTTCTTGCATCATACCATCTCAAAAACATGGCTCTTTCAAATTTAAATCAGCTGCTTCTCGATTTTGATATTTCGGCTTTTGATACACAATTTATAATTTTCTTTATAAATGATATTCTTGAAAATAAAAAAGATGAACCTGATGTAATTAAAAATAAAGCAATGCTTACCGACCTTAAAAATGCATACGAATTCTACCTCGCGCTTATTGTACGAGATGATAAAATTTTAAACGAAAAAATTGAATCTGAAACAGATATCAGAAAACTATCGCCGTATAGAACTCTTGTATCGAAAGTAAGGTCAATGAATCCGGGAAGGGAAGAACAGCTTCTGTACACAGAATATGAAAATTTAGTTCTGGAAAAAGAAGAAAAATTAAGAGCCGGATAAAAAAATTTTATCATTTATTCACTTCAGACGTATTAATATTTGATTTTAGCCAATCAAAAAATAAATAAGTGCCCTGAACATCGGGTAAACTTTATGCCGCAGAGAATGCAAAAAATTTTTTATTTGCTATTAGTGCCTCCTTAACATTATCTCTGCGGCATTTTATTTTTTAAGACGTCCTGTTGTGACAGTATGGCCATGTGACTTGAATAGTCCCTGTCGAATATAAAATTTTTTAACTTCAGGTTCCGGACTTCAATGGAATTAAATAAAGCATCATGAGGTTATCTCTCTGAAAAAAATTATCATTATTTTATTAATTTTATTTAATATCTCTTCTTACGGTTTCACGGAAAGAAAATGGGAAGTTTACTTTACCAACCCGTCAAAATCAAACAAAACAAAGGTAATAAATCCTCAGGATGGCCTTATCGCCGCAATAAAAAATTCTGAAAAAAGTTTCTACGGTGCCTTCTACGATATATCATCAATGAAAATCGCAGATGAACTCATTGCAGCTTATATTCGCGGTGTTGATGTAAAACTTGTTACGGAGAATGACACCTGTGCCGGGGAAACAATTACAAAAATTATAGAAAGCGGAATACCTGTTGTTGCAGATACCGGTAATGGCCTGATGCATAATAAATTTGCAGTTATAGACGGCACATCTGTTTTTACCGGATCATATAACACAACAGAGAACTGTACCTGGAAAAACAATAACAATGCATTACTGATCCGGTCAGAGGAACTGGCCGAAATATATTTTTCTGAATTTACGGAGATGTTTGAGTCGCGAATTTTCGGTAATAAAAAAGAAGAGGGTGCTTTCGCGGAACTTCAGAAAAAATATTATGTAAAACTCGACGACATGAATATCAATGTATATTTTGCGCCTGAAGACAATGTAGAAAAAATTATCTATGGAAGAATTAAAAAAGCGGAAAAGTCAATAAAATTCATGCAGTTCTCATTTACCTCTGACCAGATTGGTGAACTGATAATTGAAAAGTTCAAGGAGGGAATAGCTGTTGAAGGTGTGTTTGAAAAAAAAGGTTCAGGCACTGAATACTCCGAATATACTAAAATGAAAATAGAAGATATACCTGTGCGGCTTGATAGAAATACAGGTGTAATGCACCACAAAGTAATCATTATTGATGATTACCGCGTTATCACCGGATCATTCAATATTTCAAAAAATGCGAATAATAAAAATGATGAAAATATCATAATAATAGACAGCAGAGAATTAGCCTCCAAATACATTGAAGAATTTAACAGAATTTACGGCGAGGCCAGATAATGGATAAAATGTGTACCGGTTTCAAACTCCCCATACAGAAATGTATTGACGGTGAGAGTGTACGCGACCTTTCAGATATAGAACTCCTTGCTGTAATTGTCGGGACCGGGATCAAGGATATTGATGTTCTGGAACTCTCGGCCAAAATGATAAAAAATATGGGAGGGCTCTCCGCGGTTTCCAAAGCCGGACTAAGAGAGATAGCAGCAGAAAAAGGCCTGGGACTGAAAAAAGCTGTAAAAATTCAGGCTGCATTCGAAATCGGAAGAAGAGTGATCACAGATATAACTGACTTAAAACATATAAGCTCACCTAATGCAGTATGGAATCTGCTCCTGCCGGAAATTGCATGCCTTCAGAAGGAGGAGTTCCGTGTACTTGTGGTGAACAACAAAAATATGCTTCTTAAAAAAATTATTGTCTCAATCGGAACTATCACTGAAGCCATAGTTCATCCGAGAGAAGTATTCAGGGACGCGATAAAGGAAGCCGGATCAGGGATAATTGTAACACATAATCATCCATCCGGTAATGCATCACCATCGAAGCAGGATATTGATACTACAAAACGGCTCGCAGAAGCCGGAAAAATCGTAGGAATACCGCTCCTTGATCATATAATTCTCACAAATTCATCCTACTACAGCATGAAAGAAAACGGATATATAATTTGAGTATAACAGGGGAAGAGGCTGAAATTCCCTGCTCTGCACCGCGCTGGCAGATGGAGCGAAAGTAAGCTTAACCCGGGATAGTACTTCAGTTTCATTAAACTGCTTGACTCATCACGTGTAAATTGATTAAATTATATTTATATCTTAACCTATAACAGAATAAAATCACAATAATATCTCCGCTTAATACTGCGGGATGTTTAAAAAATTATAATTTACACATGAGGTATATTTTCATGAAAAAGACTCTCATATTATTTACGTTTTTTCTTTCTGCTGCACTAACCGGTAATGCGGCAGATGTTGATTACAGCAGCCAGGTTCAGCCCGGTAAATGGCTGAGAAATGTAATGGTGAAAACCGAATTTATGGGTGCAGCGTCGTCAGCAAAGATTCAGATTTACTTCCCGAAAAGCTACAGTAAAGGGCAGAAACTGCGCACAATAATAGCATTGCACCAGTACGCAAATAATGAAAAAGACTGGGAAACCGGTGCTTCCATTGAATCACAGGCTAATAAATACAACATGGTAATAGTCTGTCCTGATATGAATAAATCTGTTTATGAAACTAATTACTATCCTGAAACAACATACAAATGGAACGTTATTCCCGGAGGAAAATTTCTTGGTGAAACACTAATAAAATTCCTCAATGATAACTTTTCTCTAGCACTGAAAAAAGAGAGCACCGGAATTGCAGGTGTAATTGCAGGAGCTCATGGTGCAATACTCACTGCGTGCCAGTATCCTGAAAAATTCGGTGCAGCTGCTGGAATCTCCGGCTATTACGATCCGACTGTTCTTCAGAATAGTAAAATGATAGAAGCAGTTTACGGCAGCTACAGAAACTTCCAGGCAAGATGGGAGAATGAGGATAATCCGATTAAACTTGCTGACAAACTTAAAGGAGTACACGTTTATCTATATCACGGATTGAAACAGGACGCATACCAGCCCGGGCAATCGCAGCTCATGGCTATAAAACTTAAACAGCTGCAGAAAAAATCACCTGCTGAATACAGTATTGTGTATAAAGATAATAAATACGGTGCTTACGGATGGCTTTACTGGCGTGGACAGATTCCTGATATGATGGAATTCATGAATGAAAAACTTGCAGAGTAATTTTTATTTTATTCTGCTCTTTATATGATTAATCTCTGTTTTGTTTAATCTGAAAATTCTGTAAACAAATTCATTAAGCTGATCGCAGGAACTCCCGGTTTCAATATCCTCAACCAGCCTGATAACAGACTGGCTCTGAGATTCATTTATCACAGGAACCGGCAGTTCTTCAAGATGGCTTCTCAGCACCTTGACAGAAGAAAACTTTTTCTGAAAAATATACTGATAGAGCTCAGAATTAAAGAGTGCCATTATAACTTTCAAATCCACCCCGTCAAGCTGCGGTATCAGAATATTTGCACTGTTAAGCGTTACCCTCTGGTCCCTGTCACATGCAAAGATAAGCCTGTTTGATATATAGCGGTATATAAGCTTTTCACTGCATCTGTAAAAACTAACATCGGCAGTCTGCTGAAAACGTTCAGGATCAAATTTAATAAATGTTACGGGCGGAGTAATTTTATATTGAGCGATATCTTTGCCTCTAATTACAGGTTCATTCCATTTATCTTTTTTATCTTTTATATACTCCGTATTGTTCCCTGTCACAACTCCAAGCGCCCAGACGGCATTTCCTTTAAGGGTTCTATGAGGAAAAGAATATACTTTTGAAAGAATTTTTTCGTCATTAGAGTCTATATTAATGTCAAAAATATAATTACTGTTGCTGCTGAACCTGCCGCTGTTTATTCCGAAAGTTTCGCTTAAAGTTACTATCTCTACTTCATCAGTATTTTCAGTATTTTTTATATCAATCACAGCTGCAGGGCTGAATACGTTCTTGAATATTTTTTTCTTCTGCTCAATTCTGGAGATATGATAATTTGAAATAATATATTTTCTTATATCACTATGAATTTTTACATTCAATATAGATTCAGGAAGAACAAAGGATAAAATGCCTCCATCTTTCAGCATGCGTAAACTTTTAACCAGAAAAAATGAAAATGATTCACCGGATAAAATTTCCGGATAATAAAACTTAAGATTCTTTAATTCACTTTTTTTAAAGTATGAACCCCATGGAGGATTGGTTGCGATGCAGTCGAATTCAGAGAACTTATTTCTGTCATCAAGAAGAATAGATTCATTAAAATCAAGAAGTGAATCAGCGCAGAATACCTTCGGGTTAAAATCTTTATGATGAAATTTTATCAGCAGGTTTATTTTTGCTACATTAACCGCTATTGGATCTATATCAATACCATAGATATTTTCAGGATTATCCGTTATATCAGCGAATGCAAGAAGAAACTGTCCTGTGCCGCAGCATGGATCAAGGAACAGGTTCCCGGGAGCCGCGATCCTTCCGATAATTTCAGATACTACATCGTCCGGTGTATAGTATAATCCAAGTTTACTTTTATCCCCTTCCATGAGGATTGACTGGTATATAATCCCGGCGATGTTGCTGTGGTCGGGAATATCAGCATTCAGTATGTCAAAAAATTCAGGCTTCGTTTCACCGGAGAGATTATCTCTCCAATGCAGCAGGGTCTCACTAAGTTTCTTTCTGTTTCTTATATTTATTTCAGGCGAGTATAAAATTTCTTCAGGAGTGGTCCCCTCCAGCATTCCTTTCTTTTTTAGAAGATTCAGTGACAGAAAAAACAGCGCCGAGGATACCGGGATATTATGTCTCATTATAAAAGAAGAGATTTCAGATACTGCACGTTTTTCATCATCGGTTGTAAAAAGTTCGTTGGGAAGAAAAGTTCTTGATGAGTTTGATTTATTCGCCCTGCTGTTGAGCCTCTTTAAATCACCGCTGATTATACGGCTGCGAAGAGAGAGGACATCATCCTCAAGAAAAAGATGTTCTGAATCTCCAGCAGCAGTTTCAATAAATCCGTGACGCACCCAGTTCTTCACAGAAGTTTCAGAAATTCCGAGCATCTGCGCTGTTTCGGATGCTGATATATGTTTTTCAGATGGGAATGATTTCATCTATCTTAAGACCTGGTTCTCTTATGCACGATTTTCCCGTTACAGATTGTGTATTCGATGCTTCCGAAAAGTTCTTTTCCGATGAACGGAGTATTTTTACATTTCGAGATCAGAAACTTTTTATCTACGACAATTTTTTCGTCAGGATTGATGATAACTACATCAGCCATTGCTCCTTTCTTCAGTTCACCTCTGCCAAGATTAAGGAGCTTTGACGGATTGCATGTCACTTTAGAGAATGCTTCAATATAAGAGAAATTATTGTTACGTACAAGTTCTGTAATAATAAGAGGCACCGAAGTTTCAAGCCCGATTATTCCGAACGGAGCATACTCCATCTCCTGCATCTTTTCGAACAGTGCGTGAGGAGCATGGTCAGTTGCTATGACATCTATTGTTCCGTCTTTCAGCCCGCGGATTATTTCTTTCCGGTCATGTTCGCTGCGCAGCGGCGGATTCATTTTTGCCATGGAGAGATGTTCTTCTACGGCATCATCATTCAAAGAAAAATAATGAGGAGCCGTTTCGCACGATACACTGATTCCGTCAGCCTTACCGCGCCTCACCAGTTCAACAGATCCGGCTGATGATACATGGCATATATGGAGTCTTCCTTTCGCGAGCCTTGTGAGTATTATATCTCTTGCTATCATAACCTCTTCAGCTTCACAAGGAATTCCACGAAGCCCCAGCCTGTTTGAGTTTAAACCCTCATTCATCAGCCCTTCGTCTGCAAGAAGTTTATCTTCAGCGTGGGAGAGAACCGGTACGTTAAACATACGCGAATATTCAAGAGCACGCCTCATCAAAATTGAATTTATTACAGGCTTGCCGTCATCTGTAAATGCTACAGCTCCCCCTCTGACAAGCTCGCCCATCTCGGAGATCTCTTCACCTTTTCCGCCCTTGGAAATGTTGGCAGTAGGAAAAACATTTATCGGGCCCTTCGCGGCTTCCATTATTATAAAACGCACAAGGGCCTGGTTGTCAATCACTGGTGAAGTATTAGGCATTGTACATACTGATGTAAATCCGCTTTTAGCAGCGACCAGCGATCCGCCGATTATTGTCTCAACATCTTCTCTTCCCGGCTCGCGGAAATGAACATGTATATCTATAAGACCCGGGAGAACAAGGGAGCCATTGGCATCTATAACTTCATCGCCTGAAGCTGGCTTAATATTTTTTGCAATATCTGCAATTTTATTTTCACTTATAACAATATCGAGTTTGTCATCTGTTCCGCTTGCCGGATCAATAACTCTTCCGTTTTTAATCAGTATTCCCATATATTTTAATTACCCTCAGTATCAGCATCACTAAGCGGCGTGCCGCCAGCCAGGAGATAAAAAATAGCCATTCTTACCGCGACTCCGTTTGTTACCTGTTCGTTAATAATTGAATTAGGGCAATCCGCCACTGCATCATCAAGTTCAATTCCGCGGTTCATCGGACCGGGATGCATTACAATAATATCAGGTTTGCATTTTAAGAATCTTTCCTCAGTGAGAGAATAGAGAAGATTATATTCTCTTATTGAAGGGAACAGCGATCCTTTCTGCCGCTCTCTCTGGATACGCAGCATATTTATTACATCGAGCTTCGGGAGGAGTTTATCCAGGTCATACGTAATGTCTACACCATACTGTTTGAATTCATCGGGAAGCAGAGTAGACGGCCCGCAGAGAGTGATCTTCGCTCCGAGTTTTGTAAATGCGGCTATATCCGATCTTGCAACCCTTGAGTGCTTTATATCTCCGATAATTCCGATATGCAGCCCCTTTATTGATCCTCTTTTTTCAAGAATGGAATATGTATCAAGAAGAGCCTGAGTGGGATGAGAGTGGTATCCGTCACCGCCGTTAATTACCGATGCTTTAATGTTTTTAGACAAAAAATGGGGCGCTAAAGATGCCCCATGCCTCATTACAATATAATCAGCCTTCATGGCCTCAAGGGTTCTTACCGTATCGATAAGTGATTCTCCCTTTACAACACTGGATGTTGTAACAGGAACATTTATCGTATTCGCCGAGAGCAGTTTTGCCGCCATCTCAAAGCTGAGCCGTGTCCGCGTAGAAGGTTCATAAAACAGTGTGCAGACAGTTTTACCTCTGAGTACCGGCACACTTTTGACATCACGCGTAAAAACGTCTTTGAAGTATTTCGCAGTATTGCATATGAGCATTATCTCGTCAGGAGAGAGGGATTTAATATCAAGGAGATCTTTTCTGTTTAATGAATTCATTTCACTTTTATACTTTCCATATATAAAGTGGTTGTGGCTTTCAATCAATTTATCGGTTCAGAGAGAACGGATCAATTTTTATGCCTGTAACCTATATATTTATTGTAAACTTCATTAAAGTTGTCAATCTATTTATGTCTCATTAGATTTTTTTTGATTCAGGCTCAAACTCCGGTTTTTATGAGTTATATTAAACTATGAAGTAAGCTTCTCCAGTTCCCCGGTCTGCTCAATTATAACATTAATTTTACCATTAAGCTTTGTAACAAGTTCATTGATCATGTCGCTGATACCTGCTATAGATTCAATATTGGTAATATGTGCGCTGATTTTGTTCTTCATCTCCTCGGCGTGGTGCCTGCTTCTTCCGGTGATTATATCAATACTATCTGTTTTACTCATGGTCTCCGCAACAACAGAATTATATATTTCAATTCCTGTCATAATCCCTTCAGTAACAGCAGGATCTGTCTCCCCTTTTTTTTCACCCGCTGAAGCTATGCTGATATTCCCAAGTGATTCCGCCAGTCTGTTCATATCTGCAACCGCGCCCCCGGCTTTATCTTCATATAATTTAAACAGAGTAATTATCTCTGAAATATTATTCCTTACCTCTTTTGAACCGGTTAGAGAACTCTCCGCCAGTCTTCCGATCTCCTCTGCAACAACAGCAAAACCCCTTCCATGCACCCCGGCCCTTGCCGCTTCAATGGATGCGTTCAGTGAAAGAATATTTGTCCTGTCCGAAATATCATCTATATTATCAAGAGCTGAACTCACAGCAGGAAGAAGCAGCTTCAGTCTCTCCGCGCCGGCAGATGCTTCCGAGATCAGTACCGAGGCCTTTCCCATACCTGCAAGAATATTATTAAAAGAACTTTCCCGGGTATCATTATTTATATTGTCCGGAACTGAAACTGCTTCAATAAGTTTACTGATGGAATCCTCAATAGATTTAATATCAATAGATTTTAACCTTTCAGACGAAGCCCGGTTTATTTCACTCAGAGTGTCACTGTCATTTATCTGTTCTTTAATTGTTTCCGCCACGAAAGAGAGTTTAGCCCATCCGTCGAGAGCTGTTTTCACAAGATTATCGGACATGGAGGATAACTCGGCACCGATATTTATCAGTTCAAAAATCAGTTCTCTCTGATGCTCAAAAGTAATCCTTACCTGTTCTACCATGAGTACAACTCTTCCTATTAGTTCCTTAAACACAACACTGGTAAACATTACCGGGACAAGCATCGGAGCTGCTGCTTTAATTATTGCAAGCGAAGGAGGAATAAAATCTGCAATAGATCCGTAAATATTAATCAGCTGAACAACAGCTATTGACAAAAAAGCTGTTATCAGCCTAAATTTATAACTTTTTCTGAATCTGACGAGATAATAAACCGCAAAGATCAGTATAGAAATAAAAAATAATGAAAATAACAACTGCAGGCCCGACTTCCAGAACTGCATCCCCTCCGTGAAAACTTTCAGCCAGTAAATCTGCATAACAACATATATCACACCCGAAAGAACCATACCTGCGTTAATCAGTTTACGAAACCTCTCTCTGTTGGAAACAAAATCAAAAATGAATGCCCTGGTCAAAGACAAAACAACAACCGCAAACAGGGAATTAAAAATAAGAGGAAAAAATTTCTGTGTAATTTTTACATTATAAAACGCGTCAAGAATAAAAATTAAAGCAGTACACCCGCTTATAGTTGTTATGCTGCATGCTGCCGTCAGTTTATAGACAAGGGTTTTGTCTTTAGTCCGGGTGAACTCCGCGGCAAGAATATAAAGCATCATTGCAAAAAGAATTGTCTGGCTGAAATAGAGAACTGCCTGCCCTGCCGGGCTTTCAAGGAAACTGATCAATCCCATATAATATGCTTATACCCGGCCTTTCATCATCCAGATATAACCTTTATATATATAAAACACCCCGATGAGTATTATTGAGATTGAAAATATAATTTTAATTAATCTCTCCGGCAGAAACCGTGAAATATACGGACCAATCTGGCCGCCCAGTATTACACCGGTTCCTGTAAATATCCATATCTCCCAAATAATAAATCCGGCATGGATATTAAGAATTGTTATAATCCAGTCCGCGGTAGCTTCAATCATAATTGCTGTGGCATTGGCTTTTCTTGTTTTAAGATTTAACCCCTTCTCAAGCAGAGGTTGAGAAATCTCGCAGACTCCGGTTCCTGTAGCTGCGGAAAAAAATCCGCTGACAGGCGGAATCCACATAAAGGGATATATATCCTCAACAGGAACACTCTCCCTTCTGCCGAAGGATTTTTTAACAGCATTAGCAAACTGCATTGTGGCGATAAAAAGAATAATAAAACCAAGTATAAGTTTGAGGAGATCTCCATTTATAACAATAAGCGCATGATTCCCGAGAACTATTCCAGGTATTGTAAGCATAATCATTGTGAATGCAATCGGGAGATCGACCATTTTATAATAGATATATCTTATGGCTCCGCTGGTCATGCCGACAGTCTCTGTTGCTATGCCGGTAGCGATTGCACTCTGGATCGGAATATTCAGAAAAAGGTTATATATCGGCTGAAATAAAACTCCGCCCGAAAATCCTGATGAATTGGCAAGTATCGCAATAACAACTGCCACGGGGAACATATACCAGTACTCAAAACTCATTATTCATTTTCCTCGGAACTTAACTTTATATCGTACTGATCAAGCACCTTGTCGAGTTCTCTCTGATTAATTTCTGTATGTATAGCATAGGTTTTATACATTTTAACAAAAGTTTCAAGCGCGCCAAGATCTATGAGCATCATATTAAGGAGCTTCACTACATCAGCGCTGAGTTTCATCATCTTTTTAAAATCCGAAACTTTCATTGCCCTGTT
>Ga0116170_10002569_pt1 | contig 17383 bp, 17 predicted proteins | sample AD_JPNHW1_MetaG_FD_89797 | JGI IMG/M metagenome (GOLD analysis project Ga0116170, IMG submission 89797) | Active sludge microbial communities of municipal wastewater-treating anaerobic digesters from Japan - AD_JPNHW1_MetaG | ecosystem: Engineered > Bioreactor > Anaerobic > Digestate | place...
AGACCCGCGAGGAGCCGGTCAAGTCCGATCGATGCGCCGACTCCCGGCACGCGGTCCTTCATGTAGAGGCCCGCGAGGTTATCATAGCGGCCGCCCGAGCAGACGGAGCCGATCGAGGGAAGGTCGTTGAGGAAGGTTTCGTACACGACGCCCGTGTAGTAATCGAGCCCGCGCGTGATCGCCGGGTCGAGCGCGAAGGAGTCCGCGATCCCGGTTTCGACCATGAACGCGCGGATGTCGCGGAGCCGCTTCGTGTCCTCGTCGGGTCCGCCTGCCATGCGCTCGATGAGCGCGAGGGTCGCGTCGTAGTCCTTTGATTCGGTTCCCGCGCCCTTGACGTACGCGATGATCTCGCTGGCGCTTTCGCTTCCCGCTATCTCGGTGAGGAGCGCGAGGGTTTCGTTTTCGCCGATCTTGGAGAGCTTATCGACGGTGCGGAGGATATCCTCGCTTTTATCGGAGAGCCCGCGGTTCTTGAGGAAGCGGTTAAAGACGCCCCGGTGCGAGAGACGTATCGTGACCCCGTCGACGCCGATGGCGGAAAGGGCGCTTTTCATGAGCGCGAGGATCTCAAAGTCAACGGCGCTCGAGTCGGAGCCGACTATGTCGAAGTCGCACTGCACGAACTCGCGGTAGCGGCCGGCCTGAGGCTTTTCGCCGCGCCATACCTTCGCGATGTGGTAGCGCTTGAAGGGGAAGTAGAGTTCCTCGCGGTGCTCGGCGACGAAGCGCGCGAACGGGACGGTAAGGTCGAAGCGAAGCGCGACGTCGCGCCCGCCGTTATCCTCGAAGCGGAAAACCTGCTTCTCGGTCTCGCCGTCGCTTTTGCGCAGGAGGATCTCGGAATACTCGAGCGCCGGGGTGTCGATTGGGACGAACCCGGACGAGCGGAAGGTCGCGGTAAGCCGCTCCTCGAGGAGCGCGCGCTCGATCTCCTGAGCGGGAAGGAAGTCGCGGAAGCCCTTGAGCACTTTGGGTTGTATAAGCTCTGCCATGGTGGTATGATACCGCGCGGTAATTATTTATTCAAGAAGCGGAGGGACGCTCCATGCTGATGGTCATCGATATCGGAAACACGAATATCGTCGCGGGGCTTTTCCACGGGGACGATCTCGTGCAGGATTGGCGATTCTACACGGATCCGCGGCGTACCGACGACGAGTACGGCTCGACACTGCGCTCGCTCTTCCGCGACTCAGGGATCGCGCCGGGAACGATCGAAAAGACGATCATCTCCTCCGTCGTCCCCAATTTGAACGATACCTTCGTACGCATGATCGAGAAGGTTACCGGTAAGGCGCCGCTCGTGCTCGGACCCGAACTCTATGACCGGCTTCCCGTCAGGGTACCGGATTCCGCGATTCACGAAATAGGGACCGACCTCGTGTGCGACGCGGTGGCGGCCTTTCTCACCTACAAGACCGCGTGCATCGTCATCGATTTCGGCACCGCGCTCACCTTCACGGCGGTCGACGCGACGGGCGCTATACGCGGCGTCGCCATCGCCCCGGGCCTCGGAACCGCCGTTAAGGCGCTCTTCCGCGACACGGCACAGCTCCCCTCGGTACCGCTTGAGGTACCGCCCTCGAGCCTCGCCACGAACACCATACATTCGATCCAGGCAGGCGTCGTACTCGGCTATCAAGGCCTTGTCGAGTCGCTCGTCGCGCGCATGAAGCGCGACCTCGGCACCGACGCGACGACCATCGCGACCGGCGGGCTTTCCTTCGTGCTCGAGGAGGTAACGCCGGTATTCGATCACGTTGACGCGATGCTCACCCTGCGCGGGCTCAAGCTTATCGCGGAGCTGGTCGGCTGACGACGTCTCCCCAGGAGACCCCGGCGCCCGCCGTGACGCCGCGGATAAGCCTGGCGCCGACGATATCGCCGAGCCATTCGGGCGATAGCCCGGGAGTGAGTACCTTCTCGGTTCTGAGAATGGCGACGTCACCCTCGGCAATCGTCGAGCCTTGCGCCATATCCCGTAAATAATGAATCGAACGGTTCGTCCGTGAGTAGTTCGCGCGCTCGGAAGGGGCGAGGGATTTCACCCCGCTGCCGAGGATCGCGCCGATCCTTTCCGTTCCGTATTCGTCCGATAGCCCTGCAATAATCCGAGATTTTACACCAGCGGCGTCCGCCTTTACCAAAAGTGACTCGCGCACCGCGCGCGTCATCCGCGCGAAGGATTCGGGCTCCAAGGCGACGGGATCGTCGAGGCCGGGATCGCTCTTCGAGAGGCAGATGTGCTTTTCGATGGCGGCAGCGCCCGAGGCCACGGCGAGGAGCGGGACGAGGACGGGGTCGAGGGAATGGTCGCTCACCCCGACCGGAATGCCGAAAATGGCGGAAAGACTTTCGAGGACCGCGAGGTTATATTCCTCCTCGGGGGCGGGATAGCTTGTCACGCAATGGAGCAGGATACGCGCCTGGGCGTCTGCGGTAGCGTCAAGCGCGCGCTCGATGTCCGCGAGGGTAGAGACTCCGGAGGAAAGGATGAGCGGCCGGGAAAGGCGGCTCGCCGCTTGAAGAAGCGGGAAATGGTTGAGCTCGGGCGAAGCGATCTTAATCGCCGCGGGATCGAGCCGATCGAGCTCGGCGAGGCTCTTGAGGCCGAACGGGCTCGCGAGGAAGATGAGCCCTTTTTGCCGGCAATAGTCCGCAATCGCTTCGTAAAAGTCGGGTGAGACCTCGAGGGAGCGGAAGCGGTCATAGAGGCGAACAGGGCCGCCGGGCAGGGTCACGAACCCGGTATCAGGATGGAGTATCTCGTCGGCGTAAACGATCTGGAATTTCGCGGCGTCGGCGCCCGCTTCTTGGGCCGCGTCGACGAGTTCCTTTGCCTTGTCGAGGGAACCGTTGTGCCCGGTGCCGATTTCGGCGATGACCATCACCCGCTCATAGGCCCGATAAGCCGTTCCGCCCGCCTGGAATAACCGATTCTGCATCCCCTGATTGTACCGCGCTCGATCGGTTTGTCAAGGAGCGTTTTAGCGCGTTTGGCGCGATGGGAAAAAAACGTGCTCGACAAAAGGGGATCGATGCGCTATCATAATCGTTAGATATTGCCTATGCGTAGGAGACATACATGAAAAGCCTGTATTGTGATATTTGCAAGAAAGAACTCGAAAATCCGATCTCTGAACGGAATTATTTCCACATCCGCGAATACGATGTATGCGAGCCCTGTAAGGATATTCTCGACGCGCGCCTCAAGCCGGTCGTTCGCGGCCACTTCCCCTATTCCGAGGAATGGTACGAGCAGCAGCTCATCGGCCTCATTGAGCGCGGGGTCAGCACGAGTAGGCTCTAGTCCTCCAGATCCGGAGTAACGGTCTTTCTCGATCAATAAAGAAAAAGCATGCAGGTGCGTAAAACGGTATCTTTTTCCCGTAAAAAGGCCGTTTTAGCGCGCCTTGACATGCTTTTTTGCGTTATGCTACTATTATAAAAATAGAGTTTTCTCGTTTTCATATAAAGGAGACATCATGTCAGGACATAGTAAATGGGCGACGATTAAGCACGCCAAAGGGCTCGCTGACGCAAAACGCGGACAGGCCTTTACCAAGTTCATCAAGGAAATCTCGATCGCGGCACGCATGGGCGGCGGGGATCCCGACTCCAACCCGCGCCTCCGCACGGCGATCCTCAAGGCCCGCGGCGCGAACATGCCGAAGGACAATATCGAGCGCGCCATCAAGAAGGGAACCGGCGAGCTCGGCGCCGCCGTCTATGAGGAACTGAACTACGAAGGATACGCGCCCGGCGGTGTCGCCATCCTCGTCGAGGTCCTTACCGATAACAAGAACCGCGCCGCCGCGGACGTCCGCAACCTTTTCGCGAAAAACGGCGGAAATCTCGGCGCGACGGGTTCCGTCTCCTATATGTTCAAGCGCCTTGGACAGATCGAGTACGACGCTTCGGTCGTTAACGAGGACGCGATGATGGAAGCCGCGCTTGAGGCCGGCGCCGACGACGTCTCGACCGAGGACGGCGTCATCACCGTCACGACCGACCCGGTCAACTTCGAGAAGACCCTCGAGGCCCTTCAGGCGAAGGGATTCGAGTCCCTTTCCGCGGCCATCTCGATGGTTCCCGATACCTACTCGACCCTCGACGCGGATACGACCCGCAAGGTACTCAAGCTCGTCGACAGGCTCGAGGAAAACGACGACGTCCAGAACGTCTACACCAACCTCGATATCCCCGAAGGATTCGAAGAAGAGTAATTCCGCTTTCTCCGTCACGGAGTGAAAGGGGCCACCTGAGCGCGCATGCGTCGGGTGGCCTTTTTTTTGCTCTGTATTGTGGGAACCGCCTTCTTCCGCTACTATTACGGCATGAAAAAGCCTTCACCCGGACGTATCGTACTCGGTATTGACCCTGGGCTCGCCTCGACCGGATACGGCATCGTCGCGGCCTCCGGTAACCGCATTTCCTACGTGACCCATGGGGTGATCGAGACCTCGCCGAAAACGGCACGCCCGGAAAGGCTTCTCGCGATCTTTCGCGAGATCTCCGCCGTCATCGAGCGCTATGCGCCCACCGAGGCGGGGATGGAAACCCTCTATTTCGCGAAGAACGTCACGAGCGCGATGGCCGTCGCCGAGGCGCGCGGCGTCGTGACGCTCGCCCTCGCGCTCCACGGGATCGCGCTGGGGGAGTATACCCCGCACGGGATCAAGCAGGCCGTCGTCGGGGTCGCCCGGGCGGAAAAGGCCCAGGTCCAGGAATCGGTCCGCATCCTCCTCGGGCTTCCCGAGATCCCGAAGCCCGATCACGCGGCCGACGCGCTCGCCGCCGCGATAACCCGGCTCAATACCGTCGACATCGCCTCGCTCGCTTGCCAATCGGCGGCTAAACGGGGATAATAGCCGCATGTTCAACAGCCTCACGGGCACGATTACCGCAAAGTTGCCCGCATCCATCTATCTTGAAATCAATGGCGTGGAATGGGACCTTACCGTCCCGTCCCTCAGCGTCGACGCCTTCGGTCCCGTCGGCTCGACCGCGCGCGTGTATACCTGGCTTTATCACCGTGAGGACCAGATGCGCATGTTCGGGTTTTCGTCGGTTCGGGAACGCGACCTCTTTTACGACCTCATGAAGGTCGAAGGAGTCGGTCCCAAGCAGGCGATCAAGATACTGTCGAGCATCGCCGTCGAGGAGCTTGAAGCGGCGCTCGAGGGCGGGGACGTCACGCGCATCCAGGCGGCGCCGGGCGTCGGGCTCAAGACGGCCCAGAAGATGATCCTCGCTCTCAAGGGCAAGCTCACGTACGTGAGCGAAAGCGCCAAGGGCAGGGCCCAGGCGGCAAAGAGCGAGCATGACGACGTCATCCAGGCGCTCACCGGGATGGGATTTGACCGCAGGCGAGCGTTTGAGGCGGTCGAGGCAATCGCGGCGGAGCTCGAGGCCTCGGGCATCAAGAAAGGCTCGGAAGCATTCGAAAAAGAGCTTTTTCGCCGCGGTATCGTCGCCTTAAGCACGTAAGGAAAAAGGGATCAGGGAAAACATGGATGATATCGAACGGGGAATCGCGCGTCCCGAGGAACGGTGCGATGATGAGCCCGACCGGGCGCTTCGCCCCAGGCTCCTCGCCGATTTTCAGGGCCAGGAACCGATCAAGCAAAACCTAGCCGTCTTCATCGAGGCGGCGCGCGAGCGGAACGAGAGCCTTGACCATCTCTTTCTCATCGGGCCGCCCGGCCTCGGGAAGACGACGCTCGCGCAGATTACGGCCAACGAACTCGGGGTCGACTTCAAGGTAACGAGCGCGCCCGCCCTCGATAAGCCGAAGGACCTCGCGGGAATCCTTACCACGGTCACTGAGCGGACGGTTTTTTTCATCGACGAGATCCATCGGCTCAAGCCGGCGATCGAGGAGATGCTCTATATCGCGATGGAGGACTACGAGCTCGATTGGATCATCGGGCAGGGCCCGAGCGCGCGGACCATGCGCATTCCGATTCCGCCTTTCACCCTTATCGGCGCGACGACCCGCGCGGGAATGGTCTCGAGCCCGCTCATCAGCCGGTTCGGGATCGTGCAGCGCTTCGCCTTTTACACGGAGGAGGAGCTCCGCTCGGTGATCCTCCGCTCGGCGAACATACTCGGCGTGAAGATCAGGCCGGACGGCGCGCTCGCGCTCGCGCGCTGCTCGCGCGGGACGCCGCGCGTCGCGAACCGGCTCCTGAGGCGCATGCGCGACTTCGCGCAGGTGCTCGGGGACGGGACGATCACCCAAGAGACGGTCGCCGCCGGCCTCGAGAAGCTCGAGATCGACTCGCTCGGGCTCGAGCGCTACGACCGCGAGATTCTCGCGTCGATCATAACGAATTATGGGGGCGGACCCGTCGGCGCAGAGACGCTCGCGATATCGGTCGGCGAGGCCCTTGATACCCTCGAGGATTATTATGAACCATACCTCATCCAGGCCGGACTCTTGCAGCGGACCCCGCGCGGGAGAATGGTGACCGAACGGGCCTACGCGCACCTTGGCATGGAGCGAAGATTTACTTCTAGGACTACTGACGATGCAAACGAAAGACTTCCATTTTGACCTTCCCGAAGAACTGATCGCGCAACAACCCTCGCCGCAGCGGGGCGGTGACCGGCTCCTCCTCTTGAATCGCGCGACGGGACGGTATGACGATCGGCTTTTTTCTGACTTGGCGGGCCTCATCGAACCGGGGACGCTCATGGTCTTCAACGATTCGAAGGTCCGTCGCGCGCGAATATACGCGACGGTCGAGCAATCGGGAAACCAGGCTGAATTCCTTCTTATCGCGATCGCGCGCGTTCCGGGCGCGGAGCCGGGATCCGTCTGGAAGGTGATGGCGAAGAACGCGAAGCGGCAAAAGCCCGGGCGCGCGTACGCATTTCCCGACGGAACGAAGGCCGAGATCATTCGTGATCCCGACGGGGCGCTTGAGGGAACGGAGTTTCGCCTCCTTAAGTTTGAGCGGCCGATCGACGACGCGTGGCTCGAGAAGAACGGGCACTTGCCGCTTCCGCCCTACATCAGGCGCGAGGACGAACTCGCGGATTCCGATCGCTATCAGACCGTCTACGCGCGGAAGGTCGGCTCGGTCGCCGCGCCGACGGCGGGACTCCACTTTACCGAGGAGACGCTCGCCGCGCTCGATGCGCGCGGTATCGAGCGAACGACGGTCACCTTGCACGTCGGGCTCGGCACGTTCCTTCCCGTTCGCGCCGAGCGAGTGGAGGACCACGTCATGCACGAGGAATCCTATTCTGTTTCGGAAGAGACCGCGGAGAAGGTCTCACGCGCGAAAAGGGAAGGCCGCCCGGTTCTCGCGGTCGGTACGACGAGCATCCGAACGCTTGAGTCCGCATGGGACGAGGCACGGGGTCGGCTCCGCGTCGGGATAGACTCGACGCGCATTTTCATTTATCCGGGATATCGGTTCAAGGTCGTCGATCAGGTCTTCACGAATTTCCATACCCCTGAGTCAACGCTGCTCATGCTCGTGTCCGCGTTCGCTGGCAAGGAAAACATCCTAGCCGCGTATGGCCACGCGGTCGCCGAGCGGTACCGCTTCTTCTCGTACGGGGATTCGATGCTCATCAGGTGAGCTGAGCTCACCCTTAGGTGAGCTCGCGGAGCGATTCCTCTAGCAGGTTGAAGAGGCATTTTCGCTCATACGAGGGCGGGAAGAGGTCCTTCCCGAAGAAAAGCTCCGCCTTATCCATCAGATTGATCATGTCTTTCTCAGAAAGCGGAAGGGTGCGGCCGATTATCAGGTTCTCGAATTCGCGCTTACGGAAGAAGAACCTTCCCGCGTAGGCGACCCTGATGTCTGCGAGGATGTTTTTCTGAAACTTCACGAGAAACGCGAAGCTCGCCGTTTGATCGGTGACGATTCCCTCCTGCCCGAGCCGGCGGTATATCGCGATGTCCCACGATTCGGTCGGGACTCGTATGCGCGAGATGAACTCAGGATCCCTTGGCTGTTCCTTTCCCGTGTTTGAGAAATAGCGCGCCATCGGGATCCACGCGGCGTCGTAGGGCGTCCTGATTTCGAGGCGAGCGTCAAGCGCGAGAAGGGGCGCGAACGCCGAGAGCCGCTGGCCCTTAGCGGATATGTTCCCGCCGATCGTCGCGACCGCGCGGACGCCGGGGTTCGCGATACCCGAGACGCAGTCAAAGAGGACATCGGGAACGTTCTTGCGGCCGAGCTTGAGTATCTCGTCGAGGGTGACGGACGGCCCGAACTCGATATAGCGCTCGGTCTTCGTCATGGTGCAAAGCTCGGGAACGCGCGCGAGGGCAAGGACGTTCGCCGGGAGATGAAGGGCGCGGCCCGTTTGGCGGCGCGCGATCTCGGTGCATCCCGCGACGATCGAAAGACCCGCGATGTTTTTTAGAATGGTCTGGACCTCAGAGACCGTAGACGCGTGATAGACGGTCGTGTATTTATTTAGCATTTGTCCGTTTCCGCCTTAAGGCAATGGCGTTTTTCACGCCCGCGACGAGATCGTCTACGTTCGTGCATCGACACATGTTGCCCGCGAACATCGCCTTGATCTCGTCCTTCGACATGCGAGTCTCGGACGACACGATGGCGTGAGCGATGAAAATCTTGCCCGCGTCGCAGAATCCGCACATTGAGACGCCCGCGTTTGCGAAGCCCTCCATGACATCATGGTACTCGGGCGTTGCGGAGAAATGCTCGAGCGTGACGATGGAGGAATTCCTGATTTGAAAGACCGGCACGATGCATGAAGGGACCGGTTTCCCGTCGAGCAGCACCATGCATGACCCGCATCGTCCGGAAAGGCACCCTTCCTTCGCGGTGAGAAGGTTGAAACGCCTGCGGAGGATATGGACAAGCCGCTCGCCGGGATTTGAGTCGATATACACCATGTTGCCGTTAAGCTCGAAGGGGATAATCATTTTGCCTCCTCCTGGCTTTCGAAGAACTCATAGAGGCTTTCCGCGTCGACCGGAACCTTCGTAATCTGTCGCCCGGTGATCTGCCCAAGGGCCGCCGCGTAGGCCGCGGGAATGAGGTTGAGCGAGATAGAGCCGATGCCCTTGGGATCGCTTTCGGAATCGATGAAGATGACGTCGCTTTCCGGCTGCTCGGAGGGGGAAAGAATTTCGTACTGAACGCTCTGCTTCGGCGCGATCTTACCGTCCTTGATCACGATATGCTCCGCGATCATCTTGGAAAGCGCGATCGGAATGGTTTTCTTGATCGTCGTGAGCGCCGCGTGGCGGTTATAGAGCTTCCCCGCGTCCGTGGCGACCCATATCCCGCGGATGCGGGCGTCGTAGGTGACCGGGTCGAGTTCAAGCTCGCAGGCGACGACCGCGGGCGTTATCGAGACGAAGGGGTACCCTTGCGCCGAGGGCTTCCAGCTTTTCTTCACGGTGATCGGAAGCGGGTGCCTGAAGCGCTGTCGCTGAATCGTCGCGCAGCACTTTTCCACGAGCGGGGCGAGTATGCTTACCTTGCTCGAGAGCGTGTCGGGGCCTGTAGCGGGCATCGTGTCCGTGTTGATTCCGGTGAAGCTGATGAGCGATTCCTCGATTCCGAGCGAGTTTGCCGCGATAGAGGTGATGACTTGCCGCATCGACTCTGAGTTTAACCCGCAGCCGATGCTTACCCGTCCGTCGGTTTCCATGGTGATCTCGACGGAATAGGAAGAGGTTCCCACGCGGGTTCCCGCGAACCCATTGCCCTGGAAGCCGCACACGAGCCCGATCCCTCGCAGGGGACCGTCGCGGTAATCCTTTCTCGCGTGGTTAAGCCGCTCGTAGGCGGAGTATTTCCTGAGATAATCGCTTTTCGCGCAGATCGCGCTGAACAGTTCCGCGAAACGGGCTCCCTTTACCATGTCCGCGTCGATGGGCGCGTCGTGGCCCGCGACGTTCAGGTTCATCATCTTCCACTCGGTCGGCGAGTAGCCGCGTTCCGAGATGACGCGCGCAAGATGCGTCTCGAGTGCGAAAAGGACTTGGCCTTCGCCCCAACCGGAAAGCGCCCCCATCGGCGGGAGGTTCGTCTTGAGCGCGAAGGTTTCGACGCGGTAGGACCGCGCCATATACAGTCCCGTCGCGGCGAGCGTCATGCGGTCGACGATCTCGTCGATGAGCGGGCTGTACGCTCCCGCGTTGATGAGTATGCGGGCGCTTATCGCGTCGATGACGCCGTCGTCGGCGACCACGGTACGATAGCGTATTTGCACGGGAGCGGACTTGACCGAGAAGAGGAAATCCTCTTGCCGCGAGAAGGCGATCTTGACCGGTTTCTTGCAAAGGACTGACGCGAGCGCGGCCTGCGCCGCGAGAAGCGACGGAAACCATACCTTTCCGTCGAGCGATTCGCCTGTCGCGGTCGGCACGACTCGTATCTCGCAAGGGTCAAGGTCGAGTACGGCAGAGACCGTCGAGCGAACGTGAAACGGCCATTGGGTCGCGGTAAAGATCTCGAGTTTGCCGCGCGCGACGTTCACGTTGACCCCGAGGGGCTCCGCGTAATAATGGTCCTGCGGGCCGATCTCGCTCGTGCTCTCGAAGACACGGCCGTCGCACGAGAACGCGGCGTCGGGGTCCCCCGAAAGGAGCACCCGTTTGCCGACGACCTGCGAAGAGGAGAACTGCTCGCCGAACTGGAACGGCTCGAGCGTTTCGGTCTCGATGAGAACCTCGGAAACGAGCTCGAGGACGACGTCAAGGTCCGGTCCGACGATGATGCCGAGCGGCTCACCGTAGTACTGGATCTCGAACGGGGTGAACACCGGGATCGTGGTACCCATCGCGGAAAGGCGATTTTCGCCGGGAATGTCGGTCGCCGAATAAAGATAGTAGCCGTCTGGAAGCGCGGGCGACTTGATGTCGACGAGATGGCCGCGCTGTATCGAAGAGCGTATGAGCACCCCGTAGTATTGATCGGGAAACTCGATATCGCTGAAAAACCGCAGCTCGGGAGTAGGCGTCATTTCCCGTTTCCCTTGTAATGGCGTTTCCCCGTTTCCACGACGACGTCGATGACGCGCCCGACCGTCTCGTCGGTCATGTCGGGCCAGAAGGGAAGGGTAATCGAGGTGTCGTATTTTCGCGCGGCCTCGGGGAAATCATCCCGCGATATGTGGTACCTGTTTTTCATGTAGGTCATCTCGAAATGCGGTATGAAGTGCATGGACGTCCCAAGCCCCTTCGCCTGCAGTTCCTCCGCGAACTCGTCGCGTCCGACGTCGAGGAGCTCGGGGACGATCCTGATGAGGTAGAGGTGCCATGCGTTCCCCGGCCCATCGGGCGGCGTCGTGAGGAAATCATAGCGGGAAAAGGCCTCGGTAAGGCGCCGCGCGATCCGAGAGCGCTTCTCGAAGAACTCGTCGGCTTTCGTAAGCTGCACGCGACCGATCACGGCAAGGAGGTCGGGAAGGTTGCATTTCCAACCCGCATCGGTGACGTCGTATTTCCACGACGCGCCCTTGGCGGTGTAACGGTCCCATATCGTGCGGTTGATCCCGTGCGATCGCATCTTTCGGATGCGGTCGGCGGCATCTGCGTCCTTCACGGTAACCATCCCGCCTTCGCCGGTCGTGATCGTCTTCGTCGCGTAAAAAGAGAAGACCCCGGCGTCGCCGAGGGTTCCCGCGAAACCGTCGGCCGTTCGCGAGGGAAAGCTGTGCGCCGAGTCCTCGATGACGCGCACTCCGTAACGGTCGGCTAAGGTGCGTATCGCGCGCATGTCGCATACGTTGCCCGCGACGTGCACCGGCACGATCGCCTTGATCGAGCGGTCTGCCTTGAGCGCCCGCTCGACGCGTTCGGGGTCAATCGAATAGCTTGCGCGCTCGATGTCGGCGTACGCGACCTCCGCCCCGAGATGGAGCGCGCTCGTCGCGGTCGAGATGAAGGTATAGGGCGTCGTGAGTATCTTCGTCCCCGGCCCTACGCCGAACGCGTCCATGGCGAGCATGAGGCCCGATGAGGCGCTGTTGACCGTGAGGGAATGGGGGCTTCCGGTAAAGCGGGAGAACTCCTCCTCGAAGGCGAGCGCTTCCTTACCGGTCGTGAGCCAACCGGAACGGAGCACGCGAATGACGGCCTCTTCCTCGGCATTGGAGAACGATGGCCTAAAAAAAGGAATAAACGGAATCTCGCTCGCGCTTTCACTCATGCTGTATTTCTCCAAGAGAGGGTATTCGGGATAGGAGCGTCGCGATGAGTCCCGCGCGGTCGCGGTATCTCGCCGCCGCGCCGGGATCGAAGAAGCAATAGGGCTTAAGGCTCTCGACGAAGGGCTTAAGCTCGGCTTCGAGCTCAAGCGGCGCGGACTCGAGCCTGAGTATCTTCGGGTAATCGGTTTTAACCGGACGCTCGCGCGTAGACCACAGGGGCTCGTCAAGGCGCTCGCCGGGTCTTCTCCCGACGATCGCGATCGGTATATCGGCACCGGGCTCATAGCCCATGAACCTGATGAGCTGCTCGGCGACGTCATGGATCCTCACGGGCTCGCCCATGTCGAGGAGATACGACTCGCCGTTAACGCCGACGCCTCCGGTCTTGAGCACGAGGGAGCAAGCCTCGGGGATCGTCATGAAATAGCGCACCATCTCGGGATCGGTGACCGTCACGGGGCCGCCTTTTTTTATCTGGTCGATGAAAAGCGGGAGTATCGAGCCGCGGGAGCCGAGCACGTTTCCGAAACGGACGAACATGTACGAGGCCTTTCGCGCGCCGTTCGCGGAGGCGGCTCGTCGGGAGGCGTCGATGACGAACCGCTCGCAGAGCATCTTGGACGCGCCGTAGATCGAGACGGGATCCACGGCCTTGTCGGTCGATATGAGAACGAACCGCTTTACCCCGGACTCGAGGCACGCGTCGAGGAGGTTGAGCGTGCCGAACACGTTGTTCTCGATGACCGCGACGGGATTCGCCTCCATGAGCGGGACGTGCTTATAGGCGGCCGCGTGAAACACGACGTCGCACTTGAGCTGCCTGATGATGAAGCGCATGTACTCGCGGTCCTTGAGCTCGCCGATGATGGGGACTATCGTCGCCTTCTCGCCGACGCCGCCTTCCTGGAGGAGCCTGAGCTCTCGGTCGATCTGGTAGATGGAGTTCTCTCCGTGGCCGAAAAGGTAGATGCGCTCGGCGCCGCCGGAGAGGAGCTGCCGCGCGAGCTCGCTGCCGATGGAGCCGCCCGCGCCGGTGATGAGCACGCGCTTGCCGCGAAGGTAGGCGAGGCTCTCCTTGAGGCTGATGGCGACCGGGGCGCGCCCGAGGAGGTCCTGCGGGTCGATCTCGCGCGCCTGAACGAGGTGCGCCTTTCCCTCGAGTATCTGCGCGATGTTGGGCAAGAGCCTGATGCGCGAGAAGCCCGCTTCCTTGAGGACGCCGTAGATGTCCTTGAGCGTCTCCGGGCTCGCGCTCGGGATGGCGATGAGCGCCTCGTCCTTTTGGCCGATGCGCACGAGACGGGCTATCTGCTTGATGGGCCCGAGCACGGGAATCCCGTCGATGAGCTTTCCTATCTTACTTGAATCGTCGTCAAGGAACGCGATGACGTTCCCGAAGATTCCCTTCTCGCGGATTTCCCGCGAGAGCATGGTTCCGGCGATGCCTGCGCCGATGATGTATATATTCGTCCCGGAATAATCCCGTGTCATTTCTTTTGGTCCAAAACCTCGAAGGCGAGATCGATGAGAAAAGACTCATCGTAGAGGTCAAGCTTTACCTTGGCGCGTCCCTTTCTCTTATCGACCTTAACGACCCTTCCTTCAAGCCCTTTTAGCGGGCCATCGTGGACGACGATCCGGTCGTTATCATCGAAGTGAACCTTTGATAGTTCCGCGACGTTTCCAAATGCCATAAAATGCTTGAGCGTGGCGAGGTCGCGCCCTTCAAGCGGCTTAGCCGCCTTTGTCTCCGGAAGAAACCGGAAAAAACCCGGAGTGGTCCTCAGGCCCCAAAAAAGCTCGTTTGAAAGGGACTCGGACTCGAGGAAAAGGTATCCTGGGAAAATCGGCTCAAGTTTATGCTTCACGATGCCCGCTTTCTTGATGGGCATATTTCTCCTGAGAAAAAGGAGCCTAATGGGCGATGTAGAGCGCGTTCGGTCGTTCTGGCTGTAGAGTTTTATGAATACCTCTTCGGACCCAGTTTTTACCTGGAGCGCGTAATAGTTCATGTGATGAACAATATCATAGAATTCTCGAAATGAAAATAGCGAACGCTGCCAGCGCGAAAATACTCGAGGCCTTGGGAAAATCCTCCGATATCTTAGGAAGATAGAGAGGGTTTCATGGCGAAATACGGTCTTTACGCGGCGTTCGCGCTCGCCTTACTTGCGGTATCGGGTCTTTCGGCCGAAACGGTCACGATTACGCTCGTTCAGAACGAGAAGGCTCCAAGCATCGCGCTTGAGATGAGCAACGCGATCGAGGACGAGATATTCAGTCATTTCTATGACGCGGGCCACATTGCGTCGAATACCGCGATCCGGTTTGACGGTTCGCGCTTTCACGAGAAAAACTTCGGTGTTAAGGAAGCCGCCTTCGGCTATTCGGACTATCTCGTGGCCGTCAGCGTTCAATACGGTCCCGCTGAAATCACCGATAAAGAAAAAAAGATAACCTACGCCGAGCTCGACTCGATCACCTGGCGGCTCGTTGAGGTAAAAACGGCGAAAACCGTCACGGAAAAAAAGATCGATGCGAAGAAGGTCCCGGTTACCCAGTCTGATCCGTACCTACAGGCGCGGGTTGACGCGGGCATGGCCGCCGACGATGCCTTGAAGGCAATTGCGAAAATCAATGAGGGGGAGAAACGATAAATGAAACGATTCAGTATCCTAATCGCTTGCGTGTTTCTGTGCTTCGCCTATTCCGCCGCTTCCGCCTGGGCTATCTGGGAAGGAAACGCGGGAATCGCCGCGGCCTCGGAATTTCCCGGGAAGGGGATGTACGCGAAAAGCGATATGTTCCCGAAGAATACCGTGGTGCTCATCGAGAACCTCGAAACCGGAATTAAGGTTCGCGCGGTCGTGACTGGCTCATCGGGTATCTCCGGGCTTGTCGCGGTCCTTTCGCCCGAAACGGCGGCCGCGCTCAATATTAGGAGCGGATCGGTAAGCCGCGTTCGCATCTCGATCCCGAGCGTCGTATCCGAGAAGTCCGCGACGGGAGTGGCGGGAACCGAGACGGCGCCGGTAAGCGCGGATCCCGACGTGAATCCCGCGGCGGCCACGGCAGGCGCCGCGCCCATCCCCCTTGAATCGATCGCGAACGCCCAGGAAAATCCCCTGGTACCCCTCGATACCGCGAACGCTGCGGCAACGCCCGAAGCCGGCGCCGCCACGACCTCGAATGCCCCTGCGGCTCCTGAAAAAAGCGCGGCGACTGAATCCGTCGCGGATCAAACCGTTCCCGCAAATGCGGCAGCGGAAAGCGCTGAGCCGGTAGAGTCTGCGGCGCCTGTCGCCGCCGTGGCTCCCGTTACGGTCGCTTCCGATGGGGAAAGCGCAGAGCCTGCCGCCACCGAAAGCGGCGAGGCTCCCGCGAAGGCCGAATCGGAGGCGGTCGCGGAACCAGACGCCCTGGCTCCTGCGGCGGAAAACCAAGTGGCCGCGTCGCCCGCTTTCTATGATGAGCCCGAGCTAGCCGCGACGGAGACTCCTGCCAGTGGCGAGGAAGCGCTTCCGATCGAATCCGATTCCGTCGCGCTCGTCCCGACGGAGCCCAATCCCCCCGCGCGAAGCGAGGGCCTTGACGCCGCTGCAGTCGCCGCGGGATCGGCTCCAGTTGCCGCGCCGGTAATGGCAACGGCAACCACGGCTCCAACGTCAGCGGCTCCCGTCGCTTCGACCTCCGATGCCGCCTCTAGCGGCGCGCTCGCTGCCCTTCCGTGCGTTACGTCGCTCGCCAAGGGAAGTTATTACGTGCAGATCGCGAGCTACTCGGACCCCGTACGCGCGAAAAAAGTCGTCGACGGCTATGCGGCAAAGTATCCGATCATCGTTGAACAGGGATCAACCGCTCGAGGTTCCGTCCTCAAGGTATGCGTTGGCCCGGTGAAAAAGGACGAGTATGGCGCGATCCTTGAGCGGTTCAAGTCTCTTGGGTTTAAGGACGCATTCGTAAGAAAAGGGGAGTAACCGATGGATTATCTCGGCGGAATAAAGACCCTGGCCGAACGATCCACCCTTTTCGCCGGACGGGATCTCCGCATCGTAATGATCGCGAACCCCGTCGCGGGCGGTTTTACCATTAAAAAACGCGCAGCGCAGAATCGGCAATACCTTGAGCGTGCCCTAAAGGCCGTCGAGGGTAAGCCGATTCTCGTCCGCAGCGCGAGCGCGGTGCTCTACGAAACGAAAAGCGCGGAGCACGCCGGCGTTTTAGCGCGTGAGGTATTCTCGGCTGCCATCGCCGACGAGGAGCCTGACGCGCTTTATCTCGTCATCATCGCCGGGGGCGACGGCACGAGCCTTGACGTGCAAACCGAATATGCCCAGACCTGCGTGCTCCGAAAGGAAACGCGGCTTTCGGAAAAGGTGTGCCTCCTCAGGCTCCCATTCGGGACGGGCAATGACGGCTCTGACGGAAGAACGCTCGACGAGTCGCTCGCGCTCTTAACCGACCAGGCGCATTTTGAAAAGCAATGCGCGGTACGCGTGTATCCCGCCCAGGGACGAGAGAACGCGCAATGGTTCGCGTTCAATATCGCGAGCGTCGGCGTCGACGCGTTTATCACGGACATGACCAATAGGATGAAGCGTTTTTTTCCCGGTGATTTCTACAAGGTATGCGTCGATATTGCCTGCCTTTTCTACGCGATGTACTATACGATCGGAAAGATGACCGTCGTGATGACAAAGCGGGACGGCATTCACGTCCTGAACCAAAGCGGGCGATTCCTTCTCATGCTCATGGGAGCGTCAGGTTATCGAACCTACGGCTCGAATCAAAAAATACTCCCCGACGAAAACAATGTCTGCGGCGTGCGCGAAATGTCCCTTGGGAGAAAACTTTCGCTCAGGAGCGGATTTAAGAGCGGGAAGCACGCTCAGTATCCCGAGACAATCCTGTGCAAAGCGGAAAAGATGGTGATCTACTACGGTGAGCGCATACTCCTTCAGCTCGACGGCGAGGCAAATCTCCTGTATCCCGCCGATTTTCCGATTACGATGGAATTGACCGATCCCTTCATCCTCGTGATAAAGCCCGGCGCATAAAAAAGGTTCGCCTAAAAAAAACTAGGCCCTGGGAAGCGTCTGCATTCCAGGGCCTTGTCATATACGTCGCGATGGCGGAGCGCCTGTCGGCGCGGTTACGCCCCGTGGCAGTGCTTATACTTCTTGCCGCTTCCGCAGGGACAGGGGTCGTTACGCCCTACCTTGGG
>Ga0116170_10002571_pt1 | contig 17378 bp, 11 predicted proteins | sample AD_JPNHW1_MetaG_FD_89797 | JGI IMG/M metagenome (GOLD analysis project Ga0116170, IMG submission 89797) | Active sludge microbial communities of municipal wastewater-treating anaerobic digesters from Japan - AD_JPNHW1_MetaG | ecosystem: Engineered > Bioreactor > Anaerobic > Digestate | place...
CCCCGGGGATGGGAAGATAACTGATTGTTTATGAGAATTAACCTCCTGATCGCAGTCCTGCTCGGATTTTCAGGATTGCTTCCGGCCCAGCCCGGTATGAGAGAACCCCGGAAGGATGAGGGGACTAAAAGAGAATTTTACACACTATCGGGCTTCAGGCACGGAGTAAGCTTTTTCCCGAAGATACAATTCAGGGAAGTTCAGTATGAAGCAGGTGATTCACTTACATTCGACAGATACCACAGTCAGGATGTAATTTATTCATGGCTCGAAAGATGGGAAAAGGAATATCCCGGTCTTGTCGATCGTTATGAGGTAGGGCTTAGCTTTGAGGGGCGACCGGTATATCAGATTACAATTACTAACAAATCGACAGGAAAGGATACCGACAAACCTGCCGCATTCTTTGAAGGCGGACGTCACAGCGGTGAGGTGACCGGATCGGAATGCGTGATGTGGATGGCGCAGTATCTTCTTTCAAATTATGGAAAGGATCCTGAAATAACCCGTCTTATCGATACAAGGGCCATTTACATGAAACCTGTTAATAACCCCGACGGTCATAACCTTTACCTTAATACCCTTCAGGCCAACAGGAGCACAGTGAGACCCGAAGATAACGACGGCGACGGCCTTCTTGATGAGGATGCCCCTGAAGATATTGACGGCGACGGAATGATTCTGACCATGCGCTGGAAAGATGAAAAGAAGGGTAACCTCATACCCGATCCCAGGGATTCGACAGGAAGGATAATGAAAAGAGTTCCTTCCGGCAAGGGAATTTATCTTTCTGCCACTGAGGGCATCGACAACGATGGTGACGGGCGGCTTAATGAAGATGGTATCGGCGGCCTCGATCTTCACAGGAATTATCCCGAAAACTGGAGACCCGCTGAGGAAATGACAGGACGGGGCTTCACCCAGGGAGGCGCCGGCGAATATCCTCTCAGCGAAACAGAAACGAGGGCGGTTGTGGATTTTCTTCTGACACATCCGAATATTTATGTTGTCAATTCGATGGATACGAGTGTCCCGATGCATCTGCGTCCGCCTTCAACATCCCCTTCCTCAGAAAGGATGTATCCTGAAGACCTTGCCTGGTATAAGACATTTGATGCAATAGGGAAAAAACTGACAGGTTACGAAAAAGCCGGCGACGTTTATGATGATTACGGCAGCGGCAGCCCGCTGTTTGGCCATGGACCCGACTTCGGCTACTGGTATTACGGTGCAATATGGTACGGCGATGAGATCTGGAACGGCGCCAGGTACAAGGATTTTAACAATGATGGCGAGACCGATCAGCTCGACATGCTGATATGGGACGACACTGAAAATAAGGGGGAGGGATTCATCGAGTGGAAGCCGGCCATACATCCGGTTTACGGCAACGTGGAAACAGGCGGGTTCATAACCAAATTCTTTTCCCAGAATCCTCCTGCCCGCCATCTCGAACCATGGATACGCAATGAAGGACTTTTCAATATTGAGATGGTAAAATATCTTCCCGGACTGGAATGGGGAGATATAGAGGCAAAAAAGATAAAGGCATATAAGGCCGATTCGGCCGACTATCAGCTAAAGATAGGAGTAAGGAACACCGGGAAACTGCCAACTGCACTTAAGCAGGCTTACCTTGTCAAGATTGTAAGGGCCGACAGGCTCGAGCTCGAATTCGATACTTCGGCAACAGCCGCGGGCTTACCCGGTTACAGGGTTATTGAGGAGAAGAAAAAGACTCCTCCGCGAACCGGAAGGGGAATGTTCGGAGATAACGACATATCCGGAAATCAAAGGATTTTTTCAAAGGATATACCCTTTACTGCAGGCGGTTCCCTCACGGAGGCTATTATTACGATCAGGCTGTACAACAGGCAGGAACTTAAGGGAAAAGCATCAATGTACTCGACCCGGGGTGGTGTCCTCAAAAACAGGGAGTTTGTTGTTAAATAGTTCACAATCAGGAAAAACAATTATCATAACCCATCACAAATAATAGTTGATTAAAATGGAAAAATACAGAGTAAGAGATATTCCAAGGAGAAAATTCCTGGAAATGAGTCTGAAAGGAGGCCTGCTCGTTGCGGCAACGCCGACGCTCCTTTCTCAGCTTGTCTCCTGCAGGAGCGGGGCAGTACCCTCGTCACAGCTCGATATGGACAAGGAGACGCTGGCAAAAGTGATTGCCAAAGCCCTTGAAAAAGGAGGCGATTTCGCAGATGTCTACCTCGAGAACCGTGTTTCGCGCCAGATAATCATGGAGGAATCGGTGTTCAAAAGCGGATTGTATGGGATAAGCCAGGGCGCGGGGGTAAGGGTTATCTCAGGAAACAAAACTGGTTATGCATATACCGATGAGATTACCGAAGAAAAGCTTTTAAGGGCTGCTGAAGTAGCATCGTATGTTGCAACAAACGGAACCATGACCACTCCGGAGGGCATCTCTGTAAGTTCCAGACCATCGTATATAACTGTTGCACAGCCTCTTGGTGAAATAGCCGATGAGAAGAGGATTGAAGTGATCCGTCGTGCCGACCAGGCGGCAAAGGATTATGATAAAAGGATAAAAATGGCCCTTGTTGATTATTACGACGAAGTCAGGAGCAGGGTGATAGCCAACAGTGAGGGAGTATATCTCAGGGATGAGCTTCCCCTGCTGTTTTTCATTGTTCAGGCAATGAGCGACGACGGGCAGGCAAGACATATGTCGCGCGAAAGGCTCAGTATGCATTCGGGTTTTGAGATTTTCGATGCGGTGACCCCCGAGACTGTAGCAAGGAACGCTGCCAGGGAAGCAATAGCGATGCTTGGCGCGGAAGAAGCTCCGGCAGGGATAATGGATGTGGTGATGCAGAACGGATGGGGCGGGGTCCTCGTTCATGAGGCCGTTGGCCATCCCCTGGAAGCCGACAATATAGCAAGGGGAATAGGGGCATTTACAGGTAAAATGGGTCAAAAGGTGGCTGCAGAATGTTTCACAATGGTCGACGACGGCACTTTACCCAATTTCAGGGGGACGATAAATTTCGATGATGAGGGCACCGAAGTAAAAAGGAATGTGCTTATCGAGAACGGTGTGCTCAAGGGATTCATGACAGATGTCCTCAGCGCGAAACAACTTTCAATGGCACGCACGGGTAACGGCCGGAGGGAATCGTTCAGGTATATACCCATTCCGAGAATGACAAATACATTTATCGACACAGGTAAAGACGTTCCTGCCGATATTCTGGCCTCAACGAAAAAGGGCATTTATGTCCAGAGTCTGAGCGGAGGCAGCGTAAATCCTGTGACAGGAGTCTTCAACTTCACCTGCCGCGAGGCATATCTTATTGAGAACGGCAAGCTTACAACACCGATAAAAGGAGCAACGCTTATCGGTTCGTGCATGGACGTCATTTCAAATATAGATGCCGTTGGCAACGACCTCGATTTCGGACCCGGTATCTGCGGAAAGGGACAATCGGCAGAGGTAACGGCAGGTATGCCTACTGTAAGGATCAGGGGAATAAATGTGGGAGGAAGCAAAGCATAAACAAACGACAAAAGAAATTAAAATGAACTATACAGACTTAACCGAAAAACTTGTCAGGAAATGTCTGACCCTTGGCGCTGATGCAGCCGAGGTCTATCTTGAAACCAGCAGAAACATGTCGGTGAATGTTTTGAACAGGGAGATTGAAACAATAGAGGAAGCCTCTTCACAGGGTGCCGGATTCCGCGTCTTCACCGGAGGGAAAATGGGCTTCAGCCATTGCAATGATTTCAGCGACAGGTCGCTTGAGGATACCATATCGAGGGCTGTCGCCTTTGCAAAGCTGACTACTCCCGATGAAAACAATGTATTGCCTGACGACAAAGACATAACTGCCGTTGCCGATTTGTACGATCCTGCCATTCAGGGAGTACCGATGGATAAGAAAATAAAGATGGCCCTCGAGCTCGAAAGCCTTGCAATGAGCGCCCCCGGTATTACAAAAAGCTCAGGGGCAGGTTACAGCGAGGGCGAAGCCGAAGTGTTTATAGGCAATTCCAATGGCATAATCAAAAGTTATAAGTCGTCGGGATGCTCCCTCGGAGTGTCGGTTGTGGCTGAGAAAGGAGAACAGAAAAATACGGGTGATGAGTACTGTTCAAGGGTATTTTTCTCAGATCTTCTTTCCCTCGACCTTATAGCAGCAACCGCTTCGGCAAAAGCGGTTGAACTCCTCGATCCTGTTATGATCGGGACACAGCGGGCTGCTGTTATCTTCGACCCTGAAGTTGTAAGATCGCTCTTTGGAGGTGTTATTTCTGCGCTGAATGGTGAAAGGATTTTACAGGGCGCAAGTTTCCTTAAGGATTTTTTGAACCGTCAGTTCGCCTCATCACTTATTACAATTATTGACGACCCCACACTTGCAAGGAGCACCGGTAGCGCACCGTTCGACGGGGAGGGCGTTCCGACACGCAAACTTGTTCTCGTAGAGAACGGAATTGTAAAAAACTTCATTTACAACTCGAAAGCAGCAAAAAGAGCCGGTACTCAGAGCACCGGAAGCGCATCAAGGGGTGGTTTCACATCTCTTCCGGGGATAGGTACCCATAAGACCTATATTCAGCCGGGAAACTCCACGCCTCAGGAGATTATCAGAGGAACAAAGAAGGGTCTTTTGCTTAAGGAAGTTACAGGTTACGGGGTTGACCCGGTAAGCGGTAACTTCAGCGGAGGAGCAAGCGGGTTGTGGATTGAAAACGGCGAAACAGCCCATCCCGTAAAGGGAGTAACGATAGCCGGAAAGGCATCCGACATCTTCAACGCCATCGACATGACTGGCAACGACACTGATATGAACAGGCCATTTGCAGCGCCTACAATACGTGTGGCCGAAATGATGATAGGCGGCAAATAAACTTTTTTCAATTCACTAAAATGTTATATTTTAGGGGTCTTAAAATTTCAAAAAATGGTATCAAATAAAAAGCAGAAGAGCATGGCAAACATTAATACAAAGAAAGGAGTTATCGCAATCCTGACCGGAGGTGGCGATGTTCCGGGCCTTAATCCGGCTATCAGGGCTGTGACTATCAGGGCAAACAGGGAAGGATTCCAGGTTATCGGTCTACGCAGGGGATGGGCAGGTGTTACAGAGATCATCAGGGACGCCAAGGCAGACAACAGCTATAACTATCAGCTCCTTACCGATGATATAGTGAACAGGGCAGGACGTACCGGAGGTACTTTTCTTCATACTTCAAGGACAAGGCCAAGCCATATGGCAAAAAAGGATGTTCCCGATCATCTGAAGGATATTTACAATGCCGATTATAACGACCTTACACCCGAAGTAATTAAAAACCTTGAATGGCTTGGCGTCGATTACCTGATTCCGATAGGCGGTGATGATACCCTCAGCTATGGAGTACATCTCTACAAACAGGGAGTAAAGGTAATAGCCATACCGAAAACAATGGACAACGACGTTCCGGGTACAGATTATTGCATCGGCTTCAGCACATGCGTCTCACGAACAATCCAGATGATAAATACCCTCAGAACATCAGCAGGCTCACATGAAAGGCTTATGGTCCTTGAGGTATTCGGAAGATATGCAGGCTTCACCGCAATGCTTCCCACAATGGCAGGCGCCGCTAACAGATGCGTTATTCCTGAATATGAATTTGATATTGAAAGACTTGCCGAGCTTCTTATTGAGGACCGGAACCACAATCCCAGTAAATATTCGATAGTCCTTGTTTCTGAAGGAGCAATGTTCAAGGGAGGAGAAATGATATTCTCAGGAAGTGAAAAGGATGCCTACGGACATGCAAAGCTTGGAGGGATTGGCGACCTGGTCTCCGAAAGGCTTAAGGACCTTTCTCCTAACTACAACAACGGCAAGACTATCAATGTTATAAACCAGAAGCTCGGCTATATGGTCCGCGGCGGCGACCCCGATGCCCTCGATTCAATTGTTCCGATGGCTTACGGTAACCTTGCTCTTGACCTTATTCTCAAGGGAATGCATGGAAGGATAGTAGTCCTTAAGAACGGAAGATATGATAATTTGCCGATAGATGTCGTAACATCATCCAAAAAGATCGTGAAGGTATCAGAACATTACAATACCGACAGGTTAAGGCCATATTATCACAGCTTCGAGATGAAGCCCTTCCTTCTGATGGCATCGGATAACTAAAAGATACTGATTGTATTGTTAATTGTTTAACAATACCATAAAAGAGACTGTATCATAAATCCTTTGCGTCCTTTGTGATAACCTTCGTGCTTCTTTGTGGTAAAAAATTCTTAACCACAAAGGACCACAAAGGACATCACAAAGGACTCGAAGAAGGGATAACCAGATAATATTCAGATGATGCAGTCTCTTTCTTTTTAGAAAGTTCTGCAGAATTTTTTAATTATTTCACCGGAAATCCTCACCTTCTTGGAAAAGGGAACCATCATCAAATCTGTAGGAAGCCGGTACAGGGTGCTCATCGCCTCCGGAGATACAATTGATTGCGTGCTGAGAGGCAGGCTGCGGGTGCATGGCGTGCAAACCACAAATCCTGTTGCAGTAGGCGACATTGTGATGATTGAAATTGAAAAAGACGGCACTACTGGTATAATAAGCGAAGTTCTCGACAGGAAAAACTATATCCTCCGCAAAGCCTCAAACCTTTCAAAACAATCCCAGATAATTGCAGCTAACCTCGACCAGGCGATTCTGATGGTGACAATTATCCTGCCACAGACACCTGTTGAGTTCATCGACAGATTTCTGGCTACTGCTGAAGCTTACAGGATCCCGGCCGGGATAATCTTCAACAAGACAGATCTATACGGCGAAGAAGAATCAGAAAAAATGGAAAACCTGATCTCGATGTATTCTGCAATAGGTTACAGGTGCTTCCGGTTATCACTGAATGATGGTGATGGCCTTGATGAGATAAAATCGTTCCTGAAGGATAAGATCAGCCTTATCTCGGGAAACTCAGGGGTAGGGAAAACAACACTGCTGAATACAATCGATCCATCACTCAATCTCAAAACTGCTGAGATATCCGATTATCACAAACAGGGCAAACATATTACGACCTTCCCCGAAATGCACAGGATGCCATTCGGCGGGTTTGTGATCGATACCCCCGGTATCAGGGGTTTTGGCCTTGTCGGAATGGAAAGGAATGAGATATACCATTTCTTTCCCGAAATATTCAGGAAAGCCGAAAAATGCAGATTCTATAACTGCCTTCATCTTGATGAACCCGGATGCGCGGTGAGGGATGCAGTTGACAAAAACGAAATAAATCCCCTTAGATACAGAAGCTATTTAAGTATTTTAAATGATGAAAATACTAAATACAGGTGAAGTTGAGTTAAATAGCTATATGTTTGTATACTTTGCCTGGTAATAGCTTTCATAACATTAAAAAAGTCTCTCTTTATATAATCATGGCCCTGGCCCTGATTATATCCGTCAGCTTTTTCAGCTATAAAAGTATTTATAACCGTCAGCTTGAATATCTATCATACAGCCTTGATAATCAGATTAGAAGAGCAGGGGTAATGATCGACGAAACTGACAGGGGCTTTACAAATGACCTTCAACAGATTATAGTTTCCGAAAATGTGAGTCAGTTCATAAGCGAGGCTGGTCAGCGTGCAAGGACCATCGACAGGATGAAACTGTTCTTTTCAAAATATGAAAACCTTGTCACGGGAATAAGGATCTATGACGACAAAAGAAATGAATTCACTCTTAAGAAAGATGAGACAGGGAACAATTGGCTCGAACAGCTTTTCGTGCTGCATGTACAGGGTGAGATTGTTCCATATGATACGCTTTTACTTCAGAACCGGACCTGTGAATATTATATTCCATTAAAGGCCAATGATATCCTTGTCGGTAATATTGTTGTAACTCTCGATTATCAGAAATACTTCACCAGGCTTTTTGCATCCTTCAATCTGGAGGATTACCAATGGCAATGGGTACTCGATGAAGAGGGAGAGATAATATTCAGCAACAATAAGGAGAGCCTCCGGTATTCGCAGCTTCAAAAGATTAAAGGAAGGCTTGGGAAAGGGACTGCGGGCAGTCTTATTCATTCAGCAGCAGGAAACAGTAAAACCCGTGAATTATTGTCCTCATATTATTCTACAGGGCTGCTTCAGAGGAAATTCAACATAGTTTTTTCCTCGCCCGTAGGTGAATTCAGGGCATTTTTAATCCGGAATTCGCTCATTACAGGAATTGTTTCGGTAATTGCACTTTTGTTTGTTGCGGGTCTGCTTTACAAAATCATCACAAGATTGGTATTTGAGGCTGATAAGTTGATTACTTCGAGGGAGAAGTACCTCAGGGTTCAGGAGGAAATGCCTGTAGGTATTGTGATTTACAATAACAGGAGAGAGGTGCTGAAGGCAAACCTTAAGGCAGCTGAACAATATTCTTTCACCGACGGGAAGGCAATGGAAGGAACCCTTTTACCCGAACCTGAAATTACTGATGAAAACAATTATTTTATACAGCACTTGGGAGGAAATTTCACTCCCGATCAGTTTGTCATAATCAGGAAGGATGATGAGGAAATGATCCTTTTCCGTACAAAAATGCCAATAATATACAAGGATCAGGATTCCACAATGGAGGTACTTGTGGATGTCACAAGCCTCGAGGCGGCAAGGAAACAGGAAGCTAGTGCAAGCACTGCCAAATCAGAATTCCTTGCCAGGATGAGTTATGAGCTCAGGACACCCCTGAACGGGATCATTGGCATGGCCGATATTCTTGAAAAACAAGATCTTTCAGATGAAAGCGCAGCGATCCTCAAGCTACTTCGTCGTTCAGCCGAAGTGCTTCTGGGAATTATTAACGACATTCTCGATTTCTCCAAAATAGAATCGGGTAAGATGATACTTGATGAAATACCTTTCAGCCTTAGGGAGGAGGTAGTGTACTGCTATGATCTTGCAAGGACAAACACCGATGGCACTCAGATTGACCTTTCGGTCGGCATCGATGATAATATCCCCGACAAGGTTATCGGCGATCCATACAGGATAAGACAGATACTAACAAATTTCCTTAACAGTTCGATAGCAAATACCAGACAGGGAAAAATAATGCTGAAATGCAGCCTTATGGAAAACACTGATGGTAAGATCAGACTATCGTTCGTTATAGCCGACACCGGCAAGGCCTTCGATCGTACTGCCCTGGGAAAAATGTTCGGAAACCATGTAAGCATGGCGTCGAAAACCGCAAGGGAGAATGATGAATCGGGCTTCGGGCTCGTCCTCGCCCGGCAGCTTATTGAACTGATGGGAGGCAATTTTAATGTCGTGAGCCCGTCGGGACTCAATGGAGAAACCGGGACAAAAATTGAATTCACTATCAATATCTGGTCGAACGAAAAACCTCAAAAGTCGCTGAATAACGATTCGCTCAATTCGTTCGGACATATAAGGACACTTGTTATTACAGGTTCGCAGAACAGGGATGAGGAAATCCTTGGAACCATCCATAAGCTTGGACTGGCGATGACTGTCACCACATTCCAGAAATCCACAGTCGGTCAGATAAAGACAAGCCTTACAATCCCGGGTAAAAATTATCATATGATAGTGATCCTTGATGATGATGAGTTCAACGGGTTTGATGCTGCAGGACAGATCCATGAGCACAATCTGTCGGATCATTTCATAATAATCATGATCAGTTCCAACGACATCAGGGGCAACCTCGTAAAATGCTCATCATTCGGCGTTGACCATTATATTGTAAAGCCATACAACATAAAGGAACTCTATGGGATTGTTAAAAGCAGCTTCCCCAATGTCGACAGCGGCGTAATATCAAATGAAAGAGACAGGGTAGCCAAAGATCTCAGGATACTTGTTGTTGAGGACAATAAAATGAACCAGAAGGTAATAGGAACCATGCTGAAGAGTCTTGGCTATTCATTTGATTTCGCCGACGATGGTTTTGCAGGGCTTATACAGGCAAAAACAAGACGGTATGATGTCATCTTCATGGATCTTATTATGCCGCAGATGGATGGTTTTGAAGCAGCCCGCAGGATCCTGGAATATGACGGCACTCTCCTCATTGTAGCTTTTACGGCCGACAACCTTCCTGAAACAAAACGAAAGGCCGAACTTTCGGGGATAAAAGAATTCATCTCCAAACCTGTAAGGGTAGAGGACCTTAAGAAATTCTTCTCAAGGCATTTCTTCAGCAATTAACTTCCGCGATTTTCTTAATTTTGCTGCGCCGGTTCAGGAAATTTTCCGGCCGATTATGACAGATCAGGTAACAACACGTACCGATATCAATACTTTCCTCAGGCTGGCTGAAACTTATCCTGTAGCTGATGTCCGTTCCCCTTCCGAATACAGTTATGGGCATATTCCCGGAGCCTTCAATATCCCATTGTTTGATGATAAGGAAAGGGAAGAAGTTGGAACCAGATACAAACAAAAGGGTAGGACGGATGCAATTTTAAGGGGACTGGAATTAACAGGTCCGGCAATGCACCGCAAGCTTGAACAGGCGCTGAAGATTGCTGCCGGCGGCAGGCTGCTTGTCCATTGCTGGAGGGGAGGAATGAGATCGGAAGCCATGGCCTGGCTGTTTTCACTGGGAGGCATTGAAACGATATTGCTCGAAGGAGGATACAAGTCGTACAGGCATCTTGTCCTTGAACGTCTGTCGGAAAACAGGAAGATGATTGTCCTGGGAGGCCTTACCGGCAGCGGAAAGACTCATATACTGAAATACCTGGGAGAAAATGGCTTACAGGTAATTGACCTTGAAGGCCTTGCAAATCACAAGGGGTCGGCGTTCGGATCGCTGGGCCAGGCTCCCCAGCCTTCGTCGGAACATTTTGCAAACATCCTGTACAGCCGGTGGAAGGACCTTGATCCCGGCCTGCCTGTCTGGCTCGAGGATGAAAGCCGTAATATAGGCTCTGTATTCATGCCCGACGGCTTCTATACCAATATGCAGCTTAACCCGGCCATAGTCCTCCTGATGGATATTAAAACCCGTCTTCCGAGGCTGATTGAGGAATACTCATGCTATGGGAAAGATGAGCTGGAAGCTTCGGTTATGAGGATCAGCAGGCGGCTTGGAGGCGACAGGTCACAGGCGGCAATCGATGCAATCCGGAAAGGCGATTTTGCCGAAGCAATTGAAATAACGCTTCAGTATTATGACAAGGCCTATCTTTATGGCCTTAAGAGAAAGCAGACACAGGAAGTTGTATATATTGAAACAGATTCCGATGACATTGAAACAAATGCACAGAAAGTCGTTGAGGCTGTGGAAAAGCTGAAAGTGGTTTAATTCTTAAGCCTGTTTCTTTTCAGTTGCTGTCGCTGCTGAATTCAGATTCAATCCATTTATATACCTTGTCTGATCGCCTCAGAACAACCGGGACTTTAACCGAGCAAAATTCCCCTTTAAGGGCTTTTTCAGCCACTTTAAGGTCGACCCTGATCTCATCGGCTGAATATTCGAGAACTCCCGTCGTAGGGCCTGTAATCAGCAGTTTTTCCCCTTTTTCAAGATCCCCGTTTTCGAGCTTTATCTCGGCAACATTAAGCTTTGCGAAGAAGTTGGTTATTTTACCAAGGTACACCTTCTTCCTGGTAGCCCTCGAGCCATACCTGTCGTTCCATTCCCCAAGCTTCTGCCCGAGATAGTACCCGTCCCAGAAGCCGCGGTTAAATACTGTTGAGAGCCTCTTTCTCCATTCTGCAATTTTTTCCTCATCATATGTTCCGTCGAGGACTGCCCTGACGGCTTCATCATAGCATGAGGAAACCGTCTTCACATATTCAGGCGATCTGGCGCGGCCCTCGATTTTGAGTACCGAAACACCGGCATCCAGCATTTTATCGATGAAACCTATTGTACAGAGATCCCTGGGCGACATGATATATTCATTGTCGATCTCAAGTTCGTAACCCGATTCCTTTTCGGTTACTATATAGGCTTTGCGGCAGGTCTGGTAACATTTCCCCCTGTTTGCCGACTTGTTGTTCTCATGAAGGCTCAGATAGCATTTCCCCGATGTAGCCATACACAGGGCTCCATGTACGAACATTTCAAGTCTTACGGGTTTCCCCCCGGGTCCCAGAATATTTTCTGCTGCAATCCTTTCAGAGATTTGTTTAACCTGGCCGAGGTTGAGCTCCCGGGCCAGTACCGCAACGTCGGCCCATTGTGAATAGAACTTAAGCGCCTCCGTATTTGTAATATTCAGCTGTGTTGAAAGATGAACTTCAATCCCGGCGCGGAAAGCATAGTTGATAACCGAGAGATCGGAAGCGATGACGGCTGATATTCCGCTTTCAACGGCAGCACCGATGATGCGGTGCATCTGTTCGATCTCATTGTCGAAAACCACCACATTGACAGTCAGGTAGCTTTTTACATTGTTTTCCCTGCATATTGATGCAATTTCGCGAAGATCGGCAATGGTGAAATTAATTGATGAAGCAGCCCTCATATTGAGATCCTCAGCGCCGAAATATACTGAATCGGCGCCTCCCTGAATGGCTGCCCTCAATGCCTCATACGACCCTGCCGGGGCCATTATCTCTATATCATTCCGGTTCATCCGGCTGTTGGTTTTTTAAAGGAACAAAGATATAACACGATTGTTTCAGTCGATGCTGTTCTTCATGATTATCCTGATGCATGTTCCCCTGCCTATTTCGGACGATTTGACGAATATCCTGCCATGGTGATATTCTTCTATTATTCTTTTTGCAAGCGACAAACCGAGTCCCCAGCCTCTTTTCTTTGTGGTATAGCCGGGATAGAATATTTTCTTCCAGGCCGATTTCGGAAGACCTTTACCTGTGTCGTAAACATCTATAATGGCATGTTTGCCGTCCTTCTCGACCCTTATCGTAAGGGAACCGTCACCCTCCATGGCGTCAATAGCATTTTTGCATACATTTTCTATCACCCATTCAAAAAGCGAGGGATTGATGGGTATGTTTATTACTTCATCGGGTGAAAATGGCAGGACGAAAAGTATTTTTGAAGAAGATCGTGTCTTAAGATAATTTACAGAATTCTGGATAAGGCTGATTATGTTTTCCTGTGAAAGCGAAGGTTTCGATCCTATGCCCGAAAATCTTTCGGTGACCTTTTCAAGCCTTTTTACATCAAGGGCCAGCTCCTTTAAGACAGGGATATCGGGATAGTTGTTCTGGAGTATCTCTATCCAGCCCGTCATCGAAGTTGTGGGTGTGCCAAGCTGGTGTGCAGTCTCTTTCGACATCCCCACCCATACCCGGTTCTGTTCGGCTTTTCTTGAAGAACTAAGGGCCAGATATGATGCCAGAATGAAGAGTATTATGAATCCGAGCTGTATAAAAGGATAAAAGATGAGCTTGCTGAGGATAATGCTGTCCTTATAGTAGATCCTGTTTGTGGTCCCGTTTCCAAGTTCGATGATTATTGGTTCATTTGATCCTTTGATTTTTTCGAGGCGGTCGCTTATATAACCGGGATCATCCGACGAACCCTGCCCCAGATTCCTTGCACCGATAATATTGTCGTGTCCGTCGGTAAGAATTACAGGTACGGTGCTGTTATTTTCGATTATCGATGCCAGGAAATCGAGATTTTGTGTTGAATCGGCTGAATTGATGAGTCGTGTTGCCTCAGCCCACATCTCTACTTTTTTTCGCTCCTCGGCTTTAAGGCTGCGGACAAGAAACTGTGTGTAAATCAGCGAACCGACGCCGATCAGTATGGCAAAAAAGAATAAAAAGATCTGCCAGTTGCTTCTGTTACGGAATATATTCAAGACTTATAAGTTTAGAGTGAAAAAGTACTAATTCTTTTTAAATAGCCTGTCGAAAAATGTCTCTTTTCTTTCTTCTTCAGGTTCTTTCTTTATTGCAGTTGTATCTGACGATCCGTCCCACTTGATCCTGAACCGGGGCTTTGTTCCCTGCTTCTTTGCATTTTCAGAACCCTTGTCATACAACCCGTATTCTTCATTAAATATTGTTTTCAGATTCTCCTTTTCTTTTTTGATGTTTTGCTTTATCTCGTTTCCCTGTGCCTTCATATCGTAGCTTACATCGACTTTATCTCCCTTTCCTTTAAGCAGAAGGTAGATCGAAGTCCTCCCAAGGCCATCATCCTCAACCTCTCCAAACTCTTCGGCGCGAACCCTGGTCTTTCGCGCTTTCTTGCTGAGTATCTCCGAAAGGAGCATTTTTACATGATATTCATAATCATTGTCAAAACTATGTTTCCCGTTAACGGAAAGATCGACTGCCGACGATTTTATATCCATCTGCGGGATATAAAATACATTGCTCCTAATGAAGAAGTCGTTTTCGAGCTTTTCAAATTTAATGTTTTCGAGTTCCGAAAGGGAAATGAATTTCGAAAGGGCCTTTACAGGATCAAAATTAATAAGCGATCCGTTCGAGATACTGTATTTCCCTTCTGCGGTTATTGACCTGACATCGGGGTTAAGAAGCGAGTCGGCAGGCAGTAGCAGGGTTATTGTTCCTGATAGAGATCCGGCAAGGTTTTCTGCCTTGAGGAAGTTCTGTCCGAAATTATTGAAGGTAGTGAATGCCTCATTAACATCGACTCCGGTAATCGAAAAACTTCCCCTGCCCATAAAGGATTTATTACGATTCTGAACAATAATGCCATTCCCTGATATCTTCCCTTTCTGCGAGCTCAGGTTAACATTCCGTAAATTGAGCATTCCGGGGCTGATGCTTAATGAACCGCTTACATCTCCTGCCCTGAACGTCTTATAGTCAATTGTATCAATCCTGTAATTAAGATCAATCCTAACATCATCAGGGAATTTAATTGCTTTCTTATTTCCAGATGCGGCATCTCCGGCTTCTTTATCTCCGGAGGCATTCATAAAACTCTCGGGCCTGAAACATGAGGCAGTGACATTTGCAGTACCGGTAAGGTCTACCTGGCTTCCGGTGAGCCAGCCGGGGAAATTATTGATATTTCCGGAAAGGACTACCCTGTGTCCGTTCAGTAAAAAGCTGAGATTATCCGATGATGTTGATTCTCCTGTAATGACTGCTTTCCCGTTGGCGTTGGTTATATCAATCTTCCTGTTATCGATCGTGAACGCCGCAGAATTGAAAACGACTTCCGAACTGGAATTAAGTGTAAAAAGATCCCTGAGGGCAAATGTCTTTTTAATTGAAGGAGAGCCTGAGAACTTCAGGTTGAGGTCGACTGATCCTGATGCCCTGCTTACGTTTTTCAGATCAAGGAAATCTCTCAGCTCGGAAAGAAGAAGCCTTCCCCTGAATAAAAGTTCTGCTGAAGGATTTTTGAAATTTCTGACTGAAAGCGAAGCTGAATAGTCAGTAGAACCAAACTTAGAGGTGAAATTTCTAACTGACAGTGAGCTTGTTACAGGAGAGTTTCCAGGACCATTATTATAGACCCCTTCGAATGAGAGTTTTTCCAGTTTAAGGTTTGTTTTCCTGTTTTTTATTTGTGCATTCTTAAGGGAAAGGTTTATGTCATAATGGGGATCCTCGGTGCGGGTTGGCTTTCCCTTGATGCCCCAGTTGAATTTCAGCGAGCCTGATGCATCAAATGCCGACAGGGCTTTTTTCTGCTTTTCGGGAAGAAGGTTCACGGCCTTTGATATATCAATATTGTCGGCGGCTATGTCTATATCAATGAAGTTATCGTCAGCAATAAAACCAGTAAGGATGAAGTCCCAGTTTTCCACTTTCATACTGCTTTTCCTGAAGAAAATACCTTTTTCATTTTTGTTCAGGCCAACCTGAACCCTGGCAGGAATACTGTGCCTGATAACAAAGTTTTTAAGTATGAAAAGGTCGAAACGTGTTTCAGAACTGCCTTCAAAATCAATAAGCTCGTTCCTTATCCGGCTTTTAAAACGGCCGTTGCGGAACACTCCCTTTATCAACAGGTCAGGCCGCCGGTCGTTATACGAAAATTTCAGATCCGACACATCGATCCTGTTAAAATTCAGCATCAGGCTTTTGCCGCCTTTTTCACTGTTTTTTGAAAAGCTGTAGTTGTAATTTCCAGCTTCATCGGTGAAAAGATTCAGCTCGCCTCCCCTTATCCCTATTCTTGTAAAGGTGTAGGCGCCTCTTATAAGATCGAGCATCCTGAAATCCACTGATGCTGATCTTGCCTTCAGAAGTGTGTCGGTATTGATACCCCTGAAAGCCGGTTTGTCAAAACCTGGGGAAGAGTGAACGCTTATGTTTTTAAGTTCGACAGTAGCTTTGGGGAACTTTTTTATAAGCGAGAGCCTGTACGATTCTGTTTCGATCTTTGTCTGCAGGGTGCTGTTAAGGGAGTGAATGACTATCCCGCCTACCCTGTTCTGGAGGATAAGCGAAAGGACAAACAAAACGACAACCAATGAAATGAGAACTATTGAAACTGTTCTGAGAATCCTTACCACCACTTTCATTTACATGTTCAGTAAATACCCTTCAACCATGATAATTAACGGGTAGCAAAGTTATATTATTTGATCCAATATGATTTTATTTGAGAAGGAAGCTGAAATCATCTCCTTCACCAAGCTCCTGAGGTGGCTTATCCTTTTTGAAGATCCTGGCATTCCGCGGGCCCGACAGCTCTAATTTGCCGTCGTTTACAATGAACATTGTCCCCTCGCGTAAACCAGCCACCCAGAGATCAGGATTCGCTTCAATGAACTCTTCTATCCTCTGCTCCCTTGTTTCCCCTGCATGCCCCTCGGGATTCGCATCAAGATAATGAGGGTTTATCTGGAAGGGGATAAGGTTGAATGCCCTGAATGATGAAGGCCTTACAACAGGCATGTCATTTGTCGTTCTGATGGTGGGGCATGCAACGTTCGACCCGGCGCTCCAGCCTATATACGGAGTGCCCGACAGTACTTTCTTGCGTATCGGTTCAATGAGCCTGTTATCTCTGAGAAGCTTTAAAAGCATCCAGGTATTGCCTCCCCCGACAACTATTGCATCGGCTTTTGCCACAGCGGCAACAGGATCGGAATAATGATGTATCGAAATAATATCATGGCCTACCTCCCGGAAACGTTCCCTTACTTTAAGCTCATAGTCATCATATGAAAAAGTGACAGCTGCATAAGGAATGAACAGTGCCTTTGTGTGTTTGCTGCCAAGGAATTCCTTTATTTTATGCTTAGGATAATCAAGATAAGGTTCTCCGGGGTTTGTTGAGTTGCTGATAAGTAAAAGTTTCATGTGATTTCGGATTTCGGAATTGGGATTTCGGAATGGTGTGATTTCGGATTTCGGAATTGTGAATTCGGATTTTGTGTTAAAGTTGATATATGTTGGTCTTTCGATTTTCAGTCTCACATCTCAC
>Ga0116170_10002574_pt1 | contig 17373 bp, 18 predicted proteins | sample AD_JPNHW1_MetaG_FD_89797 | JGI IMG/M metagenome (GOLD analysis project Ga0116170, IMG submission 89797) | Active sludge microbial communities of municipal wastewater-treating anaerobic digesters from Japan - AD_JPNHW1_MetaG | ecosystem: Engineered > Bioreactor > Anaerobic > Digestate | place...
ATATATATACATACGCAGAAAAACGATCATTTACTGGCAATTTGGAAGAAAAAAGCGGAAAATGTGGACTGACGCCACCTAACAAACGGTTTGAGCGGACTCGCGGGACAAGCCCGCTCGCAGCTCAACCGAATGTTATGTCGACGCCTTCGGCGGGCGAAGATAATAAATAGATTAAGGACAACAATTGAAACCACTACTTAAAGGGCTTTTAACCGGACTTTTTTTACAGCTCGCAATTGGACCAGTTTTCTTTTTTATTTTAGGAATAACAATAAATAGCAATTTTATAAATGTATTAAGTGCAATTATAGCAGTTACACTCGTTGATTACATTTATATCGCTTTATCGTTGTTAGGTTTAAGCAAAATAATTGAAAAAGAAAAAATTAAATTACTAGTTGGGATTATAAGTTCATTTGTACTTATTCTTTTTATTTTAGGGCACCTCGAAAAACCAGCTTTTAGGACGCAGCTTGGCTCTCATCTTTAAAAAAGATCAATCTATTTAAAAGAATGGACAATTACAGAGCAAATACCGGAATTTAAGCCAGCACTCGTCCAGTTTTTATCCCAGACGAAGGGCATTAAACGGACGACCCCTAAGTCGTCCTTAAAACAAGAAACCGGAATCTACACATATTGTATGTAAGATTCATCATTCCGATTGCAAACTTCGCCCGAGCCTGGCCAATACAAAAGAACACGGCAGCGGTCGCCTTCCAGTTCAGGCTGGAAGAGCTGTCGCAGATCGTCGGCGATATAAAGGTCGGTAAAACCGGATACGGGTGGATCGTCGACAGGGACGGAATGGTGATCGCGCACAGCAACCCGCAAGCGATCATGAAACTGAACGTGCTTGATGCCGACAAGGACGGATACAAAGGGTTGAATGCGCTCGGAAAGAGGATCGTTGGCGAGGAGAAAGGCGTTGGATCATATATCAACAAGGCCGGCGTCAAGATGACCACTTTCTTTGTTCGCGTTCCCAATACCCCGGGCTGGGGACTCGGAATATCCGTCCCCGAAAAGGAAATCAACGAATCGGTCGACCAGCTCATCGTGATGCTCCTCATCGTCGCGTTTTTCTCGATTGTCCTCGCGGCGATTATCTCGATACAGATCGCAAAAACCATCGCGAAACCGCTCAAGGTTATTTGCACGGCCATGGATGATTTCGCCGGGGGAGACTTTACTCTCGCGAACGTCAACAAGAAGGATCGGCTCAAGATAGACGCCCGCAAAGACGAACTTGGTGATCTCAGCCACAGTCTCAACAAAATGCTCGACAGCCTGACGACTATCGTCGTCCAGATCGTCGATACGGCGAACCAGGTTTCCTCCGGCAGCGTACAGCTCAGCGCGACGTCACAGTCAATATCGCAAGGCGCGACCGAACAGGCGGCGTCCGTAGAAGAAATCTCGTCATCGATGGAAGAGATGAGCTCGAACATCAAGCAAAACGCGGAAAACGCGCAAACTACCGAAACCATCGCCAGAAAGTCCGCACAGAGCGCGGAAGCCGGCGGACAGGCGGTATTGCAGGCAGTGGAAGCGATGAAACAGATCGCGGCGAAAATCGGCATTATCGAGGAAATCGCCCGGTCGACGAACATGCTCTCGCTCAACGCGTCCATCGAAGCGGCGCGTGCGGGCGAGTACGGCAAGGGCTTTGCGGTCGTCGCTTCCGAAGTCGGAAAGCTCGCCGAACGAAGCTCGCGGGAAGCCTCTGAAATCAACCTGCTGTCGATTAACAGCCTCAAGATCGCCGAGGTCGCGGGCAGGACGATCACGGACATGGTTCCCGAGATCAAGCGCACGGCCGATCTTGTGCAGGAAATAAGCGCGGCCAGTCACGAACAGGATTCGGGCGCGAACCAGATCAATGCCGCGATCACGCAGCTGGATCAGGTCGTGCAGCAAAACGCCTCCGCATCCGAGGAATCCGCGTCGATGTCCGAGGAACTTGCGGGACAGGCGCAAACGCTCAAGGAAACGATCAGTTTCTTCAAGATAGCAGAATCCGCCGGAGAGCGGCAGCTTATTCAGCAATGACCGCATGGCGCGGGCGCCGTCACAGCGGCGCTCGGCGCTCAACAAGACAATAAATCGAGGCAGCGGGAACTGCGCGGGGAGAAGCTTCTTCGTGACGTTTGCTGCCTCAGTCTTTATTGACCAAAAAAAACAAAAGTGGTATAAATTTCGTACATAATAATTGAACTCAAAGAACCGACACATGTTGTGCATTGCACGTAAATCTGATTACGGAACAATGTATAAGGTGTGTCGGTTTTTTTTATGCCCAAATCAAAACGATGATTTTATCATCGAAGAAAAAGGAAGGTTTTTTATGCCATCAACAAGATTTCAGAGGATCGTTTTCGCGTTCCTCAGCGTGCTCATTACGGTTCCCGTATTCGTGTGCTACAACATTGCGTTCGAGATGGGCGGAATGTCGAATCAGGTTTTCGTCGCCGCGCTCAAGTGGATTCCGATCGAGTTCGCGTTCGCGTTTTTACTCGAGACGCTTCTCGTCGGCCGGCTTGCCAATATTCTTGCGTTCCGCGCCGTTAACCCCGCGGAGAATAAGCCGTTCATCGTGATGACGGCGATCATCTGCTCGACGGTTTGTCTCATGTGCCCGATGATGAGTTTCATCGCGACGATCATCTACAACGGAATCAACGTGGAATTCCTGGCGAACTGGATGCAGAAAGTCGTGCGCAATTTCCCGCTCGCGTTTTTCTCGCAGCTCTTTTTCATTCAGCCGTTCGTGCGGTTTTTGTTCGGCGTAATTTTCAGCAAGCAGCTGAAAGCGGCAGCCGAAGCTTCGACCGCAGAAATGACCGAAGTAGCCTGACGGGCGAAATAGAATTTCTTAAAAATGCAGGCCGAGCTCGAAGCTGAGCGGTTCCCAGTATTTGTTCTGGTAATTGACGGCGTTCAGCATGACCGTGGAATACGCGGCGATGTAGCCCTTGTCGAATACGTCGAGGTAGACTCCGAGCCCCGTGGTGACATACGTGCCGGACTGCAACGCTGATTGTTTCGGCATGCCCGGAGGTGCGGCGTAATAGCCGGCGTCGAGAAACGCGAGCGTGCCGACGAGGATGTCGCTTCGGTAAACGGCCGGGAGGTTGCAGCGGAGTTCAAGACTTCCCGCCAGCTTGAACGTTCCGTCGGCCCAGCCTTCGCCGAGGCCGCGTACCGCGCCGCCGAGTCCTTCCTGATATACCCGCCCGCCAAAGCGCTGCGATACCGGATAGGGAATCCCGTTCGTCGCGTCGGTGCCGAATCCGGCGATATAGTCGACGCTCGCGGATGCGCCGAGATACACGCTTACTTCGTTCCATCCGCGTTCGCTCGCGCGCGAAAAAAGCGGAAGGAAGCCTTTCGTCGTGGTGGAGAATTGCGCGTAGTTGACGCTTGCGGGAATGCTTATCCCCGGAGGTGCGTATTCGGCGCTGAGGTCGAACCACCAGCCGGAGCGGACTTTCGTAACGGGGTCGGTGTTCGCATCATCATATAAAAAATCAGCCTGGAATGAATTGACGAGAATTTGATCCTTGTAGGGATCGCTTCCGGTGCGGAGGAGCGCGTCCGCGGCATTGAACGAGGTCGGTATCGTCCAGGCTCCGCGCCATGAAAGGAGCAGCATGGCGTCGTCGCGATCCCGTGCCGCATTGAAGTGGAGTCCCTGTTGGATTCCCAGCCCCCACAGCATGATCGCCTTTTGCAGATTCGTCCGGTCGTAGCCGATGTCCGGGAAAATGTCCTGCCGGTAAAGACCGAGATCGCCGGTGCGGAAGTAATTTACCAGCTTATACGCGGCTTCTCCGCGTACCCACAGCGCCGTGTCGACTCCGTCGAATATGCGGAAGCCGAGCAGGGCGTCTGCCTTAATTCCCCAGGTTTTAGGCGCGGGCTTGACGTCGAAATAACGAAAGACCGGAAATTGAACGAAAGGCGCATTCGCGTTTTGCGCGCTCAGGGGCAAGGCTGTCCCAGTTGCGATGACGAAAAGCAAAAGACTGATGAGTTGTGTTTTTTTTGCGATTTTCATAGCGTGTCCCCTTGCTCTTCGTGTCTTTATAGCGCGATTAACGTATTGTGTCGACCCGTCGCACTTGCATCAAATCTTTCCGCTTAGTCGGTCGATGGTCGACAGAAGATCGGAAAGCGTTTGCTTGCAGTCTGCGGCATCGGCTTTACGTGCGCGAAGGGCCCTCAATGCTTTGTCGATCGCCTTGTCCATTACATGCCAGTCGGCTGCGGCGCGCGGTTTGATGATCGCTTCGTTCGTGTCCCATGCCGTTTCAAGATCCTTGATGCGGGTCTTCGCTCCGACAAGGTCGCCTGAGTCGACGATGGCTGTAACGTCGGCCGCGATTGCGCGGTAAGCGCCGAGGTCTCCCAGTTTAGAGGCCTTCGCGGTTGCCTGCGCGCCGGCCGAAAGGGGCGCGAAAAGGCCGATCGCCAATACGAAAAACGCGAGCGGTAACAGTGAAAAATGCCGGTTCGATTTCTGTGACTTCATGATAACTCCTATAAAAGGTCAAGCGGACTAATGTCCGCACGGAGCTTGTCCGCCAAGGATGGCGGAAATTGCGGTTAGCGGCCTTTTTGCGCTAACCGCAAATGATGATTGGACATGGATGTGCAATCATCATTTCTCCTTATAAATTGCGCGTTATTTTTTCTCGCCTGAATCAATCTGATTCTTCGGGAGATGCAGTTCATCGATTTTCGTGACGCTCAGGAAGATGACGACGCCGAGAATGGTCGCGAGGAAAATATAGCTCGTGATTACATACCCGAGCCCGATGCCTCCATTGCTTGGCTGCGAGAGGAAGTCGCCTATCGATGCGCCGAGGGGCCGTGTCAGGATATAGGCGATCCAGAAACACCAAACCGCATCAAGCTTGAAGGCATAGTGTGCGATCGCCACCGCGCCGATTGCAGCGGCAAAGAGAACGACGGAAAGCGGGTATCCGAGGTTGATCGTTTCGGAGACGAGGTCCCCGGCCGCCGTTCCCAGCGCAAACGTGAAAAGAATCGCGAGCCAATAAAATACTTCGCGTTTGACCGTGTTGACGCGATGGATTGACAGCGTCCTTTCTTTGACGTACCAGATGGCGAAAGTCGCTATCAGCGCGATCGCGAAGCCGATCGTGGAGACTGTCAGGGGGATGCCCATCTCGTCAGTCATGAGGTCGGTGATAAGGGTTCCGACGACGCTGATGACGGTAACCGCCCACCAATAAATCCCAGCAACGTATTTGCGCGACCTGACCTGGAATACCAGAGAGACGAGCAGCACGACGCTCATCGCGATCGCCGTGTTCAGCAGGCCGAAATTGAGTCCGACGTTCAGGTAATCGGCTGCGGTCTCGCCGACGGTCGTGCAAAGGACCTTGATAATCCAGAAAAACGCCGTGATCTGGGGGACCTTGTTCAATAGTTCCCGTCCATTGCGAATTTCGGGCGCCAGTTCGTCAGATACGGCGGATTGGTTCGTTCCCATTTTCATCATATTCTTTCTCCTTAAATTGACAGGCTGAATTATCTTTACAGGTTGTTTTTTCGCCGTCAGTACGGAATGTATAACCCGTCAAGATGAAGGGCAGATTAAGAAAAAACCGAATCAGAAGAAAATCGGCAGCGAATGACGCGCATCCGCTGCCGGGACTGGTTCAATGGCCGCTTATGACTGAATATCGATCCTGGTTCCCAGTCCCCGACTCATCTCGGCGGTTTTCATTGCCTGTCGGGCGTTTCCGCCTTCTTCGGTCGTTCCTGCCTTAATCTCCGCCGCCTCTTCGGCGTTGACTCCCCTCTGCGCATTGAGCGCGACCGCGTTCATGCCGCTTGCGACACCTGAAATTTGCATTGTTGCCTCCTAGTTTAGCCATAGTCTTGTCCACCATGATGACTGGACTCGGAAAGTTCAGCCGTCATTCCTTCCCGATACTTGCGCTTGCGATGCCGGCGCTAGCGCGCCTTCTTGATTCTTGCTTTGTAGAAAAAGTACGCCGCGGCAAGAAAGGCGAGCGTCAGAACCACGAGCGCGATTTTACTGTAGATATCCATGTATCCCGCGATGTGCGCCCAAGCGCCGCCGGCGAAAACGCCGAGCCAGACGAGGACGAGATTCCATATGGCGGAACCCGCCGCGGTCAGGAGAAGGAAATCGACCATGCCCATTCCGGCCATTCCCGCCGGGATTGAAATCAGGCTGCGCACAATCGGAATGAAGCGGCAGAAGAAGACGGTGCTCTTTCCTTTTGACTGGAACCAGTGATCCGCCCTGGAGATGTCTTCGGCCTTGAAGTGAAGGAATCTTCCGATGCGTCCCCTGACCCATCGCTGAAGCCGTTCGGGATTGAGCAGTCGCCCGACGGCATACAGGGCGATGGCCCCGATCACGGAACCGACGGTTGCGGATAGAATGACGAGCCATACGTTCATCGTCGTGTACGTCGTCATGAACCCGCCGAAGGTCAGTATGACCTCGGAAGGAATTGGAGGGAATATATTTTCGATCGCGATGAGAAGCGCGATCCCCGCGTATCCGAATTGGCCCATTGTCGCGATAATCCATTCTTGCATTTTTTTCTACCTCTTTAATTGCCGTTGTTCGTCGGCGATTTTCCGTCAGCCGGCAATCTCCGGAGAAATGCCGCGTCGGGTTTATTCAATCCCGCTCATGCGGGAATTTTCCTTACGATGTCATTCATGATAGAAGCCGTATCTCTTCGATCGCCGGACGTTTCGTGCAGCGGCCAATCGCGAAAGCCGCCAGTGCCGTGGACCCGATCGCGGTGATCAGAAGAATTGCCAGATATATCCAGGGTATGGCGAGCGTTTCGGGAGGAGGGTCGAAAATCCCGCTCAGAATTTTGACGAGCATCTGTGCCTCGCCGAAACCCAGCAACGCGCCGGCGGCAATGCCTCCAAGCAGGATGACGAAGCACTCGCTCCGTATGAACGCGTTGATTTCCTTCGCGCCGGCCCCGACTATCGTCAGTATGGCGAAATTGCGCCTGCGCTCTGCCATGCCGAGGGCGAGCACCAGTCCCACGGACGCCGCGAGAAGCACTATGGCAAACAGCAGCTCGAAGGAAGTGAGCCCGCGAAGATCGACCGATGTCAGTCCTGAATCGATGACCCTCTGAACCGACCCGATATCGGATATCGTCGCCCCGACCGGGTCGACCACTTTCTCGATCCTCCGCTTGAGACCGTCCACGCCAATCGACGAGCGGATGAGGAGAATTTCCGAGTTGTCATTTCCCGTCATCAACGCGATATAGTCCGCGTTTGCGACCAGGAACGAGTCCTTTGGAGCCGTGGGAAATTCGCGGACGACGCCGACGAAACGAAACGGGATGGCATGATACGCGTGATCCACGGCGAACTGGAGCCGCAGATTTATCAGGTCGCCTTGTTTCAGTTGAAAATCACGCACGGTCTCTTCGGAGACGAGCACTCCGTCCGGCTGAGACGCGAGGGCGGCGAGCGTGGCGCGCGCTCTCCTGTTTCCGAAATACGCGTCGACAACATTGGTCGCTTCCTTGATTCGTCGCGGGTCAATTCCGTATATGTCCTGAAGATCGTTGCCAACATACGCGAAGCGGTGCTGCATTTTTTGCATTCCGGCTATTCCCGGAAGCGCGGATATTTCCCTGATTCTGGCATCGGCCTTAGCGAACGGGACGAGTCCCGTTACCGTGACGTCGGCGCCGTTCGTGAGTTCGGCGTCGACGCGGGCCTGCTGCGTGTACGAAGTATTGAAGATCGAGGCCGATACGGCGAAGGAGAAGGCGAGGGCGACGAGCAGCATACCTCGTGATAGAAATTTCCTGTCCCGGGAAAGCGACGCGGCGACGAGCGGCGAAAGCCTTCCTGCTGTCGGGCTGATGAGTCCGGCGAGCAGTCCGCGTCTTTTTGCCAATATGGCGTCGTAAACGCGCAGGCAGAGAAGAACTCCGCCCAGCCACAGGCAGAACGGGGCGATGAATGCCTCGTAGTTGACCGACAGCGTGGGCGATCCTTCCGGCGCGAGCACGACGGTATACCCGCTTTGGGCGATCCTCAGAAACTCGACGGCGGAAGAAGCGAGAAGAAGCAGATCGATATATATCCGTTTCCAGATCGGTTTTGCCGCGTCGTCGCTGATTCTCTGCAAGCCGGAGCGCATGACGGCGATGGTCGCGAGAGCAATTCCCGCCAGGGAGGAAAAGCCGATCCACGGCAGGATGATCGCCCCTGTTTCCGGCGTTCGCGGAATCGCTATGCCCACGGCTGCGTACGCGAGGATCGATCCCAGCGCCGCGCCGCAAATTCCTGTTCCGAGTGCCTCTGCCGCGCGAAGTCCCTGAATCTGGCTGGCCGAGGCTCCGTGTACCCGTAGAAGGTCCTGTTCCTGCCGCCGGTGTTTTTCGCCCGAATTGATTATGAAAAGGACCAGGAGAATCGCGAGGAGAATTCCCGGTACACCGAGGAAGAGAAACAGGACGCTCGAATAGAAAGCGTTCGCGCGGACGGCCGAGAGCTGCGCCGCGAGGTTGTCTCCGACGACGGCGCTTCCCGAGGTTCTCGCCTCGAGATTATGCGCAAGCTGGCCCACCTGGAGATAGGCCGCGTTCGGGTCAAGGGGAAAGTTGTGTCCGATTTTCGCGTGAAGCTGGACGCGGACGGAATCCGGCCTTATCGCCGCCTGTTCGTCGAAGAGGGCGTGCCACAGGCTTTCCGGCATCAGCATGATATTGTCGGGCGGAGCCTGCGGGCTGGCGTTGGCGGAAAGACCGATAGCCTTGAAGAACGAATCGGCGTGGGGCAGATCGATTATGGCATCGACGCGCACTTGCGCGGTCTTGAGTCCGACTCGCGCGATATCGACCGAATCGCCCGGTCTTACGTGGAGATTGGCCGCCGTTTGCTGGGTTACCAGCACCCCGTTTGCCGACCCGACCAGTTCACGAATCTGTCCCGGAAAGAGCCGCCGATAGTCATCGCCGATCCCGACAACCTTGCCCGCGCCCGTCGTCTGCACGGTTCCATCGGTCTTGGCAATGAAACTTCCGACGTTCGCATACTCGACTGAGGCCAATGCCGTATACGGGGTCGTCGCCTGAAGCGCGTCCCGCACCGACTTTTCGTCGGCGCCGGGCATCAGCAGTATCTGCCAATCCACCGGCAAGTTTCCGATCGCCCTCGCGGTCATGGACGTCGCGCTATAGGTAATGAACGATCCGATGGTAGCGAGAAACGCGATTGTTATGGCTATTCCCGCCACGGCGCCGGCCATTCGTCCGGGGCGCTGAATCCAGGTGCTTCGAAACCATGCTGCTATCATACTATTTCGGTCTCCAGAATCCCGTGACGGATTTTCCACGTCGTCTCCATGCGCCGCGCCGCTTCGCGGTCATGGGTCGCGATAACCAGCGCTGTTTCCATTCCGCCGATATACGCGAGGACGGCGTCGAGGAACAGGTTGGCCGTCTCGTGGTCGAGTTGCCCCGTCGGTTCGTCGGCGAGGATGATTTCCGGCCTGGCGGCGAGAGCCCGCGCCATGGCCGCCCGCTTTTGCTGCCCGCCTGAAATTTCCGCGGGAAGTTTTGCCGCGATTTCAAGGAGCCCGAGCGTTTCGAGAATATTCATGGTTTCGCTTGCGGCAACGTTTCGCGTCTTGCCCATGATGATGAGCGGCAATTCTACGTTTTCGGATACGGTGAGCGTCGATACGAGACTTTGTTCCTGGGGGATATAGCCGATTTTTGCCGGTCGCAGTCTGCCCGTCCCGAGCGCGGGCCAGGAAACCATCCCCGTTGTCTGACTGTCCAGTGCGGCCATGAGGTGAAGCAGCGTTGATTTTCCGCTGCCCGAAGGCCCGACGATGGCGATTCTCGCGCGCGGCAGAATTTTGCAGCTGGCCGTTTTGAGCGCCTCGATCATCACATCGTTCTGGCGATAGACGCGCCCTGCATCTTTTACCACGATCAGCGCCTCATTTTTCATCGACTATCCTCCCGTCATGCAGGTAAATAACCCGATCGGCATACGACGCGAGACTGTCGCTATGGGTCGCTATCAGGGCCGATCCGCCGTTCTGCCGAAAGTTTCCGAAAAGCCATATGATCTGCTTTTCCGTCAGCTCGTCGACCTCGGCTGTCGGCTCGTCCGCGACGAGTATCTGAGGATCGCAGGCAAGCGCGACGGCGATGGCGGCTCGGGCTTTCTCTCCGCCCGACATGGTCGAGGGAAACGCCCAAAGCCGGTCTCGAAGGTTAACCGAGTCCGCGAGCCGTTCGATGCGCGGCCGATCGACCTTTCGTGCCAGCCACATTTTCATGAGGATATTGTCATGAACCGATAATTGGTCGAAAAGGTTTCCGCCCTGGAGCATGATCCCTATTTTGGCGCCCCGTATCGCGGCTCGTTCCGCTTCGGGCTTCCGGGTAATTTGGGTACCGGAAACGGTTACGCAGCCCCCGTCCGGTTCGCTGATGCCCGTTACGCAGGAGAGCAGGGTAGATTTTCCGCTGCCCGATGGCCCCATGACCGCGACAATCTCGCCCCTGCCAATCGAGAAGCTGACGCCCCTGAGAGCCAGTTTCTCCTCCGTTTCCGTGTGATAGAAACGATAGAGGTCCCGGACTTCCATGATGTTCATGGCTAGCGCCACCTGAAACTGTTCAGTATTAAATCCCACTGGTCGACGTTATCGGCGCCGAGCGGGGCCCAAACCGTAACGATTGCAAGTACGTCATTGCGGGCAAAAAAACAGCTTTGATTTTCGAGCTTGATTTGCTTCGCCGTAACGGCGTCGGGTTTCGAGATGGAATTATACGACACGATGACGCCCTTTCCGCCCTTGAGCGTCGACTCCTTGATGCCTGTTTCGGAAAAACCCTCAATGGACTTTTCAAGGCCGGGGACCTGATTTTTTCTGACGCTGTCGATGCTAAGGGCGTCAGTGGAATGCAATATGTCAATTCGAATGCCGTTGAATTTGTCCGTGAAGAAAACACCACCATTTTCTTCCGTGCGACTCCAGCCTTCAGGTACCTGCAGCTCATAGCTGCCCGTCGCTGGGGCATAGGCGACGAAAACCTGATTGTCGGGAATGTCGCCCGAAGGGATAACTTCAGAACTGGCGAGCTGTTGCCCGGCCGACGGCGCTTTTGCGGGTTCGGCGGTCTTTCCGGAAATCGCGTTTGCCCGTCCGCAGCTTGCCGCCGTCAGGATGTTGATGGCCAGAAGCGTCGCCATGACGGGCGTGGCGACGCCTTTCTGCTTTCTTTTCTGCGCCATCGCATTGCTTGAACTGATCAATTTCATTATCGTTATCTCCTTATAAGGTTAAGCTGAAGGAATGGCGGCTTTCACGGCGAAAGCCGTTACTTGCGCCGGCTCTGCGTCATTGTCCCAGGAGGTTTCCCTGGAACCAGGACGCGAGCGCTTTCATGCGATAGAAAAAGGATTTTTCCTTCAATCGCTCAAGACCGAAAAAGCTTGGCGTATTCGCGACCGTAACGCCGTAAAGCGCGATTTTGTCCCCGAGAGGAACGACCACGAATACGGTACGCAACTCCTGCGGCGCGACGAGCCTCAGCCCGAGGAACTTGAGTTCGGTCAGGTTCGTCAGTGTCACGATGTCGTACCCGCCCATCAAGCCGATGTTCATCGACGAATAGACGTCTCCGGTCTGTTCCTCTTTTTGATAGATGGTATAGGAGCTCTGGTTTGGAGCGTCCGCGATATCGGGGTCGCTCATGGCCTGCCGGTCGGTGAGGGAATTGACCCGGTAGGAATCGAAAATAAACGTTTCCATTTTCTTTTTCGAGTCCGAATAGGCGAGCAGTCCCTTCATCGTCGAAAACGACGTGAAGCTCTTGAGAATTTTTCTGTCCAGGTCGGCAGCATCCGTTGATACCGGGCGATCGATGAGGAAAAGTGCTTCGGCCGCGATTGTACTCGGTCCGTCGGGGCATGCCTCGCGAACCTCCGCGGCGAAGGGGACGCTGCGCCACAGGGTAAGGTTGGCGAGGCGGGACGCGAATCCCGTCAGCTCGCCTTTTTCAAAAAGCGTTGATTGATCCTCTTTCGAGAGGAAGACCGTATAATCATGCGCGTTCTGCTCGGCGAATGCCGGCGCCAAAACGCACGCGAACGCGGCAATGAAAAAAACCGGATACATGCGATTCATTCTGTTTACCCCCGGATAATGGCTGTGGCGAGCACGATGGCCGCAAGGGACCAGCGATACCATGCGAAGAACTTTGTGGAATGATTCTGAAGAAATTTCATGAGGATCTTTATGCAGAAGAATCCCGAGATTCCTGCCACGACGAAACCGATCGGAAACAAGGCGAGCTCGCTCGATGAAATCGAACCGCTTCCGACGGACCTCGCGAGTTCGAGGATGCTTTTCAGCCCGGCTCCCGCGATTATCGGCGCCGATAGAAGGAATGAGAATTTCGCCGCGTCTTCGCGTTTGAAACCGAGTGCGAGTCCGGCGGTAATCGTCGCGCCTGAACGGGACACGCCGGGAAATATGGCGAGCGCCTGCGCGAACCCTATGATGGCTGCGTCTTTCGCACCCAGCGCGTCGATCGTTCGCAGGTGCCTGCGGCGGGCGTCGGCGAGCCACAAAAGCCCGCCCATGGCCGCCATGGCGATCGCCATCACGATCATCGAGGTTTGCGGAATGGGTAATTCATGGAAAGATCGCTGAACCTTATTCTCGAAGAGGAATCCCGCGAATCCGCCGGGAACGCAGGCAAGGAGCAGATACCATGCCAACCGCCGGTCCTGATCCTTTCCTATCTTTCTTTCCCTGACGCTCCTGAACCACGCGGCGATGATGCGCCGCCAGTCTGCTGAAAAGACCGCGAGTATCGCGACAAGGGTTCCGAGATGGAGGGCGACATCGAAGGTCAGACTGTTGAGGGCCGGATCGTTCCAGCCGAAAAACCACGGAACGATGATGAGATGCGCGGAACTCGATATCGGAAGGAATTCCGCGAGTCCCTGTACGATTCCCAGAATGATTGATTGTAATACAAGCATGCGGGCATAGTACGCTCGAAAGATGAAGGCCAGATGAAGGATTTATTTTCTTTTCAGGAGAATTCGAATCAGCGTGCCCTGCCCGAAGATGCTTTCTGCCTCGATGGTTCCGCGATGCCGCTCAACGATCGCGCGGGCGATCGACAGGCCGAGTCCCGTTCCGTTTGCCGAGCGTGAGCGTTCGACGCGGTAGAACCGGTCAAAGATCCGGGGGAGCTCGTCTTTCTCGATGCCGATGCCGGAATCCTGAATTTCGATCTTGATAAATTTTTCGTCGGCCGCGGCCTTTATGGTCACGGTTCCCCGATCAGTGTATTTTATCGCGTTGTCGATAACATTGATGAAAACGTGGATGAGCGCGTCGCTGTCTCCTGAAGTCACGAGTCCGGCGGAAATATCCGATGTAAGGGCCAGCCCCTTTTCTTCCGCAAGGGGCCTGAGCGATTCGAGGCTTCCGGTCAGGAGATCGGTCACGTTGACGGTTTCCGCGGGAACCGAGCCGGTCATGTCGGAGCGCGACATGGTCATGAGCGCCGATACGAGTCCTTCGAGCCGGTTTGCCGCGGCCCCAAGATCGGCCATCGCGGCCGAATATTCATCGACGGTCCGTGGCCTTCTCTGCGTCACGGAGAGAATCGCCTGTATCACCGATACCGGCGTCCGCAGCTCGTGCGAAGCGTCCGCGGTGAACTGCCGGTATCGCTTGAACGAATCCTCGATGCGCGCGAGCATGTCGTCGAATGTCGCTGCAAGGCGTCCGAGTTCGTCGTCCGTTTGCGGCAGGTTGATGCGAGCGGACAGATCCTCTTCCGAGAATCGTCGGGCCGTCCGCGTCATGAGATCGATCGGTTTGAGAAGCCTCGTCGCGAGAAAATAGCCGCTTGCCGCTGAACCCAGCAGAAATAGCGGCAGCGAGACCGCGAGGACGAGCAGAAGTTCCTTGAGCATGTGCTCGAGCGTTTCGGTCGATTGCGCGACCTGAACGATCCCCAGAACCGTTCCCTCCCGAATGATCGGCGCCGTGTAGATATAAAGATCTGGCTCCCTGAACCGAAAAAAAGGTCGGACTGGTGTAGCGGTAACCGCGGGCAGATATTTCGCGTATCGGCCTTCGCGCAGGAGCGGCTTTCCCTCAGGATCGAGGAGGCTTTGCGTGGCAATTTCTTCCTGCGCGCCGCCCTGCGTCGCGTCCTGAAGATGCTCGGGAACTTGCAGCGTTCCGCGTTCATATTCGATCGTCGAGATAAGCTGATTCGCGGACGCGCGGAGGGAATTCTTGACGGATTCGTGGAGGAAAATATCCATCGTGACGAACACGAATGCCCCATACAGAATGATGGCGAGGAAAAAAAGGGCTGTCGTCCACAGGGCGAAGCGGATGCGCAAGTTGTCAGGTAGTTTCATTCGTTCCCTTATCGGAAATTCTGTATCCCAGCCCCCGCACGGTATCGATCAGCTTGAGGGGAAAAGGGTCGTCGATCTTTCTGCGCAGGTTGCGTATATAAACGTCGACGACGTTTGATTCCGTGTATGAGCTTGAGTCCCACACCCGTTCCGCGATCTGCTGCCTGGAGAATACGCGGTCCGGTTCCCTCATCAGGCATTCGAGAAGCGCGTATTCCTTCGCGGGAAGGTCTACGGCGAGCGTTCCCCTGAGCACTTTTTTTGAAACTGTATCGAGGCTCAAGTCAGCGACCGAAAGAACCGGGGATCTCGGAATATCGCGCGATCTCCGCGTTATCGCCCTGATTCTGGCGAGAAGCTCCTCGAACGCGAATGGCTTCACCAGATAGTCGTCGGCCCCGACGTCGAGCCCGAGTATCCGGTCCTCGACGGAATCGCGCGCGGTCAGCATCAATATCGACGATGCCTTCCCCCGCGACCGTATGCGTCTGCAGACCTCGATGCCATTGATGAACGGTATCATGATGTCGAGCACGATGACGTCGTAGGTCGTCACGTCCGTCGCGGCCAAGGCCTCATTGCCATCAGCCGCGGAGTCGACGGCATAGCCTTCCTCTTCGAGGCCCTTTTTGATATATCGTGAAATACTTTTTTCGTCTTCGACTAAAAGCACGCGCATTTATCCACCATTCCAGCAAAATGATACTATACTAAAACGAATCACGCAAACAGGGCTCCCCGAACGCCGTTTTTTATGGCGATCAATTTCGTGAATGGGACGGTCGGCGTTCGCCTCGTGATCGCGCGATCGCGGGGCCCTTTGCATGGTTACTCAGTCAGCCTGATCGGCGTTGCAGTCCTTTCCGGATTCCTCGTTGTCGTTCGTTTCATAGTCGCTTCCATCATGTCTACGTCCGCTGTCATTGTTCGATGAAACGCCGGTATAGAGAACCTTGCCGTTGCCCGCGTCGATCTTGACCTCCGCTCCCGTGTTAAGCGCGACTGAGTAGATGAGCTGGCCATACTCGCTTTCCAGTTCGACCGACGATGAAACGGTTCCCGGATTCGCGGAGAGCGCCGCTATTTGCGCCTGATTGGCGGTTATCTTCGGCGTCGCTCCAAGCGCCAGCGAGCTTGTATAAAGCTGGTTCAGTCCTGATTTCGCGTCGGCGTTCAAGGCGGCGGAGGCCGTCGCGTCGGTTTCCTTTCCCTGTTTGCCTTGCGCAAAACCCGAGACGGCCAGCGCGACGAGACTGAATGAAAGTACCGCTACTGACATAGTTCGATTGATCTGCATGCTATTGCTCCTTGTAGTGATGTTTCTGAAGATTGATTTGATGGCCGAAATTAAAAATCGCGGTCGATCCTTCAATCTTTCTGATGAAAATCTGACGGATCAAGATGAAGCCTTGATGAAGTTTTTTACGAAAGATGCCGTTGCTGCGGGCAAGCGGATGTTCCGCGCGTGCGTCGACGGGATTATTTTTTTTTTGATTCCGCTACCTGGATCGCCGAAAATATTTCTCCGCGAATCTATTTTTTTTTAAGAAATTCGGTGATCGTCCTTACCACAAGCGCGTGATCGTCTTCCTGACAAGGCCGGAAACGGTAATGGTCCCGATAATGCCGACGTTTTTCACCGCGAGGGGAAACAGCCTCCGGGGGCCGAATAGTCTTTATCGGAGACATAGTAATGGCTTTCGAGCGTAGTCTGTTCTTGCTTCAATTTCCTGCCAAGGTACAAGGATCTGTGTCCAAACTTGTTTGCCAGATTCTTCTTGCGGATAATCCAGGCTCGTTGTCGGGGTTTCTCCCCACGAAGCTGTAATGGAACAGGACTTTGTCTTTTGTCGATATGTCGATTGATACGCCGAGTTTTTCGGTGCGCACGCGCTCGATGAAAAGCGACCCGATCGCCCACGCATCGTCATCGGTAAAAGACGTAAACTGGAGTTCTTCTTCTTGCCGGAGCAGTTGCGATAGGGAATCATTCATATGATAGCGTAAATGAGGCCCCTGTACGCGGAAGCCGCGTGAAGCTGTCGCGTTAGCGGCCGCTTTCCAGTCGGAGAAACGCGAACACCGTCCGCGAGAGCATGATGCCGGTACCTGGTAGACCATCGCAAGCAGCATGAGCGTCGTCATGATCGTGTCGATCATCATCCTTGCAAATACGTTTTTTTATATGAACATTAACTGGCCTTGCGCTTTCCCGGAAAATCTTACTCGCACAATACTGCCGTGAGTGAACTCAAGATCAAGTACGTTTCATCGCGATATGACTTTTTGTTACTTCGCAAATAAAAATAATGGGGCTGTACTAGATAAAAGCTAAATTCCACACCATTTTCTTAGTATTTTTAACTGTTGTTTTGGAGTTCCGTAATTGAAACGAAATTCACATTCTTTCAAAAAAAGTGAAAAATACTTTTTATCAATCCCGTTATATTTTCTTAGAATTCGTTTTGCTTGATTCCAGAAATTCTCAATGCCATTGATATGATTTTTCTCATCTGCAAATTTATCTGTATGATCAATTCGGTAATGATGAAACTCACTTACATCAAGTGCATCATAACTGTGGTAGTAATCGGTGTATACAACGCTGTCAGGCCTTATTTTACGTGCTATTTCAGCTATTAGACTGATAGGAACTGTCATTTCAGAATTAACTGATAGGAACTGTCATTTCAGAATTTTACTGATAGGAACTGTCATTTCAGAATTTTCGGACTGATAGGACTGATAGGAACTGTCATTTCAGAATTTTCGGACTGATAGGAACTGTCATTTCAGAATTTTCGCGGATTTGCGTCGAAATTCGGCTTTTACCCCGAACTACAACTGTTTTCCCAGCCCGAACAACTGAACCAACTAGAATTTTTCGACAACGCC
>Ga0116170_10002579_pt1 | contig 17353 bp, 14 predicted proteins | sample AD_JPNHW1_MetaG_FD_89797 | JGI IMG/M metagenome (GOLD analysis project Ga0116170, IMG submission 89797) | Active sludge microbial communities of municipal wastewater-treating anaerobic digesters from Japan - AD_JPNHW1_MetaG | ecosystem: Engineered > Bioreactor > Anaerobic > Digestate | place...
CAGCTGGCAAGAGTGATCGGTTCGACCAGTCTTTGCGGACTTGGACAGACTGCATCAAACCCTGTGCTGAGCACTCTCAGATGGTTCAGGAATGAATATGAGGAACATATTTTTGACAGACATTGTTCCGCCGGAGTATGTAAAGAACTTATTGAATATTCAATTGATGAACATAAATGTAAAGGATGTACACTTTGTGCGAGAAAATGCCCTGTTTCCGCAATCATGGGAAAAGCTAAAACCCCTCACTACATAATTCCTGACAAGTGTATCGCCTGCGGCCAGTGCAAGAGTGTCTGTCCTTTTGATGCAGTATTTACAAAGTAATGGAGATACAAATGATGAATATTGAAGTAAATGGAAAAAAAATTCAGGCTTCGGACGGAGTTACAATACTTGAAGCACTTACTGAAGCCGGAATTAAGGTACCAACTCTGTGCCATATGAAAGGACTTCCTCCAAGCGGCGCATGCAGAATATGTATTGTTGAAAATGCCGAAAACGGCGTTCTTATCCCTTCCTGTTCTTTTCCTGCATGGGAAGGAATGAAAATATTTACCCACAGCCAGAAAGCTCTTGCAGCAAGAAAAACCATAGTTGAACTTCTTCTTGCAAATCATCCTGATGACTGTCTGTACTGTGACAGGAACAATAACTGTGAATTGCAGGATCTTGCAGTTGAATTCGATGTAAGAAAAAGAAAATATTCTCCTACAAAAAACAATTATCACATTGATTCTTCAAGCCCTGCTATCCTCAGAGATCCTGCTAAATGTATTCTGTGTGGAAAATGTGTCAGGGTCTGTGAAGAAATTCAGGCCGTCAGCGCTATAGACTTTGTCAGAAGAGGCAGCCGTTCGATGATAGCACCTGCTTTCTGTGAATCGCTTAATACTTCAAGCTGTGTCAACTGCGGTCAGTGTGTTGCAATATGTCCTACAGGCGCTCTTGTTGAAAGAAACAGTATTGCAGATGTTATCAATGCGCTTAACGATCCGGAAAAGATCGTTGTAATACAGCATGCTCCGGCATTAAGTGTCTCCCTTGCCGAAGAATTCGGACTGGATGCAGGTCAGGATATTATAGGTGTTATGACCGCCGCACTCAGAAAGATCGGATTTGACAAGGTTTTTGACACATCATTTACCGCCGATCTTACAATAATGGAAGAAGCGAACGAACTTGTCGACAGAATCAAAACAGGCGGAAAACTTCCGATGATAACAAGCTGTTCTCCTGCATGGATAAAATTTGCCGAAACATTCTATCCCGAGTTTATTGACAACATATCTACATGCAGAAGTCCACAGCAGATGATGGGAGCTGTCATCAAATCATATTTTGCACAGAAACAGAATATCGATCCTTCAAAAATATACAGCGTTTCAGTAATGCCGTGTACTGCAAAGAAATTTGAAGCTGCAAGACCTGAAATGTTAAGAAATGGAGTTGCAGATATTGATGCAGTTCTTACCACAAGAGAACTTGCAAAACTTATTACAAGATTCGGCATTGATCTCAAAAATCTTAATCCTGAAGAAGCCGATACACCTTTTGGAACAAGAAGTTCCGCCGGAAAACTTTTTGCAGGAAGCGGCGGTGTCATGGAAGCCGCTGTAAGAACCGCTCATTTTATGCTGACTGGCAAAAACCCTGGCAATCCGGTTATTTCCGCACTCAGGGGACTCGAAGGAATAAAAGAACTGTCACTTGATATCAACGGACTGATCCTGAAAGCAGCCGTAGTAAGCAGTCTGGGTAATGCCAGAAAGATACTTGATGCTGTAAAAAAAGGAGAAGCGCAATATCATTTCATCGAGATTATGAGCTGTCCCGGCGGATGTATCAACGGAGGAGGTCAGCCAAGATCTGTCAATAAAGAGAATGTGATAAAACGACTTAAAGCTCTCTACGCTATTGACGAAGAAAGTGAATTGAAGTATTCTCATGAAAATCCTGATATTGTGAGACTGTATAATGAATATTTCAAAAAACCGGGGAGTCACATGGCACATGAACTTCTTCATACCCACTATGGAAAAAGAGATTTACTCAAATAACCGGAGGATATTATGACAACAAGAAATAAAACCGTACTGATCGTTGATGATGATGTGGATTTTTCATCACAGATGAAGATATTCCTTGAAAGCGACGGATATACTGTGATATCTTTCAACATCAGTGCTGAAGCTGAGAACTATATTGCATCGAACAAACCAGATATTGCCATTCTCGACCTTATGATGGAACACTACGACTCAGGTTTTGTACTTGGATACCATATCAAAAAAAGATATCCAGATGTTCCTGTGATAATTGCAACAGGCGTTGCAAACGAAACCGGATATAAATTTACAGGAGATGAAGGACTCAAATCCTCATGGACACAGGCAGACCTTGTAATGGATAAAGGCATCCGTCCTGATCAGCTTCTCGGTGAAGTGAAAAGACTGTTGAAAATTTAAAACCGGAGAATATTCATGAAAAAACTCAATCTGCTCATTGTCGATGATGAAGACAGCATAAGGATTTCAGGAAGAACAATTCTGAGCGATATGAAGATCCAGCTTCCTTATCTTGATGATGAGTATGAATTTGAGATAAAAACTGCCGACAGTGCTGAAAAAGCACTCAATATAATCAAAGAAACTCCGCCTGACATAATCGTACTTGATCATATGCTTCCGGGAATGTCAGGAACCGAACTGCTCGAAAAGATAGAAAATAATGAAAAAAGTGATCCGGTAGTTGTAATGATAACAGGACAGGCAGATGCGGAACTTGCAATAAGTGCAACTGCAAAAGGCGCATTTGACTTCCTTTCAAAACCGTTTACTCCCAGAGATCTTCAAGCCTCGGTCTACAGAGCTGCAAAGCAAAGAATACTGAGGCTTAAAGTTCTCGCCATGACCGAAGAGAAAAAGAAGGAAAAATTTGAATTTGTCAGAGTGCTCGCTCACGAACTTAAAAGTCCTCTTGCTGCAGTCGAAGGATATCTGCATATAATTGAAGGCAGGATGAAAGGTCCTGAACTTTCGAGCTATGATGACATGATCGAAAGATCTGCCAAAAGGCTTGAAGGAATGAGAAGACTGATCATGGATATTCTCGACCTCACAAAAATTGACGCAGGAGAGAAAAAAAGGTATCTGGAGCAGGTCTCTGTTTCTGAAATTGTTGAAAGCTGTATAGAATCGGTTAAGATCATGGCACGGGAAAAGTCTGTTGAAGTAAATTACTCAATTCCTGACAAGTTCAGCGCAAAACTTGATTCAGGAGAATTTGAGATGGTGCTTAACAATCTTCTAACAAACGCAGTAAAGTATAATGTGGAAGGTGGAAAGGTCTTTCTTGTCGTAAGAAAACTTGATAACGGCATAAGCATAAGATGTGAAGATACCGGCATAGGAATGAGTACAGAAGATCAGGAAAAACTCTTCAAGGAATTTTCAAGAATAAAAAACAAATATACTGTCAATATTCCGGGAAGCGGACTCGGTTTGTCAATTTTGAAAAAAATAATTGCACTTTATGACGGAGAAGTTAAAGTAGAGTCGGCTGAAGGAAAAGGAACCGTATTTAATGTTTTTTTGTCAACCGTTATAGATGGAGTAAACAATGTCTAAAAAAGTATTTCTTGTTGATGACGACCTCGACATCATTGAACAGAACAAACTCGTTCTTGAAGCAAAAGGCTATTCAGTTGTTACAGCAATGAGTGCCAGAGAAGCAGAAGAGACACTTAAGAAAGGTATCAAAGTAGACATCATCATTCTTGATGTCATGATGGAACACAAAACCGCAGGGCTTGAACTTGCAAAGAAGATCAGCACAGACAAAAATCTTCCGAATGTTCCCATCATTCTTCTTACGAGCGACGGCAACAACCCGAACTGGCTTGCTCAGGACAAATTCACATGGAACAATATTGTAAGAGTGCTGGACAAACCCACAGCTCCTGCAAAACTTATCGAAATGATCGAAAAACTTACAAAGTAAAATCTAGCGAAATTCATCATTTTCAGGCAGTCTCCGGACTGCCTTTTTTATTTCATGGAATTTCAATAATGACCTGAAATAAAAAAAACCTCCCGAAGGAGGTTTAAATATTGGTGCAGAAGGGGGGACTCGAACCCCCACACCAGTAATAGGCATAAGATCCTTAGTCTTACGTGTCTACCAATTCCACCACTTCTGCACTATTCGGTGGGAAAACTCAAAAACTCAAATCAAAAAGAACAAATACCTACTTAGCCGGAGCTGGTTCCTGAACCGGAGCTTCTTCTTTTTTCTCTACTGGAGCAGCTTCCTCTTTCTTTTCTACCGGAGCTTGTTCAACAGGTTTTGTCTCAACATTTTCTGATGTCTCTTCAACAACTGAATCGACAACAGAAGCATCCCTGCTTGAAATATATGACATCCAGACTGAGTTAAGCATAAAGAGAATAGCAAGGACAGATGTTACTTTTGTAAGAACATTGGCTGCACCCCTCGCACCGAAAATGGAACTGCTGGATCCTCCGAAGATAGCTCCCATTCCCTTTTTACCTTCCTGAAGAAGGATAACGACAACAAGCAGGATACAGATAACAACCTGAATTACTGCAAATGTAACAAACATCTCTAACCTCATAAAAGTGTCAAAAAATCGACAGCGTGTAATTTATAATTCTTTAACCGATATTGTCAAACTTTTTCTTCTTAAATATGGAAAACTAGTGAAAACACTGTATAATCCCTTTTACTGACAGGTTAATTTGGGAGTGCTTATGAACAAATTTTTTGCAGGTATCGACCTCGGCGGAACAAAAATATTGACCGTAATCACGGATGAGAACAGAGCTTTACTCTCAAAAGTCAAATTTGCCACGGAATCTCCCGAAGGTGTAGAGCATGTTATCAGCAACATGTTCAGATCAGTTGAAAAAGGCTGTCTTGAAGCTGGAATCGACCCTTATTCACTAAGCGGGATCGGTATTGGAGTTCCGGGACCTGTCGATCATAAAACAGGAACTGTCTATGACTGTCCAAATGTTTATGGATGGAAAAACATAGGTGTAGGAAATATTTTCAGGAAAAAATTTAAAACAGAAGTTGTCGTTGAAAATGATGCACGGGTTGCCGGACTTGCTGAAGTAAGACTCGGTGCCGCCAGAGGTTTTCGCCATGTGTTTTATGTTACGGTAAGCACAGGAATTGGCGGTGCAATAATCACAGATGGGAAAATATATCACGGTGCCGATGGTGCAGCTGGAGAATTCGGACAGTTCATTCTGCTTGACGGCTCAATACTGGAAACTGTTTTTGCAGGACCTGCCATTGAAAGACTTTTCGGCATTTCAACTGAGAAAATTGCTGAACTGATAAAGCAGAATGACCCCGGAGCGCAAAAAGCGCTGAACCATTTAATACACGGACTGAGCATTTATCTTTCGAACATAACGACTCTTCTTAATCCAGAAATAGTTGTTGTAGGCGGCGGAGTTTCAAGCCTTGGTCATATTTTCATTGATCCGTTACAGGAAAATGTAAAAAAACTGGCATTTTCAATAAGTGCAAAAAATATAAAGATAGTAAGAGCGGGACTCGGAACAGATTCCGGAGCAATAGGCGCAGTCGAACTACTTTTTAAAGAAAAGGTCTGATATGTCCAACCAGTCTGATAAATCAGAAATTACCATCATCGGAGCAGGTGCCGCCGGACTTATGTGCGCCGCAATGATTGATGAACGGTTCAAAACAGTATTAATTGAAAAATCCTCTGAAATAGGAATCAAGCTCAGAATAAGCGGTTCAGGGCAGTGCAATCTTACTCACAGCGGAGATGTCGAGTCATTTATCAGATCATACGGCGATAATGGAAGATTCCTGAAAAAAGCTCTTTACGGTTTTTCGAATAAAAATCTTGCAGATTATTTCAGTGAAAGAAAAGTTCCTGTTTTTGAAAGAGAAGACGGAAAGATGTTCCCTGAATCATTGAATTCTAAGGATGTAATAGATGCGCTGAAAAACGAAATACTCAGAAAAAAACACTCGATAAAAACTAATTTGCAAGTTAATTCAATCACATACGACAATTTAGAAAAAATTTTTAAAGTAAAAACCGGCAACGGCGAACTCATTTCCGAAATAGTTGTCATTTCAACAGGCGGCAGATCATATCCCCAGACTGGATCAACTGGAGATGGATACACTTTTGCACAGTCACTGGGACACAGAATAATTAAAACGACCCCTGCTCTTGTTCCTTTTATAATTCAGCAATGGCCGTTTGCGCAGCTTTCTGGAAATTCTTTCAAAAATGCCTCGATTACTTTAAAGAACGGCATATCAAAAATATCAAGGAACGGAGAACTTCTTATAACTCATAAAGGGATCAGCGGACCTCTTGTTCTTGATTTTTCGAGATACCCGAGGTCAGAAGACACCGTTATCATTAATTTTTTTGCGGATTTTAACGCTGAAACAGCTGCAATTGAAATAACTGAACTTTTTTCATCAAAACCTTCTGCGAAAATTGAAAACACCTTTTTCAAGATCGGGATTCCGCAGAATTTCAGCTTAGAAATAATAAAACTTGCCGGAATTGATCCTTCAACATTATGCGGCTCGGTCTCTAAAAAACAGATTCGCTCCATTTCAGAACTTCTTTGCAGATATCAGGTTGATATTATTAAAGATTCGTACGATCATGCGATGGTTACAAAAGGCGGTGTCGATCTGAATGAGGTTAATGCGGCAACAATGCGGTCAAAAATAATCGAAGAACTTTATTTCTGCGGTGAAGTTCTTGATATTGACGGTGACACTGGCGGATACAACATTCAAGCCGCTTTTTCCACGGCAGTTTCAGCTGCTACCGATATTAACAAAATTTTAAGGAGCCGGATTAATTGAACATCCTTCTTATTTCTCCTCCCGTTTTTGATTTTTACAGCACTTCTCACAGAATGGAACCTCTCGGGCTTCTATATATAAAAAAAGCTCTTTTAAATGCAGGACATTCAGTTGATATTTATGATGCGACAGCTTCAGGCAAAGTGAAAAAACAGAAATTACCGGAAGAATTTCAATACCTTGCAACATATTACGAAGAAGATCATTCCCCTTTTTCACTACATTCCGGATACAAAAGGTTTGGTGACAGTTTTACAAAGATCTGTGAATTCATCATTAAAGGAAAGTATGACATTATCGGAATAAGTTCTCTCTTTTCGGCATATCACCCCGATGTCGAGAATTTGGTATCTGAAATAAAAAATGTCTTTTCAAATCCTGTCGTCATTGGCGGAACAGCAATAGGAGCTCAAAAAGAACTTCTTGGGAAAGAAACTAACGCCGATTATCTGATATACGGATGCGGAACTGTGTCGATGGTCCAGTTTGCAGACGCTGTTTCGGGGAAAATTCACTTTAGCGAAGTTGCTGGACTTATCTACAAAGAAAATGGTGAGGTTTTTATTAATAAGCCCTCGATTGAATCTGCGTGGACTGGCGGAATAATACCTCAAAGAGAGGATTTCAGAATATATAAAAAGAAAAAGATCGCTAAAACTGTTTTTTCGTCAGGCTGTAAAAACAAATGTTCTTTCTGCTCCATTCACAGGGCGAATGTTTTTGAAAGAAGAGATATTTCCCACATAAAAAAAGAGCTGGAATATCTTTTAAAACTCGGAGTTCAGATTGTTGATATTGAAGATGATGACATTTTTTCAGACACTGAATTTGCCATAGAACTTATTGAACTGCTTAAACATTTTCACAAACTAGGGCTTGAATTCACTGCCATGAACGGACTTACTGCAAAGAATATTGTTCATATTGCAGATAAACTTTCCGATGCCGGATTTATAAAGCTGGACCTGTCACTTGTCAGCGGTTCAGGCAAAGTTTCATCTGAATTGAACAGGCCTCACGGACTCTCAGAGATCGAGGCAATAAATAAAGCTGTCAATGGAAAGATCGAGATCGAAGTATTTCTGATACCCGGACTGCCCGGAACATCTTTACAAAATACTCTTGAAACTATGTTACGCCTTCACAAAATGGGAATAAAATGCGGTCTGAGTCCGCTTTATCTTGTTCCGGGAGTTCCGATGTTTGAAAAAACTGGAATACCCGAAAACCTCAGACTTTGCAGAGGATCAGCAATCTACCCTTTCAACGAAAATGAAAGAGCTGATATCGCGGCACTTCTTAAAATATCCCGGTTCCTGAACTATCTGCTATCAGGAAAAAACGACGGCGACGCTGAAAATAGCAAATATTTTCAACGATCTATTTTAAGAAAACAATGGTTTAAAAAATCTTTAAATGGTGAATGGTCAGACTCTTTTACATTTTCCGAAGACTTTTCAAAACCGATTATAACCTTGACTCAAATATTGTAAGAATATAAAATACTGTGTGTTTTAATTAATTAAGGATTTTTATCATGAAAAGTTATGCGATTTTAAGTTTAACACTTTTTATGTTTTTTGTGTCGATATCCTGTACTTCTAAAGATACGGAAGGAGACGGTACTTGTATTACTGCTCTTGATTGCGAATCAGGACTGATCTGTAAAGACGGACTCTGCATTGAAGATATCGGAGGAGACACTGGCAATACTGGCAATACTGGAGACACAGGCGATACTGGAGACACAGGAAATACTGGAAATACAGGCAATACTGGGGACACAGGAAATACTGGAAATACAGGAGATACTGGAAATACAGGAGATACTGGGGACACTGGAAACACTGGAGATAACGATACTATAATCAATCCTGATAATGATTCAGAGACACCTGACAGTGATTCAACAGATACTGAGGTTGATGAAGATAATGCCGAGCCTTTATGCGGTAACGAAATTGTGGAAACAGGCGAAGAATGCGATAAAGGTTTTGCTTTAAATGGTAATCCATATTGTGATTACGGTGTTACAGAACCCTGTAAAGTGTGCACGGAACTATGTAAGGAAATTGACGGAACGAATCACTTCTGCGGAGACGGTATTATTCAGAGAGCCGACTGCACAGGATTTGATAATTGTGTAAAAACATTGGATATTACTGATGAAGCATGCGATCCGGCAGCTAATCCCAAGTGTCTTCTTGATTGCAGTTCGCTGATACTTCCTAAAAGGATATTTGTCAGATCAACTGCTACCGGGGCAAATAACGGCACAAGCTGGACTGATGCTTATACCGACTTGCAGAGAGCACTTGATGATGCAGAAAAATCTATTGCTGATGCAACGACTGAAGATGCTGAAATATGGGTTGCAGGCGGAACATACAAGCCATCTTTCGCAGCTGGTAATTACTCTTTGAGATTACGGGGAACAAGCGGCTGGTACGGTGCGACCCTGACAGTAACTATTGGCGGAACAATAGTTTACAACGACCTTACTCTTGCTAACGGAACAGCATCAAGCTGGTTTAATTTTACCGTAGAATCAGGACAATCTGTGTCTATGGCTTATACTGCGACTGGAACATGGCCTGAACATCTGTGGTTCGAAGTCAGAACAGGCAGTAACGGTGCCGGAGCAGCATATTTTGCCACTTTAGCAGGTCAGGCTACACCTCAACCTTTTTCAAATAGGCATAAACATTTTTCCCTTGTTAACAACACTACTGTTTACGGCGGATTCACTGGTGTCGAGACCTCATTAAGTGAACGGAAACTTTCTACAGATGCAGGGTATACTGAAGCAAATAAAGTTATTCTCAGCGGAGATAACGCTTCATATAATGTCATTAGACATAACGGAAACGGTGTCAACAGCACGGCGGTTCTTGACGGAGTGACAATTTCCGGCGGCAATGCAACACCTGAAAGAGTGTCTTTATGGATAAGATATGAATCTGATCCGGAAGGAGGAACAATACCTGTTTATTATTCCTGTGCAAATTATGAAGGCTGTTGGCCGGCTGATCAGATTCATTACGGCGGTCCCCAGTGGATGTATGCAAGAGGAGCCGCTATATCAAACTATGCCGGTGACAAGAATTATCCGGTATTAAAAAATATTTCTATTGAAAACTGTACCTCACTTAATATTGCGGACGATGTCACATACGACGGACAGGTCTATACTTGGGATGATTAAGTCTATCCAGGAGAATTAAATGAAAATTATTGAACTTTTGCTTATTGTTATCGTTATTTTATCTTTTGCAGCATGTACCGAAACAAAAGAAAAGTATGAAACAGGTTTTGTTGATGAAGATACTGCGGTCATTGATGAAGATATAGCTCTGGACGATTCTGACGATTTTGACCAGTCTGACCTGTCAGATGAGTCAGACCAGTCCGATGAAACAATTGACGAAACGGCTGACGAAGATACCGTAATGGTTGACGAAGATACAATTCTGGACGACTCTGACAACTTTGATGATTCCGACGAGTCTGAAGTATCTGACGAGTCTGAAGTATCTGACGAGTCTGAAATGTCTGACGACTCCGACTTGTCCGACGAGTCTGACGAAACAGTTGATGAAGATATTGCTGATGATGACATCTTTGTTCCACAGAATGTCATTTTTGTTAAATATAATGCTACTGGTCTTAATAACGGAACATCATGGGATAATGCTTTTACAGATCTGAGTGTTGCGATTGCTTCTGCTACAGAAGGCAAAGATATATGGGTTGCTGCCGGTAAATATAAACCTACAGATTGTCCGAATCTTTATAGCGAATGCACTTTTGAAACACCTCAAAGAAAGTACCATTTTACTTTGCTGCAGGGAGTTGGAATTTACGGCGGTTTTATCGGAACTGAAAATGATGTCTCACAGAGAGACTGGAAGAATAATGAAACTATTCTCAGCGGCGATTTCAATGATGATGATGACTCGACTGGAAATTCAGAAAACGCATACCATGTTTTTTACCACGATGGCTGGGAAAGAAAGGACAATACTGCCATTCTTGACGGATTCACTATCTCAGGAGGCAACGCAAACGGAGATGCATGGCCGAATCAGGATGGCGGCGGAATAAGAAACAACAAACGGGAGGAATTCGGTGCTGACCACACAACTCCGATCATAAGGAACTGTCTTTTTAAAAATAATTCTGCAACCCTCGTCGGCGGGGCAATGTATAATCATGACGGTGCCAGTCCAACTATCGAGAACTGTGTTTTTGTAGACAACTCTGCCGATAAAGGCGCTGCAATATTCAACTATCTGGGAACCCCTGTGATCATAAACTCTACATTCTCAGGAAACACTGCAACAACAGGCGGAGGAGCTATCGGGATAGATGATTCCACCGTAACTATAGAAAACTCTATTTTCAGCAACAACAGTTCAGTAAACGCCGGCGGAGCGATCTCTTTAAAAAATACTGCTGCTGCCATAATAAAGAATTCTTTTTTCAGCGGAAATGCCGCCCAGAACGGTGGTGCAGTGAGCAGTACGAAAACTTCTGTTCTGACAGTTGAAAGCTGTAATTTCCAGAATAATTTAGCAAACGGATCTGCTCTGCCAAGCGGACTGGGAGGTGCTATACAAAATCAGGAAAGCACAGCTACTGTCATTAATTCTGTTTTTACAGGAAATAGCGCCGTTGCCGGAGGAGCTATTGCAAACTTAATGGCAAATGCTTCAATTATAAATTGCTCGATCAGTGCCAATGCGACAGGTGGCGGTATTGCTAACGGTCAGACCAATCCTGTAATATCGAACACCATTGTTTTCGGGAACACTTCATATGATTTGTATAACATTCCAGCCGGCACTTACGGTATGGCGGCAAGTATTCCGGAGATAGATCACAGCGACATCGGCGGTTGCGGCAGTAGTGCCATGACATGCGGTGACGGAACACAAACTTGCTGGGTGTCTAATTGCGGTAATGATAACGGCGGAAACATTGATGCTTCCCCCCTCTTTTTAAATTCAGGCGAACATCCTCTGAGTTTAACCGGATCATCACCCTGCATCAATTCAGGAGACAGCACTAAAACTCCTGCCGGCATTTTGAAAGATGCCGCCGGAAACGATAGAATTATTGGAACATCTGTTGATATGGGAGCTTATGAATTCAGTGAATAGCTTATTTAAAGATATATCCCTTTTTTCTTTTGCAGTCTTTCTGCTGACAGGCTGCTCAAGCAGCAAAGAGGATCCTTTTGTATGCATTACAGCCCTCGACTGTTCAGACAATCAGATCTGTATTAACGGCATCTGTACTGACAAAGAAGGAGGCGATACAGGAAACACTGGCAACACAGGCGATACCGGAGATACTGGAGATACAGGAAACACAGGAAACACAGGAGATACAGGAGATACAGGTAATACAGGTAATACAGGGGATACTGCCGATCAGGATCAATTAGATCATGATGATAATTCTTCAGATATTGAAAACGATATAGATGACAGTGATATTGAAGTCCTGGACATTGATTCGTCTGATAATGACAATGATGAAGATATCTATATTCCAGTTTGCGGAAACGGAATTGAAGAAGATAACGGGGCAACTTTTTCAGGAGAGATTGTCCTCTTTTATCTTGAGGACGGCACAGGTCTTGTTGCGACAGACTCATCAGGGAGCGGGAACAACGGCACCATTGCAGGAGCATCATGGGTTGATGCCAAGTTCGGCAAAGGACTTCAGTTCAACGGAACTGCCGACAACTACATCTCTCTTGCATACACTCCTCCTGTTAATAATTTTACAATGATGGCGTGGATAAAAACTGAACTGACTCACGAAATCGATCCTCAGACAGATAGTGTGATAAGCGGAACAACCGGTCAGAACTATCTTTTCGGAGCTGACAACAAAGATGTAGACGGCGGGGCGGGAGTTTCAGTTGGAACGAACGGAATATCGGTTTACGAACATGGTAACGGTTATATGCCGGCACTCGCAGTATTTAACGGAACTGTCGGGAACGGATGGAATCATGTTGCTGTGACCTACACCGATCGTCAGCCTCGAATCTATCTCAACGGCATACTTGTCCGGACAGGACTTGTCTCACCGAAAGCAACAGTTTATGCACCGACAATGATCGGCGCAGGAGCTTACGGATATTTCAACGGTACGATCGATCACATTAGAATATTCAACAGACCATTATCTGATGCGGAGATAATTTCGGCAATGGGTGAAAAATGTGATGACGGCGCACTGAACGGAACCGCTGGAAAGTGCAAAACCGACTGCTCAGGGCCGGACTGCACTCCCGGCACTTTTATATATGACTATACCGGATTACAGCAGACATTCACAGTTCCGGCCGGTTCAGGAGTCTATACAATTGAAGCATGGGGAGCTCAGGGACAGAATAACAGCGGTGGAAATATTGCGGGAGGTCTTGGCGGCTATTCGAAAGCAGATGTGGCTCTTACTGGTGGTGATATTCTTTATCTTTTTGTCGGCAGTGGCGGCGGAATAGGTCCTGCGGCAGGCTGGAACGGAGGAGGAACAGGCGGATATTCCGATTGTACGGCAGCTCAGGGCGGCGGTGGCGGCGGCGCAAGTGATGTAAGGAAGAACAGTGCTGATCCTGGTTCCAGAATCATAGTTGCAGGCGGTGGCGGCGGTGCTGGTGGAAATTGTGTCTTAGATTGCGGACCCGGTTCGGGCGGCGGCGGCGGCGGCGGATACTTCGGCGGTGGCGGTGCGGGTTCATACAAACCTCTTTCAGCCCCAAAAGGCGGAACGCAATCAGCAGGAGGAAATGCCGGAGCTGGCGGAGAATATCTCGGAGTAAGCGGAACTGTCGGAACTGCCGGTACTGGCGGAAATGGCGGATCTGCACCTACCAACAGTCAGGATGGGAACGGGAATGCGACTGCCGGAGGTGCGGGCGGAGGATTAACAGGAAATAATGGGACTAATTCCGGCGATTGGACTGGCGGAAGCGGTGCAGGCGGATCAGGATATGTCGGTGCCGCAGGAAACACAAACACTTCGACATCAAACGGAATAAAGACAGGTAACGGACAGATAATAATTACAAGAACCTGCCAATAGGTTTATAGTATCTACGGAGGACTGTCGTGTTTTTTCGCACTTTTCTGACTGTTATGTTGTTCCTTACGCTTTTTTCATCATGCACTACAGAAAATACCGAAGGCTGTATAACTGCTCTTGACTGCCCTGACAATCAGATTTGCGTTGACGGCACTTGTACCGAAAAAGAAAAGGTGATACCGGAAACACTGGCGACACCGGAAACACCGGCAATACTGCGGCTGACGAAGACATTTCCGATTCTGATAATTCCGGCGATTCTGAAAACACGGACGATCCTGACGATAGTATGAAAATTAGCGGCAGCGGATGCAGTTGCGGATTGGTTTTCTAATTTTATTCGAAACAATTTTCAATCAAATTGACAAACCTCTTTTTATTTTTTAAAGTTCCATGTTTTTTGTTTTTTTTCATTTAACAATTTACATATTCAGAAAAAATTCACGGAGGAGAACATGGTTGAAAAGGCTGACATAAAATGGTCTGAACTTCGATTTGCTTACTTGAAATGTGACTACCGCTTTATTTCTAATTTCAAAAATGGAAAATGGGATGACGGCGTGCTTACAACCGATGATTATCTTAGAATTCATGAAGGCTCCACAGCTCTTCATTATGGACAGCAGTGTTTTGAAGGTTTGAAAGCATACACAGCTAAGGACGGGAAAATCCTTCTTTTCAGACCTGACAGAAATGCTGCAAGAATGAAAAATTCATGTGAACAGCTTCTTATGGCTGTATATCCTGAAAACAAATTCATTGAGGCTGCTATCAAAGTAATCAAAGCGAACGAAAAGTTTGTTCCGCCTTATGGAAGCGGTGCATCGCTTTATCTCAGACCTTATCTTATCGGTGTTGGTGAAAATGTAGGTGTAAGACCTGCATCTGAATATCTTTTTGGAATTTTTGTAACTCCGGTCGGACCTTATTTTAAAGGTGGTCTGGCTCCCTGTCACTTCACAATAGCCGGCTATGATAGAGCAGCACCTAGAGGAACAGGCGGTGTAAAAGTTGGCGGAAATTATGCGGCAAGCCTCAAGGCACATAAAGAAGCAGTTGATGCCGGATTTTCAGACTGTATCTATCTTGATCCTGCCACACAGACGAATATTGAAGAGGTGGGTGCGGCAAATTTCTTTGCCATAACAGCCGATAACACTTTTGTCACGCCTAAATCTTCTTCAATACTTCCTTCCATAACAAAATACAGCCTTATGCATATTGCAGAGCACTATCTTAATATGAAAGTTGTTGAAAAAGAGATTCCAGTTGCATCACTTGGTGAATATGTTGAAGCAGGAGCATGCGGTACTGCTGCTGTTATATCTCCTATCGGTTCGGTCACACATAATGGGAAAAGATATTCCTTCTATGGTGAAGGCAGAGAAGTCGGTCCGAAAACGAAAGAACTTTATAAAATCCTCACCTCTATTCAGAACGGCGACATGGAAAGTCCTAAAGGCTGGGTTGTCGAAGTAAAATAAACCTCAACATTAAAATTAAATCATAAAATTCAGACTGTCTTTGAAAAATCTCTCTCAGAATCATTGGCGACCCCAGGGGGATTCGAACCCCCGTTAACGGCGTGAGAGGCAGTAGAGTTATTTCTTAACCACCTGTTTTAATTGCCTTTTTTAATCTCACAGAAACAGATGCTACTAATTATGCTACCAATTTTAACTTGACCTTACACTAAAGTGCGATTACAATCCAACACAGACAACTTGAAAAAAGCGAGGTGTTTGACATGGTAAGTGTATTTCAAAGGAAAGGCAGTAAAAGCTATTATTTCAAGACTATGATTGACCGACAGGTTTATTATGAATCTACCGGAGAAACAAACTACAATCAAGCATTGAAGAAAGCAACTGAAAGAACAAAGGAACTAAAAGGACAAACGGACTTCAGAGAAGCTTTGAAAAGGCTTATAGACTGCATAGATCATGTTGATATTTCAGAAAGAGATGCCGTCCGTAATGAATGTATTGAGAAAATAGGTTCAGGAACGATTTTTAAAATGAAACTTGAAGATGCCTTTGAATCTTATCGGGAAAAGCCAAAGAAAAGAACAATCAGCGAAAGAACATATAACGATTATAAAATTCTTTGGGGAAAGTTTATTCAATGGACAAAAGAGAATTATCCAACCGTTGTTTATTTGAATGAAATTGATAATGAAATTGCAGAAAAATATCTCAATTCAGAGAAAGAAAAAGGAATTGCAGAAAGAACATATAACGAACGAATCAAGAAATTCAGAGCAATGTTTTCTGCTTTATCAAAAACAGCCGGATTGAAAGAAAATGTTTGGAAATCCATTAGCAAAATGACTGAAGGAACTATCAGCAAGAAGATGTTGACAAAGAACCAACTCAAAGACCTGTTTTCTATTACAGACGGTGAAATGAAGGTTTTATTTATGATCGGGCTTTTTACCGGATTGAGATTAGGCGATGCCTCAACCCTTAAATGGAAAGAGATCGACTTTGAAAACGGATTCATTATTAGACTGCCTAATAAAACAAAGAACCTGAAAAAGAAGATTGAAATTCCGCTTCTAGGAATATTGAGAGAGAATCTTGAAGAAATCAGAAACAGCCTTCCTGATAAAAACAAAAGTGAATATGTTCTTCCAGAAATGGCACGGCTTTATATAAACTCCCCTTCTTATCTTTCCTTCCTTATTCAGCAAACATTTGTAAAAGCCGGAATAGAAACAAAGGTTGAAAGAGAAGGAACTACCAGAAAAACCGCTGTATATGGATTCCACAGCTTCAGACACAGCTTTGTTTCCCTTTGTGCTTCAGGCAATATTCCGGTGAATGTTGTTATGGAACTTGTAGGACATAATTCAAAAGCTGTTCATCAGATTTATCAACACGCAACAAATGAACAGAAAGTCAAAGCGATTGAAGCCGTAGAGCAAGCAACAAGAGAAAAGACAGAATAACAGTAACCGAAACACAGCAAAAACCCAAAAAATAAGAGAATTTCACTTTTTTTTCAAACTATTTTGCTAATATGTTGATATAATTTAGAAATAACTTCATTTTTTTACAACAACTATCTTTTTGATATTATATTTTCATCACTTTTGAAACTATACAAATATTTTATTAACTATGCAGATTCGCTTTAATATTTTCATTGTAAAGTAAATTCTATTTTGTTGACAATCCTCAATGATTCCCAACCGTTAGGTTCATATCTGGTCTTGACAAATCAATAAAAAAGCTGTTAATGTAAAAAGAGATTGAGGAAGTTTGCTCATTGTCAACTTGAAATAACTTTTTTAGGAGTATTGAAGATGTTAAAACAAAATGCTGAAATCGTAAAAGCAGTGCTTTCCAAC
>Ga0116170_10002581_pt1 | contig 17348 bp, 13 predicted proteins | sample AD_JPNHW1_MetaG_FD_89797 | JGI IMG/M metagenome (GOLD analysis project Ga0116170, IMG submission 89797) | Active sludge microbial communities of municipal wastewater-treating anaerobic digesters from Japan - AD_JPNHW1_MetaG | ecosystem: Engineered > Bioreactor > Anaerobic > Digestate | place...
GGTTTTTGAAAAATCTAAAGCAGATTTCCTTGAAAAAAAACTCGTTCAAAAATATGGAAAAAATGGCAAAATTTCTATTCTTGAATTAAAAAACGAAGGAGATAAAGATTTAAAGGAATTGTCAGAATTTGTCTATAAAAAAGTTTTTGAAGGCTATACCGTTAAGCAGTGGGGCTTAAAACCGGAAAAAATTGACCATTCCGTAACTGCAAGAGTACCTGTCATGATAAGCTGTGATGACAGATATTTTCAGGATAAATATCAGGGGATTCCCGAAAACGGCTATACAAAAATGATTGAAAATATTCTAAATCATCCTAAAATCGAAATTCGCCTTAATGTTGATTTCCATCAGTCAGATTTTGAATATGAAAAATTATTTTTTACCGGAGCAATCGATGAATTTTTTGGATACAAATTCGGGAAACTGCCTTATCGAAGCCTTCATTTTGATATTGAAGAAAAAAATACCGAATACTTTCAAAACGCAGCTATGGTGAATTATCCTTGCGACTTTGATTTTACAAGAATCACCGAACATAAATATTTTTTAGGCACAAAATCGCCAAAAACCGTTGTCTCCTACGAGTACCCGCAGGAATTTGAATTGGGAAAAAACGAACGTTATTACCCGATTTCTAATCCCGAAAACCAAGCTTTATACGAAAAATATTTACAGGAAGCAAAAAAACTTAAAAATGTTTACTTTTTGGGGCGTTTGGGCGATTATAAGTATTACAATATGGATTTAACGGTTGAACGTGCATTAAATTTATTTAAGGGGGTAAAATGAAGACTGTTTTAATCGCAGGCGGAGCAGGATACATCGGTTCACATACGGTAAAATATATGCTTAATAAGGGCTATGAAGTTGTCGTGCTTGACAATTTGGTTTACGGTCACAAAGAAGCAGTTTTGACCAAAAATTTCGAGCCGGTTGATTTGGCAGATAAAAAAGCCCTTGATGCGGTTTTTAAAAAGTACAAAATTGATGCGGTAATCCACTTTGCAGCATACGCTTACGTGGGAGAAAGCGTCACCGAACCCAAAAAATATTACCAAAATAACGTTGTAAATACCTTGAACCTTCTTGACGCAATGATTGAAAACGGGGTTAAGAACATTGTTTTTTCAAGCACCTGCGCCACTTACGGAAATCCTCAATACACTCCGATAGACGAAAAACATCCGCAAAATCCGATTAACCCTTACGGAAAAACAAAATTAATGATAGAACAGATAATGCAAGATTACGACAGAGCATACGGGCTTAAATACATTGCTCTTCGCTACTTTAACGCCGCAGGCTGTGATGCACAAGGAGAATTGGGAGAAGACCACAACCCTGAAACGCATTTAATTCCGCTTGTTTTAAAGGCGATTAAAGGTGAAATCCCAAAAATTACAGTCTTTGGAACGGATTACGACACCCCCGACGGCACTTGCATAAGAGATTATATCCATATTGAAGACCTTGCCGATGCCCACTTTCTTGCAGTCGAAAAGCTTTTTAAAGGCGGCAAAAGCGACTGCATTAACCTTGGCACAGGCATAGGAACTTCTGTCAAAGAAATTATTGAAGTTGCGAAAAGAGTGACAGGGAAAGACGTCCCGCTTGTTTACGGACAAAGACGCGAAGGCGATCCGCCAAAGCTTTTTGCATCAAACGAAAAAGCAAAAAAAGAACTCGGTTGGAAACCCAAGTATTTGAATGTTGATAACATTATTGAAACCGCATGGCTCTGGGAACAAAACCCGAAATGGTAATTTTAAAGCTTTTTATGATATAATTTGGATATAAGAAGAATAAGGATAAAGTTTATTTTGATGGTTATCAGGTGGAAATGTTTTTTAGGTATTCCTTGTATAAAAATTAAAGAATACCCTGAATATGAAAAATATTATTTTTTCAAGTTGTTTTTATTCAAAAAAAGAAAAAGCAAGCAAAGGATGTTATTTGAAAAAGTAACCGAAATGAGCCAATGTTTAAATAATTTTTCAACACAATTAACACATCAGCAAGACCGCCTAAAAGGTGTTGAATGGTATTTTAAAAATTTTGAATCAAAAATAAATTTGCTTGATATAAAAACAAACAATATAAATGACAAATTGAAAATTGTTAATGAAAAAATAGATGTTATAAAAGAAAAAGTATTGTACAGCAATGAAAAACTAAACAGCGTTAATCAAAAACTAATTTTTAACACTGAAAAAAATATTAATATTCAAAACAGACTTGAAAACATCGAAAAAAGATTACGAAATAAGGAGATGCCCATATCTACCCAAAATCATGAAAGATTTTGGCTTGAAAAATTTTACAATGAAATGCAAAATTTTGACACAAAGGAAGCCTATCAGAATTTAATTAAAAATCTTGATGAAGAAAGCATTACAACCGTAAATAAAATTTTGGGTCGCATGAAAAAACTTTTGGAAAGCGAAGCTGAATTTCTGGAAATTTTCGATAAAGATGAAATTTATGCAATAAACAAACAAAGAAAAGACCTCCATTTTAATATAATAAAATTAAATGAAGATTGCTTTGCTTATAAAAAATATTTTTTGCCTAAAAAAGATTTTGAATCTTGTGTTTTTTATGACAAACACGAATTGGATAAAATCAAAAATCTTTCAAAAGTTAAAAACAAAAACATTATTGATGCAGGAGGATTTATCGGTGATTCTGCGTTAATTTTAAGTGAATATACCGATAAAAATGTCTATTCCTTTGAGCCTATTAAAGAAAACTATCAATATTTGCTTAAAACAATAGAACTAAATAAATTAAAGAACGTAATGCCTTATAATTTGGGATTAGGTTCAAAATCAGACAAAATTGAAATATTCTCGGATGAGGCAAGAAGCAGTGTAAATATTAACCGATTAGAAACAGAAAAAAAAGAAACGGTCAAAATAATAACGCTTGATGACTTTGTAAATGAAAATAAGCTTGACATTGGCTTGATTAAAGTTGATATTGAAGGCTATGAACAAGAATTTTTAAAAGGGGCGCAAAATACTATAAAAAAGCAAAAACCAACTTTGCTTTTAAGTATTTATCATTGCGCAAATGATTTCTTTTTCATTAAATCCATGATTGAAAGTTGGGATTTAGGGTATAAATTTAAGATAATAAAACCTATAAATGCTCAAATTATTTTAGAAACAGTCTTAATTGCAGAAGTTACAGATTAAAGAGGTAAAAATGAAAATAATAGGAATAATTCCGGCAAGATACCAATCAAGCAGATTTCAAGGCAAACCTCTTGCCGATATATGCGGAAAACCTATGATTTGGTGGGTTTATCAACAAGCGACAAAAGTTAAAGAATTACAAGAAGTTTATGTTGCAACGGATAATAAAAAAATTGAAGAAGTATGCAAAAAATATAAAATGAATGTAATAATGACTTCATCAAAGCATAAAACAGGAACTGACAGGATTTGTGAAGTTGCTCAAAAAATTAAAGCGGACCTTTATTTAAACATACAAGGCGATGAACCTTTAATTGAGCCTGAAACCATACAAAAAGCTATTGAACCTTTTTGCAAAAATCCAAAATTACAAATTTCAAACCTAATGACAAAAATTAATGACCCTGTGGATATTGCTAATTTTACAATCCCTAAAGTGTTAGTAAACAACGAAAATATAGGAATATATTTAACAAGAGCGGCAGCACCGTATCCTAAAGGTAAAATTGATTTCAACTACTATAAACAGGTTTGCGTTTACGGATTTAAGCCAAAAGCTTTGGAATTTTTTGCTAAAACAAAACGAGGCAACCTTGAAGAAATTGAAGATATAGAAATTTTAAGATTTATAGAAAACGGATACCAAGTCCGATTTGTTGAAGTTGTTTCAGATACAATTGCGGTTGACACACCAAACGATTTAAAAAAAGTTATCGATTTTATTAAGAAAAAGGCTTAGACTATGAGTAAAATAAGAATTTTAGATTGTACACTGAGAGACGGCGGTTATGTTAATGAATGGGAATTTGGCAAAAACGCAATTCAAGATATAATATCAAAACTTATAAAATCAAAAGTCGATATAATAGAATGCGGGTTTTTAACAGAAAAACAATACGGAAAAGATTTTTCTCTTTTTAATTCAACATCTGCCTTGAAAGAATTTATCAACGGAAATGAAAAAAAAGGATTTTTCGTATTAATGCTTGATATTGGAGATAACGATTTAAATATTGATAAACTCGTTGATTTAAAACCACAAGCAATAAGCGGAATAAGGTTAACTTTTAATCCAAATAATATTGACAAAACAATTAAAATTGCCGAAAAACTTAAAAAAATGGGCTACAAAATATTTTTGCAACCTATGAAAACTCTTAATTACAAAGATGATGAACTTATAAATTTGATAAAAAAAGTAAATCGACTTAAACCTTATGCTTTTTATATAGTAGATTCATTTGGCGCTATGTATAAAAACGATTTGTTAAGGTTGTTTTATCTAGTTGAAAACAATTTACACGAAGAAATTAAGATAGGGTTTCATTCGCACAACAATCTGCAGCTTTCATTTTCGCTTGCACAATCATTAATGAACTTAAAAACAAAAAGAGATATAATAATTGATTCTTCAGTATTTGGAATGGGCAGAGGTGCAGGAAACCTTGCCACTGAACTTATTACAAGATATATAAATGATAATATTCAAAATAAATACGAAATCACTCCGCTTTTAAATATTTATGATGAATATTTATCTTCAATTTTTGCCAAAACACCCTGGGGATATTCTCTGCCTCACTTTTTGAGTGCGGCCCACAATTGTCATCCTAATTACTCAACTTATCTTTTAAACAAACAAACTATTTCAGTTGAAACAATCAACATATTGCTTAAAGAACTTTCCGAAAAAGACAAAAGTGTGTATAACAAAGACTTAATCGAAAATATTTATTTAAAATATCAAAAACACAAAATTGATGACAAAAAGACAAGAAAATATCTGAGCGATAACTTTAAAGGCAAAGAAATACTTGTTTTGGCACCGGGTGAAACAATATCAAGTGAGAGCAGTAAAATTCAAAAATTCATTGAAAAAGAAAAACCGATTGTCATAAGCGTTAATTTTTCACATAATTTATGTGACTATGTATTTATAAGCAACGTTCAAAGATTTAACAAGCTTAAAAATAGTAACCAACTTCAAGAACCGGTTATAATTACTTCAAACATTGCCCAAAAAACAAAAGAAAATACATATATACTCAATTACGAAAAGCTGATTTTAGATGATTATCGTGTAAGTGACAACGCAGGGTTAATGCTGATTAATTTTCTTATTGACGTTGGAGTTAAAAACATTACCTTAGGTGGATTTGACGGATTTAACATAAATCGTGAAAAAAATTACTTTGATAAAAAATTGATAAGCAACATTGAAAGCGAAGAACTAATCAAGAAAACCGCTTCTGTTAAAGAATTTTTGGATAAATTTTCTAAGACGGTTCGCCTTGAATATTTAACGACTTCGCTGTATGCTGAAAGTAATAAAATATAGTTACGGAGTTTGATAAAGAATGAAGAGAGAAACAAAGAAAACCCTTTTTAAAAAATTGCAAACATTATTTTATAACCTTTTCTACGTCAAAGACCACGGCGACTATGAAACATTTCATGCGTTCAGAATAAGAATATTCAAAAAGAAAAAAAGCCAAATAAGAAAAATTTATGATTTACTCAACTGGCAAAAGGATAGAATTAACTTGCTTGAAGATGCAAATAAAAGACAAGAAGCCAAATTAAATCAAATTGCATATCAGCAAAGGATTCTTATTAAAGAACCTTATCGTTGCGTAAACACGTTGTTACTACATCAAAAAACATTTCCTAAATATAAAAATATTCATCAAGGCAAAAGCGTTGTAATACTGGCATGCGGTCCGACTTTAAATGATTATAAACCAATGGAAAATGTTGTACATATAGGAGTTAATATTTCATTTTTGAATGAAAAAGTTCCTTTAGATTTCTTATTCTGTCAAGACTTTTTTCAAATTCAAGATTATCAGCAAGAAATCATTGACTATAAAGGAAATAATTGCAAAAAATTTTTCGGGCTGGCAAGTCATAAAATAAAAAGGAACAATATTCCTGAATGTTTAGTTACCAAAGCAAACGCTGAAAGGTTTCAAATTTATCCTATAGAGCAGCCGCCCTATTTTACTTTAAACATAGATAGTGAAGCCTTTGGGTGCCAACACTCAATAGTTTTTCATGCAATGCAATTTGCGCTTTGGACTAATCCTGCAAAAATTTATCTTGTGGGCTGTGATTGTTCAAATAAAGGTTATTACAACGGGGGACAACAACCTTATGTGCCACCGACCACAGAAAATGGTGTAGTAATGCAATTTGCAAACGGATGGCAGGCAATGAAAGAATTTGCAAACTTATACTATCCTGAAACAGAGATTATATCAATTAATCCTGTCGGCTTAAAAGGTTTATTTCAAGATATTTATATGTAAATTTTATAAAAAGGTTATAAATGAAAGAAAAAGTTAAAATATTGCTATCGTATCACAAGCCTTCAGTACTAATTAAAGATGAAGTCTTAACACCCATACATGTCGGAAGATCTATTTCGAATGAAGCATCCAAAGACGGAGCGGTAAATTCCGAAGACCAAAAATGGCTTTATGAAAATTTGATTGGCGATGATACCGGCGATAATATATCTCATTTAAACAGAAAATTTTGTGAACTAACCGCTATATATTGGGCTTGGAAAAATCAGGATAAAATTGATAACCCCAATTACATAGGATTTATGCATTATAGAAGACATCTTTCTTTTAATCCTAAAAAAAACTTTAAATACAGTGAATTTGGTTGGATAGATGAAGACATTATTGACTCTAAATATATGTTAAAACACAATTTAACCCCCGATAAAATAAAAAAAATTGTTTCGTCTAATGATTGCGTAATTGCAAAATTTGAAAAAAGAAATCCTTATCAATATTACCAAAGGTGTATTGATAATCGACACATTAAAGACTATGATACCGCTATTAGAATATTAAAAGAAAAATACCCCGAATTAACTGTCTATGCTGATAAATATAATTCCGGCAAAAAATCTTTTCATTACAATTTGTTTGTAATGAAAAAAAATATTTTCAATGAATATTGCAAGGTTTTATTTGATATTTTGTTTGAGCTAGATAAACAGATAGATTATGAAAATTACAGTTCAATGGAAATTCGCGCAATAGGTTATATAGCAGAGTGGATAACAGGAATTTACTTGCAATACTTAATCCAAAAACAAAAAATTAAACTTCTTGAACTGCCTGTGATATTGGTTAACAACACAGATTTACCAAAAACGCTTAATCCTGCATTTAACAATAAGAACATTCCGATAGTTTTTTCCTTAAATGACAGTATTATTCCGCATCTTGCAATAACAATAAAATCCATTACCAAAAATTCAGCTCCCGATTACAATTATGATATTGTTATTTTGTATAATAGTGTTAATGATATTACTGACCTAAATAAAAATAGAATAAATTCTTTAATAAAAGAGTACAAAAATATTTCAATAAGATATTTTGATACGGAATTTTTGTTTCAAAAATATAATCCCAAAACAGTCTATACATTTGGAGGTATTAATGTAGGGACTTGTACAAAATTTTTTATCCCGATTATTTTTAACAATTACGATAAAGTTTTATGTCTTAATTCAGATATAATGGTTTTTAACAATATTGTTGATTTATATAATGCGGATTTAGAAAATAACTTAATAGGGGCGTCATACGATATGTCTTTTTTGAGCAACAAAAATAGATTATCTGAATATTGCGCTGAGGTTTTAGGTATCAAATCGGTTTCTAATTATTTCAATAACAGAGTATTACTTTTTAATATAAAAAAATGTATTGAGACTGATTTTTCAAGCGAATGTATAAAACAAGCAAAGAAAATAGTTCAATTAAATAACTTTGAACAAAATGTCTTAAATATTGTTTGCGAAGATAAAGTTCAATATATTGATTTGGAATGGAATGTTCAATATTTAGTGAATGATTATAATAAAAAACTTCCCGTAAAATGTTCGGAAAAATATGATAAATGTTTAAAGATACCTAAAATAATAAATTACATGAACGAACAAAAGCCGTGGATAAACCCTGAAATTGATTTTGCAGATATTTGGTGGGAATATGCCAAAATGACGCCTTTTTACGAACAAATAATTTATAGGAATACTCAAGACTACTGCAATTTTAAATTCAACAATCTTAATATGAGACTGTCTAACTTGGAAAATATTCACAAACCTTTCTTTTTAACAAGCTGGATAATTACATTTAAAAACAATATTCATGAACGTTTTTCAAATTTTATTAATATTTTTATCAACATCAACAACAAATACAAAAAGAAAATTAAAAGTAAAATAGGAAGAAGAATATAAGATATGCCTCAAGCTAAGCCACTGATTTCATTTATACTTCCTAATTACAATAACGAACACGTTATTGACTTGTTTTTTGAAAAATTTATTAAAAACAACACCTATGACAATTATGAATTTATTGTAGTAGATGACGGAAGTGAAGATAACGGATTAGAACTTCTTTATAAATGGCAAAATTCGGGCAAAATCAACAATATGAAAGTCATTGCAGAGCCTCACAAGGGAATAATTAACGCCTTAAACAAAGCTCTGGATGCTGTTAAAGGTGAATTTATAATAAGAATGGACGGCGACGCCACAATAGAATCTAAAAGTTTTGTTGAAAAATTTTTGGAATTTTATTACATAAATCCTGAAAAAATAGGGGTTATCACAGGCAGAGTCATGATGGATGATGATGTTTTACACTCTTTGGGAAGAAGTGTTATTTCAGAACAAGGCTTACATGACGTCGGCAAAAAAATTACCAGCAAAATCGGAAAAAGAAAGTGGGATCAAGCAGTTGTAATAAGACAGGATTTACAAAAAATTATGAATATTCCTGCAGAAATCGATACCGCGCTTGGAGTTTGTACTTTCTGCGACACTAAAACCGCAAAAAAAATAGGCAAATTTGATGAAAATTACCCACTTTGGCTTGAAGATGATGATTTTTATTTAACTTTCAGGCTCCATGGCAAAAAATGCTTCTACCTGCCTGATATAAAAATTTGCCACAGAGTTTCTTTAAGAGGAAACCGAAATCCGGATGTTTGGAAGAATAAGAAAAATTTTTTTAAATTAATCAAAAAATTTATCTGGTCTTTTGAAGCGACCAAAAAAGGTAAAATTTTTAAAATCTTGGGGCTTCCGCTAATTCAAATTAAAGGCGGAAGTGAGAACAGAAGTTCAAACTCAACAGTTTGCTTTTTGAATATTCCTATATTTAAATGCAAACCCATTTACAGCTGGAGAGAAAAAATATTACTGCACGATTATACTTACTGGAAGCAAAAATGGGGATTTGACCCGCTAAATCCGGATATGAATTATATAAAAGAAAACTATAAAGAAACACAAATTCTCTGGAATTATGATAAAGAATTAAAAACCGAAGGTGAAGAAATTCTCAAAAAATATTCAAAAACAAGAGAAAAAAGCCACAAAATATTTGAAAACGAAAAAAATATAAAAATACTTCTTTCCTATCACAAACCCTCGGTTTTATTGAAAAATGAAATCTTAACTCCTATACATGTAGGAAGGGCAATAACAAAACAACCGGCAAAAGATGGTGCATTTTGTGAAAATGATTTGAATTGGCTCTTTAAAAACATGATTGGAGATGATACCGGAGAAAATATTTCTGATTTAAACAGACAATTTTGCGAATTGACTGCTCAGTACTGGGCCTGGAAAAATCAAGATAAAATAAATAATCCTGAATATATAGGGTTTATGCACTATCGCAGACATTTTATTTTTAATGAAATGACCGCAAAGAAGAAAAGACCCGAATTTGATTTAGTCATATATAACGCCATAAATGAAAATTATATTAACGAAATAGGAATTGATACCCAAACCATAGAAAACTACATGGGCAATGCTGACGTGATTGCTTATAAACCTCTTCGTTTCAAGAAAAACGTTAAAAAACAGTTTAAGGATTTGACAGGCGAAGACTATGACTTATCCTACAAATTTTTTGATTTGATATTAAATGTCTTATACAAAAAATATCCAAACTATAAAAAATATGCAAAAAAATATTTAAAAGGGTATCATCATTTTTGGTTTAACGCATTTGTAATGAAAAAAGAAATTTTTGATGATTATTGTCAATGGCTTTTTGATATTCTTTTTGAAGCACATAAAAAAATTGATTACCCAAAATTATCTATAAAAGGTCAAAGGGTTTTAGGTTTTCTTGCAGAAAGATTACACGGGATTTATCTTACAAGACTTATTCAAGAAAAAAAATACAGAATAAAATACGCGCCCTTGACTTTTGTTAAACACACAGATTTACAAGAAGAATTAAAACCCGCATTTAATAAAAACAACATAGCAATTTGCCTTTCTTCAGATAATAATTATGTCCCCTATCTTAGCGTTGTAATTAAATCAATTATAGAAAATTCAAGTGCAAAAAATAATTACGATATAATGATTCTGGAAGAAGATGTTACAGCCGAAAATAAAAGTAAAATATGCAATATGACAAATGAATATCCGAATATATCCATTCGTTTTTATAATGTATGTGCTTTTTTCAATGATGCAAAACGCTACTATGTCCATGGGTCTTTTAAATTACCTACTTATTACAGACTTTACGCTGCTTCCATTTTTAAAAATTATTCTAAAATAATTTATCTTGATGTTGATACAACGGTGCTTTCCGATATAGCAGAACTTTATGATACGAATTTAAAAGGCTTTCTTGTAGCTGCCACAAGAGATTTAGGGGTCGTTTCAAGGCACTTGGCAGGTTATATTGATAAAAATTATTTTAAAGAGCAATTAATGCTGAAAAACCCAATTAAAGAATATTTTCAAGCAGGTGTTTTGGTTATAAATATTGATGAGTTCAAAAAACAAAATACGGAAGATAAACTGATTAAATGTGCAACGGCTTCAAGATTCAATTACGTTGATCAAGATGTTTTAAATAAAATTTGTCATGGTCAAGTAAAATATTTACCTATTGAATGGAATATTTTAACAGAAGAATTTGAAAGGATTCAAGACTTTAAATCACTGCCCGAAGAAGATTATAAATATTATAAAACGGGTAAAGAAAACGTTAAGATTATTCACCATGCTTCTCAAATCAAACCTTGGCAGGACAAAACTCTGGACTTAGCCCAATATTGGTGGAAATACGCCGAAAAAACACCTTTTTATAAAGATTTTGTTTCACAAAACCATCATTTTAAAAGCAAAAAAGAAAAAACAAATTTGATAAAAAAAGTTATCAAAAAAATATTTTCCTAATCAGTATGCGGAATTTTCCTGTTCTAGCTACAAATAAGTTTTTGCAAATTCTAAATCGGCTTGAGTTGTGACTTTAATGTTTATGTAATCCCCTTCAATTACATAAACTTCCTTGCCTGAAAATTCCAACATACCTGCATCGTCGGTAAAGTCTTTGCCCTGAAGTTTCTCATGAGCCTCTTTTATAAGTTCGTATTCAAAAGCCTGCGGAGTTTGGGTGTTATACAAAGAGCTTCTGTCAAGAGTTTTTATTATTTTTAAATTCTCATCAACTTGTTTAATTGTATCAATGGTTTTTGTAGCAACAGTTAAAGCCTTTTTCTCTTGCACTTTTCTTATAGCATTTTTTATTATGTCTTTTGTAATCATAGGCCGCGCCCCGTCATGAATTAATACATAATCACAGTTTTGGCACGCTTTTAACCCGTTAAAAACAGATTCCTGACGGGTTTTTCCGCCTTCAATGATTTTTATTTGCTTATACTCTTTAAAAATATTTCTTAATTCATCAATTATTGAAGGATTAGAGCAAATTATTATCTGCGTAATTTCATTTATCCCCATAAATGCATCAACTGTATATTTAATCAATTCTTTGGAATTGATTTTTTGAAGTAATTTGTTGGTTTTACCAAATCTGACTGAGCTTCCGCCTGCTGTTATTATTACAGATATTTTCATTTTAGCCCCCAAAGTGATTGAATGTTTTGTCCAAATCGGATATTTTTTCTATTCTATCCTGAAAATCAATTTCCACAAAATGTGTTTCTTTTTTCTCTTTGACTTCACCGATTATGGTAAAAAGTTTAGAATTAAGTTTTTTTATCTCGTCTTTGCTCACACAGGCTACAAGTTGGTAATCTTCGCCACCATAAAGTATCCAATCTTTGTAATCGGCATTTGCAAGTTTTGCAATATTTTCGATTTCTTTATCATAGGGGATTTTGTTAAAATCGGCATATAAGACGACATTGCTTGCCTGAGCGATTTTAAAAAGCGCATCCATAAGCCCGTCAGAAGTGTCCATCATCGCATAATCGGCAATTTTTGTTGAAATATCTTGCGAAAAATCAGGGCACAATTCGGGTTTTAGATGAGCATCTGTGATTTTATTTTGTTTTTTACCGTTTTCTAACAAACACAAACCAGCCCGGCTTGAGCCGTGAAAGCCTGTTGTGACAATTAAATCACCGACTTTTGCGTTTTTTCTTGATGAAATGTTTCTTCCTTTTGTAAGCCCTATAGCGCAAGCCGAAACAAAAATTTTGTCCGAACCTGTTATGTCTCCGCCTACGATTTCAAAATTAAATTCTTTGCTTAAATCCTCGCATGCCTTATAAAACTCTTCTACAAAGACGGGAGAGATATTTTTTGGCAAAGAAAGCGAAACTGTAAAGTATTTGGGAATTGCGCCTGACGCAAAAATGTCGCTTAAGTTTACTGTTATAGCTTTGTAGCCAAGTAAATAAGGTGTAGTGTACTTTGTTAAAAAGTGAACATCTTCTACAAGCGTGTCTTGAGTTAAGACAATTCCTAAGTCTTTCAGGCAGGCACAGTCATCGCCTATGTGCCCCGATTTTGATAAAGTTTTCTTAATTATGCTTATAAATTCAAGTTCTTTCATAGGTTTATTTTAGCAGAAAAATATTATACTTTTCGGCGATTATTAATGAAATTTAAAGGTAAATAATAATTATGGAATAAAGAATGGTGAAAAGTAGTAGCCACTCTGGAAAGATGGTGTACAACAATGAACTTAGTTGCATACGCAAGACTCTTGCATAGGAAAATCAATTCGGCTCATAAAAAGGCGAAAAATCCTTTTATCGATGCGAGTGCTGCATGTAACCCTTTTTATAAACCGATTTACACGACACTGGTCTGGGTAGAGCCGGATGATGAAGAAATTAATGAATTTAACAGAAAGCAGGTGCAATAAATTGCACCTGCTTTTTTATTTTGAAAGTTTGAAAGGCTAAAGGGGTGAAAAGTTGAATAATTAAAGGGTGTAAAAAACACGTCATCCTGAACTTGTTTGACTTCTTTTCAAGGCGAGGAACGAGCCGTAGAAAATGTCCTTACGGCTTGCTAAAATAATCCACTCCATGTTAGAATGTTCAATAGTATCAGGATCTTTCCGGCAGACACCGTTGGATAGATGCTGAATCGAGTTCAGCATGACGTCTCTATAAGCATTAGGTGGTTGGAGGTTTCCCCCCTTTCCCCTCACTGCTCACTGTTCACCGCTCACTCCCATTTTTTGCAGTCAAATTTCATGTCTTTTACTTTAATGTGAAGGGATTTAAGGTAAGGTTGAAAATCCTCAAGGATTTTTGTTTTTCGAAGCATAAGCTCCTGCGCAACCGATGAATTTTGACAAGCAATAATCATCAGTCCGTTTTGACCCATTCCATAGGGCTTGGACTTGTCAGATAATTTTTTATCGACAATTTTACCCCAAAATTTGTACAAATTATTGCGTGTAATTGCCTTTTTAAAATCTTTTGAAGTGAGCATACCTTCAATTATGCTTGCTGCGTCTTCAAAGTCGGTGTATAGAATTTTCTTTGCCATAATAAAAACTTTCGTTTATGTTAAAATTATGGTATCATAGCAGAAAAAGATTGTAAAATGGAAAAGCATTTAGAATTTGACAAGGCACTGAGGAGTGCAAAAAGCATATTAATCTGCTCACACGTAAATCCCGACGGAGACACATTGGGAACAATGTGTGCCCTGCAGTTAGCTGTTCAAAAACAGTATAAAAAGAAAGCTGATATGCTTATTTTGTCTAAACTTCCTAAAATATATGAATTTTTACCCAATATTAACGAGGCTAAATCGCTTGATAAATTCGATAAATCAAGAGAATACGATGTTGTTGTTGCGATTGACATAGCTTCTTTAGACAGGCTCATTGACGCGCAAATTCTTTTTGACAAGGCAAAATACTCAATCAACATTGACCACCACACGACAAACAACTTATACGGAGATTTGGCGATTGTAGAGCCAAACACAAGCTCAAGCGGCGAAGTTTTGTTCAAAATATTCAAAAAATTAAGTTGGGAAATAAATTTAGACATTGCAATTTGTATTTACACAGCGATTTTAACCGACACCGGCGGCTTTAGGTTTGAAAATACAAATTCAAGCGTATTAAGAGTAGCCGCAGAACTTGTAGATATAGGCGTAAATCCAAAAGAGCTTTTCAAAAAATGCTACGAAACAAAAACTAAAAACATGGTGCTTTTCCAAAATTACTGCGTAGGCAAAGCAACTTTTCTGAACAAAGACAAAATTGCTTATACGATAGTTTACAAAAAAGATATGGAAAAATTTTACGCAGGAGATGATTACACCGACGGAATAGCCGAAACCTTGCGGTCTATAACCACTACAGATGTTTCATTTGTGGTAAAAGAGGTTGATTCAAAAACATGCAAAATCTCTATGCGAAGCAAATCCTCAGATATTGCAAAGGTTTGCTCTGTTTTTGGAGGAGGCGGTCACAAATTTGCAGCAGGCTGCACGATGAAATATTCTTGCGATGATGCGGTTAAAAAATTATTGGCTGAAATTAATAAGGAAGTTAAATGAAAAAAAGACTCATAAGATATTCAAAACACATTTACAGAGCGGTTATCGACAAAGATTTTTCGGGAATGGCTGCTGAAATGGGATTTATGCTTGTTATAGGAATTTTCCCTTTTATGCTTTTTTTAATGGCAATTTTTGGCTGGATGGGCAAAAAATCTTTTATGAATCCTGTTTTGCTTTTTATGTCAAATATAATGCCGCATGATGCAATGGAATTAATACATACAGTACTAAAAGAAGTCATGATATTCTCTAAAGGCGGCACAATGGCAATAATCGGGTTTATTGTAACAGTTGTGTTGACTTCAAATGCTGTTGCAGTTGTTCTTAAAGGATTAAATACAGCTTATAAAGTAGAAGAAACCCGCTCTTTTATTTACACAAGAATTCTTTCCACCATAATGGTCTTTGTAAACACTTTTATGCTTTTTCTGAGCATAAACCTTATTATCTTCGGTAAAGTTATAGTAAATTTTCTTATAAGCTATGCTGAAATCTCAAAAGCTTTTGCGATAACTCTTTTGACTTTACGTTGGCCGGTTGCTTTTCTGGCGTTGTATTTTATGGCGTTCATAAATTACTACATCCTTCCCGACCTAAAAGGTCCCGAAAAACTTAAAAGAGCAAGTGCTCTTCCTGGAACTTTATTTTTCTGCATGTTCTGGCTTGCAGGCTCTTGGGGCTTTTCGATTTATGTCAATAACCTGCAAACATACAACAGGGTTTACGGAACAATCGGAGCATTTGCGGTGCTTATGGTCTGGATGTATTATACCTCGCTTTTGCTTTTGATAGGTGGCGAGATTAACTCCCAAGTCTATAATAAACTTGAGATGCGCGAAGAAAACAATTCTTAAAATTTTTAATTTTGTTGTATTTTAAATTAATTCTGATAAAATATATATGATAGGTTACAAGGAGAGATATATGAAAAATATAATTATTTATTCTAATCAAAACAAATCCGCTCTAACAGAAATGCTTTCTTCAATTGAAGACTCAAATGTAAGAGTAGAATCTGATTCTCTTTTGAAAGAATATACCCTGCACAACCCGAGTTTGGTTATTGTAGAATCTGCACCAAATTTAAAAGAAGTTTTAATGACAACAAAATTTTTCGCGCCGATTTTAATTGTAGGACCTATCTTTACAGATGTTACTGTACGGGCAGAAGGTTTTGACTTCATAAATACACCTGTAAATAAAGATGAACTTATCGTAAGAGTAAATGCTTTGCTCAAAATAAAAGAATTAAAAGACACTCTAAGCTTAGCAACAACAACCGATGAACTTACCGGTTTGCATAACCGCAAATATCTTCACGAAAGATTAGAATCAGAAATTTCACGCGCAAAACGTTACAAAACCCAGCTTTCTTGCCTTTTATTTGATATAGATTTTTTCAAAGTAGTTAACGATATGTACGGTTACGACTGGGGCGATGTTTTGCTTAAATCGCTGGCAGATAAACTTAAATTTTTGGTAAGAAAAGAAGATATTTTGACAAGATACGGCGACGAAGAATTTTTGCTGGTACTTCCAAATACTTCTGAAGAAAACGCATTCCTTTTTGCAGAAAGATTCAGACGAGATATCGAAAAAATGGAATTTATTCCCGCAGGCGAAGACGAAAGGCACCCGATTACAATCTCAGGCGGAATTTCAACTTATCCTTGCCTTGAAAATGTTGAAGAAGATGCAAATACAATCATAAGATATGCCGAACATGCTCTATACAACGCAAAAAAACGCGGCAAAAATAAAATAATCCAATTTTCTCAAATAAATCTGGATTACTAGATAAAATTATAAAAAGCGGGGCGATTTTAAAAAAATCGCCCCGCTTTTTTATTTATAAACTTTTTTATATTGCAATATTGTTAAAAACTTGTCCTATTCTCAAACATGCGCTAATCTATTATTATAAGAAACAGTCTTTAGGGAAATTATGATTAAATCAAGCAGGATAGTTGTTGTTGACGATGACACCATAGTAACGTCAGCTCTAAAAACTCTATTTAAAATAGAGGGATTTTCCGATGCACATTATTTTAACAACCCGAAAGAAGCTGTGGAATTCATAAAAACAAACAAGCCGGATTTAATTTTGTCCGACTTTTTAATGCCCGAGATGAACGGACTGGAATTTCTGTCTGCAGCAAAAGAGATTTACCCCGAAGTCAGTATGATACTGCTTACAGGATATGCGGATAAGGAAAATGCCATAAAAGCAATTAACGAAATCGGAATTTACCGCTACATTGAAAAGCCTTGGGAAAATGACGATTTAATA
>Ga0116170_10002582_pt1 | contig 17348 bp, 16 predicted proteins | sample AD_JPNHW1_MetaG_FD_89797 | JGI IMG/M metagenome (GOLD analysis project Ga0116170, IMG submission 89797) | Active sludge microbial communities of municipal wastewater-treating anaerobic digesters from Japan - AD_JPNHW1_MetaG | ecosystem: Engineered > Bioreactor > Anaerobic > Digestate | place...
AATGGCTCACTAATTACAGCTATCTGCCCGATGCGGTCATCGTTGAAGGCCCGAAGGCCGGAGGGCATCTTGGCTTTAAACCGGATCAGATTTTTGATGAAAATTTTCAACTTGAAAGACTTATTCCCGAAGTTGCCGATACTATAAATATGATTTCCACTCGTGAAGGAAAGTCTATTCCCGTGATAGCGGCCGGCGGGATTTATTATGGATCAGACATTGCAGAAATTTTCACCCTGGGGGCTTCGGGTGTACAGATGGGGACGCGCTTCGTTACAACGAACGAGTGTGATGCCTCCGATGCATTCAAACAAGCTTACCTTAATGCAGCGGAAGATGATGTCCGCATTATCAGGAGCCCGGTGGGAATGCCGGGAAGGGCCATCCGTTCGCCTTTCCTGGAAGAAGTGGAGGCCGGAAAACGCCAGCCGAAGACCTGCCCCGTGAATTGCATCCGCACCTGCGATATTCGCACTGCTCCTTATTGCATCATGGCTTCGCTCACTTCGGCGTTGCGCGGGAACTTTCGCAGGGGTTACGCCTTCTGCGGAAGCAATGTATGGCGGACAAACGAAATTATTTCTGTTAAGGAACTGATGCAAACACTAAAAATGGAATACCAGGCCTGCATGGCGGAAGCTGAACTGGTAACCTGTTAGAATTCCATATAATTTATAAGTGTCGGATGGAAAGTAAAGCCGGATAGGATGAACTCCTGTACGGCTTTTTACATTGAGAAATTTCAGCCCGGTCCGGGAAATATATTAATCTGCCGGACAAATTCAGAAGAGAATACTGCCGGCCTCCTGGTAATTTATCTTCAGCTAGTTTTCAACATCCTTATTTCCTGAGAGAATTTTTAATTTTCTTTGCAGGATCATGCCTCTCCACATTTCCTCCCTTAATTCGGGCAGTAACGGCAACTGCTATTATATCGGCAATGAGCGTGATGCCGTGCTTGTTGATGCCGGGATATCGTGCCGGGAAACCGAGCGGCGGATGAAACGGCTCGGATTGTCCCTTGAAAAAGTAAGGGCTGTTTTTATTTCGCACGAGCACACCGATCATACGCGAGGCGTGGAAGTGCTTTCGCGCAAACATCATCTCCCGGTTTATATTTCGGCTCCTACATACCAGAACAGCTACCTGAAACTCGATCCGGCATTGTTGAAGCATTTCGACGCTCTGTCGCCCTTAAAGATAGGTTGCCTTGATATATGCGCTTTCCCGAAGCGTCACGATGCATCCGATCCGCATAGCTTCACCATAAGTCATGATGGCGTTACGGTCGGGGTTATGACCGACATAGGCAGCCCGTGTGAGCATGTGGTACAACATTTCAGCCGGTGCCATGCCGTATTTCTCGAAGCCAATTATGACGAAAGGATGCTTGATGAGGGAAGATACCCCTACTACCTGAAAAAGCGTATCAGCAGCGATGTCGGCCACCTGTCGAACCGTCAGGCCCTGGAACTGTTCCGGCATCACCGGCCCGCGTTTATGACGCACCTGATATTGTCGCATCTGTCGAAGGAAAACAACAGGCCTGAACTGGTGTATGAATTGTTCGGCACACATGCAAACGGAATCCAGATTGCGGTTGCGTCGCGATTTGAGGAGTCGGGCTTGTTTTGTGTTGGATGACGGTTCCTGACGGACTCTATTTCCGTGATTGTTCAATCATTATTTTCCTGAGCATGCTGAGGGCCGATATTGCAGCCCGCTGGATATTCCTGCCGCGGTGTTCGCCCAGGATGAATTTCCGGGTAACGGTTCCAAGAGGCGAAGCCACGGCTATCCATGTCGTTCCTACTGGTTTTTCAGGCGTTCCGCCGGACGGGCCGGCTACTCCGCTGGTGGCAATGGCATAATCCACGGTGAAGCGTTCCCTGGCTCCTTCGGCCATTTCCTTTACAGTTTCACTGCTTACGGCGCCGTGTTGTGCCAGCGTTCGGGGCTTCACACCCAGCAATTTTTCCTTTATTTCATTGGCATAAGCCACTACCGAGCCTTTGAAATAATCGCTGCTGCCGGCTATGCTTGTGATAAGGTGAGCTATGTACCCGCCTGTGCAGCTTTCGGCCGTCGCCAGCGTACAGCCTTTTTCGCGAAGCAATTTACCCACTACTTCTTCCAGGGTGTCATCACCTTCGCCGAAAATGAATTCTCCGGCAAGGGGCAAAAGACCGTCCACGGCTTTCTGAAGTTCGTCGCCGAGTTTTTTCTTATCTGTGCCGCGGGCTGACAAGCGCAGACGAACGATGCCGGGTTGAGGAAGGTAAGCCAGTTTTATATGAGAAGGGAGTTGGTTTTCCCATGATTCGATGCGATCAGCCAGAAATGATTCACCGATGCCTTCGGTGAGAAGGGTGCGGTGCATGATAGCGTTTTCACTTTTGCTTTCGAGCCGGGGAAGGATTTCTCCGGTCATAAGGGCTTTCATTTCGAAAGGAACGCCCGGCATGGAAACATAAATCACGCTATTCTTTTCAAACCACATCCCCGGGGCTGTGCCATTGTGATTCGGTATCACCGTGCAACATTCGGGGACCATGGCCTGACCGCGGTTAAGACCGGTAACAGGAAGCCCGCGCGACCTGAAAAGGTGGCGGACGTCTTCGTAAGCCGTTTCGCTGAAAACCATGGTTGAACCGAAATATTCACATAGCGTCGTTTTGGTGATATCGTCTTTAGTGGGACCCAGCCCGCCGGTAATGAGAATGACCTCAGCGCGTTGCGATGCTTCGCGCAGTGTATTGAGAATATGTTCGCGATCGTCGGAGATGCTGGTGATCTGCCGGACAAGGATGCCAAATTCGTTCAGTTTTTCGGCCATCCAGGCGCTGTTGGTGTCAACAACCTGCCCGATGAGCAGCTCGTCGCCAATGGTAATGATTTCGGCAGTCATTGAGTATCAGGGTTTAGGTAATGGTGCGTAAGGTTTCAGCCATCAGCGGATGCGGGCGGGAGGATTGATGGTGAGGCGTATTATTATGAATCGTGTTTTACAGCGAGAGGTAAAATTTGCTCTCATCACGGTCAATACCGGTTCCCGGCAACTCTCCTTCATGCTTATTGCACTGACCGCAGTTTGCTGCATGCTGACTGCGGCTTTGCGCAACGCTGTTGTTATTTTTTCCGCAGATGGCGGTTCTTTCGTACTTTTGAGACAAAGTTACAGATATGTTTCGTATTCCTGAATCAGAACTCATTCTTAATGGCGATGGCAGTGTGTATCATCTTCACCTGAAGCCTGAAAACCTTGCCGGTACTGTAATTGTCGTTGGCGATCCCGGAAGGGTCCCTGAAATTTCCAAGCATTTCGACCGCATCAATTTTAAAGTTCAAAACCGGGAAATGGTTACCCATACCGGTTATATCGGCCGCCGGCAGTTGAGCGTGCTTTCTACAGGCATGGGGACCGACAATCTCGATATTGTGATGAATGAGCTGGATGCTGTCGTAAATATTGACCTTGAAAGGCGCGAACCAAGACAGGAACATACAACACTGAATATAATCAGGCTGGGTACTTCAGGCTCTTTGCAGGCTGATATTGCCCCTGGCGAAGCGGTCGCTTCCACTCATGGCATAGGCCTTGACGGATTGCTTTATTTTTACGCCGACAATGGTAAAGTGACGGATGCCGACATGGCAAATGCATTTGTGAAACATACAGGATGGGATAAAAACCTTCCGGGTATTTATGCCGTCCCGGCATCACAAGAATTGCTTTCTACGTTGGGCAAAGGATTAAAGCAGGGTATTACGCTCACGGCGCCCGGCTTTTATGGTCCCCAGGGCCGGGAAGTGCGGCTCAAAACTGCATTCCCCCAACTGAATCACCTGGTCGAATCTTTTGAATACCAGGGAAACCGCATTGTGAATTTCGAGATGGAGACTTCGGCCTTATATGGGCTGGGAAGGTTGTTAGGGCACGAAACGCTTACCATTTGTTCAATCGTTGCCAACCGGGTGGCCAAAACCTATGCTCCCGATTATAAAAAAGACATCGAAAAACTTATTCAGCAGGTACTGAGTCGTTTAGTTGCCTGATCCTGTTCATTTTCGGGCCCTTGACTTTCAACGTTCCCTTGTTGAAAAATCAGGCAAACGATACCCTTTACACGGTGAAACCGGGATTATATTTGTAATATGATCCTGTCCGACGATAGTATGGAATTTCAGGCGCTGATCAGCCTGCTCGATGATCCTGACCCGGTTGCTTACAACAGTGTCAGTAAAAGGATCTTCGACCTGGGTCCGCCTGCGGTTCATGTGCTTGAAGATGTTTGGGAACACTCCTTCGACGAACTGGTTCAAAGCCGCATTGAACAGATAGTTCACCATATCCAGTTTGAAGATATCCGTAAAAAGCTTTCAGAATGGTCATCACGCGAAGAAAATGATCTGCTAGACGGGTATTGTATCATTACCCGGTTTCAGTATCCCGATGTTGATGAAGTAAAACTACGTGACCAGGTGGAAAAGATCAGGCGCGACGTCTGGCTTGAACTCAACGACCGTCTCACGGCATTGGAAATCGTTAAGGTTTTCAATCATATTTTTTTCGAAGTTCATGAGTTTAGTCAAAAAACGGAATCAGGAAAAATACAGGATTCGGGCTGTTATTTCCTGAATAACCTGCTCGAAAGCCGCCGCGGTAACTCATTATCTTTGGGCGTTTTATATGTCCTGCTGGCTGAGAAACTTAACCTCCCGGTTCGTGGCGTTGATCTGCCGGGCCATTTCGTTGCTTCCTATATGAGGAGTCCTGAATTGCCCGGGGAAATGCCGGGAATACTGTTTTATATCAACCCGTCTGCCCGGGGGGCTGTGTTTTCGCGCAGTGATGTGGAATTGTACCTCAAACAAGCGGGCATTGGTCCGGAGGAAAAATTTTTCATTCCCTGCTCAAGCAAGCAGATCATTACACGGTTGCTCGACGACCTGAAGATGATGTATGATAAACAGGGCGATAGCGAAAAAGCATCCGATCTGAAAGCGCTGAAGAAGATTTTACAATATTAATAAGGCAAACTTTTGCCTTTTGGCCTGCCGTATTACCAACAACCTCGCCCAGGCAGGTAGACCTGCCATCTTGCGCACAGCCAGCCCAGGCAGGCAGGCCGTTGGCTCTTAGCTGTTGGCTTTTAGCCATTAGCCTGCCGTCTTGCCCACACCCTTGCCTAGGCAGGTAAACTTTTGGCTCTTAAATTTTTGAGTTTTGAGTTCTGTGTTTTGAGTTTTTCATTCTCCCCTGCCTGCCACCCTTAGGCTCGCGCCAGGCAGACAGACCTGCCTGCCTCTCACACAAGGCCATACACTGGCAGGTAAAGTTCTCCGTTTTCCGTTCTCCGTTCTCTGCTCCCGCCTGGTAAACTTTTACCTGTAATATGCCTGTAGGAACCTGTTGATATTTCCCTCAACCCGTGACGGAACATCGGTCAGGTCGGCCCTTTCGAATTTCTGGCCTGTGATACTCTCAAAGAGTTCGATATATCTCTCCGTGACGGAGTTTACAAATTCGTCGGTCATCGCCGGAACCTGCTGGCCTTCCTTGCCCTGGAAACCGTTTTCCATGAGCCATTCGCGTACGAATTCCTTCGAAAGCTGCTTTTGTGGTTCGCCTTTGGACTGGCGTTCTTCATAGCCTTCCTTGTAGAAATATCGGGATGAATCGGGAGTATGGATTTCATCGATGAGATAAATCCGGTCGTTTGCCTTCCCGAATTCATATTTTGTATCAACCAGGATAAGCCCCATCTTTGCAGCGATCTCCGTGCCCCGCCGGAAAATCGCCCGGGTGTAATTTTCCAGTTTTTCGTAGTCTTCCTTTTCCACCAGTCCGAGGTTCAGGATTTCCTCTTTCGAGATGTCCTCGTCGTGCCCAATGGCAGCTTTTGTGGTAGGGGTGATGATAGGTTCAGGGAACCGGTCATTTTCTTTCATGCCGTCGGGCATCGGAATGCCGCACAGGGAGCGTTTCCCGTCTTTATATTCACGCCAGGCATGCCCGGACAGATAACCGCGGATGACCATTTCCACCTTGAAGGGCTCGCAGCGCCTTCCCACTGTTACCATAGGGTCAGGAACGGCAATCTTCCAGTTGGGAACGATGTCGGCGGTATCGTCGAGGAATCGGGCGGCTATCTGGTTCAGCACCTGTCCTTTGTAAGGGATGGCGCGGGGCAGCACCACGTCGAAAGCAGAGATACGGTCGCTGGTGACCATGATCAGCAGTTCATCATTGATATTATACACATCGCGGACTTTTCCGATATAAAGGTCTTTTTGGCCCGGGAAACTGAAGTTCGTGCGGCTGATGGCGTTTTGCATAACGGTAAATTATGGTTTAGGATTTGAAGTTACTGCTTTGAAATTCACGACGCTGTGCTTGTCCGGCAGAGAAAAAATTTAACGCCTCAAAAATAGGGCAAGTCGTTTATTTCTTATCGTTCTTTTGATCTTTTTCTTTTTCATAGGCATTGATGATGTTCGTCACCAGTTTATGCCTGACGATGTCGCGGTCGTCGAGCATGATGATATCAATTCCCTTAACATCGTTGAGAATGCGCATTGCCTGGACCAGCCCGGAGTTTTGGTTGCGGGGCAGGTCAATTTGGGTGATGTCGCCGGTGATCACGAATTTTGAGGATTTGCCCATGCGGGTGAGGAACATTTTTAACTGCCCTTCGGTGGCGTTCTGGGCTTCGTCGAGGATGGCGAAGGCGCCTTCGAGGGTGCGCCCGCGCATAAAGGCCAGCGGTGCAATTTCGATGGTCCCGTCCTCGAGGTAAGAAACGAGTTTTTGGGTGGGGATCATATCCCGCAGGGCATCGTACAACGGCTGAAGGTAGGGGTCGAGCTTATCCTTGAGGTCGCCGGGAAGGAATCCCAGGTTTTCGCCGGCTTCCACGGCCGGACGGGTAAGTATGATGCGCCTGACTTCCTTGTTTTTCAGCGCCCTGACGGCAAGCGCAACGGCGGTATAGGTTTTTCCGGTTCCGGCAGGCCCTATGGCGATGATCATATCATTCCGGGAGATGCTTTCAACCATTTTTTGCTGGTTCGGGGTGCGTGCCCGGATCATCATACCGTTTCGTCCGTGGACGAGGACATCGGCATTCACTTCCCTGAAGTTGACCGATTCTTCGGTTGCATTTCCGTTCGACGCCAGGCGGCGGACATCCTCTTCGTCCAGTTTGCCGAAGTTGTCGAGGTACATCAGCATGGAGGTGAAAACCTGTTCAAACTGTTCAATTTCCTGGTCTTCGCCCTGAATTTTCAAAAGATCGCTTCGGGCGATAATCCGCAATTTCGGGAAGAGGTTATGTAACAGGTTGATGTTACGGTCGTTAACGCCGTATACTTCCAGAGGGCTGTAGGATTCAAGGCTGATGGTTTTTTCGGTCACAGGGGATGGGCGTTTAAGAGTTTCAGAGTTGCAGTGTTTCAGACCTGCCTGCCTGGGAAGGCTGTGTGTGAGGTGGCAGGCCTGCCTGCCTAGCGCAAGGCTGTGGTAAGGGGCAGGGTTTCAGAGTTTCAGGGTTTCAGACTTGCCTGCCTAGCGCAAGGCTGTGGGAGGGGGCAGGGTTTCAGGGTTTCAGGGTTTCAGACCTGCCTGCCTAGCGCAAGGCTGTGGTAGGGGGCAGGGTTTCAGAGTTTCAGGGTTACAGAGTTTCAAAGTTTCAGGGTTTCAGAGTTGCAGGGTTTTAGGCTTGCCTGACCGGGCGAGGTTGAGGGTAAGGAGGGCAGGGTTTCGGCGTTGCAGGGTTTGAGTGTTTTTAAAAATTAGATTTTTAAGGAATTAACTAATTCTATGCTGAGTTTTGATCCTTTATGGTTTTGGGCTCCATAATAATTTCTACTTTTGATATGCAAAAATACAGCTATTCCGAACAGGGTATCCAGTTTCATGCCAATCATTACATTAACCAGCGACTGGGGGCTTACCGATCATTATGTGGCGTCTGTAAAAGGGGCCATACTCCGGCGTGTGCCTGGTGTTACTATTGTGGATATATCGCATGAAATACGGCATTTCGATATTAAACATGCATCGTTTGTGCTCCGCAACTCCTTCAGGCAGTTTCCCGAAGGCACCATTCATATCATCGGGATCGATTCCATCGAATCGAAGAATCATCAGCACCTGGTTGTTTATGCCGAAGGTTACTATTTTATCGGCGCCGACAACGGCATCTTTTCCCTGATCCTTGATAACCCGCCGCAGAAGATCATTTCGCTCAATATTTTGCAGGATACCGGCTATTATACCTTCCCTTCGCGTGACCGTTTTGCAAAGGTCGCCGGTCATATCGCCGAAGGAAAAAGCATCGATGAACTGGGAGAACCGGTCAGCGCACTGGTGCCCAAATCGTTGTACCAACCGGTAAAGGAGGGTAATAATATTCTGGGCCGGGTAATGTATATTGATTCGTACAACAATGTTTTTATCAATATCACCGAAAAACTGTTCCGCGAATCGGTACAAAACCGTCCTTTCAGCATCAGTTTCCGCAGAAATTCATACTCAATCAACACCCTGGTAAAAGCATACGGCGATGTGCCGGAAGGCGAAATGTGCGCCCTGTTTTCGTCAAACGGATTGCTGCAGATTGCCATTAACCGCGGAAAGGCGGCTTCGCTGCTCGGCCTGACGATTGATTACCCGGTAAACGTGGTGGTGAAGTAAGATACAGACGCCGGGGTAACAATCAGGCTGTTGCCGGGTCGGGAATATAAAGGCATTTGGTTCAAAAATCGGATGACTCATCCCCATAATTTTATATTGTTGTTGTTCGGGTTCAGAATGGTTGTTGTTTGTTGAAACGATTATTTCGTTCCTGACGCCGCTCAGCCGGATTTTAAATTTGTTTGCCGGTGCCGGGTTAATACCATAGATGAGCCTGCTTCCGCAACAGGAAGCGGCGCCTGATCAAATCCTGGCAGGGACGCAATAAAAATGGCAAATCAAAAACTAAAAAGTTATTTTCCGGGCAACCATGTTATTGACGCGATGTGCTGTTTCAGGTTCACGACCGGATCAGGATGGCCGTGATGAAAGTTTGATTCGGGCTGAAGCCGGCAGGTTGTCCGTTATTCAGGAAGATTAATGTGTCTTCTGCCGGTAGGTTGGCGTATCATCTTATAAAGAATGCCATACCGCTTTAACAAAATAGTTATTTTTGCGCGTCAAAACGCAACGTTAACAGCATGTATACATTACTGCGAAAAGAGGTTAGCAGCTTCCTTAATTCACTTATCGGGTACGCGGTAATCATCGTGTTCCTGCTTATCAACGGACTCTTCCTCTGGATTTTCCCGATGCAATTCAACATCCTTGAGTATGGCTTTGCAGGCATCGATAACCTGTTCCTGCTGGCGCCCTGGGTGTTCCTGTTCCTGATTCCCGCCATCACAATGCGGTCATTCGCTGAAGAGCAGCGCAGCGGAACCATGGAATTGCTGCTTACCAAACCGCTCACCGACATGGAGATAATTCTGGCAAAGTACCTCGCTGGGGTTGTGCTGGTATTCTTCTCGGTGCTTCCCACGCTGATCTATTTTATCTCGGTGTACCTTTTAGGCCAGCCTGTAGGTAATGTCGATATGGGCGGAACATGGGGGTCGTACCTCGGCTTGCTGTTTCTTGGCGCCGGTTTTGTAGCCATCGGCATTTTTGCATCTTCCGTTTCCGGGAACCAGATCGTTTCATTCCTCATCGCTGTTTTTCTGTGCGGATTCGTTTACATTGGTTTTGAATTTATATACGGATTATCGCTTTTCGGCAGGATTGACCTGTTTATACAGCAGTTGGGTATCAGCGCCCATTATGCCTCGATGAGCCGTGGAGTGATCGATACCCGCGATGTGATTTACTTCCTCAGTCTTATCGCAGTTTTCCTTATGCTGACCCGTTTTAACCTCGAACGCAGAAAATGGTAAAATTTTTTAAGCCAACGGGCATAAGTTCATCGCGCAGGAATATCCGGCGCAACAGCATCAGCCAGTTATTACTGGGATTGGTTTTCATTGTGCTGTTAAACATCATTGGATCCTACCTCTTTTACCGTTTTGACCTTACCAGCGAGAAACGCTATTCGTTATCGCCGGCTACCAAGAAAATGCTCAAAAACCTGGACGATGTCGTGTATTTCAAAGTGTACCTCGAAGGAGACTTCCCTGCCGGTTTCAAGCGGTTGCGTAACGAAACACGTGAAATGTTAGGCGAATTCAGGGCTTACAGCGATAATATCCAGTTCGAATTCATTAATCCTTCAGCCAGTTCCAGCCAAAGCGAACGTGAAAATACCTACCAGCGGCTGGTTGAGTCCGGCCTGAACCCGACTAACCTTCAGGTCCGCCAGGAAGGGGGCATGTCGGAACAGATAATTTTTCCCGGTGCATTGGTGTCCTATAAAAACAAGGAATTCCCGCTTGAATTGCTGCATTCCCAGCTTGGAACCCCGCCTGAAGAGGTGTTGAATAATTCAGTTCAATCACTTGAATATACCCTGGCCAACGCTATCAGCAAATTAAGCAGCAGCGACAGGCCATCGGTTGCCTTTATCGAAGGGCATGGCGAACTGCCTGAATTGCTGACCGCCGATGCGCAAAATTCACTCAGCGAATATTACAAAGTGGAGCGCGTAAAAATCAACGGCATGCTTTCAAGCCTCACCCGCCGTGTGCCGAAAGGAAAAGATTCGACGGATTATATTGTGAAAAACAAATACAAAGCCATTATTATCGCAAAGCCCGATTCCGCCTTCCCGGAAAAGGACAAGTTCATCATTGATCAATATGTGATGCGCGGCGGTAAGATATTGTGGCTTGTAGATCCTGTTTTCGCCAGTATGGACAGCCTTCAGAATCAGGATCAGACAATTGGAATCGGCATGAACCTGAATCTTGATGATTTATTCTTCAACTACGGATGCCGGCTGAATCCCGACCTGATTATGGACCTGAATGCTATGCGGATCCCAATGGTTACCGGGCAGATGGGCGATCAGCCTAAAATGGAGATGCTGCCCTGGTATTATTTCCCGGTGGTATTTGCAACTTCTACCCATCCGATCGTCAGGAACCTGAATGCCTTGAAAACAGAGTTTGTCAGCAGTATCGATACCATCACAGCGCCAAACATCAGGAAAACGATACTCCTGTCCACTTCGAGATACTCGAGACTGCTGAATTCGCCGGCTCTTATCACCACGGAAGTGATGAGACAGCAGCCCGATATGGCCAGGTATAATAATCCATACAGGACTATTGCCTTGCTCCTGGAAGGGAATTTTCCTTCACTCTTTCTCAACCGTATTCCCCCGGAGCTTGCCGGCGCCCCTGAAATTCAATTTATAGATCATAGCAAACCTACGGCTATGATCGTGGTGAGCGACGGCGACATTGTTAAAAACCAATTGCAGTCATCACCCACGGGACCGTCGCCGTTACCATTGGGTTACGACAGGTACAGCCGTGAGACTTTCGGCAACAAGGATTTTATCATGAATGCCATGAATTATCTGTGCGATGATTCCGGATTACTCTCTGTCCGTTCCAAAGAATTAAAACTGAGGCTGCTGGATGGCGAAAAAATCAATGCTGAAAAAGTAAAATGGCAACTGATCAATGTTCTTCTGCCTGTGCTGATTATCCTGGCTTTCGGCGTTATTCAGCATTTTGTCCGCAGGTACAAATATACCCGTCCGTTTTAAAATTCCGGATACGTGGTATCGTAACAAATAGTCCTTCAGAAAAAGCATTCTCTATCATTATCCATCCATGAAAAGAAACCGCAAGGCCGTTATCATCACTGTTTTTATGGCGATTATCGCCGCGTTGCTTATCATCAACCACTCCAATTCTACGTTGCGCGGTAAGGATACAAATTTTGCCGTAAGCGACACCTCGAACATCACCAGGATTTTCCTTGCTGATAAGGACAACAACACCTGTAACCTTCACCGTGAAGCTAACGGAACGTGGATGCTAAACGGGAAATACCCTGTGATGAATGAAACGAAGGACGGGATGCTGAAGACGTTGCTCAACATTACGGTAAAGATGCCGGTTGCCAAAGCCGCCCGCAACACCGTCATCAAACTGTTGGCAGCCAAATCGGTTAAAATTGAGATCTACCAGCAGGTATATCGTATCGACCTTTTTGATAAGGTAAAGCTCTTCCCCCATGAAAAATGCACCCGCACATATTATGTCGGCGATGTTACCATGGATAACCGCGGCACTTTCATGCTGATGGAAGGGAGTGAAAACCCCTGCATTGTGTATATTCCCAGTTTCCGGGGATTTGTAGCGGCGCGTTATTCCGCCCTGGAAAAAGACTGGCGCGACCGTAATGTTTTTGCTTTAAAGCTTCCCGATATCAAATCGGTTGAGGTGCTGTACAATGAAAATCCCGCATGGTCGTTCCAACTGACGAATAACAACAACCGCAATTTCGTTCTCACATCTGTTACCGGGGCCCAGTTGACAAACTATGATACGCTGAAGGTAATTCAGTACCTGGGATCTTTCCGCAATATCAGCTTCGAAGCTTTCATGGACGATGATAAAGCCTTCCGGGATTCGATAGCGGCAACGGTTCCGGCAATCTCTATATCGGTCACAGATGTTAAAGGCATAAAAAAAACTGCAAAACTCTGGCATAAAAAATCTCCCTACAAAACCGTCGATCTCTTCGAAAACCCCATGGAAATGGACCCTGACCGCATGTTTGCGATGGTAAACGAGGGGAAGGACCTGGTTCTGGTGCAATCGTATACTTTTGATAAAATCCTGAGGAAATTGCCCTGGTTTACCACGGGAAGCGAAAAATAGCCGGGCCGTGGTTTACAGAATTTGAAACTCATTTCATTCATGATTATCAGCTATGGAAAAATTGATCAGGAATACACGTGTTCTTGTTACAGGCGGCGCCGGTTTCATTGGTTCCAACCTTGTAGAGGCATTGTTGCAGCAGGATAATGAAGTGGTCTGCCTTGATAATTTTTCTACGGGCAAACGGAAGAATGTTGAGCCTTTTTTGCAGAACAATAAATTCACCCTGGTTGAGGGGGATATCCGCAATCTGACTGACTGTAACAAAGCTGTTGAAGGAGTGGGCGTTGTGCTGCATCAGGCAGCCCTGGGATCGGTTCCCCGCTCGGTGAAAGACCCTGTTACAACCAATTCGGTGAATATCGACGGCTTCCTGAATATGCTGGTGGCGTCGCGCGATGCCGGCGTCGGGCGTTTTGTATATGCTTCCAGTTCGTCGGTTTACGGAGATCATCCGGGCCTGCCGAAGGTGGAAAAGGAAACCGGGAACCTCCTGTCTCCGTATGCCGTCACAAAAAAGGTCAATGAATTATATGCCGGTGTTTTTGCCGGCCTTTACGGGATGGAAACGATAGGCCTGAGGTATTTCAATGTGTTCGGTAAACGGCAGGATCCCGATGGCCAATATGCTGCTGTAATCCCAAGGTTTATCAGATCACTGATACGGCACTCCCGGCCGGAAATATACGGCGACGGGCTTCAATCGCGCGATTTTACCTATATTGATAACGTAGTGCATGCCAATCAGGCTGCCGCCCTGGCTCCGTCTGCCTCAGTGAACACCGTTTACAACATTGCCTTCAGCGAGAGGATAACACTCAATGAATTGTTTGGCATGCTTCGCGATAACCTGGCCTGCTTCGACAGCGAAATTGCGGGCATTGAGCCGAAATATGTGAGCGAGAGGCCCGGCGATATCAGGCATTCGCTGGCATCCATTGATAAAGCAACAGAACTGATAGGTTATCAACCGCAATTTCCGGTTCGGGAAGGTCTGAAGAAAGCCATTTCCTGGTATTGGGAAAACCTGAAATAGGCGGATCTCCGATGGAGGGTGGTTTATAGCCGATAAACATTTTTGGTTTTGAAATCTGCCGGATGGTCAGCAGCCATTTGTTATTGACGGTAAGCATATTTCTGATGCCCGGGCCTGTGTCCGGTTGCCTGCCGGCGTTATATTGATCAGGAGCCTTTTTTGAACCTTTTCTTTTGCTCAGCCGTCATTTTCTCTGTGGCATACTGAAAAATAAGCCTTGGCGCCGAGTCTTTCCATTTCGTGAGAAATATTTCAGCGGCTTCCGGCTGCAGTTTCCAGGCTTCCCGTAAAAACCAGCCAAGTCCCTGCTGCACCTCACGTTCAGTATCCATCATCAGTGGTTCGATAAAGGAGAACAATGGCGTGAAATCTTCGGTGGTTTTCAGCAATTTGATCAGTGTTACAGGAACTGCCCTGCGCTGAAATTTATTATCTGCCGTACGCCAGTTTTCAAACGCCTGCAGTGAAACCAGTTTTTTCTTCAGGAAGATGATGAGCAGTTCCCCGCTGATAACATCAGCATGCGCCCAGTTGGTGATGCCGTTTTCAAACCATTTTTCGATTTCATTGAAAATATCAGGTGTAAAATGTTTGGCAAAGGCTTTGGTTAGCAGGATGGCAAAACTGGTTTCTTCATATTTCGGGCTTTTTACCAGCAGCCGGCTGGTTTTCAGTATCAGGTCAAAAGTGGTTTCCTCATGTTCCAGGATGTCGAGCACTTTCTCCTCAAGTTGATCGAGCGAAAGCCCGTATGCGTCATATCCTTCCCGGAAATAGCGGGAATATTTCATTACCATTTCATCGCTGGCATTGGCTGTACAGTAAAAACGGATATCGTTGAAAAGAGCGGTTGGTGTCATGGACTTGGTTTAATTGTTTAAAAAAAACGGAAGAATTGGAAAAAGTATCAAAGTGTATTCAGGTTTCAGGGATTTGCAGACGGCATTATTACCGGGAGATGATTTTAGCCAGGGTACCTGATCGGATCAGGAAGGGGAGATGCCGGGACCAACGGCTGACCGGGGATCTGTACTCATATTTAATAAATTTCATCAAACATATCTTTTGCCGCCCCGCAAACCGGGCATTTCCAGTCGTCGGGGATATCTTCGAAAGGCGTTCCCGGAGGAATGCCCCTGTCAGGGTCGCCGACAGCCGGATCATAAACATAATTGCAGGCAATGCAACGGTATTTCTTGCCGGTGTCTTTGTTTCCCTTTCTTTCGAGTTTGGCCGGGTCAATATAGGTCGGGGCGTTTTTCGGCGAAAGGCCTTTCTTTACTGCCCTGTACCATGCATAGGTGAGGGGCGGGATGGATGTGTCGATGATTTCGGCATCCGTTACATCGCCGATGAAGAGAATATGCGTTCCGACATCTGTTTGAATCCAGGTTTTGCAGTCGAACCAGGCAATGGCGTCTTTTATCACGATGGGTGTTCCTGCACCGCTGATGATGTGCTCCGTTTGATCGAACTTGTTGATATCCCTGCCGCTTTTATAGCCGAAAAGGCCGATCAGTTCAGGGCTGGCTTCCTGATTGAGCACCGAAACGGAGAACCTGCCGCTGCCGGCAATCATTTCGGTTGTCAGGTTGTTTTTACTGCAGCTTATCGCTATCCGGGGCGGATCGGCGGTCACCTGGAATACGGTATTCGATATATAGCCGTTGGACCTTCCGCCATATCCGGCGCTCACGATATACAAGCCATAAGTGAGGCTGAAAAACGATTCGATGTTCATTTCAGGCCGTTATTTTGGTTGAGGGTATTGTAAATAATTCCGATCAGGCCGTTTTGAGGATTGTCGCCGGTGAGCGACCAGAACATAATGCCGTTCAATCCTTTATCAAGGGCGTAATTTGTTTTCAGGGCAACAGAACGGCTGTCATCGAAAGTGGCAAAAATCCTTTCCTTGGGATTGTATGCGTACGGAGCCTGAGCAATACTATCCCAATATACCTTGAAACCATCATGCCGGGAAAAATATTCATCCAGGTCTCTGAAGCCGGTAAATCCCTCGAATTTGCAATTCCGGTAAAGGCCTTTGTTTCTATGGCTTACATGGCTGAAAGTCCTGGCATAGAAAGCCGCGCCGATCACTATCTTGTCAAGGGGAACGCCGAGGGAATCGAGAAACCTGACGGCGTAATCGGTTGACTCCTTTTGCTGAGAAGTGGAATAAAGGGGCGTATGATGGCCTGTTTTGGTGCTGTAGCCGTTGATGTAATCATAGGTCATCAGGTTCACGCGGTCTACCAGCGGCATTACCTCGGTCCACTCCACCGATTTTATGAAATAACCGGCGAATCCCCCGGCGGCAAAACTCACTTCATAACCATCTCCGAGGGCTTTTCGCAACGACCGGATCAGCATAGTGAAGTTTTGTTTGTCTTCAGGATAGTGCCTGTAGCCGGGGATTGACCCCAGGGCGGGGTATTCCCAGTCAAGGTCGATGCCGTCGACGTTGTATTTTATCATCAGTTCCTTTACCGAATTCGAGAATTCCGAACGGCCGGTTTCGGTAGCAAATACATCCGGACATGTCGGGCACCCGCCCCATCCGCCAAGCGAAAGGATAATCTTTAAATTCGGGTTGCGTTGTTTCAGGCCGACAAGCTGTACGATTGAAATACTGTCGTTTGTACCGGCTGCCAGGCAATTGCCGTCGAGGTGGAGGAAACTGTAGATGATATGGGTAAGCTTTTCAACCGGGTATGCCGCGGCGATTTCACCGGGCCCGTGATGATAGGCAATAACGGCAAACCGGCGTGAGACCGAATTCTGCTGGGCAAGCAGTTTCCCTGTGGCGAGAAGGATGATTGCCAGTATCGGTAACAAATACAATGATTTGCGGTAACGCATGCCTTTTTTCTGAAAAAGTTAAAGATACGCAGTTTCTGGAAATAACAAACGACCGTCTGCCGAAGGCGGATAAGGTGATGATGAAAAGGGAACTTCCTCAGGAAAATCCAATAAAGATTAATCAGTTTCAGCCCTTGTATCGTTCGCGGCAGACACCTCACCCTGCCCTCTCCTCAAGGAGAGGGTTGTTGACGAGCCTTTTTGTAGTTGACAGGTATAAGCGTTTATAAGATACCTCACCCTGCCCTCTCCTCAAGGAGAGGGTTGTTGACGAGTTTTTTTGTTGTTGACGGGTATAAGCGTTTACAAGATACCTCACCCTGCCCTCTCCTCAAGGAGAGGGTTGTTGACGAGGCTTTTTGTTGTTGACGGGTATAAGCGTTGACAAGTTACCTCACCCTGCCCTCTCCTCAAGGAGAGGGTTGTTGACGAGCTTTTTTGTAGCTGACAGGTATAAGCGTTTACAAGACACCTCACCCTGCCCTCTCCTCAAGGAGAGGGTTGTTGACGAGTTTTTTTGTAGTTGAGAGTATAAGCGTTTACAAGACACCTCACCCTGCCCTCTCCTCAAGGAGAGGGTTGTTGACGAGTTTTTTTGTTG
>Ga0116170_10002584_pt1 | contig 17348 bp, 17 predicted proteins | sample AD_JPNHW1_MetaG_FD_89797 | JGI IMG/M metagenome (GOLD analysis project Ga0116170, IMG submission 89797) | Active sludge microbial communities of municipal wastewater-treating anaerobic digesters from Japan - AD_JPNHW1_MetaG | ecosystem: Engineered > Bioreactor > Anaerobic > Digestate | place...
TACGGAAGCAACACATTCTCGGTGCGCAGGCGGTGCTGATCGCCGTGACCGCCATTGTTTTTCCAAAGCCGGTGGGGAATTCCTTCTGCGGTGAGCAGACTGTCGTAATACATATTGCCGTCGATGATCCACCTGAAATAGTCTCCGGTTCCGTAATCGATACCATAACCTTTTAGCTTCAACAGGTTCTCGCGGAACTGTTCAACTTTGGCTTTCAGGTTACCAAAACCTTGTTCGTACAATTTGAATATTGCGGTATCCTTCACCAGTTCGTTATTCTCGTTATATGAAAAAGGATAGCTGCAATAAGGTGCGCTCATGGTGGTGTCGGGCGCAAAAGCCGATCCGTAAGCAAATGAAAAGACCGTTACCCAATCGGTTTTTTTTGTAATAGTTGATGGTGTCGAGGTACTTTTTGTGCGCCTCTGCCCTTGGTAATTTTGCCAGTTCGTTGCAAATGTAAATCACCCGTTTGATCACATTCGGATCAAGGAAAAGCGAAGTCTTCATAATGCCGGTAGGGTTGGCAAGCCCCGAACATTCACCCACGCCGATCGAGAACACGTCGGGGTGCTTCATCGAGAGGTGGGTAGCGCCGTAACCGCCCATCGACAAGCCAAAAATTGCTCTTGAATCACGAGTAGGAAGGGTACGGTAATGGGAGTCGATGTAACCGACCACCTCGTTCACCACAAAATCTTCCCAGTTTCCGGTTACTGGCGAGTTGTTGTAGAAACATCCGGTAAGCCGGTTGTACCCGTTAACGATCACCACGATTGCCTCTTTCATTCCCCGCTGGGTGATCATGCTGTTCATCGATTTTTCGAAGTAGTAGCCGTTGATGTACCCTTTGGTGTAGGCTGCAATGGTGTCTTCGTAGCCGGGGAGGAAATAGACTACCGGATAGAATTTTTCCGTTTCCTTTTCGTACGACGGAGGCAGATAGATTGCCAATGGTTGGGTGGTAGGTTCGCCCAGAATGGAGTTTGCCATCGACGGGGCATCGATGTTTATCAAGGTCATTTTCCCAACCTGTTGCCCAAAGGCCATCGTTGAAACCAGGATGGCCAGTGCCAATAACAGTTGTGTTTTCATCTTCATCGGATTTAAATTTAAAATTACCCTGCAAAGGTGTACCCACAGGCGTTTAAAGCCTATCGAATGTATAAATCTGTAACTGATTTTGGTGTTAAAATCGGGGTTAGTGGTAGATTATTTCCGTGAAATACAAAATCGAAGAGGCTGCCCGGAAAGATACCGAACAGCCTCTCAAAATTTATGTTTCGTAGTTTATTGCTTGTCAAAGGTCAACTTCTCACTCATGTCGCCAAATGATGATTTGCTGGATGAATCCATGATCAATTTGCCGTCAACGATCGAGAAAATTTCTTTTATCGCAATTTCGGCACCATCCTGCATTGGAATTTTTGAGTCAATGGTAAGCACCTTTTTATCATCAGAAAATTGTGCCACCGATTTTTTCTTGGAATCCATCATACCATCGTTGATACATTCTTTTCCATCAAGGGTGAATTTCTCATTAATGGTCATGGTTTGATCCTGAAAACTAACATGTCTTTCAAGGCTCATATCATTCCCTTTTTGAATAATGATGATGTCGGAAGGAGCCATGCTGAACTCACTGTTCATGGTACTTTTTTCTTTGTTAAGCTTCCATGTTCCGGAAAAATCGGTCTGTGCACTTACAATTATTGCAAGCAGTAAAAAAGCTGCTACGGTCATAAACTTTTTCATAAGTAATACAATTGGGTTGATTAATAATTGCCTTAGATTGTTATCCGTGCCAAAAGTTTAATCCAATGATTAAAAAATAGACCCATTATTCTAAAATACCCAATGTGGTTATTTTTTTGAAGTAAATAGGAAGTATCGGAGATTTACACCCAGGCTTCCCCGTTCGTATATTTTATAAAGGCCGTTAACCGGTACTTTGATGAAACATTCAAGTGTAAAGGGCCTGAGAAACCGGAGTTTGGTCATCTCTCCCCAACGCCACTCGGTAAAAAGCTCAGCTTCGGGTAAAAAGTAGTGACAGAACATATTCTTGCTTCTGTCAATTCCATACCGGGAGTTTTCTACGCTTGAACGATCAAAAAAGAAAGGATAATAAGCTGTTAACCGGGGATTAAACGTCACATATTTTCCGGCATCCATCGGATAATCGACAAACAAGCCCGGCATGAAATCGACATGATTGGTTTGAATGGTCAGATCGTCAGAAACTTTCATCTTTTTAGGTTGAACAATAATGCCAGGCCCTACCGAAAAGGTGAAGCCAACCGGAACTTTCGAGGAAAAACGGTAACTAAAGTTGATATCCTTTGCCAAAAAACGGGAAAATGGAACGGATGAAGGCAGAATATTAATCGCCACACTCACATTCAATTTATTGTCGTAACGCGAGAGCGACCGGGTACTGTCGGTTTGGGAAAAAGCATTCTGAGCGACAAAGACCAGAAGGAGCACCATCTGTATTTTATTTGAAAGAGATTTAATTGAAATCATAACAATCTATTTAGTTGAGGATTTATTATTGAAAACGAAAGAGATAGGGTAACGCTTCCTGGAAGGCATCTTCCCAGTTTTCGTTGTGAATGGTGTTACTGAGCTCCACATAATCGGCATCAAAATTCAGATAACCGCGTTCATTAAGCCGGTCGTACAGTTGCTCAACCAGTATGGGATAAATTCCGCCGCCGCCTTCACCAGCTTGTCCCTGGGTCATCATCAGCCGGGTAGGATAGGCAAACGACGAAATCTTCTGTGAAAGTTTTTGCTCATAATCGAAACAAACATAGTTGTCCCACCAAACCGAAGGGCTGGCCGCCAGATAATGGGTAAATGTTTCGGTATGGTTGAAGAAACAATAGAAAGCAAATAGCCCACCCAGCGAGTGGCCGGCAATTCCCCGGTTTTCGCATCCCATCGTCCGGTAGGTTGTGTCAACATGGAGAATCAGCTCTTTTTCAATGAAGGAATAAAAGGTCTCGGCGCCGCAACACTCCTCCCGGTCGGTAACTTCACTCACCGATGTGGGTGTATAATCGCGGTCGCGTTTATCTTCTGAATTGCCTTTGTATCCGATTCCGACAATGATAACCGGAGCCATTTTCTTCGCTCTGATTTCTTTTTCGGCAAATTTTGAAACGGTCATAAACTGGTAATCGGCATCGAGCATATACAACACCGGAAAACGACCGTTGCCACTTTGATAGTCGGGAGGAAGATAAGCATAGATTGTATAATCCTGTCCAACAACTTCGGAATGAATACTTTCGTAGCTCACACTCATCCGATTGGATTCTTCGGCCACCTCAGATAACGGATCGCCTTCACAACCAAACAGAATGGCAATCGTCGTCAATAGAAAGAACAGTTTCTTTAATTTCTCCATCAGTAAATTCATTTTTGGTTAATATTTCGATATCAAAGACACGTACAAAATGAATTGGTTGCAGAAAAAAACATTTTACCGATAGAAAAGCAATCCCAAACCGATGTATTTCTTAAGTTGACCGAGTTTCAACCCAACCAAAGAATACATTGCCCAATTTTTACAGATATTTGTCCGGCAATATCCGATATTGCTCTTTTTAAATAGCCTTTAACCATTCATCTCTTTCGTATGACACGAGCTTATTACATCGACCGGTTACGGATTTTGCTTACCATGCTGGTCATTTTTCACCATTCGGCCATTGCCTTTGGCGCTTCAGGCGGCTGGTATTACATGACACCCAATGCAAGCACCGGAGTAACACAAATGGTCCTTTCACTTTTTATGGCGATCGATCAGGCCTTTTTCATGAGTTTTTTCTTTTTCATTTCCGCGTTGCTGATGCCCGATTCGTATGACCGCAAAGGGTTTGGAAGATTCATCAAAGACCGTTTTATCCGACTGGGGATTCCGTTGGCGGTATACACCATCCTGCTCCATCCCACGCTGGTGTACGGTATCCACAAATACCTGGATAAACCGACGGGCAACTATTTCGGTTTTGTCTGGACCATCATAACCAAATATGCGGAACCCGGCCCCATGTGGTTTGTGCTTACGCTGCTGATTTTTGAACTCATTTATGCGCTGGTACGCCACTTTACGAAAAACGATTATGCCCTGAAGAAGAATGGCAAACTTCCCTCGGCGCTTCCAATCATCGGGTTCATTTTAGGAACCGGGGCGCTGGCTTTTGTGGTCAGGCTGGTCTACCCTACCGGAAAGAATTTCTTTGGATTGCAGTTTGGCTACTTTGTGCTTTACATTGCCATGTATGCCATGGGGTTATTGGCCAATCACCGGAAATGGATTGACCGGCTGACGGTTAAAAATGCAACACCCTGGTTTGTCGTTTCGCTGGTAGCCATTCTGGTTAATATTGTTTTCATGGCTCTCAATAAAAATACAGGGGCGATGAACAATTTCGCCGGAGGGATGAATCTAAGTGCATTGACGTATGCCCTTTGGGAGCCGTTTATCTGTGTAGGTTTTTGCTTCTTCCTGCTGATGTATTTCAAGGAACACCTGAACAAACCCAGCAAACTGGTGCTGGCCGCCTCGTGCGACAGCTATGCAGCTTACATCATTCACCCGCTGATTGTGGTTGGATTTACCTTCCTCTCCGAAAAGCTGACATGGTCTCCACTGGCACGTTTGGCTTTTGTGTTGCTGCTGTCCATACCCACCTGCTTTCTGGCTGCAAGGGTAATCAGGAAAATACCGGGAGTGAAGAGGGTGTTATAGGGAAAACCTTTGGAAAAATTATTTGATTGTGATCTCCGCTTGAACATCTATACGGAATCCATCTGAATTTTTGAAGAATCTCTTACTTGTTTCGTTATCAATTGCTTTAAAAAAAGGATGCTTTTTATTACAGGCATACACTTTTTTGTACTTAAAAACAGAAAGATCATGATTGGCTTGTAACAACCTTATCGTATTTTCTAACTGGGTTAAAGCTTCCAGTTGCCACGCATGTTTTTCTTTCTCTTTCAGCTCAACCAAATAAAGACTGCTTTGAAAAGTCAGCATTCCATCGCAGAGGCTTTCTTCTTCTTTTGAGCCTTCCCTTAAAATCGAAAAGCAGTGGTCAATGGGAGTGAAAAAAACTTCCGTTTGGTTTTTATTAATTACCGTTGCAATCCATTTATTCTGATTCGCATGATCGGTATATGCTTTACTAACCCCGTCCTGATCGTCACAAATCCCAAAAAGAGGATCGATCCGGGCAGGTTCTTTACAGGGGGTATCGAAGAAATTCACCTTCATAATTCCTGTTCTATTTCCAGAAGTTGATCAAATAACTCATTCCCATCGGCCAGCGACTGGTTCAATAAGTTTTTATCCGACGGGATTCCATCAAAAGTTGACAGCTTTCTGATGGTCCCGTCTCTTTCATCCAACTGGTAGATGGCCACGTCTGAGGCGCTAATGGTAGATTTCAATGGCACAATGGAATTGAGCTTTTCAAGCAACATATCCGAATGAATTTTCCCCTTCAGATAATCGGCCTGAATAGCAAGGCTCAGATAATTTATAATATACGGACTGTGCGTAGTCATAATCAGCTTATTCCCTTCGCTCAGGTTATTGAACTCAAGCAAACTATTCAAAATTTGCCGCTGGGAAGTTGGGTAAAGATTTTGCTCAGGCTCTTCTACTATATTGATGAAACATTTGGATAGAAATTTCGCTTTGATCTCTTTGCGCTTAATCACTTTCATGTTTTCGGGAAGGTTATCATTCACTTCCAAGGCCGCCATCTCTTCATTCATCTGAAGAATGGATTCAGACATCATACTTTTCCGAATTGTTTCATCAGAGTCGATTACTAATTGTGCAAGATTTTTGCTTACAACATAAAGTGGAGCAAATGACTGAATCCCGCTTGAAGCATTTAATATTTTAATTTTATAATCGAAACCTATGATGAATGTAGAATCGGACTGCTCATCATATTCGTATTCATAATCATTTATGGGCAATTTCAATCTCTTACCTTTAAGCTCTTTATTGGCCCTTCTTAATTCTTCATAAAAAGTAAGCAAGTGATCAGGCATTCCTTTTATGTTCGAAATGGAACTCAATGTATTCCTCTCCGCCGGAATATACATGACTTTTGGTGTTATATATTTGCCATATTCTACCTCATTCTTTTCAGGGATTACTTCTACTTCTGAAAATTTCAGTGAATATTTTTCTCCCCAATAATCAATCTCTGAATTTGGCTTGAAATAATCTGAAATACCTTGGAATCTAGAATGATAATGAAAGATACTGTTTGATAAACCAATCATATCTCCTTTATTAATCGCCTTTTCCAGCCACATCATGGTTGAAATCACCTTTGCCACGGTGCTTTTGCCGCTTCCCTGATTCCCAATAAATATGGTTACCTTTTTAATGTCGAGGAAACCATCGTCTTCGAGACAACCTTCTTTGATGGGACCAAAATTCTTTATCCTTATTTTGCTCATGGCGTGATAACTATTATGCTTTATCACAAAGATAAAAACAATTTACAGAGGATCGCCATCCCGAACGCCAAACCCTTTCATCGAATCCCAAATACCGGTGTATCTTCGTACCCGACACAATTATCCCTACTGAATTCGACGGAGCCTATCCCGATTTAGTCGGCATCAATGAACCGTTTGAACTTGCGTAATTCAATTCTAAGAAAATTAAGGAATTGCAAAATATCCAAAAATATTCCATCCTCCCGCAATGTTAAGTAATTATTAAATGCAATCGTTTGCCCCCCATCTTTGACAATAAATCTTAATTTCGTGGCCATTAAATTTCAGGATGGGTTTTCTCTATTTAATCATCGGCATAATTGGCTGGAGTATTCTTCTTACTCAGGGAGATACTGCGGCAACGAAGATTGTCAATACATCCGGCTCTACCAGAAAATCATTGTCCGGTTCTATACCATATTTCTTTCACTCATTGGAATGTATCTTTTATGAACAAGAGGTTGGATCAACGGGTTTAATAATGAACGGAGTTTTTAAACTAAAGAATAAAATATGAATACAATTGGTTTTGTTGCAATATGCGTCGTTTTAGCCTTCGCTATTGGGTTTGCGGTTGCTGCCATTATTTGGCTTCTTTGCTGGTTAATGCAGCCTAAAGACCAGCGTGTGAAATTATTTGGTTTCTTAAAAGTCTTCAAATCAAACAAACAAAGTGACCTGTCCGAAACGGTATAGGCACTGATGTAAACAAAAACTAGAAATAAAGATATGATGGGAAATTTAAATTTCGGAACACTTTTTCAGGGGCTAGGTACCTTGTTCGATTCTGACACGACACTCTTGGTTACCCGTGTGGGCTTAATTGTCCTGGGGTTGTTATTGGTCTATCTTGGATACAAAAAAGTGCTGGATGCTCTGTTGATGGTCCCCATGGGACTGGGTATGGCAACCATCAACGCGGCCATTATGATTATGCCCGACGGGAAGCAGGGCAACTTATTTGTTGATCCGCTGCTTACCGATACCGATGCGCTGTTTAACATGTTGCAAATAGACTGGCTCCAGCCTATCTACACCTTTACCTTTTCGAACGGGTTAATTGCCTGCTTTATTTTTATGGGCATCGGTGTGTTGCTCGATGTAAGTTACATGATGCGCCGTCCTTTCCTTAGTATTTTCCTGGCCCTGTTTGCTGAAATGGGAACCTTTGCCATTGTACCCATTGCTTCGGCCATGGGCATGAGCCTCAACGACAGTGCGTCGATTGCCATGGTTGGCGGCGCCGATGGCCCAATGGTACTCTTTACCTCCATGGTGCTGTCGAAAGATCTTTTCGTCCCGATTACCATTATCGCTTACCTCTACCTTGGATTCACCTATGGCGGATATCCGTACCTGATTAAACTGATGGTACCAAAGCATATCCGTGGCATACAGCCTCAAAAACCGAAAAAAGTAATGCAAATTACTGCAGGACAAAAATTGCTTTTTGCTGTAGTCATGTGCGTAATCCTTTGCCTCTTGTTCCCTGTTGCAGGACCGCTGTTCTTCTCACTCTTTGTGGGTATTGCAGTGAGAGAAGCAGAAATTACGCCGATAGTCGACTTTATTAAAGGCCCTCTGCTTTATGGATCGACCTTCTTCCTGGGTTCATTGCTGGGAATTCTTTGCGAAGCTCACCTGATCCTGAACCCAAAAGTATTGCCTTTGCTGATCCTCGGTATTTTGGCTTTGCTCATATCGGGCGTTGGTGGCTTAATTGGCGGATATATCATTTATTTCCTCTCGGGAAAGAAATTCAATCCGGTGATTGGTATTGCCGGCGTAAGCTGCGTTCCTTCAACCGCTAAGGTTGCACAGAAAGCAGTTAGCGAGGTAAATCCTCAGGCCATTATTTTACCGGATGCACTGGGTGCCAATATCTCAGGCGTAATAACAACAGCTATTATCACCGGTTTGTATGTCACATTAATTCCAATGTTGACCTAAAACTTACGGTGTGAAGATATTGAAGGATGTTTTTCGAAAGGAAAGCATCCTTTATTTTTGCCCTTCGTATGCCTGAAGGACCTTTAAAAGGACAATCTCTTTCAGTTTTTCAAAATCCTGTTTCGTCCCCAATTCTTTCTCAATTGAAGTAACCCCACGGTCGGTAAAGCCACACGGGTTGATATGTTGAAAATAGGTAAGATCGGTATTTACATTCAACGCAAAACCATGCATGGTCACAAAACGGGAACTTTTCACCCCGATGGCACAAATCTTCCGGGCTTTCGGAGTGCCAGCATCGAGCCACACCCCGGTCGCTTTTTCGTCACGCTCACCTTTCAGCCCATATTCAGCAATGGAATGGATAATTGCTTCTTCCATCAAAAAAATGTAACGGCGCAAACCTATCCCGAAATTTTCGAGATCAAAAATGGGATATCCGACCAACTGCCCGGGGCCATGATAGGTCATGTCGCCTCCCCGGTCGGTATGGAAAAAAGTGGCATTCTTTGCCTGAAGCTGAATGTAATTGAGCAGCAGATTCTGTTCATCGCCACTTTTACCCAGCGTATACACATGTGGGTGTTCGACAAACAACAAATAGTTCTCACTCTCCTGCCCCGGATTGGTTTTCTTAGCCTGCTTCTGATCAATCACCCGCTGCATCAGCATTTCCTGATATTCCCAGGTTGTTTTATATTCTGAAAGTCCCAGGTCTTCAACAATTATTCTCTTGTTCATCGAAATTTTTTTATCCTTGCAAAATGGTAAAATGTCAAGCGAAAAGAAAGAGATGATACGGAAAAAGATGATGCTGCATTTTCGCTTTTATACTTCCGTATTTTGCCTGTTATAAATACGGAATTCCGTACGCATACTTCCGTATTTACAGCGTCATAAATACGGAATTACAAAAACTTAAGTACAGAGCCCCAAAACAATTATTCCGAAAGCAAATATCCTTCGGTACGCATTTGTTTTAAGTATATTTCTCTTTTTGCTTTCATTTTACAAGTGGCGTTCGGCATGATAACTCGATCGTACCAACGGTGCACTTTCCACCTTCTTAAATCCCTTTGCCAACCCAATGTGCCGGTATTCTTCAAACACGTCGGGGTGAATATATTCCGCCACCGGAAGGTTCGATTTCGCAGGCTGAAGGTATTGGCCAATGGTAAATACGTGACACCCCACCTTCAGGAGGTCGTCCATTGTTTCGAGAATTTCGTCGCGGGTCTCCCCCAGCCCAACCATAATACCACTTTTAGAAAGGATACCCGAACCGGAAATGGTTTGAATAACCTGCAAACTCACCTCATACTTTGCCCGACTCCTCACCATCGGGGTTAACCGCTTTACGGTTTCCAGATTGTGCGAAATAATCTCGGGACGAGCGTCGATTACCTGCTTGATTAAAAGGGCATTCCCATCAAAATCGGGGATTAGCACCTCCATGGTTGTTTGGGGGTTTATCCGTTTGATTTCGGTTATTGTCTTTGCCCAATGGCCGGCCCCTTTATCGGGCAGGTCATCCCGGTCGACCGAAGTAATCACTGCATGTTTCAATCCCATCAACGCTATTGACTTTGCCACATTTACGGGTTCATCCCGATCGAGAGGGAGCGGCTTACCGGTTTGCGTCGCGCAAAACTTACAACTACGGGTACAGATATCGCCCATGATCATCAGCGTAGCAGTACCTGCCGCCCAGCACTCACCCATATTGGGGCATCGCCCGCTGGTACAGATGGTATGCAGGTTGTGCTGCTGCACAATGCTTTTTACCCGGGTATAATTGGTGCCTTTGGGAAGCTTAATTTTCAGCCACGAAGGCTTCCTTACAATATTCTCTGTCATCTGAATTCACGCATAAAAGTTCAAATGTAGAAATTTTCGGTGTTTTAAATTTGCATCTGCTAACAGAAACAAATTTCTGTTTTAATGATAATTCACATATTCCTTCGGTTTGCTTTTATTATTTTTGTTGCAATCAAGATTATACGACTTACAAAATTTATCAATACGCATGAAGAAATCATTTTTATTCCTTTTCGCCAGCCTGTTTATCAGCGGGTACTCTATTGCCTGCACCAACTATCTGGTAACAAAAGGAGCTACTGCCGACGGGTCGACCATGATCACGTATGCAGCCGACTCCCACACCCTTTACGGTGAACTGTATTATACTCCTGCAGCAACGCATGCTCCGGGAGAAATGCTCGACATCCACGAATGGGATACGGGCGAATACCTGGGAAAAATTGAACAGGTACCACAAACCTACAGTGTAATTGGCAACATGAACGAGCATCAGGTGGCCATAGGTGAAACCACGTATGGAGGCAGGCCCGAACTGCAAAGTCAGCCAACGGCTACCATCGACTACGGAAGTTTGATTTATGTCTCCCTGCAACGGTCCAAAACAGCCCGCGAAGCCATTGAAACAATGACCGGTCTGGTTGAAAAATATGGATATCGCAGCGAAGGTGAATCGTTCTCCATTTCCGATCCCAACGAAGTGTGGATTCTGGAGATGATTGGAAAAGGAGAATTTGAAAAAGGGGCTGTTTGGGTTGCCCTCCGCGTTCCCGATGGTTATGTATGTGCACACGCCAACCAGGCCCGAATTACCACGTTCCCGCTCAACGATTCAAAAAATTGCCTCTATTCAAAAGATGTAATTTCGTTTGCCATTAACCGTGGCTGGTACGACGGGGTAAATAAAGATTTCAGCTTTTCCGACGTATATAACCCATTAACCTTCGATGGCGCCCGCTTTTGTGAAGCCCGTGTATGGTCTGCATTCAACAAAATTACCTCTGGCATGGATACCTACCTCGACTATGCAAAAGGGATTGTGAAATTTGGCGCCCATGGTTTTGCCTCCAACCGGATGCCTCTGTGGATAAAACCCGACAAACTATTGACCGTTTCGGACGTCATGGCAATGATGCGTGATCATTTTGAAGGAACGCCTCTCGATATGACTTCCGATATCGGCGCAGGGCCCTACAAACTTCCATACCGGTGGAGACCTCTTACCTGGAAGGCCGACTCGGTGGAATACTGCAACGAGAGGGCTGTTTCGACCCAACAAACCGGTTTCTCGTTTATTGCACAAAGCCGATCAAATTATCCCGACCCTATTGGCGGAATAAACTGGTTCGGCGTGGACGATACCTACAGCACCTGCTACATTCCCATGTATTGCGGCATGAATAAAGTGCCCCATTCGTTTGAAGTTGGTAACGGCGACATGCTTACCTACAGCGAAACATCGGCTTTCTGGGCTTTCAATGCGGTAGCCAACTTCGCTTATCTTCGTTACGACACCATGATTACCGACGTCATTAAAGTACAGAAAGAGCTGGAAAACTCATTTTTCAAAATGGTTCCAGCCATCGATCAGGCAGCCATCACGTTGTGGAACAGTGGCAATCAACAAATGGCCAGGGATTTCATAACCAATTACTCGGTAACAACAGCCAATAACACCGTTGACAAATGGAAAGAATTGTTTCATTTTCTGCTGGTAAAATACAAGGATGGCAACATCATGAAAGAAAATAACGGGGTATTTGAACGTACCGAAACCGGCATGGCGCCTTACCCTGCCCAGCCCGGATACCCTGAAAGCTGGCGAAAAAATGTAGCCGGACAAACTGGCGATAAGTTAAAAGTCATTGGCACCGGAAGCCATTAATCGCATCAATACCCGATATTGGATGGTTGAATCCGGTATCGGGTATTTTATTTTTCACAATCCTTTTTCCAATTAAAAAAATTATCTATTTTTGCGGCGCTTTAAAAGCAAGCGTAATCTCTTACCAATCAGAATACACAAGGTAATATTGCGTTTTAACCCATTAATAATTATTCAAATGGATGCAATTAAAATTGTAGAAAATGCATTTGCTCAGGAAGAAGTGAAGGTACAACCTGAGTTTGGTGCTGGTGACACGATAACCGTTCACTATAAAATCAAGGAAGGGAACAAGGAACGTATTCAGAACTTCCGTGGAGTTGTACTCCAAATCAAAGGAACCGGAAACACCAAAACATTTACCGTGCGCAAAATGTCAGGTAATGTGGGTGTTGAACGTATTTTCCCGATGAATTCACCATTTATCGAATTGATCGAAATCAACAAGAGAGGTAAAGTTCGTCAGGCCCGTATCTTCTATTTCAGAGAACTGAATGGCAAAAAAGCCCGTATCAAAGAAAAGATTATAAGGTAATTTTTAAACTACAATACAATAGAAAATCCTTTCAGCGAAAGTTGAAAGGATTTTCTATTTTAAAAAAACCTGAAAATTAAATTATCGCACACGATTTCATTTTTTGAGCGGCCTAATATTTCCTAATGATTTGCATTATCGCTAAATTCGTTGAAAATATTGCAATCTCGGATAAATGAATCTGTTCAAAACAAATAAGTTCTTTACGGGCCGCCATTTTCGCGATTACTTCTTCATCGTAATCGGAGCCTTTATTCTTGCGGTTGGGTTTGTCTTTTTCATCTCACCGCACCGGATCGTTCCCGGAGGGGTGTACGGTATCTCCATTGTGGTGCACTACATGACCAAGGGGGTATTTTCATTCTGGCCCGATGGGATCCCCATTGGACTTTTCGGGCTGTTGCTGAACATCCCATTAACCTATTTTGGCATCAAAATACTGGGGCCAAAATTCGGTATAAAAACCATCGTTGGATTTGTGCTCTCATCGGCATTTATGGACATGATTACTTTTATGCGAGCCGTTGGAGATGCCCCTCTGGTCGATGATGTCTTACTCTCGTGTGTCTTTGGGGGTGTGCTGATTGGTTTTGGGTTGGGCCTGATTTTCAAATCGCGCGCCACATCCGGAGGATCCGACATCATTGCCATGATCATTGCCAAATACACCAACCTGCAACTGGGACAACTAATGATTTATGTCGATTCGACAATTGTATTATTGGGTTTGGTTGCCTTTCAGGATTGGAAAATCCCGCTTTACTCCTGGCTGGTCATCTACATCACAGGCAAAGCAATCGATGCGACCATCGAAGGAAGTAATTACAACAAAGCCCTCTTCATTATCTCAAAAGAACATGAAAAAATCAAGGAAAAAATCTTGTTCGATCTGGAACGCGGAGGAACCTATTTCCAGGGGAAAGGGATGTACACCAACGAAGAAAAACAGATCATCTATACCGTTGTAAGCCGGCGCGAAGTTGCTATATTGGAACAATACATCCACTCCATCGATCCCAACGCATTCATTACGGTAATGGACACCAGCGAAATTCTTGGTGAAGGATTTCAGTCGCTGAAACACAAAATTGAACCTTGACCCCAAAAACACCAACCTGCGCAATGAAAAAACCACTGCTCTCCATATTCCTGATTATCCTGGCTCTGACGGCAAGTCCACAAAAAGTTGGACTGGTCCTCAGCGGAGGCGGGGCAAAAGGGATTGCCCATATTGGGTTGATAAAAGTTTTGGAAGACCATAACATCCCCATCGATTACGTGGCCGGAACCTCAATCGGAGCCATCGTTGGAGGGTTATATGCCGCCGGCTTTTCACCCGAAGATATGCTGGAGCTTTTCAAATCAAACGACTTTGCTCTTTGGTCGACCGGCAAAATGGACAAGGAGGATCTTTACTACTTCAAACGAAAAGATGAAATGCCCGACTGGATGAAGGTGGATATCACCAAAAAGAAGAATAAAATCAAATTCGTTCTTCCCATGAACCTGATCCCCGAACGCCAGATGGATTTCGGGTTCATGCAATTGCTGGCCCAAACAACTGCCGCTTGCGACGGGAATTTTGACAACCTGATGGTTCCATTCCGTTGTGTTTCAACCGACATCTATCACAACGAAGCCATTATTCACCATTCGGGCGATTTGGGGGAGGCAATCCGCGCATCGATGACCTTCCCGATGGTTTACAAACCCATCGAAAAAGATGGCATGCTCTTATTCGACGGAGGAATAGTCAACAACTTCCCTACCGACATCATGAAAAGAGATTTTAATCCCGACATCATCATCGGGCACAAAGTATCAAACCTCGGGAAGAAACCAGACCCTGATGACGTTTTTGGTCAAATTGAAGCGATGGTTACTCAAATAACCAATTACAATATCCCCGATACGATCGGTATGATGCTTGAATCAAAAATGGAAGATGTGGGGCTGCTCGACTTCCCCAAAGTCAATTACATTTACAGTTTGGGAGTAGAAACCGCCCTTCAGCAAATCGACAGCATTGAAAAAATTGTGACCCGCCGGGTTCCAACCGCAGAAGTTGAAAAGAAAAGAGAAACATTCAATATGAAAAAGCCGCCTCTGGTCTTTAACAACGTTCAGGTGGAAGGAATTGCCGACGACATGCAACGCAAATACATCATCCAGTCAATTAAGCCAAGAGGGAAAGTGGTCGATATTTTCCAGCTAAAAGAATCGTATTTCAAATTGATTGCCGACGAGCATATTAAGTCGATTGAACCGTATGCCTATTACAACAAAAAAACCGGTTATTTCGACCTCAACCTGAAAATAGAACCCCGCAAACCTTTTGATGCCGATTTTGGAGGGCATATCTCAACCCGGGCCAATACCTTTGGGTATGTGGGGTTAAATTATAAAACATTCAAAACCATGTCGTTCAACTTCACAGGGAATGTTTACTTTGGAAAAATATACAACTCGCTGCTCCTGGGCGGGCGGATCGATTACCCATCACTTACCCCGTTTTATTTATCAACCTATTACACAATCAATTCATGGGACTACCTTTCAACCAGTTCAGACCTCATTTTTAGTGACATCAAACCAACCTATGTCGTCCAAAACGAAAGGAACCTTCGACTGGAAATAGGAACGCCTTACGAGAAAACGGGTTTAATCAGTGCAGGAATCTCCCGCTCCACCTCTAACGACCGTTACTACCAAACCAAAGTCTTCAACAAAGGCGACGATCTGGATTTGTCGACATTCAAAGCTTTTGCCTCTCATATCTGTATTGATCAGAAAAAATACGATTTTAAACAATATCCAACCGAAGGGGTACGGAAAATGTTACAGATCAAATACATTAATGGTACCGAAAGCTTTACCCCCGGAACAACCGCCCCGATCAGCGAAAAATCGACGATCAAACAAAACTATTTTCAGATTGAAGCATTGTATGATCAATATTTCCCGATCAGGAAGCACATCACTTTGGGAGCTTATGCCGAAGGTTTATTCAATAACCGGAAGCTTTCGGGCAACTATACCGGTTCGATTATCGAAGCACCAGCATTTCAGCCTACGCCAAACAGCAAATCGCTCTTTATCGAGAATTTCCACGCGAACCAGTATTTTGCCGCTGGTGGTAAATTCATTTACAAATACAACGATAACCTCCACTTCCGAACCGAAGTTTTCGGATTTCTACCTATCCAAAGTTTTGTTGTTGGCGAAAAGAACACCGTTTCGTACAACGAAAAGATCTTTACAAAAGCCTATTTGATGGGTGTGGGCGCCTTGGTATACCAAACCCCGATTGGCCCTCTGAGTGCCGAAGTTGATTATTACAACAAAGAGGGACAAAAATGGTTTTTCTCAGTAAACCTGGGATATATGCTGTTCAACAAAAGAGGATACTAACGCTTCTGACAATTCTGTTCCTCTCTGGCTTCAGGATAAATCAAATCTTAACACCTAATCGAAAAAGAACACCAGAATTAATATCGCCCTTATAAGGCAGAGTAAACAGCTTAATCCCCAATGTGAACCGTTCGGTGATGGAATAGTTATCTTCCAGAACAATGTTTACACCAAATGCATTCCTACTTCTAAAACCATAGTCATCATAAATTTCACCATCGACCATAATTGAAGATACTGCCCGTGCATCGGAAATATTCATAAGCCCCAAGCCAGCACCTATCCGAAAGTCATTCTTTCTGTTATTTCTGAAAGGAGAAATATAACCATTCAAATTTCCCTGAACAAACGAAGCCGTTTCATAAACACCACGGTTACTTCGCCCATAGCCAATTGATATACCAAATGCAGCATAATGATTAAGAATAACATCGGCTTCATTTTCAAACATCAGGGTTTTCATATCGCCGGTTCCAAGAAGAGACGTTCCTCCACCAAACAAAAAATAGTATTTGCAAGGATCGGTTTGTGACATTGCCTCGATCGAAAGCAATATCATAAGAGTAAAAATCCCCATCCAGAGGAAGGGGCTTTGTGTTAACCCCTAGAAGGGGTAAAAATACCGTTGCCCTCTAAGAAGGCAACGGGTCGTCCCCTTGTTATTTTTACTTACTTTCTTCTCGCCTTTCTTGATCTTCTTGATATTTTACATACTTTCTTATCATCTCTTCGTCCAAGCCAACCGTATCTACACAGTATCCTTTGGACCAGAAATGATTGCCCCAATAGGGGCGGTTCTTCAAGTTCTTGAACTTATTGAAAACCCGGATTGCCGTTCGACCTTTTAAGGTGCCTACAATACCTGAAATGGACTCTTTCGGCGGAACCATCATCAACAAATGTACATGGTCTATCTGAACATTCAGTTCCATAACGGTGCACCCTTTCTGATCGGCAAACAGTCGTATGCAATGTTCAACTTCTTCTCGAACTTCATCTTTTAGAATTCTATACCTATATTTGGGTGTCCAAACTATATGGTATGTACAATGCCAAATGGCATGCGACATTTTTTTAAATCGACTCATTGTTTTTCCTTTCTTTTGTTGTGGGGACAACTTTTGAAAGTTAACAATGAGTCTTTTTATAGGCAAACCCGTAAAACGTCTCTGACCACGTCCTGAGAACGTGGTTTTTTAATCCGCAATAAAA
>Ga0116170_10002586_pt1 | contig 17345 bp, 9 predicted proteins | sample AD_JPNHW1_MetaG_FD_89797 | JGI IMG/M metagenome (GOLD analysis project Ga0116170, IMG submission 89797) | Active sludge microbial communities of municipal wastewater-treating anaerobic digesters from Japan - AD_JPNHW1_MetaG | ecosystem: Engineered > Bioreactor > Anaerobic > Digestate | place...
ATGAATTCACCATCCTTATGAAGATGCAGTCGTTGGAACAGACCTTTCAACGTCCGCTTCCGATGAAAGCCCATGCCCCTGTGTTCCAGGTCACATCAACCGAATTGAGGGATGGAGATAATGGCATGCCCGATCCGGGCGAAAGCGCCGACCTTCTGGTAACTTATAAAAATGCGGGGAGCGCAAAAGTTTCGGATGTCGCGGTTACCCTGAACTCCGTCGATACCGTCCTTAATCTGACCATAAATACGGGATCCATCGACCTGCTTCAGCCGGATTCCTCCCGAACACTGACCTTTCACCTCAAAGCAGGACCAACGGCTTCTTTTGAACATCTTTACCCGATCGCCGCACACCTCACAGCCAACAACAATTTTAGTGTTGACGACACCCTCTATCTCTTCTCGGGAACGATCGTAGAGGATTTTGAAACCGGGGATCTTCTGAAGTTTCCCTGGTTTGGCACCGGCCAATGGCCCTGGTACATGGAACCCGCTGTGAAATATGAGGGATGGTACAGTACACGGTCGGGATACATCACCGAAAATGCTGAAAGCATTTTGAACCTTACCGCCCGGGTCCTGGCTCCCGGAACCATCAGTTTTTACCGCTATATCTCCTGCGAACAGGATCCCAGCGGGAACAAGAATTACGATTACCTTACCTTCACCATCGATGGTTATGAGCTGGGAAGGTGGGACGGAATCGAACCCTGGACCCTCGAAAGCTATCCTGTTTCACCGGGATTACATACTTTTTCGTGGACCTATCACAAAGATTATTCACAAACCGCGGGATGGGACTGTGCACTGCTCGATTTTATAAAGCTTCCCGTCATCGAAGGACTGATCCCGCAGATTGCGGTTCAACCTGCCTTCCTCGAAAAGTCTGTTGCCACAGGCCAAAGCATTTCCGATAACCTCTCCGTTTCGAACGCAGGTGGCGGGATCATCCATTATTCGGTGATCGTTCTTGATACAGGTACGGTAAAGAAAAATATGCTTCCCGACAACCTTACCGGCTCATGGGCAGGGTGCGACCACCCGGACTTCACACCCGGCCAGACGTTTAACTGGATTTGCTCGGTCAGGAACCTGAGCGCTGATAACGAGTATATCAACCATGTCAGATTTGATTTTCCTCCCGGGATCGAGGTCACAGGCGCTACCAACTTTTCGGGTGGTTCGCTGGGTGAGCTGACCTTTCAGGGGATCATCGGGAACGGAACCTCCCTGGCCTGGCACGGGGAAACCACTTCAGGAAGAGGCGTTCTGAAGCCGGGCGAGACGGCATACGCTACCGTGACGGGTGTCATCGATCCCTCATTCCAAAATAATGCATTTATTGTGTACCAGTTGCAGGGCGACAGCATGGGCGGAGCACCCCACACGACAACGGGTTATTTTAAAGTAGAAAACCTGGGATTGGGAAATAATTGGCTTGTACTCAATCCCGTGACAGGAAGCGTGCTGCACGGCGAAACCGATGAAGTGGAGGTGACCATGAATGCGGCAGGAATGGCGCCAAACCATTCATACAACTGCATGATCGTTGCCCGCGACTTATACAACAACAGCGTGACGGTGCCTGTCACGATGCATGTTACCTTCCCGGTATCCGTCGATGGTAAAGATCTGACGGCGAATACCAGGCTCCTGGGCAATCAACCCAATCCATTTTCTGGAGAAACCCGGATCAGATACCTGTCGGACAAGCCGCAGGAGATCCTTTTTGAGATCCGGTCGATGGAAGGAACACTCCTTCGTTCCTGGTCGGTACAAAACAGCGCCACCGGTGAGAATTACCTGGTCTGGGATGGGAATAATGATGCCGGCAACAGGGTTTTACCCGGCGTTTATGTTTGTCTGATGAAGACCGCCGACCGGCAGGAAGCAATCAAGATGATCGTGATCCGTTAATATCTGATTAATGACTAAAAAAAACAGAAGGATCACCCTCGTTGTCGTATTGCTAGCCTTAACAGCTATTGCGGTTCCTGTCGGACTGAAGTTTTTTCCCTTTACAAAGGTGGTCAGAATGCCCTCCGCCCCGGAACAGGAATATTCCGCCCAGGGTAAAGTACGCACTCTTCCCCCCAATGCTTACAGTTACGATTTTGAGGTAGCTCCCGGGAAATCCGTGCCGGGTGGCTTTTACAAGGGACTGGCCCATTCGGGTCAATATTCGGTGAAGGCATTCGGACAGAACAGCTTCAGTAATGCGATGGAGCGAACTGCGGAAGAAATCGGCATCGAAAACCTGAAAAGTGTTGCCATCAGCGCATGGATATACGTTTTTCCGACCCGGAAAGAGGTTAAAGGCAGCCTGGTTTTTACTGCGTCGAACGAACTGGGCGTCAACGTTTGCTGGAAGGGCATCGGGATCCGTGAACCCGAGGTGCCAAAAGGAACATGGTTCAAGGTTTCGGGACAATTCGATCTCACGTCGATCACCTTTAAGCCGGGCTACAAGGTTCAGATCTATTTCTGGAATACGAGCAGTACCGACATTCTGGTTGATGATTATTATGCCGTCTTCGGAGGCGCCCCGGAACGCAGAGGCGATTCGGCACGCGTGGATCTGACCCGGGGAAGGTTCACACCGCAATTCAACCACCCGCCCTTCCCCGTGACCTTCCTCAAAAAGGAAGAACCAGAAATAAAACTGAACCCTGCCGATCTGAACCCTGCTGACCTGACGGTTGCAGGCGATCTCTTCAATACCGGTGACGACGGACTTTTTTCCATCAGTTCAGCCGGTAAGGTTGCTGCTTTTATCTATTGCCGCGATTCCCGGACGTTTAAAAAGGTACCGGTTTCCAACCCGACGGCAACAACATCCTGCGGCAGGGTCAAAAAACTGCATATTCTGAAGTCAGCACACAACCAGCCCGACCGGATCGTTGTTGAATCGGAGAAAGGGTGGCTGCTGGGTGAGCTGAAACAGGTCAGGCAACCCTGCCAGCAAAACACAACCTTGCAGACCAGCCTGGTTATTCTCTCAAAATTGGATCAGGCTGTCAGCACGCTGGTATGTGGCAACTTTACAGGCAGTGATAACCCGGAGATCCTGATTGTTTCGGCCGGAGGGGAATGGCAGCTATTATCGGCTGTAACAGGCCCCGGCAATGTGATGACCTGGAAACCGGTTAACAAATCCCAACAGAATCCGGTCAAGCTCTGGGATCCTGCTGAAGCCCGCTCCACCCTGACCGGCGGGAGGTTTTTACCAAGGATCGGTCATGATGTCGTTCTTACCGTTTCCCGCCCCCTGAATGGTTCCGTTCCCGTTTATTCGATCCTTGATTTTGATCCGCTGACTCAACGATGGAATTCATTAGGTCCCCGGAAACATGAGCGCTTCGGATTGACCATGGGCCACGATACCCTGAAACCCGACGACCGGTTTTTCGTTCTGAAATCCGGATCCGGATACAGGGTGTTACGGTATAACCGCGACTGGCGGTTTGATCTGAAGGAGATCCGTTTTTCCGACACCGCTTTTACCATCATCTCATCGCTCGATTTCAGGGGATACGATAAAGGGATGAATCCGAAATTCTATGAGAAACTAAACTTGATCCCGCTGAATTCGGGCAATCCCGGCCATCCGGCATTCCTGGTAAACGGATCGGTGGCCCGGGAACGGCATTATGAATCCATCCTGCCCGATTTCATCCATTTGTATTCGTTAGAACCGGATGAAAAGCGATGAGCAGAAGCGTTTTTGAGACTTTGATAATCCCTGACCACAATGCCTGAAAAAAGAAACAGATCTATAAAAAATTACAATTTAATCGTTTTCCTGGCCTTCCTGTTTTTCCCATGGTTCCTGTTATCCTGTGGTCAGGGTGCAAAGTCACCGGAGGTTGCAAGCGAACAGTTCGTCGTAAAAAATTTCAATCCCATTACCAACTGGAAATCCGGCGCAACCCTGTCGCTCGACTATTCCGGGGCCATCTCCGGCGGGTTCGTGGTTCCTACGCCGAACCAGACAGAAGAGGGATATTTCAGGCTGGAATTCAGCATCAGGAATACCGGGACCGCACCGCGAAAATTCATGTACAAAATATTTTACCAGAACGAATCGTATAAATTCCCCGAGCGCGATCCGGCCGACAGCTTGCGCCAGCATCCCCAGGCCTGGGAAAACTTTTACGGGAGCTGGGAAGAACAGGACGCGACCTTTGCTGAAACAGAGATGATCCCGGCCGACGGTGATTTTCACCAGGTGACCTCAAAATTCAGAATCGTGGGCAACCCCCGGAATGAACCGCGTTACTTTGCCGATGGCCATAACGACCGGTTCAAGCGTAACCTGAGGGTGGGAGCGTACAGCTTTATGTTGGTGGTTACCATTCCCGAAAATGTGCAAAATAAGATCATCCCGATAACCGTTCAGCAGATTGGCACACCTTCACCCGAGGGCTTTGTCAATCCCTATTTTTATTTTCTGTATGGACCGGGAGCCTCCCTGCCAAACACCATTATCCAGAAATTTCCACAGACTTTAAAAGTGGTGGCAAACCCCGACCCCGGAGCCGGGATCTATGTCAATCCATCAGCCTATTCAAAAGAGGAGGCCGAAAAGGGGAAAACCCCATGTTGCGGTCAGGATTCATCCTGGTACCGCAATGCAGCTTTCGAACAATTTGTTCATTATGTGGATCCGTCGACAAAACTCAACAACATTCCGGTCATTACCGATATCATGAATGATCCTTACACACGGATGGATTATAACTGGAACCGCAGGTTTTACCGAAAAGAAGAACTCATTGCCACCACGGCGCTGGTTGCTGAAATACCTTGTCAGACGGTTGTTTCTGATCCCGTGAACCATAAAATCATCATCCGGAATCCGAAATCCGAATTCGGGAAGTGGCAAAAACAAAATGTAGGTGTGATCACCAGGCATGGGATGACTTTTGGTAAATGGACCGTAAAATGTAAGTTGACCGAGTTACTCAACAAGCATGGGATGTGGAACGGGCTGACCAATGCCATCTGGCTGATCACCCAGTCGCAGGCCGATTGGAACCTGCGCCGCGACTGCAGCAACGGCGGTTATATGGCCAACTACTATGGAGGACAGCAAGACCAGCGGGTGAAGAATGTGGGATATTCGGAGATCGATTTCGAGATTCTGAAAACCGTTCCCTATTGTCCATCCTGGGTGCTTCCCCCGGTTTATAACCATGGAATTGATGATCAGAATAACGTTCAGAACTGGAATGTGCCCTTTCCAGAGGAGGTGACAGCCGACGACGGCAGAATCATGGTTTCGTGTACCAATTGGGATATGGCCTGCTGGCAACCCGCCCACTTCAGCGATGGTTGTTATCCCGTTCGTTATGATAGCATGACCTATTGGGCACACCGCTGGGATAAGAATTACCGCGCATTGACCCAGAAAACCCCGGAACCCGACGATGAACTCTTTGCCGCACCGTACTATTATTTCCAGATCGACTGGCAGCCCGATAAGATCATCTGGCGCATCGGACCGGAAAAGGAAAAATTGCGTGTGGTAGGGTACATGGATGAATCGATAACTTCCATCCCGAATAACCAGATGTTGCTGATCATTACGCAGGAATTCCATAATACGAAATGGTGGATCGGTTCCGCTTATTCGCAGGATAATATTCCCTTCCCGGGCGCCGACTACGTAGGAGAGATCTTTGAGGTCACGATTGAGTAGCCAGCTGAGTTTGCCGAAGACAATCACAAACCAAAAGAAACCAAAACAAATACTAATTGATGAAAGGATATATGTATATTCTGGAATGTTCCAATTGCACCTATTATACAGGCAGTACAATCAATTTGGAAAATAGGATAGCCCAACACCAAAATGGTGAAGGTTCGTACTATACAAAAAGACATTTACCTGTAAAATTGGTCTATTTTGAGGAATTTCAAAGAATAGAAGATGCTTTTTATCGTGAAAAACAAGTACAAGGATGGAGTAGGAAGAAAAAAAGAGCACTGGTAAATGGTCGCTTCGACAGGCTCAGCGACCTTTCAAAGAATTACTCACAGTTTCCGGGAATTGCGGATTCGGACATTGAGCCTGTCGAAATGTCCGAACGGATTAAAAAGGTTGAATATTTGCAAAGAAAGATGTAAAATTTATAACTTTATCCGGCCAAATGGATCGGGTAAAGATTGCAGAATCCCATGAGACCAGGCAGGCAGTCCACGTCGATCATCGATGAGAAAAAATCAGGCATCTAAAATATCGCACCTGCTATCGGACTTTGCCGGTTTCAACCTGTTTGCCGTGATCATTCTGCTGTCAGGCAGAGTATTGCAGTACTTTTACCTGGGCGCCGCACACACCCTTCCGGCACATGCAAAAATCCTCGAACTTCAGGGATTCGTGCAGGATGCATGGGTCTGGTTAATAGTGGGTTTCCTTTTACTAATACCTTTTCTGATATTAGCCTACCTGCGGAGATGGATCGGGTTGACCTTTCTTGCCCTCTCCTTTCTGATCTATGTTGCGGCGGAATGGGTGCTGTTCCAGCATTTCATCATTACACTTGTACCCCTTGACCAGGTGATCTTTTCCTATTCCTGGAATGAAATGATCCTGATCGTCCGAAGTTCGGCCGGGATTAGTTTCAGTACCTGGTTCCCGCTGCTGGTTATGGTCGCACTCTGGGCCTGTACCATCGCCCTGACCGTGAAAATTAAGATCCCCCCGTTCATCGTGGTATTGTTCTATGTCGTCGCGATGATCGCCATTCCGTTGGGGTACAAGTTTGAGCTGAAGGAATCCGGGTTTACCAACCGTTTTGAGTACCATGTTACCCTCAATAAAAGTTACTGGTTTCTGGATCATACCCTTAAGTATAAATTTAAATCAAAAGCGGACACTGACTTACGGAAAACGGAGGCTGCTGCGATGAGCTGGCAGCAGAGCCATCCCGAATTCGAATACACAGGTACCGGCTATCCCTTTCTCCACACGGAGAAGACAAGGGATGTGCTCGGACCGTTTTTCAATCTTCAGAAAGAACCTCCCAACCTGGTATTCATCATCGTTGAATCACTCTCACCCGGTTTTATGGGGAATAACCCGATTTACGGCAGTTTTACCCCATTTCTGGATTCCCTTGCAGGGAAAAGCCTGTTCTGGAACAATTTTCTGGCAACCTCCGACCGTACCTTCAATGTTTTACCAGCCATGTTCGGCTCTCTGCCCCCGGGCGATCCGACCTTTATTGGCGAAGCCTCCCGGATGCCGTCGCATCTTACCCTGATCCAGTTGTTGCGCGAAAATGGTTATTTCACGGGGTTTTATTACGGGGGAGATCCGGCGTTTAACTTTATGGAAGAGTTCATCAAAAGGCAGGGGACGCACTATATTCTGAAGTATTTCGGACCCCGCTTTAAGAAGGAGAACATGATCAACGACGGCTACAGTTGGGGATACTCCGACGAAGATCTCTTTTCACGCTCCCTTGAGGCTATCGATTCGGCCAACCGGTCGCCGAGGCTCGACATTTACCTCACCCTTTCGCTGCACAGCCCATTCATCCCTCCCCGGAGCGAATATTACCTCGCCCGCGTTGAGGAACGCTTGCGTCATATTCCCCCCGACTTCTGGAATCGCCGCGACCTCGTGAAATACAGAAATATTTTTTCAACCGTTCTGTATACCGACGATGCGCTCAGGAAATTCTTCAACAGGTACCGCAAACGAAGCGATTATCAAAATACCATCTTCATCATTACGGGCGATCACGGACTTCCTGAACTGAACCTGTTCAGGTTTTCAGGAATGGCGCATTACAACGTCCCGCTCCTGATCTATTCACCCATGCTGAAAAAACCGGAATTTTTCAGGTCTGTCTCCTCACACCTCGATATTACCCCCACTTTTCTCTCCCTGCTGGCTTCGCGGTACCACCTGAAAACCCGGCCTTATTCGGCCTGGATCGGTACGGGTATCGACACAGCCGTTAATTTCCGAAATACCCATTCCGTGCCTTTTATTCTTAACAACAAAGAGATACTGGAATATCTTGAAGGAGATTACTTTTTGTACCAGCAACGGTTGTTCAGGCTCAGGCCCGAGTTCTGGAACCGGGATACGAACGTTCCCGTCATCTGTCAAAAAATGATGAAGAACCTGGCAGATTTTAAAATTTTAAATACTTATGTGACCAAACAGAACCGGCTGATTCCGCAGGAGTTGTTTTTCCAGCAAAAGATTTCTGGACTATTCCTCAAGAATCAGGATTCGGTAAGGTTTAATCCCGGCGACACCCTGGGAGAGTTTCGCCAATTGTATCAGGATCTAAAAGTTGATCCAGATATCAAAATGATCGAGCTTGATATGACCCTTGAGCTGGCAACATCGGAAACTGACCCTGACAAGGCGCCGTTGGTTGTGACCGACCTCTGCAATCCCGATGGAAAGCAGCTTCTCTGGCATGCTACCAAACTCCCGTGCAGGGAGCAGGGTTCCAGCAAGGAGCCACAATCGTGGAAATCCCTGAGGATCCACGATAGGATTGATGTGAGCTATCTGCATCGTGATTCAAAATGCCTGTTGAAATCCTATATCTGGAACAAGACCTTGTGTAAAGTACGGTTTAACAGGGCAGTTGTGACCCTTACAGGATATTACTAAAGACCCTTAATATGAAGATCATTGTACTCGGAGCCGGACTCGTCGGAGGTCCCATGGCCCTGGATCTGGCAAAAGATTCAAAATTCGATGTCGCAATAGCCGACATCAATCCGGCTAACCTTCTTGCGGTTAAACAAAGGTGGAAATCCCTATCCGTTAAGGGGTTCCAGACCGGAAAACCCTTGCAGACAATCCGGCAGGACCTGAGCGATCCCGCCCAGGTGACAAAGCTGGTCTCGGATTTCGATATGGCCGTCAATGCAGTCCCGGGTTTTATGGGATTCCGGACGCTGAACGCCATCCTGGAAGCCGGTAAAAATGCTGTAGACATCGCTTTTTTCATCGAAGATCCGTTCGGGCTCGACGATCTGGCAAAGCGTAAGGGAGTCACTGCCATTATGGATATGGGCGTTGCACCCGGGATGTGCAATGTGCTGATCGGGTACGCTCACTCCCTGCTGGATGAAACCGATGAGGTTTTATACATGGTGGGCGGATTACCTGTGGTCCGCGAATGGCCTTATGAATACAAGGCAGTTTTTTCACCGGTTGATGTGATCGAGGAGTATACCCGGCCTGCCCGGTTTATCGAGAACGGAAAAATGGTCGTGAAACCGGCCCTTTCCGATCCCGAATTGCTTGATTTCCCTGGAATCGGAACGCTTGAGGCTTTTAATACCGACGGACTCCGTTCACTGGCCCATACCGTGAAATGCCGGAATATGAAGGAAAAAACCCTGCGGTACCCCGGACATATTGAGAAAATGAGAATGTTACGGGAGACCGGTTTTTTCAGCCTGGAAGAGGTCGAAATCAAGGGGGCCATGATCCGGCCGATGGACCTGACAGCCCGGTTGCTCTTCCCGAAATGGAAACTGAACGAGGGCGAAGCCGACATTACGGTCATGAAGGTGGTCGTTGAAGGAACGAAGGAGGGGAGGAGGATACGTTATTCCTGGGATCTGATCGACCGGTATGATGAACCGACCGGAATCCATTCGATGGCACGTACAACAGGTTATACAGCGACGACGGCAGTCCGGATGATTGCAGATGGGATCTATACGCGTAAGGGAATTTCAGTTCCCGAGTTTGTCGGACAACAGCCCGGGTGTGTCGATTACCTGTTAAAAGGTCTCGGGGAAAAGAATGTTCAATATCATCAGAAAACAACGTACATTTGATTCTGCCGGATATTCTTCAGAGAATTCAACCTGAAATCGTTCCGCACCGTAATGTTGGTTAAACAGTATAATACCGGGATATGGTTCACCTGAAAACAGGTATTGGCGGGATCATTATTTTTACTGGTCTCTCCCTGATTATTATTATCTCATCATGTAAAAAGGTGAGTGAAGCGCTCAACAGCAAACCTGTCTGTACGATCATTGACCCCATTCAGCAGGTCACCATGTACAAAGAGGATAGTATCCTTGTGACTGTTTCAGCCACGGATGCGGACGGTTCGATTTCATTTCTCAGATTTTATATCGACAACAAGCTGGTATTTACGGGAACTGAGGCGCCGTTCCGGTACAAATTGAAAAACATCGGATTTGGTTACCACAATCTTAGTGTTATTGCTTACGATGATAAAGAGGCTGCCTCAACACCGGCCGGTCTGTCGGTCAGTGTCATCTCCAACCCGAAGGTCTCTGTAAACCTGACCGCTATACCGTGGCCCCAGAACTTGCTGGTCGGCGATACTGTCCTTTTCACCATTAATGCTGTTTCAACCGAAGGAAATATCCGCAAAGCCTTTATTTATATCGATGATACCCTCAGGGGATCTTCGGTAACACTACCTTTCGCTTTTTCATGGAACTACCTTCCCCTGGGAAGCCATAAGGTGTATGCTTCTGCGGCTGACGAAAAGGGCCATGAAGGTATGTCGAAAATCCTGGAATATTCGATTATGCAGAATCGTCCGCCTGTCATATCCATCTCGCTGATTCCCATCCCTTCGCAGACCCATTTCTTTCCCGGAAGTACCATTTCCATTGAGTGTGATGCTGAAGATCCCGATTACCGGATGCAGAAAGTGGAATATTATATCAATAACAAACTTCTGGCAACGGTTTCAGGAACCAGTTTTTACGATTATGTCTGGTCCTTGGTCCCTTCCGGGAACTGGCGGATCCAGGCCAAAGCCATCGATAACCAGGGTGCATACGGCTGGTCTAACGCCATCGATGTGGTCGTAAGTCCGGGCCTGGTGCGTAATGGCGTTATCTCCGATATCACTGCCACGGAAGACGATCACACGGTTTTTGCTGCCGACGTGGCCAATAAACGGCTGTTGGTGCTCGATCCCGTGAATCATTTCATCACGGATTCCATCGAACTCAACCATCCTGCCCCGATTGCCATCTGGTACTCGGAACAGGATCACACACTCTTCATGGTATATGAATTTTCGGGAATCCTTACTCAATACAACCGGTTAACCCATCAAATGACTGATATTGTCTATTCCGCCTCTGAAAAAGGGCTCGATGTCGTGAATGACGATATTAACCGCCGTATTTACGTCCTGACCAAGGGAAGTAATCTGGTCGTCATTAACCAGGATGACGGGACCGTAATTCAGTCGGGGCTGACAATCGACGGGGAGTCAATGGCCCTTGATCCGGTAAACCGCTGGCTTTTTACTGCACAAGATTACTACTCGAATATTAAAAAATACAGCATTGCCAATGATGTTTTACAGCAATTACAAACGAAATACGGAGGCGAAAATCAGCGGAAAATCACCATCAATCGACAGGGCACCACGGTTGTTTTGCCTTGCGGGGGAGGTAATAAACCGGGCGGTGGCTATGAACTGTATGCTTTCGATGCCTCCGATCTGAACAATATCAAAGGAAAATGGAACGTCGGAACATGGCCTTCCTTTGCTGTGTTCAGTAACGACGGCCGGCATCTCTTCTGCCTCAACGGTGATGAGGATAAGATCTATATGGAAAGTGTTTCAAACTTCTCAACCGAACAATTGATCGATTTTCCGTTGGCAAGCGGTCATCATTCGCTGATCATTCCCAACCATTCGGCGACACACCTGACCGGGTTTTCTTACGATGAAATGTATAACCAGAGATATGTTATCTACTTCTTTGATCTGTAAAAAGAGCGTTTCTTTTGTACTGATCGTTACCGCAATCCTCCTGCTTCCATTGTTCCATGCCTGTAAGAAGAAGGAAGACCCCCTGGCAGAAAATAAGAAACCTACCGTCATGTTGATTTCCCCGACCGGCACCGTAACCATCAGCCAGTCGGACTCATTGACCATAATAGCCGATGCCCATGATGACGATGGCAGCATTACAGCTGTCTTTTTTTACTTCGATAACAAGCTTGTCACCTCGGTCACGAAGCCGCCCTACACCTGTTTACTGAAAAATCTCCCCGAGGGGCAACACCCTGTTTCAGTCATGGCCGTTGACGACCGGGGTGATTATTCCAGCATCATACACGCAACCGTTTATGTACTCCCGGCCGAAAAACCCTGGATCAATGTTACCTATTCGCCGGAGCACTATTATAACCTGTCGGAGGGCGATTCGATCGTATTCAGGGTGACCGCGGGATCGCCGTTTGGGAACATTTCCCATGCTAAACTTTTTCTAAATTCTGCCTTGTTTGGCGAGGGTTACAGCGACACCTGTTATTTCACCTGGGACCCCACGGTAAGAGGAAGCTGGGTCATCCAGGCTACCGCCCGGGATGACCATGCGCATGAGATCACCTCCTCCTCTTTTACGCTTACCGTAAATGAAAATCAGCCTCCGACAATTTCGTTTTTTTCTCCTTCCGATAACTCCTGGTATGCCCCATGGGACAGTGTCCGCTTTATGCTCAATGCCGACGATCCCGAATATCACCTAAAGAAAGTCGAAGTATTTGCCAATAACATACTTATCAAGTCTTTTTCGGGGCAACCTGTCTCGGGATTTTTCGAATTCTCATGGAAAAACATGGTACCCGGCCAGTACGAATTAGTCGCAAAAGCAACCGACCGGCAGGGCCTCACCGGTACTTCAGAAATTCTGAATCTGACTATCCTTGAAGGATTTCAGACTGATGGCCTGATTACAGATATCGCATCCGGAAATGATCCCGATCTGATATTTGCCCTCAATACCGATACGAAGAAACTGATGTTGCTCAATCCGGTAACCGCCTCAATCGCCGGGCAGGTAACGCTGCCCTTCAGCAGTCCGCTTGCATGCGATTTTGCACCGGGCAACAACAAATTGTACATCGGCTATAAATTTGAACCCAAAATCTCGGTTTACGACCCGGTGAATTTTCAGTTATCGCAGATCTCCTGTTCCGGAAATGTCGGAATTACTGACCTCGAGGCCGACGATGTGAATCAAAGGCTGTTTGTCCTGACAAGTGATGGTACACTACATGTTATCAGTTTGCCGGCCGGCCCGGAAGAGTTGAGTGTGCCTTCATTCAACGCCGATCATTTATCGGTTCACGCTTCCAGTCATATGCTTTTCACCGAGAAAACCTCCGGGAATTATGTGACCCTGTACAAGTTCCTCATTGAGACAGCGCAGCCGGTTCTTCAACAATCCAAACAGGTAGGATACAGTGCCAGTCAGGTTGTCACCAACCCTGCCGGTACCACGGTCGTCGTTCCCACTTCAAACTTTAACACACGGATCAGTTACCGGGTTTTTTCCTATGATGCGGCAGACATCAACCACGTTCAGGGAGAATGGGATTTTGGCATCTGGGTCAATTATGTGGCATTCAGCCCCGATGGCGCCATTCTTTATGGTGTTAATGGCGATTATTACGATGACTATATTTATGTAAATGACGCAGTAAACTTTACAATCATCAAAAAGCTGCCATTCAGACAAAGAGGGGAGAAGGGGATCATATCGCCGAACAGCGATGGTACCCGGATCGCGGGGATTACCAACAACGGTTATACTCCGTTGAAGTCGTATATTTTCTTTTACGATAAATAGGGTCAGAACTCATCGGTATCGATCACCTGTTTTTTCTTCTTGTTCTTACCGGGGGCGGGTGGGCCATCCTCACTGCAGTCGAGGTCGACTTCAACAGGTTTCGAAGGTGCATCGAAATCACGTTTGGTGATACGCAGGCTCAGATCGCCGTAAATGCGTTGCATGTACAATGCCCAAACCGGCAGTGCCATATTGGCTCCCTGTCCCAGTGTGATCGACCGGAAATGGGCGGCCCGGTCTTCACAACCGACCCACACACCGGTCACAAGGTCTGGCGCGATTCCCATGAACCAGCCATCGCTCTGATTCTGCGTTGTTCCCGTTTTGCCCGCGATCGGATTATCAAAGCCGTATTTGTACCGCAGCCTGATACTGGTACCGCTTTCAACGACCCCTTTCATTAGCTGGATCATAAGCCAGGCAGTCTCTTCACTGATCGATTCCTGGCTTTTTGGAGTAAACGTTTCCAGCACATTGCCGTTTTTATCTTCGATCCGGGTAAGGAAAACGGGTTCGATATAGACCCCTTTGTTGGCAAAAACGCTCATGGCGCCAACCATTTCGTACAGGCTCAGGTCGCAGGATCCCAGGGCGATGGAGTACACTGCCGGGATGTCGCTTGTGACACCCATTTTGTGAGCCATTGAAACCACGGCTTTGGGCGAATATTTACGGATAAGCTGACCCGACACCCAGTTATTGGAGTTAGCCAGGGCCCACTTTAGCGTCACCTGTTGGCCAAGCCTTTCGTCGCTGGCATTTTCGGGAGCCCATACCTGACCGTTTCCGAGATCGATAACCGGCTGCACATTGGGATAGCGTGCACAGGGCGATTCGCCTTCCTGCATGGCGAGTGTATAGAGAAATGGTTTGAAAGTAGATCCGACCTGGCGTTTGCTGAGTTTGACGTGGTCATACTGAAAAAACCGGTAATCAATACCCCCGACATAGGCCCGGACCTGGCCGTTATGGGGATCCATCGACATGAGTCCGGCCTGTAAAAAGAACTTGTAGTAACGGATGGAATCCATCGGGGTCATCACGGTATCGATCTCACCCTGGTAGGAAAAAACCTTCATCCTTGCCGGTGTCTTAAAATCCTGGAGGATCTGGGCATCACTGTAGCCTTCCGTCTTCAGCCGGTAATACCGGTCGGTGCGACGCATGGCCGACAGCATCAGGTTGTCTGTTTCCTGGCGGGCTACATCGCTTTCAAACACAAACGGCGCATTGGGAACTCCTTTCCAGTGAGCGAAAAAAGATGGTTGAAGCTCTTTCCCCAGGTATTCATGTACCGCCTGTTCGGCGTACTCCTGCATCTTGTAATTGATCGTGGTATAGATCTTCAGCCCGTCACGGTATAAATTGTAAGGATTGCCGTCGTCTTTGGTATGCTGTGAACACCATTCCGACAGTACCATCCTGAGGTACTCCCTGAAATAGGTGGCAATACCGGCAGTGTGATCCTGTAACCGGAAATTCGACATGTCGATGGGTACCAGCCGGAGTGAATCATACTCCTGCTCCGTGATGTAATCGTACTTCATCATCTGATGCATCACAGTGTTCCGGCGTTCGAATGCACGGGCCGGATTTCTGACCGGACTGAACCAGGTCGGAGCTTTTAGAATCCCGATCAGCACCGCTGATTCTTCAATGCTGAGCGATTCCGGATCTTTATTGAAATAGGTCTTGGCGGCCGATTTGATGCCGTATGACTGACTGCCGAAATCAACCGTGTTGAGATACATGGCCAGGATCTCGTCCTTCGAATAATTGCGCTCCAGTTTGACGGCTGTGATCCACTCTTTGAATTTGATCATCACCGTCTCCCAAAAGGTCCGGTTTTGCTTTCGCGGAAACAGGTTTTTTGCAAGTTGTTGCGTAATCGTGGAGCCTCCTCCTTTGGAAGAACCGGTAGCCATCCCCCACATGACCCTGAAAATGGCGATCGCATCAATTCCCGAATGTTTATCAAAACGCGCATCCTCCGTGGCGATCAGGGCATTGATCACGTTGGGCGATAATTCCTGGAAATGGGTATTGGAACGATTCTCAATGTAATATTTACCCAGCAATTTGTTGTCGGATGAGATCACTTCAGAAGCCAGGCTGCTCTTGGGATTTTCAAGCTCCTCGAAAGTCGGCATGGGTCCGAGCAATCCATTCGCGACTCCGATGAAAAAGAGTATCGTGAAGATCACCAATACTACAAAGGTAATCCAGAATCCTTTGATGTATTTTTTGATCAGTTCATCGCGGGAAGGCGGTTTGGGCCTGTTATTCAGCATGGGAATATGATACTGCGGATCATTCATTGCTTTTCTATTCGTAAACCAAAATCACGAATTCCCTTTAGTTCGCCGACCCGCATGGCTTGTTCAAATTCAAAGCGATAGATCCCTTTTTCAGGAAACCGGACTCCGCTTTGAAGGAGAAATCTGTTGAATTTCACACTGCCCATTCCCGATCCCAACCACCGGCCATCGTAATCGGCCAGGGTCAATTCGATGGTATCACGTGCAACCTTCCCATCGGGGAAACAGGTGTTCATGAATAGGTACAGATTGCTGTAAGAATATTCGGGGGCATTACGAACCTGGATCATCACCCGGTAACGGGCGAGCGGGTCACCGACCGGCACTGAAAACACTACTTTATTTCTGACATTCCAGATCCCGTTTTCAATAACTGCATTTTCCTCAAAGATCCTGTTCCGGTCACATGCAAAGAGAAAAACCGCAAGGATGAGTAGGACGACTGAAATCCATTTTCCGTGGTTCATCGGAAAGGTATTCGGTGAAAGTGGCTATTGATTGTCGAACCGGGTAAGATCATCCTCTCCGGTGGGGCCTTCCAGATCCGATTTGTTCTCGGTAACCTGCGAAAAATCTTCGAGTCTTTCAGGCAGGTTCCCTTTTTTATTCTCCTCCATCACGGCAAATACGTTATCAACCGGAATAGCCATCATATTGCCCGGATCATTCACGTAAGAGTACCAAAGCAATTTCTGAAAAATATCGGTCTTCTGATGGGTTGCCTCCCCGCGTTTTGTCTTGAGCCGGATGTCGGTGTTGGGCATGCCTTTCATGGCATCGACATAGGTATCGTATTCATAATTCAAACAGCATTTCAGCTTACCGCACTGTCCGGCAAGCTTTTGCGGGTTAAGCGAAAGCTGTTGAACCCTGGCCGCATTGGTCGTAACGGATCTGAAATCACACATCCAGGTGGCGCAGCATAATTCCCTTCCACAGGAACCGATACCTCCCAATCGACTCGCTTCCTGGCGGGCGCCGATTTGCCGCATCTCAATCCGGGTTTTGAACTCTTCTGCCATTAGCTTGATAAGCTCCCGGAAATCAACACGGTCTTCCGCGGTGTAATAAAAAATAGCTTTTGTGTTATCTCCCTGAATTTCAACATCGTTGATCTTCATCTGAAGTCCGAGTTTGTCGGCGATCTCCCGCGAACGATACATCGTGGCCGATTCCTGCTCCACAGCCGAAATCCACTTCTCAATGTCGGTCAACCGGGCTTTCCGATATATTTTTTTGATTTCATCAGGGGCCGAAACCAGGTTCTTTTTACGCAATTGCAACCGGACCATTTCACCGACCATGCTTACAATGCCGATGTCATGACCGGGTGAGGCCTCAACCGCAACAATGTCACCGACAACCAACTCCAGATCGGCCGGAATCCGGAAAT
>Ga0116170_10002587_pt1 | contig 17345 bp, 17 predicted proteins | sample AD_JPNHW1_MetaG_FD_89797 | JGI IMG/M metagenome (GOLD analysis project Ga0116170, IMG submission 89797) | Active sludge microbial communities of municipal wastewater-treating anaerobic digesters from Japan - AD_JPNHW1_MetaG | ecosystem: Engineered > Bioreactor > Anaerobic > Digestate | place...
ACGGCACGCCCGTCCTACAGATGCGGCGCGTCGGAATTCGAGGCGGCTTGTAAGGCGGCTGCGCGGCGAGGGATGACGTTTTCCCAGCTCGCGCGGTTGGCGGTCAACAGCGAAGTCAAGCGGGGCAAGAAATGACCCCCGCCGAAAAGCTCGCCGCGCTCCAGGCATGGGAAGCACACGTCAAGGCGATTTCCGCCGTCTACGAGGCCGACCGTATCGCGTGCGGGGCTCTGATCGAGTCGCCACGGTGGGAGGCGGTGTACGGGCTGTTGGACGCCTACGCGACGCTGATTGCCGATCAGATCCGGCCCGACCACCCGGGCGCTGATCAGGTCGCAGAATGGCTCGACTGGTGGGCTTTCGAGTGCGATTTCGGAGCGAAGCCGAAACAGGCCGGGATCATCGGCCAGCAGATGCGCGAGATCCGCACGCTCGAAGACCTGCTCTGGATCATCGAGGCGAGGCTATGAGCGCCATCGACTGGAGACCAGGCCCACGGCTACGGGCCGCGATGGATGCCGACAAGGCGCTGCCCCGCATGGTCCGCGACGAGCTTGGCGGCTACGGGCTGACGGTGCGGCAGTTCGGGGCGCGCAAGCTGTTCGCGGCAGGGCGGACGGCGCAGGAGGCAGCGGATAACATGGAGCGAATCATAGGGGGTGAGAGATGAGTCCAGAAGAAAAGCTCGAGATGGGGCGGACGCTGGAGGAGATCGAGGCGCTGGCTGCAGCGGCTACGCCTGGGCCGTGGGAGTTTGAAACTGGTGATGGTGCGCCTATTGGGAATGTCCAGACAGCAGATGGTCACCTGATCTTTCAGGCGCAACAAAATGCGACCGTGAAAGGCTCGGATTATTCGAGCCAAACGCGGATGAGAAACGCAAACGCGGCGTTTTCGGCAGAAATCTGGGTGCTCCTCTCCATCGCGCAGGAGCAGAGAGCGGAGATCGCGAGGCTTCGGGCAGATCGGGTAAAATTCTTCCACATCGCGGAAGTCCTGTCCAGCTGCCCGATGTCGTGCAGAAAGGCGGAGGTCTACGCGAGACACGTTCAAAACGCGCAGGAATTGACGGGGCGAGCGGGATAGGTTGCAATCTGCACCTATTGACAGAATCGCGAAAAAAATGCACTCCTGGGGAGGTGAGATCTGCCGATCCCCTAGCCTCTCAGGGGCGTTTCACTGCCTTCGAGGCAGGAGGATGGTGATCAATGAGCGACAAGCAGGATTTTTCTGATCTTAAAATCGCAGCCATGGCGATTTGCGTTCCAGTGATCGCGATCGTGGTGATTGCCGCCATCTCTGCCATGCTTTTTGGTTGCGAGACCACCGGCCCCGATTATGATCCCGAGACGACATGCTCAGTAGACTCGGCAAGGGCTGAGATCATCTGCAGAGACAAGCCGTAGCAACCCCCGCAACGACACGGCAAACTAGACCGCCGTGAAGGGGGAAGGGAGGCGGGGTTTACCCCGCCTTTTTTGCGTGACCAGAGTGTATCTTCCATCTTGAGCGATCCTTCAGGAGGGCAAACGCGCATGGCTGAAAGAGGAAGACCCCCATTCCAATGGACAGAAGAGATCGAATATCGAATCTTCGGACTTCTCGTCACAGGGAAATCGATCAACTCGATTCTAGGAGAAAACCGGGAAGAAGGGCTTCCAGGACCGGATACGTTTTACAAGAGATTGGCGAATGATAAAGATTTTGCCGATAAGTACGCGCGCGTATCTGAAATCCGTGAAAAGGTCATTTTCGAAGAGATTCTAAACATTGCAGATACTCCGCAAATCGGAAAGGTCGAAACCCTAAAGGAATGGGGGGTAGAGGTAAAGACCGCCGACATGATCGAGCACAGGCGCCTCCAGGTCGACGCCCGAAAATGGATTCTCGGCAAGATGGCCCCGAAGAAGTACGGCGAAAAGCTTGAGTTAGCCGGAGATCAGAACTCACCCCTCACGATCGCGGTGAAACAGTATGCCGGAAATCTCGATCCCAAATAACTGGGATCCTCGCGCCTACCAGATGGGGCTTTGGCGCTACCTCTGGGATGGCGGCAAGCGCGCCGTAGTCCGTGCTCATCGCCGTTGGGGCAAGGACGATGTATGCCTTCACTGGACGGCGACCGCCGCCATGATGCGTCCAGGAACCTACTGGCACTGCCTTCCCGAGTACGCCCAGGCGCGAAAGGCTATTTGGCAACAGGTCGACCCCCACAGCGGGAAGCGGCGCATCGACATGGCCTTCCCGCCTCAGATCCGCAAGAAGACCAACGATCAGGAAATGCGGATCGAGTTTCTGAACGGCTCGACGTGGCAACTTGTCGGGTCGGATTCCTACGACTCCCTGGTCGGCGCGTCACCTGCGGGAATCGTGTTTTCGGAATATGCGCTTGCCAAGCCTGAATCATGGGATTTCTTCCGTCCAATGCTTGCGGAAAACGGAGGATGGGCGCTATTTGTTTCCACTGTTCGCGGACGGAATCATTTCTACCAGATTGGAGAATACGCAAAAGGTCAATCGGATTGGTATTTCATTGATTCGCGCGCAGATGAAACCGGCGTATTCTCGCCTGAAACCCTTGAGCGCGAGCGGCTGGAACTCATTTCGAGCTGGGGCGAAGACCTCGGCGACGCGAAATTCCGCCAAGAGTACTTCAACGACCCGAACGTCTCCGGGTTCTTGTCGTTCATCCCGAGTTCCGCGCTCGACAAGTGCCGCAAGTACAAGGCCCACGAAGCGGGCGCACCGATGGTCTGGGGTATCGATGTGGCCCGCCAGGGATCCGACTTCTCCGTGATTGCAATGCGCAAGGGCCGCGCCGTATTCCCGACGTTGGCGTTCCGCGAGGCCGACACGATGCGCCTATGCGAGATCATCGCCGCCAAATTCTTCGGCTTCTCGGAGCGCCCGAAAGCGATCTTCGTGGATGGTGTCGGCGTTGGCGCTGGCGTGGTCGACCGCTTGAGGCAGCTTCTCGGCCCTGGAATCATCATCGACGTGCAGGCAGCGGCCAAAGCGATCGATTCCGACAAGTACGGGAACAAGCGCGCCGAGATGTGGGGGAGGATGCGCGACGAGTTCGCGGCAGGAGTCGAGCTTCCGAACGACCCCGAGCTTCTGGATCAGCTTACATGGCCCGAAATGGCGTTCGAGCACTCCACAGAGAGAATCCTGGTGGAGAAAAAGGAACTGATTCGCAAGCGCCACGGGGCAAGTCCTGACCGCGCCGAAGCTCTCGCGCTGACCTGGGCACAGCCGGTCGCAATCGCTTCGCCTGCATTCTCCGGCAATTCGATGCGCGTGGAAACGGCCTATTCCGAATACGAAATGATGTAAATTCATCGAAACGGAGGTGGCGAATGTCGATGCTCGGATTCATCGAGGACGTGGCCGGAATCACGGCATCGCGAGAGCGGCAGCGGCGGCGCGACACGATCGCCCAGGAGCAACGCGACGAGATCCAGCGCCGTCTAGACACCCAGGCTCGCACCAGGGCAATCGAGCGCAACCTTCGAGGCGTCGGAGCTGGCGCCGCGATGCTTTCGCGCCCCGTTTCTGGAGCCCAGCTTCTTGCGCCCTCCGCGCCTGCCTCGCTTTCCGCACCCCCCGCGACGCCGCCTGGTGGACTGAACGCTCGCCCGACGCCAGCGCCGAACTTCAATCGTTCCCCCTTGTTGGGTCGATGATGGCCGACGCGACCGCAACCAAGATCTTGACGCGCCTTGGTCAGCTCCAGGCCCGCCGATCCTCGTTCGAGGAGCAGTGGAACTCGATCGACGAGTACGTGGCCGGTGCCGCGCGCTTTGGCCGCGAGACGACTCCAGGCGAAAAGCGCGGGCTCAAAATGTTCGAGTCCGCTCCGATCATCGCCGTGAACCGCCTCGCCGCCGCCCTGTCGTCGCTCATGACCCCGCAGAACGAGCAGTGGCACCGGCTGGAGATGGAGGACGAGGAAGATCACGCGTCCAAGGTCTACGCCGACGAGATCACGCGCCGCTTGTTCAAGGCGCGCTACGCCACGACATCCGGGTTCTCGACCCAGGCTCCCGAGTGGTACAAGTCTCTGGCCCGCTACGGTACCGCCGTGATGATGATCATGGACAACACCGGGATCAAGTACCGGAACCTGTCCCTCGCCACCGTCTACCTGGACGAGAACTTCCAAGGCGAAATTGACACAGTCTATCGCCGGTACTCGCTCGATGGGCGCCAGGCGATCCAGCAGTTCGGCGACCGCACTCCGGAGAAGATCCGCGAGTCCGTCGAGGCCAACAAGGATGACAAGTTCTGGTTCATCCAGTGCGTCGCCCCGAACTCCGCGCGCGACCCAGGGCGCCGCGACCCTGCAGGCATGGCGTTCAAGTCGACCGACATCTGCGAGGACACCAAGGACATCGTCGCCGAGGGAGGATACCGATCGTTCCCGTTTGCCGTGGCCCGATTCTCCGTCTCGGATGGCGACATCTACGCCTATTCCCCCTTGATGGAGATTCTCCCCACAGTCAAGCTGGCGAACACGATGAAGAAAACCACTCTTCGCGCGGGCCACATGGCGACCGATTCGCCGCTTCTGACTTCCAACGACGGTGCCCTGCAGCCATTCCAGATGGTCCCTGGTGCCCTGATTCGCGGCGGCATGGTCGACGGAAAGCAGAACGTGGCGCCGCTCTACACCGGCAAGAATGTTCCGTTCTCGCTTGAGTTGATGGACCGCGAGCGCCGCACGATCAACGATGCGATGTTCGTTTCCCTGTTCGAGATCCTGGCCGAAGATCGCCGCCAGATGACCGCCCAGGAAGTGCTGCAGCGCGCCCAGGAGAAGGGGCAGCTACTCGGCCCCGTGGCGTCTGGCATTGAGCCAGCCCTTGGAATGATGATCGAACGGGAAATGGACATCCTGGCCGCAGCCGGAGCCCTTCCTGAAACCCCCGAGTCGGTGCGCGCAGCTGGCGGATACTACCGCGTCCGCTACACCTCGCCGATCACACGGGCGCAGAAGGCAGGCGAAGGTGTGGCCGTGATGCGAATGATCGAATCGACCGCCGCGATCGCCCAATTTGACCCGACCGCACCGAAGCGCGTCAAGTGGGACGTGGCCCTCCAGGTTCTCGCCGACGCCCAGGGCTTGCCGTCCAAGGTTCTGCGATCCGACGACGAAATGCGCGACATCGAAGAGCAAGACGCCCAGGCGATGCAGACTCAGCAGCTGCTACAAGCCGTGCCGGTCGCGGCGCAGTCCGCCAAGTACCTCGCCGAAGCGCAGGCATTGTCCACTAGCCCTGAAGGTGGCTCGTTCTGATGTTCGAAGATGAAGAGGTCCAGGAGATCCAGCGAAGGCAGGCGGAGAAGGCGGCGGTTCGCGAGGCGTTCCGAACAACCTTCTTTTCCCCCGGCCCTGCCTCCGAGATCGTCCGCCGCTACCTGGCGAAGTTCTGCTGCGTGGAAGCCTCCACCGCGCGGATCTCGCTGATGACCGGAGCAGTTGACCCCCTCGCCACCGTGATGGCAGAAGGGCGGCGGGAAGTGTGGCTCGCGATCCACGCCGACGCCGGAATCGATCCGATCACGGGCAAACCAAAGGAATAGACCATGGCCGACACAACCGGATCCGCCGCCCTTCTAGGCGCGGGCAACCCTGGCGACCCCAACACGGGCGCAGGCCAGACCGGAAACACCGCTCCGCAGCAAAAGCCCGCTTCTGGCGGCTCCTGGCTCGACGGAATCGAGGATCCCGACATCAAGGGATGGGCGACGAAGAAGGAGTGGAAATCTCCCGCCGACGCCCTCCTGTCGCACCGCGAGCTGGAAAAGCGGTTCTCCGGGGAAAAGGTCGTGGTCCCCAAGGGCGAGGACGACAAGATCGGATGGGAAGCATTCTTCAAGGCTGGTGGGCGCCCCGACTCCCCCGATGGGTACGAGCTGGACAAGATGGAAGGCTTCGACCCCAACGACGCCAAGGCCGTCGCCGCGAAGCTGCATGAGCTGGGATTGCCCGCCATGAGCGGAAAGAAGCTCGCCGCCTGGATGCAGGAGCAGCGGGCTGAGCAGGCCGCGCGCGCGGACGAGGACTTCCGCCAGCGCAGCGCCGCCGACCTGGCCGACATTCGCCGCGAATGGGGAGGAGCGTACACCGCCAAAGAAGAGGCGGCGCGCCGTGGCGTGATGCTGGCCGGATTCAATGGAGAGATCCTGGAGAAGATCGAGCGCTCGATCGGGACCAAGGAGATGTACCGCGCATTCGCCGAGATCGGCCAGCGCATCGGCGAGGCTCCGGCGCACGGAGCGCAGCAGGGCGGGGCATCGGCCTACATGACGCCCGCCGAGGCCGACGCGAAGCTCCTGGAATTGCAAGGGGATCGCGACTGGTCGAAGCGATTCACCGAGGGAGGAGTCAAGGAGCGCGCCGAATTCGACCGCCTTTTGAAGGTTTCGGTGTCCGGTGGATAAGGAGCTTGCGGAAATCCGCTTCAAATGCTTACATTTGGCTTATCGCGCTGACCAGACGCCAGAGTCGAACATCGCGAGAGCCGAAAAGCTGTTCACTTGGGTGATGGAAAAGGGCAAACCGGAAACGGACCCACCGAAAACGCCGAAACCCAAGAGCTAACCGGCTAGAAATACGGTCCCGACTGCGTCGGAGAAGCCTCAACCAATGATCACAAATCAAAGGAGGGGGCTAACATGCCCGACGCAATCGAACTGAGGACCAAGCAGTACAACAAGATGCTGGAATTGGTCGCTCAGCAGACCCGTTCCAAGCTTGTCGACAAGGTGATGACCGGAAGCCACACCGGTACCAGCGTTTCCGTGGTGGACGAACTCGAATCGTTCGAGATGGATCCCGTCACCGCCGTTGGCGCTCCGATCATCCACTCGGCGCAGGAATACACCCGTCGTTGGGTTCGTCCCATCTCGTTCTACAAGGCCTTCCTGCGCGACACCTTCGTGCAGCTGGAGTCGGAGATCGACCCTCAGTCGAAGCTCATGGCCGGGTCCATCGCCGCCATCAACCGCGCCCAGGACGACCGGATTCTTGCCGCGTTCTTCGGTGATGCGCTCACCGGCCCCGACGGCGCAACTACGACCACATGGGCTTCCGAGGGCTCCAGCTCCGTCGTCCCCGTGAACGAAGGCGGCGGCGGCTCGAACGTCGGCCTCAACGTGGCGAAGCTCAAGGCCGCGCTCGAGATCATCATGGGCAACGACGTCGACATCGAGGCGGAACAGATCTACATCGGCTACAACGCCAAGGCTCACGGCGACCTGCTCGCCGAGGCCCAGATCATCTCCCTCGACTACAGCGAGAAGCCCGTGCTCAAGGATGGCAGGATTATGTCGTTCCTCGGCATGAATTTCGTCCACACCCAGCGCGTCATCAAGGACAGTAACGGCTACTACCGCCTGCCCGTCTGGACCAAGAAGGCCATGCACTTCGGAACCTGGAAGGCTCCTCGCGGCGACATCCGCCAGCGGCCCGACATCCAAGGCCTCCCCTGGCAAGTCTACATGGATGGTTCCTTCAATGCGACCCGCGTGGATCCGAAGCGCCTGGTCGAAATCAAGATCCTCGCGTCGTAAGGGAGAACAGAAATGGCAGTCGTCAACACCAACAGCACCAACGTGGCGGCAGCTCTGGCCGCTGGCGCCGAGCGAGTCTTCCCCGGCCACAAGCTCCACCACTTCAACGGCCAGGTCGAGTCGGCAAACGGAGATTCCATCGGATCGACGTATCGCCTCGCCACCATCCCGTCGAATTTCGTGCCCATCAAGCTCGAACTCGCCTGGGATGCGCTGGGCGGATCCTGCGCCGCCGACGTGGGCATCTACGAAATGGGAGCATCGGGCGCCGTCGTGGACGCCGACGAGTTCGCTTCCGCCGTGTCCCTGGTCAACGCAGGGGCATGGACGAGCGAACTGGAAGAGGCCGGAGTCGCCGACATCGCCAAGATGGGTCAGCCCCTCTGGAAGCGTCTCGGCCTGACCTCCCAGCCGGTTCCCGGGAAGTCCTACGACATTGTCGCAACTCTGACCGGAGCTTCGGCGGCGGCGGGGACCGTGGCGATGATCCTTACCGGGTACTACGCCAACTGATCCACCGGGGGAGGGTAACGCCTCCCCCTCCTTTTTGGAGGCTCTGAAATGGCGTACAAGTACATCGGGATCGACCCATCGAAGGGAATGGAAGACATCACGGTCGGAGCGTCGACCACGTCGAAGGCGATCGAGCTTTGCGTTGACACCGCGAAGATCACGAGCCGCGCCGAGATTACCGCTCTTGTGGATTTCCTCAAGGATTACATCGAGACGGTTCCGCTCTAGCCTAGGCGGTTCGCGGTGTAGATTTTAGGCACGGAGGGAACTCATGGCCTCGCAAGTCGACATCGTGAACCACGCCTTGACCAAGCTCGGAGAGGCTCGAATCCAGGACATGAACGAGGATTCCAAGGCCGCAGAAGAAGCGTCTGCGGTCTGGGATCTCATCCTTGAGTCCGAGTTATCCGCGAATAATTGGAAGTTCGCCACCAAGCGCGCCTCCATTCCCGCATCGGCCGCGCCTCCCGCGTTCGGATACGAGCGCGCATTCCCTGTCCCTGCCGACTTCCTCGCACTCACCTACGTGGAAGGCCAGGGCGCGCAGGATACGTCCGACTATCGCGGCGCGACGTTGTCGGCCTACGTGATCGAGGCTGGCGAGATCTTGACGGACCTTCCAGCGCCCCTTCAGATCATCTACACGGCCCGCGTGACAGATCCCGACCGCTGGGATCCAGGCTTCCGCAACGCCTTCGCGATCAAGTTGGCGCAAGCGCTTTGTTACACGCTGACCCCGCTTCGGGAAGGGCGCGAGCAGCTCCTCTTCCGGGAATACCAAATGGCCGTCGAGACTGCAAAGCAGCGATCGGCGATCCAGTCGCCACCGCAATTCCCGCAGGATTCGTCCTGGTTTGCTGAGCGGGAAATCTGATGGCGTCGACCTCTGCATCCTTCCTCAAGGCGTCCTTCAACGCGGGTGAACTGTCCCCGCTGTTCGGCGGCCGCGTCGACCACGTCAAGTATTCGCACGGCCTCAAGCGGTCGCAAAATGCGATCCCCGTGGTCCATGGTGCCGTCACTCGACGCCCCGGAACAGAGCTTGTCACAAACCTTGGCGACGTCGCCGACATCCAAGCGGCGTGCCCTGTTCTCGTCCCGCACGACATCGCATCGGACGAGGCATGGATCTACGCCTTTGGGCGCAAGTCCGAGCGCGTCAAAATCTTTCGTAACCGCGAAGAGAGGATCGCAAACTCGTTCTCATTCCCATTTTATGCCGACTCGCGGAGGGCTGACGGAACATCAAAGATCTCCAGGGCGCAGAAAGGACGCGATCTCTATCTAGCTGACGATGGATCATCTCCGGCAATTGTGATCACAAATAATGGTAGCATTGTAATCCAGACAAATCTATTTCGAGATACAGGAAGCCCTCACGGAGTCATTTCTGATACGAATCCGACACCTTACATACAGAACTATGATACTCCTCCATTTCAGGATTACGAACCAGAGAAAAACCATATCATCGAATGCACGGGATCTGTTGAGATTGGAAGCCTTCCTCTTCATAACGAGCTGATCGCTCCGACAGGGACATTTTCGGGAGCGCTCGGAAGAAGGATAATCTTCAACCCAGACGATACCGAAATGCGTGTAGATGGGGAGTTCACTTTCAAAGAGTGGTCGAAGGACATGGTCGCCAATCACGGCGACTATATCCGGCATCAAGGAAGGTGGTATCAGCTTCTCGCCACAATGCCCCCGAATGCAGCAAGACTTGTTACCGAGCCATTGCACGAATACGGGGCAATCTATTCCGCGTCTCCTGAGATCCTATACAGGATCCAGCTTGGATACATTGGAAACGGGCATTTCTCTTGCCAAATAAAATCAAATCCAAGCCCTGTCTCTGGAAGGCCAGGATTCGAGTCTGTTCAAGTCTATTGGGACATGACAAACGCGCCACTATTCAAAACGGCCAGGTGGGCATGGGCTGCGATCGCTACAGGAGAGACTCCAGAGCCAGGCGCGGCGTATCCTGACAATCTGTCCTTATGGCGTTCCCGCCTAGCGATCTCAGCAGGTGGGAAGCTATTTTTCTCTGTGGCCGGTAAGTTTCGCAGCTTCAGGCAATACAACGGCTCCGGCACCGTTACCGCTGACCAGTGCGTCACGGTCGAGATCCCATCCCACCAGCTCGTTTCGACGGAATGGATGGTGTCGCAGGGGTCGTTGATCGTCGGATCCAAGGTCGGAGCCTTCGAGGTACGCGAGGCATCGGACGCAGTATTCGGCCCTGGGAATGTGCGGATTGACCAGATCACGACGTTCGGGTCGCATGACGTCGAGGCAGTCGCGGTCGACAATAACATCCTCTACGTCGGAAAGGGCGGAAAGCGCGTTCATGCCCTTGGGCGCACAAGCGAGGGGTGGAAGTCGATCGACCTGAGCGCGATTTCCGACCACATCGGCGTCGACGGCTTCACGGAAATGGCGTGGCAGAACGAGCCGTGGAAAATCCTTTGGCTGACAACTGGCGCCGGGAACCTGGTCGGAATGACATGGAACGCAGATCAAGACGTGTTCGGGTGGCACCAACACCGAACGATCGACGGAGACAAGATTCGCGGCGTCGCGTGCATCCCGTCGCCTTCCGGCCTGATCGATGATCTCTGGATTTCCGGGCTTCGGTTCTCAGCGAACGACGGCGCAGGCGTTCCGCAGTACAAGGGCGTCGTGGAGTTCATGGCTGACGCGCACCCAGACGGAGGCGACCTTCGGAATGCCCGCTACTGTGACTCGCTCGTCCATTTCGACGGGTCCGATTCCAGTGCGACCCACGGCCTTCGCCTTGCTGGAGGAAACCTTTGGGATGAGTCCGAGAGGCTGACGCTTAACAGCGTCGCGCTCTTGTTCGGCACTGTCGCCCCGGTATTCACCTCCGACATGGTTGGATCCATAGTTCGGCTGGTCGAATCGGTTCCCGGACCTATCCCTTCTCCAAAGCTGAACGGGGACTACGTCGACCTTCTTGTGGATGCGTTCACGTCGGCTACAGAGATTTCCGTCTATCCGCTGCGACCAGTCCCCGTCATTTTCCGCGCCGAAGCCGCTAGAACGTGGCAGATCCGCCGATACTCTTTCCCGGTTCCTCACCTAGATGGCCGCATGGTCGATGTTCTCGCCGATGGATGCGCACACCCACAGATCCAGGTGGCCGACGGCGTCGCGACCCTCCAGGACCATGCTTGCGTTGCCACGATTGGGATTCCGGCATGGGAGCTGATCGAGACGATGCGAATCGAGCTTGGAAACGAGACGAACACCACGATCGGGAAGACGAAGCGGATCTCCCACACGACGTTCAGGTTTGTTGAGTCGGTCGGGTGCTGGATTGGGAACGGGGTGGCGTCAAGGGAGTTCACTTTCCGAAGACCTTCCGATAGGATGAACTCTCCCGTTCCGGCCGTAACTGGAGACGATCGGAGGGAGTTCGTTACCGGGAACAGCCCAGACGGAACGATCGTGATCGAGAATCGACAGCCGTTGCCAATGACGATCATCTCGATTGTCGCAGACCTGATTTCCGACGCATGAGGTACGAATGGACCCCCTAACAATTCTCGCAGGGATCAAGCTCGGCTCCTCGGTTCTCTCGACGCTTGGCGGGCTCTCCCAGGGATCGGAAGACGCGGCGGCGCAGCGGCTGGCCGCAGAACGCGCCGAAGCAAACGCGCGCGCAGCACTCCGCAAGGGCGAATCGGATGCCGGGATGGTCCGTCGCCAGGCTGGGCGCGTCATGGGGCAGCAGCGGGCCGCGATCGCGCAATCCGGGCTCGGTTTCGGCGGAACCAATTCCGCGCTCGCGCTCGAGTCCGCGCAGAACATGGAAACGGATGTTACGAACACGCGCATGGAAGCCGCTTTGCGCGCCGCCGATCACATGGACCAGGCTCGCCAGCTTCGACAGCAGGCGTCGAATACGCAAAAGGCGTCCTACCTTGGAGCAGGAGCGAACATCCTTTCCACCGCTTCCCGCTTCTACGGAGGCTGACCAATGCCGCAGATCCCAGGCTACCAGCAACAGACTTCCACGCCTTCGGGAGAGCGCCGCGTATCCGTTGGGCCGACCGACCAATCCGGGAACATGCTCACCGGCCTCGCGAACGCCGTTTCGGACGCTGCAACGACCGTCAGCGGAACGATCCAGCGCAAGCGGGACGAGCAGCAAACCGCGCTCGACGCCTACGACCGCCAGCAGGACGCCCTGCGCCGCGTCGAGGCGAAGGAGTGGGCCGACAACACGGCAACCGATGTCCTGCTCCGCAAGCATGAGCGGATGGCTGAACTCAAGCGCGAAATACCGGCAGACGGAGACTTCTTCGAAGAGTGGCGCAAGGAAGAAGCGAAGATTGACGCCGAGGCTAAGAGCGCGGCGCCGTCGGGGAATCCGTACTTCGGAAGCTCCCTGGAATCCCAGCTCGGCAACCAGCGCCAGTCCTTCCAGATCGCCGCTTTGCAGTTCCGTGAAGCGTCGCGCGCCGTCAAGTCGGAGTTCGACTTCGAGAAGAAGATCGACACGAATCGAAAGGTTCTGCAGAAGCTCCCGGCGCTGGATGCGGACGCACAGGCGGCGGAGATCGTGCGCGGGATGGAATCGGATGCAGGGCTTGCCTTGCTCCCGCCAAACCAAGCCGAAGCACTGGCCGAGAAGAAGCGCCAAGACCTGGCCGAAACCGTCTTCGAGCAGCATCTACAGAATCCCGAGGACGCGCAAAATCTGCTCAACGCCATCGACGGCGCGGGCAAGACGCATTTCGTGCGCAAGGCCGGAGCGAATCGCCTAACCGGAAAACCTCTCTCTGGCGGGAAGTGGGATTCGAAACTTCGCGCGGCGGCGGAGAAGTACGACCTCGACCCCTCCGTCCTGATCGCGACCATGAAGCAGGAGAGCGGAGGCAATGAGGCCGCAGTATCTCTGAAGGGCGCGCAAGGCCTACTCCAGCTCATGCCTAGCACGGCTCGCGACCTCGGCGTCAATCCGACTGACCCAGACCAGAACATCGACGGCGGCGCCCGCTACCTGTCCCAGCAGATCGAGAAATTCGGATCAGTCGCGAAGGGGCTCGCCGCGTACAATGCCGGACCAGGGAATCTCGCTATCGCAATCAGGAAGGCGGAGGCTGCAAAAAGGCCGGAAGATTGGATCGACTTTCTCCCGAAGCCGAAAGAGACAAAGCCGTATGTCAAGACGATCATGGAGCGCGCCGGAATCAAGGGCGACGGCTCCGACCAGTACGAGGCGATCCAGGAGCCAGGAATCAAGATCCAGGCGCTCGACTACGCCACGCCGGAGCAGATCACCAAGTACCGGTCGCAGGCCGAAAGCTACGTGGCCCAGGCAGCGCGGGCGCGAACCCAGCTCAACCGCGACGAGCTTTCCGCCAAGGAAGCCGCAACGAAGACCGCCGCCGCCACCGGCGCGCAGATCGCAGACCCGATCACCATCAACGACTACATCGCGGCGGGGTATTCTCCCGAGGCTGCAGTCGTCAAGATGAACCTGATCAAGCCATTCCAGGATACCGCGCCTTTCGTCCGCGAGCTGGCGAACATGCCAAAGGCCCAGCGCGACGCCGAGGTCGCCCGCCGCGACCCTGCGGGATCCGCCGCCGCCGGCTACGACTTCGACGCCCAGAGCGACGCCTTCAAGCTCGCCAAGGCCGCGAACGAGAACATCGACCGGCAGATCGCCGCCGACCCTGCAGGCTACGCCGTCCGCCAGAACCCTTCCGTGCGACGCGCCAAGGAGACGCTGGATACCGTCCTGCAGACGCCCGGAGTTCCTGCGGTAAATGTCCGCGCCTCGATCGACGCCTACGTGGCCGAGGTGACCGCGTTCCAGAAGGCGCAAGGCGTCGACACGCCGTCGATCCTCCCCCAGGCCGAAGCCGACGCGATCAAATCGAGTTGGTACGGGCAAGCTGACGGGCCTCTGCGCGCTGCTGAAACGATGTCCCAGCTTGCCACGGTCTACGGGCAGCACTACAGCGGAGTCCTGCGCCAGCTCGCCAAGGATCTTCCGTCCGAAGCCCTCTGGGTCGGACAACTCGCCACGGACCCCGCGACGCTGGGCGTCCGGCAACAGCTCGCGACCGCTTCGGCGACGTGGGCAAAGGTGGCGGACATCCCGAAGCTCCAGGGAATCGAAACCGCCGTGGATGTCGCGTTCGCCAACTACCAAGGCTCACTTCTTGCCACAAGCCCGTCGGGGGGGTTCAAGACATGGGCACAGCTTCGAGACGGAGCGGTCAAGCTCACTGCGCTCAAGGTCGCGCAGTCCGGCGCGTCGCCCGAGAAGGCCGCAAAACAGGCTTTCGATGAGCTGGTCGGCGCGCAGTCCGAGTTCTTCGGCTCGAAGCGGATGGTCGCGGTTTCCGGCGAGAACGGCGCGACGTTCTACAATGCGGACAAAATCCGCGTGCCAAAGATGTGGCGCGGGAAGGCGCCGAACCAGGAGCCCGAGGACGTGGTCGACGGCGCCAAGAAGTGGCTGCGCGAAGTCCTCCCGGCGATGGAGTTCCAGGCCAACCGCTCGCAGGCCGTCTACCGCGCCGACATCAAGGAACGCGGCGGGTGGGTGACCTCGCCCGAAGATGACGGCCTTGTCCTCATGCTTGGGCTCGCTCCGGTGCGTACGAAGGACGGGAAGCCGGTCAAGATCTCTTGGTCGGAGGCTGCGGATCTCGCAGAAATGCCCGAGACGGACGAGAAGGGACTCATCTCGCGCGCGTTGGGCGGGCTGACAAACTGGTTCATCGCCCCGCCGACGCCGGAAGCTCGAGCGCAGCCGCCGCGCCAACAAGGAGCCGCCGCTCGCGTCCCTGTTGGTTTAGATTTGCGTCAACCAATGCGCCCGATTCCAGGGGCGCCGCAGGACCGCCAGTTCAGGAGATAGGATGCCAACCTTCGTCGACGCTTCGAGCTACGACCTCCCAGATCCCCAGCGGCTCCCCGTGGGGTTCGGGCGCGGCGTCGCGGCGGCGTTCGAAGAAACGGCGATCTCCGGCCCTGTTGCTGGTGGATACCTCCTCAACGAGGTGCGTCTGGCCGGGAAGACTGGACGGCTCCTGACCCGCGACGAGGCCAAGGAGTACGTGACGGCGGAAGGCTTCCCCGACATCGACATCCCGGATTCCGGGCTTACGGATGCTCAAGCGGAAATGCTGGTGACGCTTCGGCGCGACAAGCAGGACGGCGAAGAAGTGATCTCGCGCGCGTCCGGCCTTGCCAACTTCGCGGGAGGCGTTGGCGGCGGGTTCGCTGACCCTGTTTTGGGCGCTCTGAACTTCGTCCCGGTTGTTGGTGAGGCGCGGCAAGCGGCGATCATCGGAAGAGCGTCTGCGCGAGCTGGCGCACTTGGCCGACTTGGTGCTCGCGTTGCGATTGGAGGCGTCGAGGGCGCGGTCGGTGGTGTCTTGTCCGCTCCGCTGTCCGGACTGGTAAAGGAGGGCATGGGCGGCGACTACACCATGGAAGATGCGCTCATGGAGGTAGGAACGAGCGCCGTCTCCGGCGGAGCGATCCAGGGTGGCGTTGGAGTTGTCGGAGACGCGGCCGCAAAACTGGCCGATCGGTCCTCCCGCGAGTGGATCCGCAAGAAGTTCGGCACGGAGTCGCAGGAGTGGCGCAAGGTCGAGATGGAGGACAAGGCCGCACGCGCAGCGCTCGAGCCCGCGAAGTCTGCAGAGGTTGACCCAGACGTGGTGCGCGCGGCGGATGATGCCGAGGCCGTCGTCCGGATCGAGGAACCCACAGCCACACCCGAACGCGTCTCGGAAGTGGTTCGCGAGGCCATTGGCGACCGCCCGATCCTGCGCGCAGCGGAAGAGGGGGCCGATCCGTTCGCCGTTTCGGTGGCTCGCGCGATCCAGGATTCCCAGGAGGCCGTCGCAGCCGATCCCGCTGGAATCATGCCGCTGGTGAAGGTGTTCGACGCCATCGCCAACGACAGGAAGAAAGGTCTGTCTGTCGCCGAGAGCATCGAGTCGGGTGCGCTCTCGAAGATGGGACCGACCCAGATCGAGGCGGCGCGCCTGGCGTCCGAGATCTACGACCAGCCGGAGCGAATGCAGCGCTTTGTCTCGTCCTTCGTGGAGGCGCGCAAGACCTGGAACCAGGAGCTGGCGCTTCAGGAAGCGATTGCCAAAGTTTCCGTGCTTGATGGCCCTGCGGAGAAGTTCCGCACCGCGTCCGAGACGGCCCGCCAGAATGCCGACGCCGTGGCCGCGATGCAGGAGGAAACCGGTACCAGGATCAACCCAGAGCGCGTGATCGATGCTGACGCCAGGGCGGAAGGCGGAGGCGCTCCAGAGGTCGCCAAGGAGATCCAGAAGGCAGGCGATCCGGAATACCGCTACGACGCCCGCGACCTCAAGGATGCCGCCGAGAAGGTGCGCAAGGCCGAAGCGGATCCCGTTGGCGACGACTTCGACGCGATGGCTGACGAGCAAGAGGAGATCTTGCGCGGACTCCTGCAGGAAAGCGGGATCGAGGCGAAGTTTGCGGAGGCACCAGAACTCCCGGAAACCATCGACATCGGCGGCGTACAGAGGAGCACAAAGGATTCCACAGGGCGTAGACTTGGGCGGGCGGAGGAGGAGGTTCGAAACTTCTGGGCATGGTTTGGCGACTCGAAGGTGGTGGACGAGGCGGGAAATCCGCTGGTGGTGTATCATGGGACGACACGCGGACTATTCTCGGAGTTTTCGCTCAATGAGTACAGTCGCTCGGAAGGCTTTGTATTTACGTCAAGCCGAGAACTTGCGCTAACCTACTCAGGGCAAGACAACTGGGCAGAACCTGGACAGCGAAACGCTACCAAATCCGGCATATACGCAACGCATTTGAGTCTGAAAAAGCCCAAGTTCATCGAATGGAATGGAAATTACTTTCGAGAAAATGGCGGAACTGATGCCGCTATCGCTCAAGCAAAGGCTGATGGCTTTGATGGGGTTATCATTCGCAACGTGAATGACCCAGGTGGGTTTGCTGAAATGATGCAACTCCGCGGAAAATCCCCTGATGGTATTAATTCTGTTGGTGATCTGTATGTTGCTTTCGACCCCACTCAAATCAAATCTGCCGCCGGAAACCGTGGCACATTCGATCCCACGAATCCCGACATTCGCATGGCCGAGGGTGCCGTCGACGCCGGAATCCAGATCCAGGAAGCGTCCGCCGCCATCGAGGAGCGGTTTGGTGCTGGCGCGCTCGAATCTGCGCGCAAGGCTGGTTTCGAGATCATC
>Ga0116170_10002588_pt1 | contig 17332 bp, 18 predicted proteins | sample AD_JPNHW1_MetaG_FD_89797 | JGI IMG/M metagenome (GOLD analysis project Ga0116170, IMG submission 89797) | Active sludge microbial communities of municipal wastewater-treating anaerobic digesters from Japan - AD_JPNHW1_MetaG | ecosystem: Engineered > Bioreactor > Anaerobic > Digestate | place...
AATAGCCGGTTTGAAAGCACTAGTGTGTATAATGAACGAGGATTGATAATTATTTAGTCCGAGAAACACATGATGTGATGGTAATTGTCACATCTTCAGTGGTATACTGTACACTATTAGGAGGATGGTGTATGGAGAACAAAAAAGTTAGGTTCGATCAGCTGAAACCCTACTTCTTTGACAAGACAGATGCTGAGGAGTACTTATATGATTTGGGGCATTTGTTGCGCTTATTAAGTGCTAATCCGCATCAAACCAGCATTAGAAGAGTATTCGGGGATATTCACCTTTTTCATATTTGTAAGTATGATGAAGTTCAACAAGTTTGGGAAATACAAGTACTTCGTTTGAGAGAGAAGATACTGCCTGGAATTGCAGACACAGATGGCGCTTACGATTTAATCCAATTAGAGGATGGAAAGTATCCTGCCGAGTCGACAACAATTCTTTATGATGAACGTTCTCACATCTTGTTTTTCCAACGTAATCATTATGGGGTATCGATTCGTGCGATGGAACTTTACCTTCAAGAACTGTCACCTGAGAACACATTAATTCTGCTTAAGCCAATAAAAAGAGGTAATAGAATTTCGCGAGTTAAACCATCCTGTACATTCAGACGAATTTTACTAATAGCTGATACTCAAGGTATTCAACAGGAGGACGCTAGTATTGGAGCAACTCTATATAGTACATTGAAGAGTTTTAGAAAATTCCAAGGGGCGATCGTTAAACTTGAGCTAGGGTTTGGGCATAAAAATGGTTTTTTACGATCCGATGCTGCAAATGAGCTTCTACACGAAGCCTATGATTTCAATGGCATTCAAAAATTGCAGGTTAGATTATCAGACGCTGAAGATACAACTTTTGAAACAATAGACCTACTCGATGATCGTGCCGGATACGATTTTGAATTGGACTATACTAGAGAGAATCCAATTACCCACATTCGTCTATATTATCAGTGTATGGAGGAGTTTAAAAAGGAGTTCAGATAATATAATAGATGGTGGTGGTGCATTTATGAAAGAAAAGAATATAAAGCGATTTATTATTAACATTATCGTTGCTATTCTACCATTGATCATTGGATTTGCTTGCTTTGGAATTGCAAATTATGTATTGGGTGATGAATACGAAATCTGCAGAATTGAGTTTGTATTAACATCGCTAATTACGATCGCTGCCACGTTTGCGGGTTTTGTCTTAACATCCGTCTCAATTCTTATTGGACTTAGTTCCAGCCCAATTATGAAGAAGATTCGGAAGAATGGCAGCCTAACTGAACTACGTATCAGGTATACGGAGTCACTAATTCTTAGTGTTGTGTTGGTTGCGTTTTGTGTTATTTTAGGCGGGGTAATTGGTGATTCCACGTGTATTAAAAAGGGATGGCTTATGGTTGGAGTTGGGGTACTGACTTCTTATTTTTGGAGTATGATAACAACTGGATATTATCTCCTGTCAATTATTGGCATGGCTCCTGAAGACTCAAAAAAAGAAGACAGCGAAACCGCAACGGTTCCAAAGGGTAGATTTAGAGTTTAGTATTTAAACTCGATTCTAGAAATTCTGACACCGCTAATATGGCGGTGTTTTTTTATGCCTTGATAGCGGAGGTGAAGAATACGAATCCAATTCAACTGCTTTTCCATTCCCGTGACAAGCCGAAAGACTCACTTAACGGTAGCCGCTATAGTTTCTTCTTCGGCGGCACGTCCAGCGGGAAACCGGTAAACGAAACAACCGCCATGCAGATGACGGCGGTGTACTCCTGCGTGAGGATCCTGTCCGAAACCGTCGCAGGGTTGCCACTGAATGTTTATCGGTACAACGATAGTGGCGGGAAAGAGAAAGCGTTCAAGCATCCGCTTTACAGGCTGCTGCACGACGAACCAAACCCCGAGATGACGAGCTTCGCGTTTCGGGAAACGCTCATGAGCCATCTCCTCCTGTGGGGCAACGCCTACGCACAGATCATCCGAAACGCTAGAGGTGAGGTGATCGCGCTCTACCCGCTCATGCCGAACAAAATGACAGTCGACCGTGATCAAAACGGCCGGCTTTTTTATTTGTATCAGCGCGGGTCGGAGGATCCGACCACGCTCGGTAAATCGACGCAGGTGACGCTTTCTCCTTCGGATGTATTGCACATTCCCGGCCTCGGTTTTGACGGCCTGATCGGCTATAGTCCGATTGCCATGGCGAAGAACGCGATTGGACTAGCAATCGCAACGGAGGAGTACGGCGCGAAGTTTTTCGCCAACGGCGCGGCACCTTCCGGCGTGCTGGAACACCCCGGCACGATCAAAGATCCGCAGCGGGTAAAGGAAAGCTGGAACACGGCGTATAAGGGCAGCGCGAACGCGCACAAGATTGCGGTTCTCGAAGAGGGCATGAAGTATACGCCCATCGGGATATCGCCCGAACAGGCGCAGTTTCTGGAGACGCGGAAATTCCAGATCAACGAGATCGCACGTATCTTCCGCGTTCCTCCGCACATGCTGGCGGATTTGGAGAAATCGTCGTTCAGCAACATCGAACAACAGTCGCTGGAATTTGTGAAATACACGCTTGATCCTTGGGTCGTGCGCTGGGAGCAGGGCATGTGCCGGGTGTTGTTCAGCGAGAGTGAAAAGTCGACGTATTTCATTAAGTTCAACGTCGATGGCCTACTTCGCGGCGATTACGCTTCGCGCATGAGCGGATATGCTACCGCGCGTCAGAACGGCTGGATGAGCGCGAACGACATCCGCGAGCTTGAAAACCTCGACCGTATCTCTCCTGACCTTGGAGGGGACTTGTATCTCATCAACGGCGCCATGACAAAACTTCAGGACGCAGGGCTGTTTGCTGGAACACAGCAGAAAAAGGAGGACTCTTCTTGAAACGACCATTTTGGAATTGGGTGCGCAATGAAGACGGCACCCGTACACTGACCATCGACGGCGTGATCGCCGAGGAATCATGGTTTGACGACGACATCACACCAAAAATCTTCCGCGAACAGCTGAACGCAGGAACTGGCGACGTCGTACTTTGGGTCAATAGTCCAGGTGGCGACTGCGTCGCAGCAAGTCAGATCTACAGCATGCTCATGGAATACAAGGGCAACGTCATGGTCAAGATCGACGGCATTGCGGCTTCCGCCGCGTCGGTCATCGCCATGGCCGGCACCGAGGTGCTTATGGCACCGACTGCTCTCCTCATGGTGCATAATCCGCTGACGGTTGCGATCGGTGATTCGGAGGAAATGCAGAAAGCCATCGCCATGCTGGACGAGGTGAAGGAGAGCATCATCAACGCATATGAGCTGAAAACGGGCATGTCCCGCGCAAAGCTCGCGCATCTCATGGACGCGGAAACGTGGATGAACGCGCAGAAAGCGATCGAACTGGGTTTTGCCGACGGCATGCTGTCACGCGATACGGCGCTGCCTGAAGAAGTCCCTATTAACAGCTATCAGTTCAGCCGCCGCGCGGTGACAAATTCGCTTCTGAATAAACTACCGAAAACCGAATCGAAACATCCTGTGGAGCCGCTGATTCAGCGGCTCAATCTATTAAAAGCATAAGGAGGAACTCAAATGAACCAAATTTTGGAACTGCGCGAAAAACGCGCCAAAGCATGGGACGCGGCAAAAGCATTCCTAGATACCAAGCGGGGAACGGACGGACTGCTCTCCGCCGAGGACGTAGCAACCTACGAAAAAATGGAGACCGATGTCGTCAACCTTGGCAAGGAGATTGATCGACTGGAGCGGCAGGCGGCGCTGGATGCCGAACTGAACAAACCCACCGCCGATCCCCTGACCAATAAACCTGCCGTGAACGGTGTGGAACTGAAATCTGGCCGCGCATCCGATGAGTATAAAAAGGCGTTTTGGAACGTCATGCGCGCAAAGAATCCGCGCTACGATGTGGTCAATGCGCTCCAGATCGGAACCGACAGTGAGGGCGGTTATCTTGCGCCCGACGAATTCGAGCGCACGCTGGTCGACGCGCTCGATGAAGAAAACATCTTCCGCACGCTCGCCAGAGTGATTCAAACGTCGAGTGGCGATCGCAAGATCCCCGTTGTCACAACGCACGGTTCCGCATCCTGGCTGGACGAAGAGGAGCTCGTACCCGAAAGCGACGAGGCGTTCGGTCAGACCTCGATTGGCGCGTTCAAGCTTGGAACCTTCATCAAAGTGTCGGACGAGTTGCTCAACGACTCCGTGTTCGATCTGCAGGGCTATATCACGACGGAATTTGCGCGCCGGATCGGTCATAAGGAGGAGGAAGCCTTCTTCGTCGGAGATGCGGATGGGAAACCGACCGGCATCTTCCACACGACAGGTGGCGCGCAAGTGGGTGTTACCGCGGCTGCAGCTGCGGCGATCACTGTCGACGAGGTGCTCGACCTGTTCTACAGCCTGAAATCGCCGTATCGGAAGAAAGCGGTTTTCGTCATGAACGACGCGACGGTGAAGGCGATCCGAAAGCTCAAGGATGGACAGGGGCAGTATCTTTGGCAGCCCGCGCTGACGGCAAACACGCCCGACTCGATTCTGAACCGCCCTGTGCACACGTCCGCCTATGTCCCGACGATCGCTGCAGGCGCAAAGTCGATCGCATTCGGCGATTTCGGGTACTACTGGATTGCCGACCGTCAGGGGCGCTCCTTCAAGCGCCTGAACGAGCTGTTCGCAACGACCGGTCAGGTCGGCTTCATGGCGACGCAGCGTGTGGATGGAAAGCTCATCTTGCCGGAAGCGATCAAAGTCTTGCAGCAGAAGGCGTAACGGAGGAACAATATGCAGATTATAGAAGAACCAGCGGTTGAAGGCGCACACAACTGTAAGAATTACATGACCGATGGCGGCGACACAATGGTGATCGGGGGTGCGCTGGTAATCGAAAACAGCGCCATGGTCATAGGATTACCGCTAGAATTCGCAACCGTCGACACAACGGGCGTGATATACCAAGCGGAAAATCAGCGCGCGAGCACCGCAACGGATGTTGCGACGCTGGCAAATGATTTTAACGCGCTGCTGCTGAAACTGAAAACCGCAGGCAGCATGGCTGAAGACACGCCGGGTGCGGCGTGAGATGGCAACGCTGCTGAGTAAGGTCAAGGCGAATTTGATCCTGACCCACGACGCGGATGACGAATTACTGCAGCGTTTGATTGACGCCGCAGTGTCCTACGCCGAGAGTTACCAGCACCTGACAGCCGGAACCTACGAAGTGGCGGCACTACCGCCAACGACCGAGTCTGCGGTGATTATGCTCGCCTCCCACTTTTACGAGAGCCGGGACGGTAGTACAGGCGGGTTCTTCGCGGATAACGTTCAGGCGGGACAGCAGACATGGGATGTCGTGAACACGCTGCTTCGCCTTGACCGTGATTGGAAAGTGGGCATATGAGCTTTGGCAGGATGAACACGTTGATCTCGATTGCACGAGAAGTCGTAACGAAAGACATGGAAGGATTCGCGACGAAGACCGATGAAGTCATAGCATCGGTGTTCGCATATCGGGAAGGGCGGCACGGTTCCCAGAAATGGGTCAACCGCGCCGTCTTTTCGGAGGCGACGGATTTATTCCAATTTCGGGTAATCACTGGCCTGACTGTTTCTCCCGCTCATGTGATCGTTTGCGGTGAGGATCGCTTTGAAATTACCTCCGTTGAGGATGTGAAAGGCAGAGGCATGTACATCGAAGCGCTGGCAAAGAAGGTGACGCCGGATGGCTAAGGTGAAGATCGAAATGCCCGATACGTTCCTGAACCAAATTGCCGGTATAGGCAACGCGCTCGACGCGGCGATCCCGAAAGCGCTCGCGGCTGGCGGCAAGGTCGTCATGGAGAAGATGAAATCGAACCTACAGGCGGCGATCGGGCGAGGGACGAAATACAAATCCCGCTCGACCGGCAAGCTTGCCGCGTCGCTTGGCGTATCACCCGCGAAGCTGGATCGTGACGGAAATTTGGATGTGAAGGTCGGCTTTTCGGAAGGGCGCGGCAACGTGAGCAACGCCATGCTCGCCAACGTATTGGAATATGGAAAGCATGGGCAGCCACCGCAGCCGTTTCTGAAGCAGACGAAATCTTCGAGCCGGAAGCCGTGCATTGAGGCGATGCAGACAGCGCTGAAGGAGGAACTGGATCTCCCGTGAGTATGCTGGAAGAACTGAATACGATCGTCAAGAGCGCCGGACTTCCTGTGGAGACCGGCGTTTTCTCTGCCACCGCGCCGGATGAGTATGTCGTGATCACGCCGATCTCGGAACATTTCGAACTGTTTTCCGACAACGCGCCGGGCATGAACATTGAGGAGACGCGACTGTCGCTCTTTTCGAAGGGTAACTATGGCGCGAAGAAGCGTTTACTCGTTCGGCTGCTGCTCTCGGCGGAATTTCTGGTATCGGAACGCAGATATATCGGGCTGGAAGAGAATACGGGCTATCACCACTTTGCCATAGACGTGGCGAAGGAGTATTTGGAGGAAGAATAGATGGCAACCATCGGATTGGATAAATTGTATTACGCGAAGATCACCGAAGGAACAAACGGCGACGAGACATACGCCGCGCCCGTTTCGCTTGCCAAGGCGATGTCGGCGGAATTGAAGATCGATATCAACGAGGCGACGCTCTATGCCGACGATGGCGCGGCCGAGGTAGTTAAGGAGTTCAAGAGCGGCACGCTGACGCTGGGTATAGACAACATCGGCGCAGCTGTCGCGAGCGATCTGACCGGGTCGCAGATCGACGACAACAAGGTGCTGGTGTCACAGAGCGAAAACGGTGGTCAGCCTGTCGCGATCGGGTTCCGCGCGAAGAAAAGCAACGGTAAATACCGCTACTTCTGGCTCTATCGTGTTGTGTTTGGCATTCCCGCGACAAACCTGCAGACCAAAGGCGACAACATCACGTTCTCGACCCCGTCGATCGAGGGAACGATCATCCGGCGCAACAAACTGGACGGACAGGGCAAGCATCCGTGGAAAGCGGAGGTCAACGAGGACGATACGAGCGTACCAGCGGGGACGATCTCGGGCTGGTACACGCAAGTCTACGAGCCGACATTTGCGGTGGAGGGCTAATCCATGGAAAACGACAGAGGCGCTATGATCCAAATCGGCAATCGGGAGTATGAAATGCTCCTGACCACCCGCGCAACCAAAGAGATCGCGAAGCGTTACGGTGGATTGGAACACCTGGGCGACAAGCTCATGAAAGCGGAGAACTTTGAGCTCGCGCTGGATGAGGTGGTGTGGCTGATCACGCTGCTCGCCAACCAGAGCACGCTGGTGCACAACCTGCTTGAGCCGGATGATAAACGAGAGCTTTTGACCGAGGAAGCGGTGGAACTGCTTACCACGCCACTGGATTTGTCCAGCTATAAAGCCGCGATCATGGAAGCGATGGTCAAGGGTACGAAGCGCTATGTCGAAAGCGAGGAGGAACCCTCAAAAAACGTGTTGGTCGGGCAAGCGACGGAGAGTTGTTTGCCCGACTGATCTTCTACGGGGTGACCCTGCTGGGGCGGCCGGAGCGCGAGGTTTGGCTCATGCCGCTTGGCGCTCTGCTTGATCAGTGGGAGGTTTATCGGCAGTACCAGGGACTATCATCACCGTCTCATGTTTTCCATATTGAAGATATCGTTCAAGCTGGCATATAATTCCTTGATGAACTACATTTCGGGCACATAAGGGGAATCATTTTAGAAGAACAGGGACACGGCGCAATACACAAGCAGCAACGCCATGATGATATTTACGGGTTTACGATACCGCTGAAATAGTTTTTCGAAAACCGCCCCGAATATCGCCCAACAGAGACACCCCGAAGTGCCGATAACGGTCAATAGTAGCGCATATAAAAGGATATCGGTCATACTATGGTAGTACGGGAGTATATAGGAGGACATCGCCGTTATCCCATAAAGGATGATCTTCACGTTCACAAACTGCAACAGCATCCCGGAGAGAAATGAATTGCCTTGGGTGATACCTGTTTTGCCTTTATGGGGACGGTCACGCAAAACCGTCCATGCCAGGAAAAGAATATAACCCGCGCCAAGAATGACCATATATGGTTTTATTGCGGGAATTAGATCAAACAACAGAGAAGAAAAGATGGCGCAGGCGCTCATCACGACGACAAAGCCGGTAAAGATACCAAAGAAAAATGGGATGGATCGCTTGAACCCATCACGACTTGCGTTTGTCATGGAAAGTAGATTGTTTGGCCCTGGCGTATACGCTGTGAGAAAGGTATACGACAAAAATGCGGGGAAATTCATAGAGCCTCCTGTTTATTACGGACAATCGTACAGGTGTGATTGCCAAGATTGTTCATGTGTGCTATCATACCAGCAGAAAAAGATTCAAACAAGTTGAAATAATGAAATTAATAGTTCAATGTAAATGAATAAACAGGAGACATTCTAAATGGAACTCAAATATCTGAATACGTTCATGACGATTATCGAAGAAGGCAGTTTTGTCAAAGCTGCCGAAAAACTCGGATATACGCAATCTACCATAACGTTCCAGATCGGGCAACTCGAACAGGAATTCTCCGTGCAATTATTCGAAAAAATCGGCCGGCGCATGGTGCTGACGAAAGCCGGAGAGCATATCATGCCGTATATCACGGAAGTGTTGAACTCTGTTCGGAAAATGAAGTATTTTAAGAAGGATCTATCTTCCTGCGAGGGGGATTTGACGGTGGGCGTTGCGGAAACGCAGCTTTGCTTTTCGCTGCCGGATAAACTGAAGAGATTTCATCAGGCAGCGCCAAACGCGCGGTTATTTCTCAAATCGATGAACTGTTATGCTATTCGGGATGCGCTCATGAGCGGTTCTCTGGATGTCGGCATATTTTACAATGACGTTGGTGGATATGGGTCGAACTTGATCGTGCAGGAGATGGAGAGCAGCGAAATCGTTGTGGTCGCGTCCCCGAGTACGCAAAGACGCTTTTCGGATCTGATCACCCCAGACCAGAAGCTTTCTGCAACCTATTTGATCAATGAGCAGGATTGCATTTTCCGGCAGAAGTTTGAAGAGTACCTCAATGAGAAAAGCATTACTCTTGATCACACAATTGAGCTTTGGAGCATACCAACGATCATCAATCTGGTAAAAAACGACGTTGGAATATCGTCCCTACCCAGATTTACCGTGCAGGAGGAGTTATCACGCGGAGAGTTGATTGAAATTTCTACGGATATGAAGGATTCGCAGATAACAGCGGTATGCGCGTATCACAAAAACAAATGGGTGAGTCCATTGATGGAATTGTTTATCCAAATGTGTGTAGAACCGATATAACTCAAAAAGGTGATTCGATTTCTAGCGACCTTCGGGTCGTTTTTTTATGCCCATTTTCTCCTAGGGAGGTGATGAAATGCCGTCCGACTTCGGACTCAAGATTGGGATTGAGGGTGAAAAAGAGTTCAAGAAAGCACTCTCCGAGATCAACCAATCGTTCAAGGTTCTCGGGAGCGAGATGAATCTTGTCACCTCCCAGTTCGACAAGCAGGACAGATCGGTCGGCGCGCTGACCGCCCGAAACCAAGTCCTTCGAAAAGAGATCGACGCTCAAAAAGATAAGGTCGAAACCCTCGAAGCCGCGTTGCAGAACGCGGCTTCTTCATTTGGGGAGAACGATAAACGCACCCAAGCGTGGCAGGTGCAACTCAACAACGCCAAAGCGGCGCTCAACGGTATGGAACGCGAGCTTGGCGCGAACGAAACCGCACTGGAGGGAGCGGCGGATGAGCTAGGCTCAGCCGGTAAGCAGGCGGATAAATTCGGAGGCGAGATCAAACAGTCCGCCGATCAGGCAGATGACGCGGGCGGAAGGTTCGACAAACTAGGTTCGGTCGTCAAGGGGATTGGCGTCGCTCTTGGCGCGGCAATGGCGGCGATCGGCACGGCGGCGGTTGCGGCGGGTAAAGCGCTGGTCGATATGACCATCAATACTGCGGCATATGCGGATGAGATGCTGACCCAAAGCTCCGTTACCGGTATGAGCGTGGAGCGACTGCAGGCGTATTCGTATGCCGCCGATCTCGTGGATGTGTCTATGGATACTCTCACCGGGTCCATGGCCAAGAACGTAAAGTCCATGTCCAACGCCGCCGGTGGGAGTGAGAAGTTCGCCGAGGCATACGACCGACTTGGCGTTTCGGTAACCAACGCGGACGGCACGTTGCGTGACAGCGAGGACGTCTACTGGGACGCCATCGACGCGCTCGGGCAGGTATCGAACGAAACGGAGCGCGACGCGCTGGCTATGCAGCTCTTTGGTAAGAGCGCGCAGGATCTGAATCCGCTGATCGATAAAGGCAGCGAGGGAATCGCGGCCCTGACCGACGAAGCCAAGCGCATGGGAGCGGTGCTGAGCGAGGATACGATCGAGAAGTTCGGGGCGTTCGACGATTCCGTGCAGCGGCTCAAGCAGGGCGCGGAAGCGGCGCAGCGGGTTATGGGTACGGTGCTGCTCCCGCAATTGCAGACGCTCGCGGACGACGGCATTTCGCTGCTTGGGGACTTCACCTCGGGGCTAGTGGACGCGGGCGGCGATTTTGACAAGATCACCGTCGTGCTCAGCGAAACAGTGGGCGGGATTGCGAACATGATTCTCGGCAGTCTGCCGCAATTTGTGCAGGTGGGCATGAGCATCGTGAGCGCGATTGGCGGCGCATTGGCGGCGAATCTGCCTATGCTGGTTTCCGCCGCTACCAGCATCATCATGACACTACTGCAAGTGATCATCGCCGCACTGCCGCAGTTTACGGACGGCGCGGTACAGCTGATCACCATGCTCGTGCAGGGGATCGTCGATAACCTGCCGGCGCTGGTCGAGGCCGCGATTCAGATGATCGCTTCACTCGCGCAGGGTATTGGCGGCGCGCTGCCGACGCTGATTCCAGCGATTATAGAAGCGGTGCTGCTGATCTGCGAAACGCTGTTCGAAAACATGGACAAGATTCTGGACGCGGCGTTTTCGATTGTGAAGGGCTTGGCGGAGGGCATCATCCGCGCGCTGCCAAAGCTGATCGAAGCGCTGCCGAAACTCATTACGGGGATCATCAACTTCATTACGCAAAATCTGCCCGCCCTGATGGCTATGGGCATCGAACTGACGGTTCAACTTGCGATCGGCCTGATTAAAGCGCTCCCGCAGCTGATCGCCGCGCTGCCGCAGATCGTTATGGCCATCCTGAACGGGCTGAAACAATCGGTGTCTTCGGTCGTGGAGATTGGCAAGAACATCGTTAGCGGCCTATGGGAAGGCATCAAGAGCATGGCCTCGTGGCTGGCTTCGAAAGTGAGAGATTTCTTCTCCGGCATCGTGAAAAGTGCGAAGAAAGCGCTCGGCATCGCGTCGCCGTCCAAGGTGTTTGCCGGAATCGGCGAGAACATGGGCGAGGGCGTGGGCGTTGGGTTCACCGACGCCATGGAGGACGTGAACAAGCAGATCCAGAGCGCGATTCCGACCAGCGTGGATGTCGGCGCGATCGATGTATTGACGAACCTGCCAAACACCATCGGCATCGGCGGCACAAGCGATCTGTTGTCGCAGAAGCTGGATGTGCTGATCGGCGAAGTACGGCGATACCTGCCGCAGCTCGCGGGCATGCAGCTGGTCGCGGATACAGGAGCGACAATCGGCTGGCTCGCGCCGGCCATGGACGACGCGTTGGGCGCGATTCGCAGGCGAAAGGAGCGGCTGACGTGAGCGATATCCGATTTGGAACAAAATGGGCGCGCGCGGATTACGGCCTGACCGTCGCGCCCTACGCCATCCCCATGCCGGAGCCGCAGACGAACTTCGTCGAAATCCCCGGGCGTGACGGCGCGCTCGATCTGTCGGAAGCGTTCGGCGCGGTGCGATATGCCGATCGGGTCATCGAGTTGACGCTTTACGCCCGCGCTCCGTTCGACACGCTGATTTCCACGTTCGCGGCGGATGTGCACGGGCAGCGTATGAATGTGATCTTCGATCGCGATCCGACTTTCTATTACGATGCGCGAATTATGATTGAAGATGTGGAACGGCACTGGGGATACTGCGAGCTGTCGCTGGAGTGCCGCGCAAAGCCGTATAAGCTGGAACAATTTGAAACTGCGATTACGGTTCTTCCCACGGGCAGTGCAACCGTGACGTTGGCAAACACGCGCATGCCGGTCGTGCCGTCGATCACCGTTTCCGCAGAGATGACGCTCGCGTTCATGATCGGAGGGAAGAATTACACCGTGACGTTTCCTGCCGGAACGCACACCGTCCCGTCGCTGGTGCTTTCGGAGGGAGATATGGAAATCGGGATTACAGGGACAGGTTCGGCCACGTTCACCTACCGGAAAGGAACACTGTAATGTACCGCATTCTTTGCGATTCCTACGTACTCTACGATCCGCGATTGCCAGAGTTGTTCGTGTTCGAGCCGGAGTTGACGCAAAAGAAGAACGACCCGGGCGATCTGACGTTTACGATCCCGAAGGAGCATCCGAACTATGGCGTGCTGGAAAAACTCAAGAGCCGTATCAAGGTTTATCGGGACGATACTCTGATCTGGCTCGGACGCGCGATCGAGGACGATCGCGATCTTTACGAGAATCGGAAGATGATCGCGGAGGGCGCGCTGTCGTTTCTGCTGGACAGCGTTCTGCGGCCATTCACATTCGATGGAACGGTGCCGGAGCTGTTTGCGTGGATTCTGACAGCGCACAACGCGCAGGTGAATGAAAGCCAGAGACTGATGCTCGGGAACTGCGACATATCCGGGTCGGTTGGGGTTACGTCAAAGGACTATCTGTCGGCTTGGCAAGCACTGAAGACCTGCCTGCTTGATTCCTTCGGTGGTTACCTGATCGTTCGATATGGCGAAAACGAGAATCCGATCTTGGATTATCTCTCGGATGTACCGGATACAGCGACGCAGCGGATCGAGTTCGGCGAAAACCTGATCGATTTGGCGCTGAGCAGGAGCGCATCCGAAACCTACACCGCCTGCATACCACTCGGCGCCGCGCTGCGGGATATCGACCCGGAATCGGACAGCGACGCGCGGCTCACAATCGAAGACGTGAATGGAGGACAGGATTACCTGATTGATACGGCGCTGGCGGCCGAATACGGCCTGATATTCGCGCCGACCGGTTCGACCACATGGGACGAAATCACCGACGCGAACGTCCTTATGAACCAAGGTCGTGACTGGCTGAGCGGTACCGGCGCACGGTATAAGCAGACGATCAAGCTATCGGCGGTCGATCTGCACAATGCCGATGTGAATGTAGAATCGTTCCGATTCTTGGATAAGGTAGTCGTTTCTTGCGGCACACTATGCACGGAGGAAACGTATGTGTTGTCGGAACTGACGATTCCGCTGAACAACCCGGCGAGCACCGGCATCGTGCTCGGGGATTCGCGTCCGTCGTTGATCGGCGAGGAGATCAAGCAGAATACATCGGTGAGGAACCGCATTGAATCGATCGAAGCGGACTACACCACACACGGCGAGATCAAGGAAATCGTACAGGCGCAGATCTCACAGAATACTTCCATCCTGCAATCCGCGCAGCAGATCATACTGACCGCGCTGGAGGACTATGTGCGAACACAGGACTTTATCGCGCTGCAGGATACGATACAGACCTCTTTCTCGGTTATGGCGGGGACGATTGAAGCGAACTTTACGGAAACGGCGAGCCGCATCTCTACGCTCGGCGGGGATACGTCCCAGCAATTCGAGTCGGTGCGAAGTTTCATCCGGCTGATTTCGTCCGGTATCGTGATAGGGAAGAGCACGTCCGCGATCAAGCTCAAGCTGGAGAACGACGTGCTGTATTTCTTTACTGGTGGCGAAGACAGCGTGACCACCGACAGCGCGATCGCGTACTTTTCGGCGGGGAAGCTGTTCGTCAACGACGTGCAGGTGCTCTCGTCGTTACGCATCGGAAGCTTCACCTGGGTACCCGAGAGCGGGAATCTGAACTTCAAAAAGATCGCGGGGTGAGAATGTGGCAAACTGGCCGAACGCGTCGATCAACGACGGGTATACGATCGTCAACAGCTCGCTGACCGGAACTGCGGAGAGTAAGATTTCCTGTTGGCTGGAATATAAAATCGTATCGCAGTCGATTACGAACAACACCAGCACGATCCGCTACTATATGTATCTTGCTACCTCGGGGAACACCTCGCAATACGACGTGTACTGCAACAGCGGAACGGACAACTCGCGCGGTGCGGCGGCGGTTTCAATCGACGGAAGCTCGATCTATAACCGAAACGGCAGAGGCTTTGCGATCTCAAGGATTCCGTCCCGGGAAGATCATGTATCGCAGTATTCCGTCGCCTACGCTTCTTCGTCCGGTACAAAGTACCTGACAATCCTCACCGACAACGGCGCGTCGGAGAGCGCGGCGTATGGCGAAGTAACTATTGCGCATAATTCGGATGGAACCCGGCAGATAACGCTGACGATAGCGGCGAACTTTGGAATTTCCGCGTCGATCGGTACGGCGAGCGGCGGTATGGTAATCACGCTTCCGACGATCCCGAGAGCGACCACGCCGATCGTATCCGCCGTAACGCTCGGAAGCGCGGCGACGATCACGCTTTCACCCGCGTCAAGTGCGTTTCTGCATACCCTTAGGGCGAAATTCGGTTCGCGCGCCGATACGACGATTGCTGCGCAAACCTCGGCGACGAACATATCTTGGATGCCGTCGCTGGACGAGGCCAGCGCCGCGCCGAACGCGACGAGCGTGGTTGGCACACTCTATTGCGACACCTACTCCGGCGGTACGCTGATCGGTACGACGCAGGTCAGTGTGACCGCCGCAATCCCGGCTTCGGTCGTACCGACCGGCTCCGTCTCGTTCTCCGAAGCGGAGGATGGACTGCTCGCACAGTTCGGTTGTTTTGTGCAGCGCAAGAGCAAGCTGAACGTCGAGATTTCAGCCACGGGAGCATACAGTTCGTCGGTTTCCTCGATCTCGACCACGGTCAACGGCTCGACGTATTCGGGGAACTCGTTTTCGACAAACGAACTCACGACTGCCGGAACGAACACGATCCGAACGACGATCACGGATACGCGCGGACGAACTACAGCCCTTACAGGAACGTTCGAAGTGGTTTCATATGACGCGCCAGCCGTACAGTCCGTGTCGGTCTATCGCTGCGACGCTTCGGGGAATGCCAGTAATACGGGCGGTTACGCTATGGTAACGGTCGCTGGTTCGATTTCCGCAGTCAACATCGCGAACACGCGAACCCTCAAGATTGGTTACAAGCGCAAAAGCGAAACGACCTATACGGATGCATCGTTTTCCCTTACGGATTATACCGTCAACGGTTCGTTTCTGATCGGCGGCAGTTTGTCGAACCAGTTCACCTACGATATCCGTGTCACGCTTGGCGACTATTTCGGCGAAGCGTACGGATACGCCGATCTCAGCACGGCAGAGGTGATCCTTTCCGTGCGCAGCACCGGCATGGGGCTGGCGGTTGGGAAAGTAGCGGAACAAGATGGCTTCGACGTTGGCTGGCCGACGCGGTTTCGGGGAGACGTTCAATTCGATGAAGGGCTGCTATTCTCGAGCGCATTGTGGCTTCTCAACTTGATTTTCCCGGTGGGCAGCATTCGTATGACCGTATCGGCAGCGGACGGGAGCACGTTTCTCGGCGGGACATGGGTTCGCTGGGGAACGGGTCGGGTACCGGTGGGCGTGAATACGTCCGACACGAACTTCAATTCGGTGGAGAAGACGGGCGGCGCGAGCACGCATACGCTGGCGACAGCGGAACTGCCATCGCACAACCATTCGTTCAGCGGATCGGTGACGGTCAACGCGAACGGCGCGCATACCCATCAGGCTTCGTCGGGTTCTTACAAAGTGGGCAGCGGGTCGGGTTCGACCTATTACTATATGACGAACAACGGCAGCACGAGCGGACAGACGACCGGCTCCGGCGGGTCGCACGACCATACGGCGACGGTATCCGGCTCTGTCGGGAGCAACGGCGGCGGATCGGCGCACAACAACCTACAGCCCTACATCACCTGCTTTTTCTGGAAGAGAACCGCATAGGCATAAATTGATAGGGCACTCCTCTCGGAGCGCCCTTTGCGTCGCATGACTCGATAGCAAGAATGATGAAAATACAATTTCGATCGAACCACGCTCTTTACGAATTCACTGTAGCAAACGTTTATGAACTGAACATCAACGAATCATGTCAAATCTTGAAAGGATTTCGTATATAGGAGAATAAGATGGATTTTACACGCAACCTGAAAAAAGGCACGTCCGGCGAGGACGTGTTTTTTTGTAAACAAAAACTCTTGGAGCTTGGGTTCTACGGCGACCACATTACGACGGTCACCAAGAAGACGTTCGGCGCGGACACGCTGGAGGCTGTGAAGCGGTTTCAGTCGCAAGCCGGGCTGACTGTCGACGGGATCATTGGGAAGGAAACGTGGGCGGCGCTGTTCGGCGACACGGCGACGGAAGCGGAGCCGATCACAAAAGATACGGTATCGGATAAAGCAACCGAGATCTGCGCGCTGGCGCTGACTCGCATCGGCGATCTGTATGTTTGGGGTGGCAGCGGTATGACCGATCTCTCCGACAGCGCGATCCAGGCGAAGGATGAAGAATACGCGCGGGCGATCGCGTTCCGGGATAAGCAGTACAAATACGGTTTTTCCGACCTGCTGGGTCACGATTGTTCTGGTTTCATCTCGTGGCTCATGCGCGAGAAGGGAATTTGGGACGATCGTAAGAACTGCGACGGGCTATGGGCACTCTGCGAAGTGGTCTCCCGTAATGAGTTGATCGCGGGAGATTTCCTTTTCCGTAACAGCAGCACGAACATCGAGGATGAGACGCATATCGGCCTGTACCTTGGCTCCGGTAAAGTGATCCACGATAAGGGTCGCGACGTCGGCGTCGTACTTGAGGGAATCAATCAGGGTGGAAGCGGCTATTGGCACAAGTGTGGTCGCTGCAAACTGCTATATCAATAGAATTGGGGTAATGGAGTTGGATTACATTGGAGAGATCATATCGGGCGTATTCGCGCTGTTAGTTGTTTGGCTGGAAGTGCGCATGACGCGCGATCGAAAACAATCGGAGAAACGTGCCATTATTCGCGCAAAGGAATCGAAGCTCGCCATGAAGATGCAGGATGCGAGTTTATCGCTATCGCTGGCTACTGCGATTGCTGTGGAGCGAGGTGAAACAAACGGTGAGATGAAAACAGCGCGGGAAAAGGCGAAAACCGCGCAGGAAGAATACGAAGATTTTGTCCAC